>Ga0208038_1000822_pt1 | contig 20090 bp, 17 predicted proteins | sample June2015DPH_16_1_FD_184714 | JGI IMG/M metagenome (GOLD analysis project Ga0208038, IMG submission 184714) | Peatland microbial communities from SPRUCE experiment site at the Marcell Experimental Forest, Minnesota, USA - June2015DPH_16_100... | ecosystem: Environmental > Terrestrial > Soil >...
CAGCAGTGCGGATAAACCCAAACCCACGGTCACGGATAATTCGCTTGATAGTCCCTTGCATGGCCACCTCGGACAGCGTATGGGGATCTTCGCGCCGGGTCGAAAAAGAATAAGCCAGCCTGCGCGTGAAGTCACCTCACGAACGCATTGGCGCAACTGTACCAACACCCAAGCGGCTTGTCAAAGGCCAACCGGCGGTGTCCCAGTCCCCTGCCAGTAATCCCGCCACTGCGGCTAGGTAGCTAGCCTTCTGCGCTCAGCTATCCCGCCGCGGCGGGTCAGCTTTCAGCCTGCCTGCTGGCTTCTGAATCCTGGCTCCTGTATCCTGCTCGTCACTCGTCACTGTTCTTCAGACCGCTTCACGGTCGAACGCCTGGAGGGCCGACTCCAGGCTTTCATGAATCTCGAAGACGGTAACGAGACGTGTGATTTGCAGCAATTGATGCACGCCTTGGGGCAAGCGCAGGAGCTTCAGATCCCCGCCCTGTTTGCGTACCGAGGCGAAACTCGCTACCAAGATAGAAAGGCCCACACTGTCGATGTAGGTGATCCCCCCGAGGTCGAGGATCAGACGCTTGTAGCCGGCATCGATCAGTTCTCTGATCTTACGGCGAAAAGTCTCGCTCTCGCGCCCCAGGATGATACGTCCGCGCAAGTCGAGCAGGATTATTCCGCCCATCAGCTTTTCGACAATATAGAGAGGCATGAAAAACCGCCTTCGATGTTATGAACTACTGCCGTCATTGTCCCGACTTCCGACTGGTTTCGGCTTATCGCGTTCCACCCGCCTCCTGACTGCTGGGGACTGGGGAAGAACAATAAGCGGCAGGCAGCGCGCAATTCGTAATTCAGAATTCAGAATTCAGAATTCAGAATTTCCCCTGCCCCTGGCTAGGGCGCGGGCGTGGGGGCAATCACCCAACGGTTGCGGCGCAGGAAATCACTCACCGTGCCGATATCCGGTGCGTCGCACAGCAGCAGGCGGCAAAAAACCTCTGCCGTCCCCACCTTGGGCTCGACCTTCGCAGCCTGGCGGAAAGCGGCCTGGGCATCCTTCTTGCGCCCGAGCTGCCACAGGGAGATAGCCTGAAGGGCCAACATGGAGGCGGAGTCCGGCTCGGGCCCCAGCGCCATGGCGGCTTCTGCCAGCGCCCCCTCGAGGTCATGCTGCTTCCAGAGGATAAGCGCCAGCAGGCGGTGCCCCTCGGCCGCCTGAGGCTGACTTGCAATCAGCGCACTCGCCTTGGCACTGGCTTGCTTCAAATCCCCTCGACGCACCAGTCCCATGACCAACTGCTCTTGTGCGGGCAGAAAATCCGGGTGCAGGCGGGTGACTTTCTCCAGCAGGTCCGTGGCGCTCCCGGCTTCCCCGGCCTCATTCAGCAATACCGCAAGCTGATACTGGCTCTGCCAGTCTTGCGGATCCAGCGCCACGACTTTTTCCAGCATGTTGCGCGCTCCGGCGGAACGACCCTGTTGAATGAAAATCTTCGCCATGCCCCCATACGCCGGGGCGAGGTTAGGAGAAACCTGGATGGCTTGCTGAAAATTCTCTGCCGCCTGCGCATATCGCCGCTGGAAGAACCGGATTTGGCCGAGCGCGAGATACGCTTCGCCGTCCTTTGGGTTGAGCTTCAATGCTCTTTCGTATTCTGCCGCGGCCTTGTCTTCTTCTGCTCCGGCGAAGTAGGCCCGGCCGAGGACCACGTGCGCTCCGGAATTATCCGGCGCCAGTCGGACAGCCTCTTGCGCCTCACTAAGAGCGTCCTCTTTCCGTCCCATCTCCAAGTCGATCTCGATCAGGATTTGCCGAAGCGAGGCATCTTGAGGCCTGAGCGCAGCCAGCTTTCTGAACTCCCCGGCGGCCAGCGCGCCGTAGTCCTGGAGCGGCGCCCCCCTGGCACGCTGCGAAGCAGAAGACTGGTTCCTCAAGGCCCAGGCGGTCATGGCCAGCGCATAATGCGCATCCGCGTCTGAAGGGTCGAGGCGCGTAGCCACTTGCAGTTCGCGCAATGCAGCCTCATCCTGGCCGCGAGCCCGCAGAGCCAGGCCCAGGCCGCGGTGCGCCATCTCGAGTTCCGGTTGCAGGTCGATGGCCTTACGAAACGCGGCTTCGGCGCCTGCCGCGTCATTTCGTGAAAGCAGGTCGAATCCCTTGTTTACCTCCTCGGCGACTCCCGGCAAGGGCTGAGTGGCGGCCGGTAAGACGGTCTGCTGCGACATCGCGGACGCCCGGGCAGGCTGCAAGCCACTTAGGAAAGAAAGCCAACCAGCCAGGACCAAAATAACTCCCGCGCAGCAACGCATAGGGCCTTTCAATCCGGCAGACTCCAGGCTTTGGGAAGCGTCAGGGCGCCAATCGAATCTGCTCGGGATCACGGATAATGATTTCGGGTCTTCCCTGATACACGGTAATGGGCCCGCGGATTTCAATTTGCCTCCCTGCCAGGGATGCGAGATCCCCAAACTTGTTCTTGTCGGAGGAGAAAATCACGCTGGTGAATGGACAGTCGCGATAGTCTTCGCAAAAGTCGACAAAAGTATTGCCGCCCCGCGAGGCGAAAACCCTCACCACGCGTCCGGAAACGCAGCCCGTCTCGCCCGCGTGCGGACCGGCGTCGTGGAAGTCCACGCATCCCGCCATCTCTCCCGAGGAGGAAGAACGCGAAGCAAAGGAAGATGTGGTTGAGGGAGAGCGCCCGGCGCGGCGGCCCACGAAAACTCCCAGGCAGAAAACCACCAGAACAATCACCGCCACGAGTATCTTCTTTCGCCTCATCTCGATACCTTGGCAAAAGTCGGGACGCCTCCGGGCTTCACCGTGCAGGACGGAAAACCTGCGAAGCGGCAGGCGCCCCCTCAAACGCTTTCACATGGGCAGGCCTGTCTGGGAGCACGGGCTTCCCCGCTCGAACCCAGGCAGTATACCAGAGACTCGAGACGAACGAAGCCCCGGCTTCCAGCCGCTTCTCTGCCAGCGGCCCTGCAAGTTTATAGAACGTCGCGTAGTACTGGGGATCGAGGTAGTTCCGGCCGGAAACCGCGATGCGATCGGAGGCGAAGACAACATTCCTGTAGGAAAAGCTTTCCGTCATCTCTCGGAAGATGCGCGCGCGCAGGTCCGGCTCGAAAATCGCAGGCCGGGGCTTGAGTTGCCACCCATCCGCGAGCGCATTCACCAGCTCGGTCTCGAAGCGAGCGTGAACGCCTCTTTGGCCGGTCAACTGGCCGTCGTAGTTCCTGACTGTGTGGAGGGGCTGGGTGAGATCGGCGGCGTAATGCGCGGCGAAAATCGCGTCGCGGTCCGCTTCCTCCCAACGCCGGCGCTGAAGGGAATCGGCCAGTCGCAGCGTGAAGCGCTCAATCTGCCAAATCGAGTCGCCATGCGGTAGCTGCCAGCGCGTGGGCCCTGCCCTTTCCACTACGAATTGCCGCCAGAGGTTGAGAAACGGGAAAGAGTCATCGGCGTCAAGGTCGGTGTAATGATGCGGGCGCTCCGAAGCATCATCGTACGCCAGGAGATCAGGATCAATGGCGTGCTCTACCCAGTACGCTTTGCGCGCCAGGAAATAGGAGCGAAGCGGCTCGGGCAGATTCTCAACCGCGGCAGCATTGATCAACTTGTGCCCTCGCTCGCCCCAGGCCAATCCCGGCACGGCCAAGTTGGCAAGAGCCAGGAGCAGCATCACCGGGACTTGCAGCCACCGGCAACCCCTCAGCCAGCCTTCTCCGCCGCGCTTTGCTCTATGATGCCTTTTGCTTCGCTGTGGCAATCTCTTTACCTCCTCAGCGGACTGTCGATAGTCTTTTTTCATTGCCTCCAGAATTTGGCCTTTTGGGTCGCTTTTTCGCTTTGTTTGGGCCTCGTTGCGTACTGTTGGCACACTTTTCGACCTTTTTTGCACGCCTTTTGGGTTCGTTTTTTGGGCACTTTTGTTGATTCTAAAGGACTTCTTCGGTTCGTTCCGTTAATATTAACATCTTTTCTGAACTTCCCGTACGTCTCTGGAACATTTGCCGCGCCCCTGCCGGAGCACTCTGTCGCCGGAATTGCCATCGCCCTGCCCAGCCGAGGATCTTCGCTAATGAACATCGTTCCAACCTCCCAGGCTTCGCAGGGCCGGTGAGGTGTGCAACCTCGCAAGTTCCTGCGGGCATTCCACCCCGTTTTCATACGCTACAACCCTAGCTCATTACTCGGAATTTGTCGAGCATTAATTGTGGAGTGTGTCAGACCCCATTAGAAATGGCCCGGTTCTCTTCTCATTTCACAGCGCGGCCCCATGGCCGCAACCAAAACGGGATTCTCCGTGTTCTCCGCGCCTCCAAAGCCTCAACACAGAGAGCACGGAGGATCTCAGTAACCTCTGTGTTAAGTTTTTTCTGGCCACGGAGGACACGGAGGCATTACTTCCGAGAAGAAACCTTCGCGCACCGACAAGAAGTTTCGGAATAGTAGTCCAGCGCGGCATAGCCGCAACCAACACGTAGGGCCGAACGGCGTTCGGCCCTGGGGCGAGCGCCGCTCGCCCCTACGCGACGCGCAAAATCTTCGCGCCACAACAAGGTCCCAGGAACTAGTGCTACAGAATGGTTTTTGCGGGCGTTTTTTGTGCCAATGCAGCACGAGGTTAAATGGCTCTCGACGCCCAACGGGGAAGGGCGTACGATTAGGAGCATGATAGTCACAGCGGAAGTTGGAACCAGACAGCTTGCCGACCTGATAAAACAAGTTCAGGCCGGGGACGAGGGGTTGCTCACGCAAGGCGACAAGCCCGTGGCCAAAATTGTGTCTGCCTCTGAAAAGGAAATTTCCTCCGGCACGACCTTGAACATTCGTTCCATTAAAGGCCACCGCGTATTAACCCCCGTCATTTCTCAAGGGGATTTGGCTGAGGAAATGTTCGGACGACCATGATTGGCTTGGATTGCAATATCCTTGTCCAGCTTGCCTTTGCCGACCATGCGGTAGTGGTGCATTTTGGTTTTCTTGTGGCGCGATCTACCTGTCGCGGCCTGCCACGGACGACCAAAGTTCCCCGCAGGGGAACAATATGATTAGCCGTGGGTGAAACCCACGGACAGGGACCCTCCAACAAAATTGCCTATCGACCCCGAAGGGGTCGAATCCTTCTATACCAATCAGGCGCCAAACCAAATTCAACCCCTCCGGGGTTGGTAAATCGTCGGGGCGCATCGTTTCCGTGGGTTTCACCCACGGCTAATGACATTGGACCTCTTCGAGGTCCCCTCTTGACAGCCGCTACAGCAAACTACACCACTGCCGACCATGCGGAAAACTTGACACTCAATTGGCTGCCATCCTACATGGCAACGGGGTCCGCCGCCTTCTCACATCCAATCCCGCAGATTTCGCGGTCTTTAGCGTCCTGGAAACCGTAACTCCGTAAACTCGCTCATGGCGTAAATTGCCGGCAACGCCAGACCATCCCTATTGATGGCCTGACCGGGGAGTTTTTTCCCGAATTCCTTTGCATCGCAGGAACGCGAGCCTTTAGCTTTCCTGCGGAGATGCGCTACTTCACCGAGCGCTTACAGGCCTCCGCGACTCGGGCGGCGTCCGTCGCCCCGTCGGCTTTGTTCTGATTTTGGTCTATGTAGATCTGTAGCTCGGGGGTGAATCTTACCGGACTTTCCATCGCCTGCCACACGCGGCTACTCGATCAGGTCCGCCTCCCGTAGTGGCTCCAGGACACCGTTTTGTAGCTTGCTCCGGTCGAAACCTTCGGCGGATTCAGCATGCACAGTCACGTTGACCTTGCCTGCCAGGTCCGCAAGGTTCGCTATGGCGTTCCATGCCGTGTACAACTGTTTTGCATCGGCGGAGAAGTTGATGTCGATTGACTTCTGGACAGCGGCCCCACCTGAGGGTGATGTCCCCGGCACACCACTTGGCTGACCGGGCGGTGGAGTGGGGGTGGGCGGAGATTCACCGCCGGGCTCGCCTGCTGTTGCACTCGTCGGCTCTGTGCGTACAGCGGCCGGTGGCGGCGCCGTCACAGGCATGGCTTGCGGCATCATCAGGAAGCCAGACTCCAAGTCTATCTCGTCCTCAGTGACGGCGGTACTAAAACGCACGCGGGCCACTGGTACTTGATATTTGCCATCGCTTCCGAGCGCCGGCGTCGAGCCCGAGTAGTAGCCAAAGAAACCATCGGCTATCCCTTTCGCAATTGCCTTCTTCACGACGGTGCTGCTGACCAGCCTTGGGAAGCCGAGAAACGAGTAGAAGCCGTCAACCACATCGGCTGTTTTAATCCCGAGCGTGGGCGGATTGCCCTCACCAAGTTTGAACAGCTCGACGATCTTGCTGGGGTTCACCGTCGTGAATACGCGGCGCTGGACATCAACCAGCAGTTCCATCACGCGGTCATGTACTCGCGCCTGCTTCTTTTCGTCCAACGTGATTTGCAACGGGCGACCACCCACGGCGGCGACGTCGATCACGATGCCATCCGTGGTAACCTTGGGGAGCCAAACCTCAGCGTAAAGTTTGAGCAGGCCCGATTCTGCCGCTGCGCTCTCGGTGTGCTCCCGCTCGCGCAACTGCGATTTCTGTTCATCCGTCAGGTTCAGTTGCTTCGATTTTTTCGCTACATGCTCAATGGCCAGCAAGTAACGAACGGAGCGGCGGAGGATTTCAATCTGTTCTGCTGCGGGAACGGACAATCCGAGTCCGTTACGGTACTTGCGCGGAGAACTCCCGCAATTCTCAAAGACCGCCTTGGCCGCTGCTTCTCGCCCGGTGCGCGCGTCGGCGCCGAAGTTCAAGGGCATATAGGCAATCAGGAATAACGGCTCCTTGTCAGGAATGTCACCGGACTTCGCTTTCCAGATGACCGCATTCCGGCCAGTGATCCTCGCCTCCAACATCTCCCTGATTCGATCCTCCACCTGGCGTTCGTCTCGGCCAACGGCATCCGACTCCTGCTCGATGAGCAGCGTGACGTTGGGGTCCTTCTTGAAGCAATACCGGACACCATCGAAGTGCAGGTAGAGGCATTGCTCCTTAAGTTCCTTCAGGCAGGCGAGCGCAGTGGTGCTATCCAGGTCAGGCCCCACACAGACCGAGAGCAGGTCAGCTTCGGTGATCCCGGGCGGAAGGAGCTCCGTACCATTTGCACCTTCGCGCCGCCGACCGCCGAACGAATACATCAGGATCGCAGTGGCGAGCCGGAAAGCAGCCCGCTTGCCGATCTCCGACGGACTCTCCTTGGCGCGCCGGTCATCAATGCGGCGTGCGCGAGCGTTGGCGCCGATCAAGTCGTGCTCTAGCACGGCCTGATAGTCCGCCTGCTGCCCGACCTCCTTGAAGAAAGCCAAGCGAACCTCAGCATCATAGATCGGCACGTCACCCGGCCCGAGTACAGCGCGGCTCCTGCCCTCGCGGTGCGTGGCGCGCAGGCACGCCGCCAAAAAACGCAGGGCACCGCGTGTGCGCTGAAAATCAGGAATCGCTGCCCACTGCTCTCGCATCACGTCGATCAGCGCCGGGTGAAACGGGTACGCCGCCCGCACGCGCTCCCGCAGGGCAAGCCCTTCTTCTTCCGCCTGCCGCTCTTCGGCTTTACCCTTGGCGTAGCCGCGTTTCATCTGCGTCACAACGTCTTGGTACGCCGTTGCGGCAGGCGTAGCCTCTTCCGGTGTCGGAATGCGAGCGAGCAGACGACGCTGGATCACCGACAACACTTCGTTGCCCTCAACCGGCTCGCGTAGCTGATCTTTGCGCGCCGCCAGGTGGTCAACGGTCTGAAGCAAGCTGACGTACTCCAGCGACTCGCGCTTGCTGGACTGAAGCGAGAACACCAGGGCGGTGTCAGTCGTATTGCCCACAGCAATCGTGAGCCGTTGCAGGAAAGTCAGGGTTTCATCTCGCAACGTTGTCTGATGAATTATCCCCCCAGCGCTGATAAGGTATTGCAGAACTTCGTCAAGCAGGATCAGGTTTGGGCCTTCCTCAAGCAAGGTGATGATCTCGTCTGCGCCCGGCGCGACGCGCGCTTCGTCCTGCTGGCGCATGATCTCGTAACCCTTCTTGCCGCCCAGCGACCAGGCGATCCAGCCCCACATCGTTTGTGCGCGGAATTTCTCGCCGGGGATTTCCTTGCCCTTGGTCGCGTCGAAGAACGAGCCGTCGAACACCGCTGTGTGGACGTTAGCGGGCCTTGGCAACCCCTGGGCCTCGGGAAGAACATCGAGCGCTTTCCGACTGCGCGCTGCATGAAACAGGGAGGCAAGGGTGTGGGACTTGCCGCCGCCAAAAGGCGTGAGCAGTTTCAGCACGCGGTTCCCGGCGCCCTCGCTAAGGCGCGAAAGCACGTCTTCCAGCAGCGAGCGCAAGCCTTTGGTCAGGTAGGACACGCGGAAGAAGTGTTCGGGATCGCGGTAAACCGCTGGAACACTCGGCTTGCCCTCGGCCAGAGGGCCAAGGTCAAGCGCAAAGATGTCCTCGGAGAAATTCTCGGAGACGACATCGGGGTGGAGGGAGACCACCTCGACCCACGGCCTAATGTTTATTGCGCTCATGGCTACCTCTTTTCCGCCGCCATTAATCGTCCCGTCTGCGCCTTCGTAGAGGCGGGCTTTAGCCCGGCACTTTTGTGTTTATTCCCCCGGTCAGAAGTCGGTTCGCATGTCACGCCCTGGTTGTAGGGGTACGGCTTGCCGTACCCTCTTGGTTCGGTCGCGCACGATGGAAGAAAAGGGTACGGCAAGCCGTACCCCTACAAGCAGGGCGTAACGCACGCGAACTGACCTCTGCCGCCATCTTATAGTCCACAATCAGCCGCCGGTCGTAGGAGATACGCTCACAATCCCAGTGTATTGCGCAGTGCCTGATCGACAGCTTCCATTCGCGGCATCCGCCCGATGGCCCGGCTGACAAGTTGCAGCTCTATCGTCCCCAGGTTGTCGGTCATGATTACCGAATCGGATTTCAGGCCGGTCTGGAGAGCGAGCGGATCCTTCAACAGGACCGTGACACGACTGGGATGTCCGGCGCGGGCCAGATTGCTGCTGACCATGGCAACGATCACCTGAGGGAGTCCGGTGTTGAGCTCCTCGGCTTGGACCACCAGAACCGGCCGTAGCTTCACCGTCCTTAGGTCGGAGTGGGGAAAATAGACCAAGGCGAAGTCGCCGCGTCTAAGACTCATTGTAGATGTCCATGCTGGGGTCGTCCCAGTCAACAGCGAAGGTCGCCAGCTTGGCGCGCACTTCCCTCGCGCGCTCACGTGTCCACCCCAAGTCACGGATAGTGAGCTTGTTTTTAGTCAGGGCAACTCGCTTCGCATGTTTTCGTGGCAGGGTTGCAGGCTGCTTCCCGCTCAGAGCTTTGACGGGCATCGGAACCTCCTCAGCGGTCGCTCGAACCGAGACATCCACCATTCTATAACACCTTCCAGCCAGAAATTAACCTCCTCCTCTTTCGCGGGTGTGCGACATAAAAGTGAAGAGGCGCCCGTCGGACGTAGCGCGGGCGTCCCGCCCCAGGTAAATTCCGCCCCGGACAAGCCCTCCGTGCAAAGCTTCTTGTAGCCACGGTAGACCCGGGATTTCGAGGGCCTCCCGTCCGCTGCGTTGGACTTCACCGATCCTTGGCATGAGCGGGCTTCCTTGAGGAGCATCCTTTCACATCCATCCGGTCTCATCAACCACGAGTCCATTGGCGCGATTGGCCGTTGCGGCGCCGGATGCCGCCTTGGCGACCAGTGGCAGTCATTCGCTTGTCGCAGCGTCTGTCGCCTGTTCAAGCGCTTCAACCAGCCCGGGTAGCTCGTTTCTTACCGTATCCCACAGAATGTCAAGGTCTATGGTGTCATAGCCGTGAATGAGCTTGTTTCTCATCCCCACCACGTCCGCCCAGGGAATGGCCGGAAGCTTCTCCCGCGTCTCCTTGGGAACTCGTGCCGCAGCTTCGCCTATGATCTCCACCAAGCGTGTAAGGCCGAGCTGCAGCAGCCGTGTATGCTCCAGATCACGCCGCGTCTTGCCCTCGATGAGCGACACTGCCTCACGGGCAGAGTCCAGCATGTGGCGAAGCCGAGCCACGCTGCTAGGGCGCGGCATACTGCTCCTTTGCCTCTTCCAGCACCTGGTTTCGGAACGTCGGGCTAAGGAAGCCCGGAGTGTTCAGGTCCGCCTTGCGGCCCAGCAGTTCGGAAAGCTCACGCTCGATTCCCGCCAGCCTGATGAGCCCTACCGATTGCCCTGGCTCGAACTCCACTAGCACGTCGACATCGCTTCCGGGCCGGAAATCCCCGCGCAGGACAGAGCCGAAGAAGGATAATTTGCGGATACGGTGATGGCGGCAGAAGTTGGCGATTTCTTCCGGAGAGACCGCGATCTTGGACCCACTCTTCATATGTTCTTCTCCCAGGCACCTTCACGGCGCCACCGTCTCCTATTCTACGCGCTCGCGGCTTACGAGCCCCTCGGTTTTTTTCATGCCCTCGCAGGACTCTTGTGTCGTACACCCCTCTTTCGGGCCTCAAGTCTTGTAACCGTCGAACAACGGTCCGGCCGGCTGCTCCACCAGCGCCCGCCAGTTGGCGAGGAGTTTACTACTCACGTCCCCGTGGTCCCCGGAACAGCGGCCCTTCCTCACCCACCACGCTGCGCCAGTTCGCGGTTAACTTGGTCAGTGCCGCGAGTTCGCTGCCAGTGGCAACTTCACCCATTTCGCCGCCCTTGAGCGCTGGACCAGCAAGTGCCTGCGCGACCAGGCGCATTTGCTCAGTGTTTGGCCGCGCTTCACGTAGAAACTCGGGGATGCCGAAGGGATGTCGCTCTATCAGCCATAGAAGCCGATGCAGTGCATCAACCAGCGGCGGTGATTGTCCATCTTCCGATGGCAAGCCCAACTTCGCGTCATCGCCGCGCTCAGTGTAGTCAAGCAACCGATATTTGCTCTTCTTCTTTTCGACGAGCGGGCGTGAGCCGCACGACAAGCCGTGCAAGCCGTCCAACTCCACATGCGTACCGTTGGCAAAGATGATCGCCTCGCCTGCGTCGAGGTCGGCGGCCTTGTAGGTGTAGCGCCACAATACATAGAAGCGCGTGGCGGGGTCGAGTCCTGCCAGGCTGTATCTACCACCGTTGCCGCCCACTTCCTTTGACAAGCGCGCCAGGATGGTCTCCAGCACGACTGTTTCCACCTCAGTCAAGAACCTGTCCGCAGGGACTTCCTCGCCGTTGGCGTACTCGACCCGTGCAAATCGGGTGAACGCACGCAAACCCGCTCCGACACACGCAATCACCAGGTCCGCCCCCGAAATCCCCATTTCCCACAGCGTCCCGACCCGCTCCCGCACAATCTGCTCTAACTCCGGCTGCACCTCTTTCTCGTAGTTGCCGGTCGCCGTGTTGTCGCGCTTCCGAGCAACGAGAAAAATGCTGGAGGCGAGCATGGCCTTGGAAAGACGTAAACCACCCTTCAACTCGGTTTCAAGCGGCCAGGCCTCGTATATCTCGAAATCTGCACTCCTCAATCCATCAACCAATGTCGCCCAACCCGCAGTCGTTTTGTGGGCGTAAATCATTATAAGCGGAGCTTCCGAGCGCAGGACTCGATGAGCTTCCTGCAAAGCCCTGACCATCGTGGCCTCGTAGAACGTCCGCGCTTTTTCGCGACTACCCTGATGCCTATAAAACGCTGCTATTGCTTCATTCCGTTTGGGAGTCAAATTGCCCGCGAAATCCTCGGGGTACAGATCGCCAATACTTCTCTTGAGCCACACATAAAAAAAGTCAGACAAGTTGGAGTACGTAACGCTATCGTAATAGGGTGGATCGGTGATGACTGCATCAACGGATTCGCCCTCAAGAGGTAGTGCCGTTGCCGTACCTCGAACGACCCTTGCGGGCAGATTGGTGTCGCCATTTTCGTCAAGCACTCTCGATAGCGTGTCTAGAGCCCAACCGATGTCTCCAGACGCACCACCGATCGGATTTGCCTCCGCGAAATCCCAAACCATCGGTACTGCTTGCCTTGCAAATGCCCCACCTAAGCGGCCGCCAGCAGAAGTCAAATCCCATGCGCACATTGTATTGTTGCGTTGCGCCATCTTGCTCGCCAGCAGACCGAGATAGGTTTGGACGGTGTCGGCAAGTTCGCTCGCTATGCCGATAGCGTCCATCTGTGCACGGGCTGCAGGCGCAGCTTTTGTGAGATTAATCAGGCAAATCATCTGACGTGGTAGAAATAGATCGCGCCAGAAGTTCAGCCCGTAGCTGTCGCTGTCCATCGACCGTGGATTCGTCTCGATGCGCTCGTCCGGTGGCGCGAATCCAGCACTGGCAGTGCATTCATTTAGCCGGTTTGCCAACTCGGTTGCTGCGGGGACAAGTCTGGTTGAGGAATCAGCACCTATGTAGCTCTTGTCATTGCGACCAGCACTGGTTGCGATAGCCGCCATCAGTTGGATAGTCAAGCGGCCGGCGCAGCCTTCCGCTTTGACGTAAGTGCTATCCGCAACCGTGCCACAGAATGGGCACGCAGCGTTACCAGCTTTGGAGAACGCCTCCGGATCGAAGCCAAGGCCCTTCTCGGTCCGCGCCTCGACAACCTCGAAGCAAACTTGCTTCTTGCCCTTGGGGGCGATCATTTTCAGCGCCACATAGCGGTCCTTCTTCTTGCACAGCCATGTCTGCCGCACAAGCGGCACGCTTGCTCGACAGGATGGCTTCCTACACTGGACATTCCTGGTCCAGAGATATGCGACCGGTGTGAGGTAGCCTGCGGGAGTTTCGACAGCGAGCTTTTGTTGACCTGGGTGCTCAAATCCCTTCCCGGTCATTTCGAGTTGAGCCTTTCCTAAGACCTGCCTTGTTTTCGGAGCCTTCGGGTCGGGAATGGGAGGGTAGAGGTCACCGATCTCCGCCTTCACCTTGTCGAGTACCCAATTGCCCCAGTACCGGACTTCTTGGGCCAGTCCGCCCCAGGTGGTTTCGCCCTGGGAGTCCTTCGGGCCGGCCATGCCGCGAGCGGTAGGGTCGGGCTTGCCGTACTTCTGCGGATAAACGAGCGTGCAAAGTTCGATGATGTGCGCCACAGGGTTGAGGTCGAGCGCGTAAGCCTCGCAGCCGAGGCGCAAGGCTTCCAGCGGAATCGCCCCTCCACCCGCGAACATATCGAGCACCTTGGGTCGAGGCGCGCGGCCTTCCTCGATGTCCTTGACGGTAACTTTCTTCCCGCTCTCTTGTGTTAACCGTTCGGCATGGGCTTCCAGGATGTGCTGCTGCGCTTCGGCTATCACTTGGGGATCGCCGGGGTACTTGCAGAGTCGCTCGATAAACCTGGCAGCGTTGGCGCGTGCCAGACTGTCGCGCTTCTCCTCTGGCCCATTGTGTGGCCGGAACCTGCTTGCCGGGACCAGCGCGCCATAGACCGCTGCCCGGCAAGCCACCAGCGGCCGCCTCGCCCACCACAGATGCAGCGTGGAGATGTGGCCTTTGCGGACCGACTTCTCCCGCGATGCCTCTTTGCTGATTGCTTCAATCGGCAAGTAATCCTCAATCAGCCGCCGGTCGTCATTAGACATCGAGCGGACCCTCTTTTCAGCTCGCCAGGCGAGACCTTCTACGTCCCAACCCGCCCCGGCTTCCGGCCCGGACGGGCCTTTGCCCACGGTTGAGTACCATCAGGCGGGCGACGTTTTGCCGGGCGCTCGCCAAACTGCACTTGATTCTCACCAGGTCGTCCATCGACTTCTCTTGAACCTTGCCCAACTCCCAGCGTTTCACACTGGCCACTCCGACGCTGAGATGCGCGGCAAACTCCTCCTGCGACATCCCCAGGCGGCTCCGAATCTTGCGGATCTCCGAGCTGGTCAGAAGCCCGTGATGTTTTCGATAGGCATCCGCAACCTTGGTGCTGAACGCATCGATCTGGCGGGCGTGCAAGGTTGCATACCCGCAATTGGGGCAGACCATCGCCTCGGCGGGTACCCGGTATCGCTCACCCGCGTACTCCCCATCCATCATCGTCGTGCTTTTCTCCAACTGACTTCCGCAACGCAAGCAATTCACGGCTCAGACTCCTTTGTGAACTTTGCCGGGTGAAAAGAGACGATGTAAAGCGTTTCCTTCACGAAGCAGATTTTCAGGTACATCCTCCGGCGATAATGCGCGGACTCCCAGACGAATGCAAACAGCTCCGCGCCCTTGCAGGTCCTCTCGTAGGACCTCTGAGGAGGGCGGGAGCCGGCATAATGTTCAGGACGGACTTCCCCGAGAGCCACGGCGAGCGCTTCCGATTGCTCTTCCAGAGTCCTTCGATCGAGATCGTGGAACTCCGGCAGCAGCTTGCCGATATCGGCAGCCAACCAATCCTTCGCCGCAACCTTTTCTCGCGCCTTTAAGATCTTGCCGAGGGCCTCGGCGTGGCTGGGCCGCCCCATCTCACCTCCTATGGTATCATATGATACCAGCAAGCACTAGAAAAACATCTCCACGCGCCATCCTGCCGAAAGCTCGAGGTTGTGCGACCAGGCGATTTCTCGCACCAATGGTGCGAGTTTTGGATTCTGCCCGTAGGTCTCGTAGAAGAGCTTCATCCGCCAGAGGTTGGCGGCCGAGAACCCACTCGCTCCGGGGAACTCCGACTGCAGATCCCGCGCCAAGTTGGCGACCACCGATTTGCCCCAGCCGGCTCCAGCCTGGCGCTCCACGATCATCCGGCCGATGTCGCTGTAAAGTTCTACGAGCTCGCGGTTGACCGCACGCAACGCGTCGTATTGCGCGGAGCGTATTCGTTCCTTGATTTCACCGAGGAGCCGGGAATAGTCATTCGGCCGGAGCTCCAGACTTTCCACGGGATACACCTGCCTCTCGCTGGGGAAACGCCCGTCCCCGCAGGAACAGTGGTGATTAGCGTTATATCGTGTAATTCCTCGAGCTCATCGCGGCTCAAGGCCGCCTGTCCCTTCGGAATCTATCGTTTGGCTGCCGCCTCAACAGCTTCAGCCGGTATGTCATAATAACGCGCCGCGACAACTTCGCGCTTCACATAATCAAGGCGCTTCGCCGGGTTCTGGATTCGGAGCGGCTCGGGGTCAGGCTTGCCGAGCGGGTCCCAGACCACATATAGCCAGTAAGTATCTCCAAGCTGAGCGGCCTTGTACCACTCATTGGTGGTGAGCCGAATGGGCTGGCCGCGCGTTCGGCCTTTGACCTCGATACGTCTAATGCCTTGGACTGGATCGCGATAACCCGTCTGCGGCTCGGCGGGGCCGAGGCTTCGGACGTCAAACCCAATCTTCAGGTGCCCTACGCGCTCGCATTCGAAACCACGGCCTGTCTCAAAGGCAATGACGACATCCTCAGCGGCTATTTCACACTTACGCCGCACTTCAGGGTCGAGCTCGTCGAGGACAGCGCCGATTTGCTCTTCGACGGAGCGCGTGCTCGGGAGTACCAGGGCGGTAGCGACGTGGCGGACGGGGCCGTGCTTGGCCAAAGTCAGTCTCTGCAAGCCCTCAAGACGCTCGGTGCGCGTCCGTTCCAGATCGGCGAGGTCGTTCTCGGCGCGCTTACAAGCGATGCCGACTTCAGGTTCGCGCATTTCCCGCGCCTTGAGGTTCATGACCCGGTCTTGCGCGGCTCGGATACGCGCGTTGAAGGACTGCTGTAGGTAGTCGCGGCAAATCTGCACAAAGTGCTGCCGCTCCTGCTGGCATTCGCCGCGACGCTGTGTCTGGTATGTGCTCTTGAGGAAGTCGGCTGCGGGTGTGGTATCTTCTGGTTCGAGGTCTTCCGGTGCGGCAGGATGTGCGGGCAGGTCGAGCAAGGTGTCTGCCGGAACCACCGAGAAACGCTCTTCAGTGCTCGAAAATTCTTCCCGCACCGCCACCAACTCACCCAAGAGCGTTTGCGCTTCGCCCTTCGTATTCTGGCCGCGCACAGCCATCTCAAAGAAGTGCAGTTTGTAAGGTGCGTCGCTGTTCGTGTCCACGAACACGCCGACACCGGCCGTGACCGCGCCGAGCATTTCATTCAGGCGCTCATCAACGGCGGCGTACAGCGGATGGCCAGGCCCGATCAGCACGGCGTCAATGTGCTGATCCATCTCCAGGTGTTCTTTGTGAAATGTAACCTTGCGATAACTGGTCTCGGGTTTTCCGAGCCGTCGCACGCCAGCAAGCCGGTCGGAGCGCAGGTCCGCGAGGACGTGCTCAACGCGGTAAAGGCCGTCAGCGCGGGACTCGACCTTCAGACCGATCTCGCGAGCCGCGTTCAAGAAGTGATGCTCGACATAGCGCGGCATCAGGCGGCGTTCTTCTGCTTCGGCGTTCGCAGTTTGGAATCCCGAAAAGTCCACGTTCGCGCGCGCCAGGGCGATACCCGTAGCCTGTTCGTATTGGAGCAGCCGTTCAGGGTCTATACGCTCAATCTGGTCGAGGTATTCGTCCAAACGCCGAGGATCGTTGGCGGCCTCACGCAGGATTTCCGGCAAATTGACATCGTTCAGCGACAGAACTTCACCGATAACATCAAAGACGCGGTCCGCCAGCGCTTTCCGCATCTGCTCCATCTTCTGTAGCAGCCGCTCAAGGATGCGGCCTTCGATGATGTCCTGGCCTTCTTCGGATTCGCTCGCGACGAAATTGAAGGCGTGTACATCACGCTCCTGGCCGATGCGGTGAATACGCCCGAGACGCTGCTCTAGCCGCGTTGGATTCCACGGCAGGTCGTAGTTAATCATCAGCCGACAGAACTGGAGGTTGATGCCTTCGCCAGCAGCCTCTGTGGCAACGCAGATTTGGCGCGACGTGCGGAAATCTTCCTGTGCGCGCTTCCGTTCGTGAGGATTCATGCCGCCGTGGATTTGGCAGGTCGAGTAGCCCCAGCGGGTCAGGTGGTCGAGCAGATAAGTTAGGGTGTCGCGGTGCTCCGTAAAAATGAGCAGCCTGCCCCTGCCGTCTTTCAATTCATTGAACTCGGCTTTCGCCAGGCAATCGCGGAGCGCGGTAAGTTTGGAATCCGTGGCGTGATCGCGCACGCGTCGTGCTTGCGCAAGCAAATCTCGCAGTGCAGCAATCTCGGACCGCAGTTGGTCAAGTTCAACCGCCGTCGTGAACTCGTCGGTCAGCAGGTCGCGTTCGGCATCGTCGAGATCGTCTTCATCCTGCTCGGCGTCAGTGAGTCGGCCTTGAATTTGTGCAAGCCGTTTCGCCCGCTGTGCCGGCGATAGAGATTCCAACTCGTCCAGCAGTTCTTCCTGCTTCTCAAAACGACGGCGTATCGATTCGGCGATGGCTTGGGTCGAACTGGCGAGGCGTCGCTGGAGAACGGTACGAGTCAGGGCCACACTCTGCTTCTTGCGCCCGCTCGCCTGCGGTAAGAACTCGTTGATGTAGGCTGTCACTGCCTTGTATAGGTCGAACTCTTCCTGATTGAGCCGGAACTTGACCGTGTGCACGTGGCGGTCTGGGAAAAGACGCTGACCGTCGATGTCGCGAAGGTCTTCCTTCAGCCGACGCAGCGCCCAGGGACAGTTTTCTCCGAGACTGAGGATGTCGCGGCGAATCTCGCCTGCACGCTCACCCACCCGAGTAGGCTCTGGGAACAGGTCGGGATCAATCAGTCGAACGAAATGACCAAAGCGGTCATCATCGCCGTGGTGGGGCGTAGCGGTCAGAAGTAGCAGATGGTCGGCATCAGCGGCTAGGCGCTCCACGAGTTGATAACGGCGCGTTTTCTCGACCTCGTCACCGCGACCGGAAGAACGCTTTGTATAAGCGCTGCACTTGTGGGCCTCGTCTACGATGATTAAATCCCAGCGCTGTTGCCAAACGCGCTCGCGGACATCTTCCTGCTTGGCATAGTCCAGCGACGCGATTACCTGGGTGGCGCGCTGCCAGGGGTTCACCAGTTGCTGCTGGTCAACGGCGGAGAAAATGATCTCAAATGATTCGCCAAACCACCGCAGTAACTCGTCTTGCCACTGGATGGTAAGCGCGGCGGGGCAGATTATCAGGATGCGCTCAATGGCCTCGCGGAGTTTCATCTCTTTCAGAAGCAGCCCGGCCATGATGGTCTTGCCCGCACCGGGATCGTCCGCCAGCAGAAACCGCAGGCGGGGCTGCGGCAGCATTTTCATGTAAACCGCTTCGATCTGGTGTGGCAGCGTCCGAATGCCCGATAGACTTACGGCAAACTGACGGTCATGCGCGTAGGCGAGGCGTATCCGGGCTGACTCAACGAGCAAGCGCAGTTTCTCAGCGTCTGCTGGCCGGATTAGCGTCGGGGTGATGACGGTTTGGCCCGCCAGCGCCGCCCCCTCTTCCTGCGAAAGGATGGCCTCATCCGGGGTTCCATCAGCTAGCCGAACGCGGCACTCATAGCCTGAACCGATGAACCGAACACTCTCCAATGTGACCGGTTCCAAGAAATGCCCAGGAAGCGTTACGCGCTGCCCGATTGGGAACTTTTCCACTGCGATCTGAGGAGTAAATGAATGCTCCATAAGTTACTGAACGCGGGCCAATTGCTAAGATACGCTTTGTGACCGTGAAAGGCTATATTCGGCCTGATCCAAGATTCGCATTTTGGTCTCCCGCCCAACTGGTTAACGTACACCTGACCACCTCAGTGTGCAATGCTCCAGCGCAGTCTTCGGCGGGTGGCGCAGAGATCGCGCCTCCCTTGGGCGTTTCTCCCTAGGCGCGTGGGGATGGTCCGTCGTTACGTTGAGAGGATGGAATAGGCTTAGAAGGCGCAACATGGATTGGAAGGAAAGAATCGCCGTCGACCCGAAGATTTGTCATGGCAAAGCATGCATCAAGGGAACACGCGTGATGGTAACGGTAATGCTCTACAGCAGCCATTTCAAGTATTCCGGCAAGGAGTGAAGTTCATCCACATGGTCGGGCGCCGAGTTGCCCGCGAAACCGATCACTAACAGCCTGCCCCTTTTCACCTCACTCAGAATCTGTGTTTTGATCGGCCCCCACTTGACCACCGGATGAGGTTTCACCCCCCACTCCCGCAGGAGGTAATCGGCAGTTTCTGTGGTGCTTGCGAACGTCCCGGGGAAGATTTCCGAGTGGGTGATGATCAGACGCTTCTTCCCAGCGATGGCGTCGCGGCCGATCTGGAGCCAAATCTGAAGATTATCTGTTTGGATCTGGGATTCAGTCGGACCTGGCGGGCCATTTACGTAGCCGGTGTGAACCCCATCAATGCAGAGCACACGGCTGACGCGTTTATAAGATGGAGGATCTTTCAGAATCTCCCGCAACGCACCGCAGCCCGCGCTCCATCCTCCCAGATCCACCTCGCCAAACTTCAAGCCACTCTTGCTCTGGGCCTCAGCGATTAACTTCGGAAATCGCATGGGGTCCGCAAACAAGTTTGCATAAGTACTCGAACCAGGCCCAGCCTGGACGCTAACCACAGCCATTTTCCGCCGGCGCGCGACTGCAACCTCGGGGAGCCAGTCACCGCCATGAAAGAAAAACAGCAGCCTCACGCCCTGAGTATTCTTGACCCTCTCCGGGACGAACAGCGTGCCCAGTCCAAGGCCCACTCGCAGGCCGGGGGGCATTTCCTTGGTCAGCCGCGGATGCTCTCTGGTGTGTTCCACCATGGGCGATGGATTCTGCGGCATCTGCGCCATGAGGGTGGAAGTGAGAAACAGCAGGACTAGAATCCGTGAGGTAGTCGCCATCTGTGACTCCGGAGGGGTTGCCGTTGGCATTCTGACTTGCTCTCATTGACATGGGTACGTCAATGAACGAGCTAACCTGACAAGATTTCCAGCATATTTGCTGCCTCCATTCGCTGTCAAGATCAGCGCAGATCAGCGCAGTACACAGATGATGTGAACGAAGTCACTTCTTAGAACCTTCGACGACGATCACTAAAAACCGGGTTGAAGCATTGCACGCGGAGATGGTCACTTGTATATTACCTGTCGGTCAGAAAACCAAAATGGAAATTCCGGATTAAACGGGAGGACATAGATGCGCGTTGTGGTGATTGGTGGAACGGGTCATGTGGGGACGTTTCTCATTCCGCGACTGATTCGCGAGGGCTACGAGGTGGTTTGCATCCACCGAGGAGGAGGC
>Ga0208038_1000828_pt1 | contig 19933 bp, 22 predicted proteins | sample June2015DPH_16_1_FD_184714 | JGI IMG/M metagenome (GOLD analysis project Ga0208038, IMG submission 184714) | Peatland microbial communities from SPRUCE experiment site at the Marcell Experimental Forest, Minnesota, USA - June2015DPH_16_100... | ecosystem: Environmental > Terrestrial > Soil >...
CTTTCCAGCACGGTGTCAAAATTATCGGGGGTTACTTCTACGAACCTCCGGTCTTTTAACCGGGGTAGAGGATCTACCGGTTGACCTGAAAAATCACCCAGAACTCCCATCACAAATGGGAGCTCTTTAATTTCTATGGCGCCTCCGGTTTCCACGTCGTAACTGACGTGGACACGTGGAGGACGTACCCTTTCCAGCTTCTTTTGGACGCTCTGTGCCATGGGGCACCCCTTCAGTAAGATTTCGAATTTGTCTTTGAGTGAATCTCCGAACCGACACCCATTTTAGCAAATCGGCGAGCATTTGTCAATGCAAAACTAGAAGTATTGTCGCCTGGTGGTTGTCGTGTTTGTCCGGTGATGCATTGCACGGCGAGACGATCTACGGTATCGTTCCCGTTGACCATCTTGCTTTGGGTGGCGGTAACGATGGCGCAAGGCCGCACCGCATTTGCATTCCGCGGCTGAACTTCCACCGGGGGTGAGAAGTCGGGTCGCAGAAAAAAGTACTGAGAAAGGTCCGATAACCTGATAAGCTGTACGTTACAAAACGGGGAGGAACTTATGGGCGATACTGAAAAGCCAATCATCGATGGCCCCCCGTACTGGGGCGTCGATTCCGTCAAACCGGCGAATCAACCCGTGGGCGGCTCCAAGACCCCGACGCTCTACGACTACGTACTCGAGAAGTCGAAGGGTCGGCCGCCGGCTTTCTTCGGAAGGTACCTGACGGCTGCGAGGAACAAGGAGCAACTCATCACAGAAACTGAACTGCAATTCCTTTCTGACAGGAACTGCAGGATCTTGCTGAATTACAACCAGCTCTCCAGTGGGGCCGTTCAGCAACCGTTCCCCTTCGGCCAGATGGCCGCAGACAAGGCGGCGAACGCCGCATCCGATTTAGGTGCGCCATCGAGTATAGGTTCTCCCAGCGTCTGGATCTATGCGAATATCGACGCCGGCTATTCCCCAAAGGTCGAATGGATTCTGGGGTGGTGGGATGGCCTGTGGAAGCACGGGTACGGCCCTGGTATTTATTTCCAGTTAAGTGCCGGGAGCACTAAGATCGCCCAAGCAATTGAAACCTGTGGCACTATCCCCAAGATCGAACTCTGGTGCTCGGTCTGGTCATGGGCAAGTCAGCACTTTGGCAGCAGAAACGTGGAGGCAAATACATTTGCCCCCTTTCCGGTTAAGGGCCATCCATCAGCCGTCGAGGTGTGGCAGTATGGGGCAAAGTGCTTCCCGTACGGCGGAACGCCGATGTTCGACATGAGCCTCGCCAACCAGCAGGGCTATGACAGGATGTGGGAATACTAGCTCAGAAGCTCTCTCGAAAGTAGATTTACCCATTCCGCCGCTTGCAGCTCCCTGAAAAGACAAGCCTTAAGGTGGCTACGGGGCGCAGAATCGCCCATTTTCATCCTAGTTGCGAGTGCCAGCTCATGACCGGCTGCGAAATAATCCCTGGATGGGCAAAAGCACTTCATCCGTCATCTGACGGACAAAGTCGCAGAAGGCACAAAGAAAAGAAAGGAGTTGTTCTTTGCGAGTCTTTGCGCCTTGGTCCCGCATTGCGGGATGAGATTGTTTATTCTTTCACAACTTCTCACCGAGGGATGTTTGAGGAGCCCGAATCCGAGGTCTAACTTACGCTTACGCGGCTCTCTTTGGCAGTTTGAACTCTTCCACCTCAAGGAATCCGCCCGCTATAAAGACCATGAGCAGCTTGGCAAACTCCGCCAGCGGCGTCTCAGGATGGACAAAATTGTTCTCCTTGCAAAACCCAAGAAGTTGCCGCACGGTCAACTTCCCGTCGCATTGCGGGGGCAGGAACCCCACCCAGGGCTGCACTCGGCAGTCCACACTGAAAGGATACTCAGTGTGCAGCGAGAATTGCTCAGGCGCCAAATCCCCCTCCTTCATTCGGTGGACTACGTGAAGTTCAAGGGAAGGGGCGGTGACCGGGTGCGTTTCAGCGAGTATTTCAATGAACTCAGGCTTTACAGCAGCGCTTTCCCACTTCAGGAGCCAAGCGATCTCATCCCGCCCCGTATTCGGGCCAACGGATCTCCGGGTGGTGAAGACCGGACGGGCCCCTTCCCTTCTCTGGATGATCATCCATCCGTAAACCATCCATTGGATGCCGAGGCCCCTCAACGCTTCTCTCATTGCATGGGCTGCCTCGCCACCCCCCTTTGATTTCACGGCATACTGCATTGCCGCATCCTCAGGCTTTTGCGGCTGCCTGATAATGACCATGACATCAAATTCCGATTGTTCTTCCCCCAGCCAAGCCCTTACACGCTGCTCGAAAGGCGCGCCTTCGCGGTCCGATCCCTGCGCCAGACAATAAAAGCGCCCACCCGGTCGCAGATAGCGTGGTAAGCCCATCACTATGCGGCGCGTCACCTGTTCTCCGTCCGAGCCTCCATCGTAAAAAATCTGGGCACGGTTCAGCACGGGCATATATGGTGGATGAGCGACGATACGGTCAAACGTCAGGTCGCCCAGGCATTCATAAAGGTCCCCTTCGACCATCGTGACGTTGTCGAGTCCATTGAGCAGGCGGTTGAACTCCGCCATCTGGGTGGATCGCTCGGTAATGTCAACTGCCCATGCGTGGTTCGCGTGCCGGGCGGCCTCTAATGCCGCCACGCCGGTGCCGGAACAAAGTTCGAGCAAACTCTCGCAAGGGTCCCACGGCAAGGTCGCCATGAACTGCGAGGTGTTTGGAGTAATCGCCGGAAAAACAAAATCATCTGGCAACTCAGGGGCGTTGCCCTCCGGCGTAGTCCATCGATCCGAGACAATGAATAACCGCCCAACCGGGTAGAGCGTCACACTGGCACATATTCGCGCCTGGTCCGCAGGGTCTTCAATCAGCAAGCCCAGATCTTTCATGGCTTCCAATGCGCCTGCCGGGATCACGGATTCCAAGTCCTTTACGCCAAGCGGATCTCCCAGCAGGAACAGGCGGATCAAGAAGCCCAGCCCATCCGATTCACCCGAAAGAGTTACCCGCGCTCGGTCATTGGAAAGGAATTCATTGAGACCTGCCATGCCCACCCGGCGGCAGATTGACTCCTCGTTGAATTCCGAACTGCTTAGAAATTTACGCAAAAAGCCGAAATGTGGCGATGGTTCGAGCCATAATGGCAACGCCGGGCTGCCGGCCGCCTCCTCGTGTTGCATCCCCAAACTGACCTCCTGCTGGTCACTCCATTAGTACAGCCATGCGCGCGAGGCCCCCCAGCACATTCTCGGTCTCAGCGGCAATCCTCTTCTCCACAGTCTGCATGTCACCGACTGACTTGTCACCGTCAAGCAGCGTTAGAGCCCCTGACTCGAAAAGCTTGAGAAGATCTTTCCTCAGAGCATCGTGGTCGCGGGTGCCGTCCATGAGCATAACCAATCCTCTTTGCAGCGCATCACCTAGACGCAAGCTCCTGTGGTGCAGTGTCGTTATGACATCACTGTCTCGAGCCTCGAGTCGAGCCAGGGGGCTTGCCACAGGCCTTTCGCCGACCTTCGTCGCGAAAGGCGGAACGTACACGTGCAGCTCGAGCAGTCCAGCCGAGTATGTCTGCCATACGAAATCCGCAATGTCGGAGGCGAAATCCTGATCGGCTTTCGCAACAAAGCCCAGCCCTTGGCGGGCCCTGCACTCGACTTCGGTCACGAGCTTCTCAAAAGTAATTCGCTGTGGTTGTGACTCGATCAGGTACCAAAGCAGGGCGCGCGCCAACGGGTTGGCTGTGGAAAGTTCTACTCCACTGCCACTACGAAAAGTCTCTTCCGCCCCCGGAGAAAAGTCCGCAGCCGGTGAGTTCGGCCGCGCTTGAGAGGAAACGTAATATGACCTGACGGAGACGGATTTCCCCGAGCGGTCGAGCTTGACATTCTCGTGGCATAAAAGCGTTTTCCGGAAGCCCCGGCCGCGCATAAAGTCCAGGTACTGTTCCCTCAAAATGAGGTCATCGGAAATCTTATCCAGCACTTCTTTCGCCTGGGGCGTGAGGCCTCCTGTGTGCATCTCGAAAAAGTCAGCTTCCCCCAGGAACTGGAGTTCATGGCGTTGAGCGTGCTCCATGAATTGGTGGAAATAGACGGGCTGGAAGACTTCTGCCAACTCGTCATGGTAAAGACCTTCTTTTGACCGCTTGAACGTTCGCTCAAACTCGTCCTGGAGTACTTTCGTATAGTTCTGGGGTTCCGTGGGCGAATTTGCCAGCAGCTTGAGCAAGGCGATGGCCTGCTGCATCTGCTGCCGCGGATCATGGAAATCCCGATTGTGGAACAGCATCATCTCTCGGATCATCACCCGGAAATAACATCCTGGAAATGTGCTGTAACTGATAAAAGCAATTCCCTGGGGTTGCAGGCTGCCTTTGCAGATGGCCAGGATCTGGTCACGAACCTCCGGCGGAACCCATGTATAGAGACCATGCACGATGATGTAATCGAACTTGCCGTAGTCTGGGGCCATCTCCAGCAAATCAAGGTGTCGGAGAGTAAGATTCTTCAGCCCAAGAGCCTCCACCCTGGCCTTTCCTTGGGCAATCGGTCTTCCTGCCAAATCGACTCCGACAAATTCACTTTCCGGCAGAGTGACTGCCATGGATAACAAGTTGGCCCCAGTGGAACACCCCAACTCCAGCACCCGGCATCGCTCAACAGGCGCAGGCCTCATGCCGAAGTGGGTTGCCACGGTCGCCAAGCGATCAGGATGTGTGTATGAAAAGGGAAATGTTGGGTAGGCAATTTCATCGTAAGGTGTCAACTCGGGTTCTGTCATACCTGGATTTCGAGCCTCCGCCTTTCCAGCATTGTAGCGCTTTCAGCTCTCAGCTTTCAGTCTTCCCCTGGATTTCGAGCCTCCGCCTTTCCAGCATTGCGGCAGGTCGCTGAATAAAGGCCATCTCGCAGTGCGCGTCACCCCCGCGAAAGCGGGGGTCCATTGATCTTCCACCCGCTTGCTCAATAAAGCCCATCCTGCCCCACGCGTCACCCCCGCGAAAGCGGGGGTCCATTGATCTTCCACCCGCTTGCTCAATAAAGCCCATCCTACCGCACGTGTCACCCCCGCGAAAGCGGAGGTCCATTGGTCCGGCAGCAGCTCGCTCAATAAAGCCCATCCTACCGCACGCGTCACCCCCGCGAAAGCGGGGGGTCCATTGATCTTCCACCCGCTTGCTCAATAAAGCCCATCCTACCGCACGCGTCACCCCCGCGAAAGCGGGGGTCCATTGATCCGGCAGCAGCTTGCCCAATAAAGCCCATCCTACCGCACGCGCCACCCCCGCGAAAGCGGGGGTCCATTGATCCGGCAGCAGCTTGCCCAATAAAGCCCATCCTACCGCACGTGTCACCCCCGCGAAAGTGGGGGTCCATTGATCCGGCAGCAGCTTGCTCAATAAAGCCCATCCTACAACAGGTGGACGGTAGCAGATGGTACATGCGGAAAAGAACTTCAGTCCCCAGCGAGCAAAGCGCAGGTCCCCTGCCGAGGCGTCCGAAGACCCGCGGATCCTCAAAAACAGCAGATCGTAGGTGGCAGTTGGGGCAATCCAAAATCCAAAATCTAAAATCCAAAATTGCCTCAGGCTCTCCAGCGGCCGGCCAGGGGACTGAGAGGGTCGGCAATTGCCTGGAATCGCACCAGCCGGACCGTCGGCTGATCCTTTAACGAGGCAAGCGGCATGAAACCCTTTTCCATCATTCTCTCCGCTGCCGTCTGCGTCAACAAAACCTCGGCGCAAGGCAGGTTTCTGGGCTCGCTTTCCACTGTATGGATATAAATGGGCAGTCCGCTTATTTCCAAAATCGAACCGGGCTGTAGTTCCCACCCCTGCTCTGCGAAAGACTGCGCCAGCAATGAAGCGCTGGCAAAAGCTGAATTGCACCACAAGTAGTTCTCATGGGCGGCGGGATCGGGCATTTCTTCGAACTGAAAGAGTTCAGCGGGTTCGGTATCCTTCCCATAGGGTAGCCGCAAAAGAAAACGGGGAAGTGCCAATCCAACAAAGCGAGCTTCGGGCGAGCTCCTCAATGATTGCCAGGAGGCGGCAGTCTCCCCGGACATCTGAATCTTCCATTGCCGCGGATCAGGCAGGTCGAGGACTGAGTCGCAACCCAGCAGGCGCGGACTCGCGCCGGCAATGAATGGGGCGCCGGCCCCGGCGGCCACTTTCGCCATCCGAGCAAGTAGTTCGGCATCTTTCAAGCTAGGGCCGAAATTGAAATTCCCTGCCATAACGGCCCACGGTTCCGCCCCGGGCGTACCCACTGTGTTCTCCACAAGCAATTTGTAGGTTCCCGTCGAGCTCAAATCGCTGCATGCCAACAGGTCCTGGGCAAGTTCTTCTTTGGAGACATCGATCAGAAACAACTTAAGCTGAGAATCCGTTTCGATATGTCGAACCAGAAACAACACGGCGCGCCACGCAGCTTCAAGGGCTTGGAAGTCGCGAGCGTGCAATAAAGCCGCCATCTGGGCGCTGGTGGCTTTATCGATCAGGGCAACCAGTTCTGCCTGGCGAGGATCCGCTTTGGCGACCACATGGGGAGCGACAATCTTATTTACCAAGGTGGTCCATTCGTCGGCAGGCTTGGAGGGATACTCTATTGCTGCCCTGCCCTCGGTTGCTTCGATCATTTCATCCAGAAGGCTACCCGAAACCACCCGCTGTATATCCGCCCCGGAGACTCGGTGCGCAGGCGCTGGAGGGGCGACTTGTGCCGAGGGTTGTTTCCCTACCAGGCCCAGTTCCAAAGCCGTCTTGGCGAATGTCGCCGGGTCGTTGAGTTTTTGCCGCGTCTCCCGCAACTTCTGGAACATCTGAACCTGCTCAAAGAGCCTGTCAGGATGAAAATCGTCCAGAGCACCAAACTTCAATGAGATGCGGAAGGCATCCTCTCCCCCTGGAGCCAGCTCGAGCCGAGGCGCAATTCTTGCCAGCACAGAGTCAAAATTGTCCCGATCGATCATCTGGGGACGCCGGCTCGCGAGGGCATCCCCACTTTCAGACAAACCACGATTTGCGCGGCCGCTGAAGTCCCCCAGAATAGCGATTCGAAAAGGGGTCTCGGAGCCAGGCGTGATCGGTGCCTGCTCACGACCTGCAGTCACATCAAGATGAATCTCACCAAACGAATGGCGGCTCGGCATGGGCTGCTCCTGCTTGTGGAAGTAATGGGTAGCCGTAACTTGGCGGACTTGCCCACCAAGGAGATTGTATGCCAATTTCTACGCGCAACCAAGTCCCCTCCAAGATTGGTAGGGGGTCAATTTGATGTAGAGGCGGCTTTACGCCGCCATTTGGCGATCCCGCTCGGAGCGGGATCGCCGCTACAGCATCAAATTGACCCACTACCCCAAGATTTGCAGAAATCGTCTCGTCGGGGAAAGAAGTGCACCGTTGTGAAGGATCAAAGGCGTATCCGTAGCACTAGCGTGCAACTTCTTCGCGGCAGGCGAAGAACGCAGCGATGTCATTCTGATCCCGCCCTGCGGGAGAAGAATCTGCTTTTGGTTGCGGCTAAGGGCCGCGCTGTAGCATTAGTTCCTGGGACGTTGTTGTGCCGCGAAGATTTCTTCTGGAACCAATAACGCCTCCGTGTCCTCCGTGACCAGGAAAAATTTAACACAGAGGTCACTGAGATCCTCCGTGGTCTCTGTGTTGAGGTTTTGAAGGGTCGGAGGACACGGAGAAGCCCGTTTTGGTTGCGGCCACCGGGCCCGCGCTGTGCCACTGCCTACGGTTTGCGAAATCGTCTGGCCACCATCCACAGCGCACCCGAATGGCCGTGCCAGGTTCCATCCATCCGGTGTTTTGGCTGTATCAAAGGGTTGCGAAAGGTGCGGCTGTATCGCTTCGATTCTGCATGGCAGGCGCGGGTTTAGTTTGACCGTGCCAAAGGATGTGGTTTGCTGCGCTCCTTGACGACTCAGATGCGCTTCTTTTCGATTTGAACGAGCTCTTCGAGCCCGAGGTCCCTCAGCGCTTGGCGCAGGTCTGATTCAACATGGCTAAGATCATTCGCGGCCACGTCAAGCGAGGCCTCGACGGTGAGGGAGAGCCCCTGTCCCGAGGTGCGTAACTTGGGTATGAGCTTTGTCCCCAGCTTGTTCCATTGCTCAGGTGGGATGGCCCCGCGTAAGTACAAACGCACTGTCTGCTCAGTTGCCGGCGTCACGGGCGGCGCGGGAGGTGCGACCGGGGGTTCCAGGACCAGTTCTATTGGTTGCTCGGTTGGGGCCGGCACGCTCTGCGGCGGCGGTCCCGCTTTAAGAGCGGCTGCGCGCGTGCGCATCAGCAAGAAGGTGTTGTCGTCAAACACGACTTCCTCAGACCCGGTATGTTCTTTCCACCAGATCCGTTCGAAGCCTCCGTCCGGCTTGGGCCCTGATCCGAGACCGAATTCGCCCCTCTCCACGAAGCTCGGTATCTGCCTTCGCAGTACTTCCTCGCCCTCTTTGATCTGTCTTGTTACTTCGCCGCGATCGGACTGTTCGAATTCAGCGCCCAGCACACCCGAATTAAGATCCTCTGCCACCCGCTTCCATGCCAGCCATGCTTCGCCCTTTTCGCGCAACGTTCGACCAGGTTTGCGCACAACCCGGACCAGTGCGGCAGGGTACACCAGATTGTGCTCTCCCAGTGCAAATCGGATTTCCGGCAAGTGAGCGGCACGGTCCGTAGCTACTCCCGTAGACTCAAAGAGAATGGCCGCACCCACTCGCCGCTGTGTTTTGAGTCTCGCCAGCCAGCCGGCGAAGCACGAGCCCCAGGTGCTCATTCAGTGCGCGCGTGAAAACCGTGCGGTCGAAGAACTACTTCGGGTCGCGATAATCGAGCGGCGCCTTGCCGGCAACGACCTGTTCCAAAGCAATCGCAAACTCGTCGGGGTTAAACGAGCGGCCCTCGCGAACTTCAGCGCGGGGAGTAGTGACTTTGTACCAGGGTTCCATTACGAACTCCCTGTTAACGCTGGAGGCGGCAGAAGCTTACGGACACGCCTTTGGACCCATCCCTGAACCACACAAACCAATTGCTCAACGGCGGGCATAGACCAACCTCCCCTCACGTTCAGCCGGCCGCTCGATCGTACCCACGATCTCCTTCCGCCATTCGAAATCTTCAGGCGTCGTAACGACGATGTCCTTGGGCACCGGGATGTCGTTCACCGCAACGCCGATCTCCACCGCCTTCTCACGCCTCGACCCCTCGACTGGCATCACAACCAGCAGGTCCACGTCGCTATCCGGCCCCGCGTCGCCGCGCGCAGCCGAGCCGAAAAGAATGATCCGCTCCGGATCAAAACGCTCGACAATCCGCAGCACCATTTCGTCGATAATGCGTTCAAGCCGGTTTTTACGCATGCCCTATTCTTCAGTTCTCTGTGCCTCCGTGTCTCTGTGGTGAGAAGTTTGTTCCATGATTCTTTCACACCTTCTGTTGCCCTGGGCTATCCCGCCTTGCCGGACCCCTGCCGGGGCTGGGCATCGCTTCCCGCGGCCCATAGGCTCAGGCTGCTAAGAACAGCATAGCATCAACCAATCGTTTTTCCTCGCATTTGGGGCCAGCACTAAACGCACTGTCATCTCCTCTTTGTCCTGACTCCTGAGTTCTATCTCCTGAATCCCGAATCCTGAATCCTGAATCCTGCAGGGCCAGACCGTCCGCAGAAGGAAGAAAGTGGATGCTCTTGATTCCCTCCCCTGAATCCTGAATCCCGAATCCTGTTTGCCCTCCTGCCCTGTGGAGCTTCCCACTCCACATCCCTTGCTTCCATCCGCTTCAGGTCCAACTTGCTGATTGAGCATCAGTGCCTTCTCCACCCTCTACAGTAATTTCCGCCGGGGAAGATGTCTCACTCATATTGGCACGGAGGGTGCTTGGATCAACCCTGTGTGGATAGGTCCCCCACAAGCGCAGTCCGGCCCACGCTCGTCGGATCACGCTGGCGCAAGCGATTTGCGGCGTGTCAGGGACTCAGTGCGTTGAAATTCAGGCGGAGTTCGCAAGATCGGGACTGAAGAGTCGCCTCGCTTGCCAGTGAGCGGATCAGCTTGCCACTTTCTGCATTGGGCCTCACGGCTAAGTGAAGTCGGTTCCCCGAAGCCCGTATCTCGGGAGTTTGAATGCGAGTGACACTTCGACGGTTTGCCGACAATACAGCCAAATGGATCGCTTGGAATTCGCGGCGCGGCATAGCTGAAGGTCTGGGTGGTTTGACGTGGACCTGGACCAAGATTGTGGGAAGGGAATTTCCCAACAGTCAAGCAGGACGCACCGCTTTGGTATCAGCAAAGGGCGTTTATCAGGCTGAATCCTGCAAAGCTCCAACGAACCGGAATCAGCGGAAGGTTTCCGAGTGTGCCATGCTCAAGCCGCTGGCAACACGGAGGTCAATGCAAATTTCGGCTGGGTCCGATCCTCGAAAAGGAATGTCAAATTTGGGGAGTCGTCGGGAAGCTAAATCGCTGGTCCGTCGTTAGTTATTATTATTTTGTTGCATTGAGCTCGGAATTCAGGTATGTTTATTGCGATGCAATGGTTTGTTGACCGTTGCAGGAACATTCTCGGGTCGCCCCCGAGGAGTTCAGCTGCGAATGGGGTAGCCTTGAGTGCTGGTTCGCGCTTTCGCGAGCCGGGAATTTAAGTAAATTCCCTCGCCCGAACAAGTCCCATGGCTGGACCATTCGTTATGCCTCAAAAGGCTCGCAGGTCAATTAATTCTAAAGAACCCCGCGTAAATGCGCGGGGTTTTTTTATATCAGTCTGCGAACGTTTGCTCCTCGGGGTCGAACGTGCGCGTCTGGGTAAATATTAACGTGCCCGCAAGCGCGCCACAGGCCGACTGGCGTGGAGATTCTCCATTCCCCAGCGGTCACGTCCCAGTGGCAGCCGGCCCTGAGATTGCATCCAGCGACACAAAGCGACTCCTGACCGTGATACTCATGAGGATTAAGGATCCACTGGAAACCCCGGGCGTCAACTCGCTGAGCACCGGAACCATATCGGTCGTCAAAGGTTCGTCGGCGATCAGCACTGTGGAGGCCGGTGCCGTCGCCAGAAAAAACATGGAATGGCAGGCAGCGCGGATCGCGTTCGCTCTCACACTCGACTCGTTCACACCAGCTTGCAAGCGCTCCGACCCACGAGTCATTCGTTGGGTCATTTGGGACACGAACCCAAAAAGATTTGTATTCCATGAATCTTCGTAGGGACATGTGTCGCCCGAGCTTGAGAGCCTCACCTTCATTTGGATGAAGTGGGACTCTCGGGTCGCTACCGACAACTAGTGTCGCGACTCGGGATCGATGAGCTCGCGGATAAAGTCCCGCCGCGAGGTCTCGAGCAACCAGGGGCACTGCTCGTCCGGTCGGCGCGCGCATCGTGACCACAGATCGAGGATGAAAACCCCATCCGCGTTTTTCGCACACAGTGGCCACATGGCTTCGAAGCGCGCTGGTTGCGTCTCGATCCTCCCGGTGGAAGAATAGGTTAACGTCAACGTTCATTCTCGCCACTTCTAGATCCCGGGATTCGCAGCGTCCGCATTGCGGTAGCGGGCGAAATGCGAAGTTCCAGCAATTCTCCCTTTGACATTGCCTTTACGCAGTCAACGATGAACTGCCTGAGCGCTTCTACATCTCTGTCTGAATCATCTGATTCATATCTTCCTTGGATGATTTCGGGTGTTTTAATCGAGTTGGTCATGAACCAGTCTTGAAGCCGACGCTCGACTTTGCGTTTCAAAAAGTTGTTCCAAATGGGTCGCATTGGTGCGGGCAATCCTACCGTTGGAAGGGTATCCCTGTGCCATCCCTCGAGACGTTCGGCGACTTCTGGATCGGTCGGTTTATGCAATGCGACGAATTCAACTCGCCACTGGTCGAGAGCGGCGGCGGAAATTGTCGGGAGTACGGGACCCTCATTTTCCAAGCTGGCCGGCCTGGCGGCTTGCTGTAAGATGTCCCATACATACCTGCGACCGCTCGAATAGTCGAGCACGGCACGCCAAAGATCAGCCCGTATTCGATCGCCACGGAATTTGTTGGCTCGCGATTGCTCCGAGCGCTCCGGGGAAGCCGATTTCAGGATAACAAACCCTGGCGGTGGAGTTTCTTCGACACTTACGACATCTGGAATCTTGCTCAGAAAGTCTCGAAAGGACGTGGCTCCGAAATCAGCTTCCTTAAAGGTGTTCTTCGTCAACAGCAGCAATCGATTCTTTAAGACGGGAATCGTCATTGCCCACCAATCGGGTTTCCCAGATCGGCGTGCGAGACTGAATGCACGCTCAATTAACTCGGCGGCTGAAGGTGCTTCATGCATCGCGTTTGGACGGTACCATTATCGATCGATTAAGTATACGCAGGGCAAACGCATGGTACTGAGGGATTTTAACAGATTTCCAGCAGTGCCGATTGCCTCATTTTTCGCGGCGCCGCTTCATCCGTTGCAAGCCACCGCTGCCGGGGCACTTACGACCCTCGGTTAGGACTTCGCCTGAAGTCGCCTTCGCGTCAAGTGGGCGCCACTTGGACGTATAACGGGCTACTCGTAGAGGTGGGAAGCCCGACGAGAAGTGCTTTTCCTTTCACTGCCCGCCCACTCGCCGGTAATCTGGCTGGCGGCCCGGCCACTCCGACTTTGACGAAACCCTGGAACGAGGGCGGAAGCCACTTGACGCATTCGCTATTTCCGGTATAATGGAAATATGACAGTTCCTGACGACGCCGAGCGAGTCATACGGTACGCGGATATGTTTGCCGCCATGGGGGCCGAGCCTCGGTTGCGCATCATGCAACTCTTGCTGACCGCCCACCCGCAGGGGTTGGTGGTGGGAGATATTCAGGACGAGCTGGGTATTCCTGCTTCAACCCTTTCCCATCATCTCGAGAAGCTCAAGAACGAGGAACTGGTCAAAGTGCGGCGCGAGGGGACATTCCTTTGGTACACGGCCAACACCGAGGCACTACAGGAGCTTCTTAACTTCCTCTATGCGGAGTGTTGCACCCGCAACAAAGCTGTTAAACCCGGCGACCTGGTCTTGATCGTGCACGCCTCAAAGGGGAGCCAGGAAAGGAAAAACAAATGAGCACAGAAAACATCAAGGAAGTGGTGAAAGAGAAGTACGGGCAGGCGGCCCTGCGTGTCATCCAGGGCCGGAGTTCCTGTTGCGGAACGGCGCCGGCTGTGGACGGTTATCCTGACCCCATCACCTCGAACCTTTACGATGGCAGCCAAACCAGCCAAATCCCCGAGGAAGCTCTCCTCGCTTCGTTAGGGTGTGGAAACCCGACGGCACTCGCCGAGCTGAAGCCCGGCGAAACCGTGCTCGATCTGGGATCAGGCGGGGGCATTGATGTGCTGTTGTCCGCCAAGCGGGTGGGGCCGACCGGCAAGGCCTACGGTCTGGACATGACGGATGAGATGTTGGCGCTCGCCCGCGAAAACCAGCGCAAAGCCGGAGTTGAGAACGTAGAATTCCTGAAGGGCGAAATTGAGAACATCCCACTGCCTGATAACTCCGTCGATGTCATCATCTCGAATTGTGTCATCAACCTCTCCGCCGACAAGGACCGAGTGTTGCGGGAAGCGTTTCGCGTGCTCAAGCCGGGTGGGCGATTCGCCGTCTCCGATATCGTGGTGCGCGGCGAAGTTCCCGCCGAGATTCGGCGAAGCGTGGAGTTATGGGTAGGCTGTATGGCCGGGGCGCTGGAGGAGAGCGAATACCTTGCCAAACTCATGAAGGCAGGATTTGAGGTCGTGAGCATCGAACCGACCCGGATTTACCGCGTTGCGGATGCGCGCGAATCGCTTTCGAGCGCGGGGATTGACGTGGAGGCGATCGCGCCTCGAGTCGATGGCAAGTTCATGAGCGCCTTCGTGCGGGCGAAGAAACCAGCTTCATCGTCGCTCGGGCCGGCGAGCGGGCCGAACACCGTTTGATGCAAACTCCCGTGCGCTGAGGTGACCGTTGAGGGGCTTCTTTTGGATCGACGTCGCTCTCTTCCTGGGTTTCGGGGTGTTCGTATGTTCTCAATGGCAGTGGAACGTTCGATACCTCGTTGGGATCGGGATAGCCGTGGTTAGCTTCGCCTTGTGGATGGTTGCACGGGTTCAGCTCGGGAAGTCTCTTAGCGTCCGAGCCGAGGCCAGGGCGCTGGTGATGACAGGCCTTTACTCGAAACTTCGTCATCCCATTTATCTGTTCAGTGGACTCGCTTATGCGGGCCTGTTCCTCGCTTGGGGCAAACTACTCCTGGCACTTGCCTTCTTTGCTCTGACTGTTCCATGGCAAATCGCTCGCTTAAGAAAAGAGGAGGCGATCCTGGAGCAAGCCTTTGGCGACGAGTATCGCCGGTACAGAGCCAGCACGTGGTTTTAGCAGGATGCTGCAAAACCCGCCTAGGCTGTCATTCCAGGGAAAGGCATCGAGATATGTCAGCACATCTTGCGCGAAGACTCTCTTTTCTTGATCGATTTCTTACCGTTTGGATTTTTCTTGCCATGGCGTTGGGCGTGATCTCTGGCTATCTGCTGCCAAGTCTGGTTCGGACCCTGACGGCCTTCCAGGTGGGCACAACCTCAGTTCCTATTGCAGCCGGTTTGATTCTTATGATGTACCCACCCCTGGCAAAAGTCCGCTACGAAGAGCTTGGGGAAGTCTTCCGAAACAAACGCGTTTTGCTTCTCTCACTTGTGCAGAACTGGGTGATCGGCCCTGTTCTCATGTTCGTCCTCGCCGTTACCTTCTTGCGGAACCATCCCGACTATATGGTCGGTTTGATTATGATCGGACTGGCCCGTTGCATCGCGATGGTGATTGTCTGGAATGAACTTGCGAAGGGCGATACTCAATATGCCGCGGGACTTGTAGCCCTTAATTCGGTTTTCCAGGTTTTGTTTTATTCGGTTTATGCCTGGCTGTTCATCACCGTATTGCCGACATGGCTTGGTCTAAAAGGCGCAGTTGTGGATGTGTCAATGAAGCAGATTGCGCAGAGCGTCTTCTTCTACCTGGGGATTCCATTCCTCGCCGGCATGCTCACTCGCTTTGCCCTGGTCCGACTGCGAGGGCGGGAATGGTACGAGAAGAAGTTTATCCCCCGCATCAGTCCGCTTACGCTTATCGCCTTGCTCTTCACGATTGTGGTGATGTTTTCCCTGAAGGGTGAATACATCATTCAATTACCGCTCGACGTTCTGCGGATCGCGCTGCCGCTGTTGATTTACTTCGTGGTGATGTTCCTGGTTTCCTTCTATATGAGCAGGAAGCTGGGAGCTGATTATCCCAAGACGGCGACCCTCTCCTTCACCGCCGCCAGCAACAATTTTGAGCTGGCTATTGCCGTGGCTGTGGCGGTATTTGGAATCAATTCCGGGGTTGCATTTGCGGCGGTCATCGGTCCGCTCGTTGAGGTCCCAGTGCTGATTGGGCTGGTGGGAGTTGCTCTCCGCTTTCAGCGTACTTACTTCACGCCACTTCGGGAGGGCACCAACGCAGTTCAACTGGTTCGTGGGTAATCCCCCACCTCCGCTCCATTTCGCGAAGATACGGCTTGTTAGACAGTTATACGGACAGTGAGGGAAATCAGTGAGAGTCCTTATCCTTTGCACGGGCAATTCGGCTCGCAGTCAAATGGCGGAAGGGTTACTGCGCCATGATGCAGGAAATGTCTACGAGGTTTTCAGTGCCGGCACCAAGCCGAGCCATGTGCGACCCGAGGCTATCACGGTGATGCGCGAGGTGGGGATTGACATTTCCGGTCACCGATCCAAATCGGTGGACGAATTTGCAGGGCAGGATTTCAACTACGTGATTACGGTCTGCGATAACGCCAAGCAGAGTTGCCCCGTCTTCCCGGCGAAAACAAAACGTATTCATTGGAGTATCGAAGATCCCGCTGCGGTGCAAGGCTCCCAAGGCGAAGGATTGACAGCCTTCCGCCGCGTCCGAGACGAGCTTCGAGCCAGGCTTCGAGCCTTTGCTCAAGGCTAGATGGAGAAGCTATGTTGAAGGCGGAGCCAGCTTCCAACTATCCTCCTGAAGAAGGGCGCTTTCTGCGCGGCAATGACTACTCGCCCGTCGCTGTCGCTGTCATCTTAATTTTCGATCAAGAAAAAATCCCGCCGGATATTGAGAATCTGGTTCGAGTTGGCCTGGAAAGTGGAGCCGCCCTCTCCGGCACGATCCAGACTGAAAACATCGGTATCGAAAAGCTCATTTGTAACATCGTTGCCAACCCAAACATCAGGTATCTGGTGCTCTTCGGGCCGGAGTCGCCGGGACACCAGACGGGCGATGCTCTCCTCATGCTGCACGAAAATGGTGTAGACGAGCGCCGGCGGATCATCGGTGCGCAGGCTCAGACTCCCTATCTCTTCAATCTGCCAATGGAGTTCATTGCGCGCTTTCGGCAACAGGTCCACATGATTAATCTCCTGGACGAAGGCGACCCCGAATTGCTGCGCCGGGCCGTCTGGTCTGGCTATCAAGAAGAGCCCACTTCATTCCAAAACTACACGCTCTTTGATCCAGGAGCCTACCCTGAAGGACCGCTCTCAGGTCAGCTCACCTGGCGGGTCACTCGCCCCCAGGCCGAACCAAAGGACGAAGGTGAACGGCAGCAGAGGCAGAGGCTCAGAGATTTGATGGCAAGAGTGAAACGAGCAGCAGAAAAGAAGAGAGAGGGTGAGCAACCATAAGCAGGATGCGGCTGGCCCGCCCTCCCCAAAAAGGGCGCCGATCACCCGGCCTGTCGAAAACCTCGACGGCGCTGTCATTCTGAGCATGCACAGCGGAAAACCGGCTGTCCGTGATGTCACGACGTCGCCGCGACACCGGTGCAATGGAACCGTTAAAAGCAAAACATTTACGCGCCGAAGTCTTGGAGAGCGCCCCGTCACTGTCATGCTGAGCGCAGCGAAGCATCTCGCTCTGCTGTTTCTCGGCGGAAAAGTCCAGAGCGAGATTCTTCGCTCCGCTCCGCTGCGCTCAGAATGACAGCATGGCAGACGAGTGCAGGGATGTCAGGCCAAAAGATTGTTGTTGAAACGATTGTCGGAAGAAGTGTTTTAATTCCCCCGTGTTTCAGAATGGGTAAGTTGCGAGACACGCCAAAAAGTGGGATACTGGCCCACCGGCGACCTTGAACGAACGCCGCACGGACCAATGCAGAGAGACAGAGTCTTTCGTTTGCCCCTCGCGCTGCGCTCTTCGCCGATGGAGGTTTCGCCGCTCCTTCCGCGACGCGGGAATGTGAACTGCGACCATCAGGAGCGGATGGTGGTATACTGAGCGTAGAGGTGGGTCCATGGCACAAACAAAAAGCACCCTGGTGGTTGACCCTCTGGCAGATTTCAAAGCCTCCCCGGGTAATTTGGGTCGAGCCCTTCCGATGGTCGTCGTCTATCCCGGCCTCGGACGTAAGGATGACTACTGGTACAAGGGCAAGTTGGTCAAGTACGACTGGGATACTGCCGGTTTTATGGTCGAGCAGATAAAGATCGGGATGCCGAAGGTGTTAATGGACCAGGTCATTTTTGTCGTGCCACTGACTTGGGACATGCACTGCGCGACGTGCCTCTTCGAGGCGGAACAGCTAATCAACAACAGGGGAGGCCTCATCAGCCGCTACTCCCTTTGCGGCTTCTCAAGGGGCGGCATACAAATCTACTGGCACCCGAAGCTCAGACCTTGGCACATCCTGGGCCTCATCGATCCGGTGTCACCCACGATGGAGGGGTACCCGGATAACAAGGTGGTGGATAACTTCGCCACCAGGATCCGTTGTGTGTACAATGGAAACAATTGGGACTGTGCTGAAAAGATCGTGACTTTCTACGACTACCTCACGGCTCTCAACGTGGAGACGGTCGAGCGGACGGATGTTCAGCACCGGGACATGCCGGCGTTGTTCTTTAAGACGTACGGATGGGACCTTATCCTATGATTGAGGTAGAGGCCGCAGCTTGGCCACCAGACAATCACCCTCGCGGTTGGACAGCCGGAGCGGGTGGTAGCAGGTGGACTCGCAGTGCCCGTTGTAGGCGCTCTGCTCTTGCTCTCCGTGCACCGGGACCTCGGTGGAATCCAGTTCCAGGATCGTCCGGTCGCCTGAATCGATTGCTTCCGCTCTCCCCACCAGTTCCCGGTTGAGTCGTGCCAATCCCGCGAGGTTCTCCTCTTCGGCCAGCATCTCGGTCTCGAAGGTCTGCAACCGTGAGGTGGGGGCCGTCCCATGCTCCCACATACCCTTTCGGAGTTGAGCAGCCGAAAGGTCGGGTCCAGGGAGAGGCTTTCGGTGTCGTTAAGATCTTCGTACGCAGCTTACACCGCAGCCGGCGCCGCTTGCTTTCCCCGGCCCACAATGGCAACAACGATGACACCGATGATTGAGCCCAACACAACCGTCCAAGCGATCCACGCGGTCATCTGAGGCAGAATGGCCATGTAGAGGAATTTGGTGGCAAACGAGGCTTGGGCGAACGTGGGCGGGACGGCGTCGTAGTGCGTTCCCCAACCCTGGCCGCCATTGCCGCGCATAGCGAGGAACATCACGATCAGTACCGGGATGCGGGCAGCAAAGGCGTAAGCGAGCAACGTGTTCCCCAATGAACGCCAACCGATACCAGGGATAAACGCTGCAACTAACATCACCAGGAACGCGACCAGGGTCAGAATCGCGACGTGCTCGTGCGTTGCCCCAGCCAACACGCCGCCTAGAACAAGTACCACCAACCCCAAGACCGCGAATCCCACGGCCTTACCCAGGCTCGAGGGCCGGTCGCCGACCCGGGCCAACTTCAAGGCGAAATAGGGACCGAAGATGATCGGCAGCCAGGAGATACCAATGATGGCGCCTCCCCCACCTGCCGCCGCGCTGAACCACGGTTTCGGCCAGTGTTCAAGTTCACCCACCAAGCGCAGGATGGTAACGCCCAGGGTAATCAAAGCTGGAATCGTGATCAGACACGTGATGGAAATTGACTTTCTCTCTTCCATAAGAACCTCCTTTTGCTTTCGGTTTGTGAGATGCGTTTCAGATGCTACCGCAACTCAGCGTCTTTTGCACGCCCTTCCGAGAGGGGCTAGGGACTGGGGACTAGGGGCTGGGGAAGAACGGAAGGCAGTAAGCAGAGGGCAGTACGCAGTCGGCAGTGGGCGGTGAGCAAAAGGGCACGAAAACCAGGGCTGCGTGTTGGTGGTCTGCCTTTCCCTAGTCCCCAGTCCCTAGTCCTTAGCCCCCAGTCCCCAGTCCCTAGCCCCCAGTCCCATCCTTTCAGTAGGCAGTAGGCAGTAAGCAGTAGGCAGGGTCAATCGAAAATCTAAAATCTAAAATCCAAAATGCCCCAGCCCGTTGTTTCAGTAATCAGTGAGCGGTAGGCAGTGGACGGAAGGAGAAGGGCAATTCAGAATTCACCATTCAGAATTCAGAATTGCCCTAGCCCCTGAGACCTGAAACCTGACACCTGAAACCTCTCTTTTACCGCCCGAAGTATGCCCTTCCCAGATAGGAGATTCCGAGGATGAGGAGCAGTACATTGGCGGCGAGGAATAGCCGCTCATGGAAGCGCTTGTGGAGGCTGGCGCCCCAGGCAAGCACCCGCAAAGATACGACTGCTGCCCCATAATAGCCGAAGAGGCCGCCCACGAAGAAGGGTGCAATGTGCCAGTAACCACGGAAGCGGCCCTCGGCGAGGATGGGGCCGGCGACGGTCATCCAGTAAATCCAGGTACCGGGGGCGGTGAGTTCGGCGAGGGTTGCGGTGGTGACACTCGCATAGGTGAGCGTGGCGGAGTTAGCCATTTCGGCTTGGGTCTTACCCCTCATGGCGTTGAGCGAGTAACTCGCAAACCCGATGAGCACTGCTCCGCCTAAGTAGGCCACGTAATGCGCGATGGATTGAGGA
>Ga0208038_1000830_pt1 | contig 19914 bp, 14 predicted proteins | sample June2015DPH_16_1_FD_184714 | JGI IMG/M metagenome (GOLD analysis project Ga0208038, IMG submission 184714) | Peatland microbial communities from SPRUCE experiment site at the Marcell Experimental Forest, Minnesota, USA - June2015DPH_16_100... | ecosystem: Environmental > Terrestrial > Soil >...
ATAATTCTCAAAAACCTCACCTAGCAAAACATCTTTGCCGGCCCGTTCCGGGCCTTTGATGTGCAAATTGGGGAACGTGGAGCGGAACAAAGAGAAGAATCTCTCGGTGAGGTCGTAGCCTTTCTTGCCCCGGTCTTTGTATTCCCATAACACCGCGCACAAAGCTTCGTCAGGCAAAGGACGCGAAGTGAACGCCGCCTGAACTTTCTGGATGGGACGAAAACCTTTGCCGAATTGATCGCAAATAGTTTTTGCCTTCGATTTCTGTTTTAGCATCTCCACGGGTGTCTCCGGGCTGACGTATTTGCGAAAAACCCGCGCCAGTTGGACACGCATCCAGCCGTCGGATTGCTCCGAGATTTGAAAGAAAAGCCGTCTCGAAGATTCAGATGTCTTCAGAAGCTGGCCAAACAGAACCAGAACGGGTTTATATAATTCACAAGCGTCCTTGAGGATGTCGGGATAATATTCACCAGTTGCGAGAGTAATCCAATTCCTCGCATCGGGCTTGTAGTCCGCGAAAGATTTTGGCTTGGTTGTGGTCGCGCGCTTCACTCGCGCGCAGTATTCCAGCAGGCCGGACGCGAATCAAGCAATGCGTCTCACCCCATTTCGGCTTCAACTGCGGGAACAGGATCACGTCGCGACGTTTCCGGTCAATGGCCCGTGCCCAATCGTTGCTTCAATCCGGTTTTGCAAAGCCTTTGAAAGTTCGGCCAGTTTGTCGGCTTCCCAAACAATGAAATTGTATTGCCGCGTGTCGAAATGGGTTTTCTCTAATTCATCTTTTCGGCAAAGCCATATTACTGGTAGCCCAAGTCCGGTCGCAAAGCCGGTTTCAAAATAAACCCCGCCGCGATGGCCTGTGAAATCTGCTACGAGAAATTTACTGCGACGAATGCCGGCAACAATTTCATCGTCAATTTTGTTGTTATGTTCCTTCCGATCGATCCGCAAAGGCTCATAACCAACAGCGCGAATTCCTTTGTCAATTGCAATCCATGCAGCGCTCATTGATTCATCAAACCACATTGCGATGAAACCGATTTGGCTTTGGATATTGGTCTGCTGCAAAGAATCAAGATGCGCCCATCCGGCAGGAGTTATGAAAAGACTTCCTCCATCTCGACCAACAAAATTCTTCTCTGCTATTAAATAGTTATGAAGAATATAGTAAAATTCTTGCTGGTCTTGACACCAAGCTACTCCGTAGAGAATTCTACCATAGGAAGGAAGATTTTTTAGTGGGCGGCTGTGATCATTTACATTAAGCGATCCCCCAGGTTTTGGATATGCTCTTGCAAGATATGCCAGTAGTTTATCCGCCTTTTCTGCAACAGACGGCGTGCGCAGATTTAAGAGAGATGCCACTTCAGTGGAGTTTAAGACACATCCGACATGCTCACTAATCCACCCAGAAAAATTAGCTGCTTGTTGCGGTGTCAATTTTTCCAAAAGCCTGACAGCCGCGTCTCCAACCTTAAAATTTCCACATCGAGGGCACTCAACGCTTGGCCCACCACCCAAATTCACAACTTTGGAGTCCAATTGGCAAATCGGACATGGTTGTAATTCACTCATTTCGGCTTCAACTGCGGGAACAGGATGACGTCACGAATACTTTCCTGGCCGAGCAACATCATGCACAGGCGGTCAATGCCCATACCCATGCCGCCGGCGGGCGGCATGCCGTGCTCGAGCGCAACGAGGAAATCCTCGTCGAGCTTTTGTTGTTCGCCGCCGGCCTGGTGTTCAAGGCGTTCGCGCTGCTCGATGGGATCGTTCTGCTCGGTGTAAGCCGGCGCGATTTCCTGGCCGTTGATGCAGCACTCGAACACCTCGACGGTCGTCGGGTCGTCGGGCGACAGCTTGGCCAGCGGCACGAGTTCCTTCGGCAAATGCGTGACGAATACCGGCTGGATGAGCGTCGGTTCGATTAACTTTTCGAACACCGCGCCGGTGACTTCAAAGTCCTCGTATTCCTTGCCGATTTCCGCGCCGAGGTCGTGGGCGCGCTGGCGGCGTTCCTTGGCGGAAATATCAAACCAGTCCGCGCCGGCCTTTTCGCGCACGAGGTCCTTGTATCTCACCCGCTGCCACGGCGGGGTGAGGTTGATGGTCTTGACGACCTTGCCCTCGGCGTCCTTGTGTTCGATGAACAGCGTGTCGATCACATTTTCCGCCACGTGACAGACCAGCCCCTCTACCAGGTCCATCATGCTCTCATAATCACCGTAGGCTTCATACGCCTCGAGCATCGTGAACTCGGGATTGTGTTTGCGCGAGAGGCCCTCGTTGCGGAAGACGCGGCCGATTTCAAACACCTTGTCCACGCCGCCAACCAGCATCCGTTTCAGCGGCAGTTCCAGCGCAATGCGGAGATAAAAATCGCAGCCGAGCGCGTTGTGTTTGGTGACGAACGGTTGCGCCGCCGCACCGCCGGGAATCGCCTGCATCATCGGCGTCTCGACTTCCACAAAGCCGCGTTTGTGCAGGAAATTCCGGATTTCGCGGATGATTTCGCTGCGCATCAGGAAAAGCTCCTTCACCTCCGGGTTCGCCATCAAATCGAGATAACGCTGACGGTAGCGGATTTCCGTGTCTTCGAGTCCATGCCACTTGGCCGGCGGCGGACGCAACGCCTTGGCCAGGATGACGAAGCCGGTGATTTTGACGGAAATCTCGTTCGTTTTGGTGGTGAACAGCGTGCCGCGCACCCCGATGAAATCCGCAAGGTCGAGGTGCGTGAAGAGGCTCCATTGCTCATCGCCGAGGATGTTTTTCTGCGCGTAAATCTGCATCCGCCCGCTCTGGTCGCGGATATCCATGAACATGCTTTTGCCCATGTCGCGATGTGCGGTGATGCGGCCGGCGAGCGCCACTTCGCGGCCCTCGGCGTAATGCTCGCGTGCATGCTGGCAGGTTTCGCCGGGCGTGAAATTGTTTTTGAACGGGTCAATGCCCTTCGCCCGCAACGCGGCGAGCTTGGCCTTGCGCTGTTCGATCAATGAATTCGTGTCGTCCATACGGCAGTCGGTTCAGAGTGTGCCCAGTAAATCACAAAAACCGTCCGAGCGCACGAAAAAGGTGTCACCCCGTTCACCTGAAGTATTCGGTGTCCCGCCTTCAGGCGGCAAATACTTATGGAGCGCACCGCGCCAACCGCCTGAAGGCGGGACACCAAACCGGATTACCCCGGCTGTTTCACATGTGAAACCAGTTGTAGGCGTTCGGGAAAAGCCGCCAGTCAATGAGTATTTCCGAAATCAGCATGAATAAAATCATGCCGATCAACGCCAGCGGACGGATCCAATTATTTTTCACGCGGCACAATGCGCGGTCGAGTCCGTAAAGGTAGAGCAGCAAAAATGGAATCAGCGCGCCGAGCATCAACCGGCCCGACGTGAAATACGGGTGCGCGCCCGACGGATAAAAGCAGTCGCGGAAATCGTAGAGGATGGACAGAAATCCCAGGAACGCCACCGCGGCAATAAAACTCCAGAAGCCGAACCAAAGCGCCTGTTGCTGCGATGCGATCGCATCTGAGGAACGGGAAAGCAGGGCGATGACGGCCACCCCGACGAAACCGACGGATGAAATTGCGTAAATCGCGTCCACGACCGGCGACGCCAGCGGCTGGCGATGCCAGAGGAACTCTCCCTGCCAGAACGTCGCCATGAGGCCCGACACAAAGGTCCACAAACCATGCGGCGTGAAAATCGGATGCTGCCACCATTCGCGGAACGGTTTGTACGTCCAGTTGAGAAATTGAATTTTCGCCGCCGTGCCGGTGAAATCGCCGAAGGTGTGCTTGCACCACGCCAGCCAGGCCATCATCGGCAGGCCCGCGCACAATACCAGCACCGCCAGCGACGGGCCGGCGGCGCGCAATTTTCCCGACCTGGCCAGACATCCAATTTTGAACAGCACCACCAGACCGGACACGGCCAGGAGGGGCAGGTTGCTGATTTTGGTCAGGAACGTCGCCGCGAGCGCCAGACCGGTGAATGTTCCGAGCCGGACACCCGGGATTTCCGCGCGCAACAATCGCACCAGCAAAATGAACGCCGCGCCAAAAGCCAGCGGCGACAGAACATCATTTTGGATCGAGTAGAACGCGGTTTGCGGCACGAACGCGAGCAACGCCGGAACCCCGAGCCGTAAAAATTCCCGTTCCGGGAAAACCAATCGCGCCGCCACGTAACCCAGCCAGACCAGCGCGACAACGAAGAAAATGTTGAGGAAGCGGAGCCAATACAGCAAAGGCCCGTCGTGAAATCCGCACACCTTTCCCAGGCGCCACCACAAAGCCGCGAGCGTGTAATATAGCGGCGGCTGTGCCGCTTCATAATTTTTCACATTTTGCCACGCCGCCACCCGCGACGCCAACATGGGTTTGATTTTGTTCATCGGCTGGGTCCATGGTGGAGGGGGGTACCGTCCGCCCGGGTAAGTGTCCGGCGGCCACAGATATTCCGGCGTGTTGAAAATCACGAAATAGGGCATGGCTTCCGGACATGGCGTGTCCAGCGCCCGCGGAATGTGGGCTTGCGAATATCTCACCACCAGGTCGAGATGGGTCTGCTCATCCACGTTGTTGAAAAACGGGGCCGCCGCCGAAAAAACAAAAACGTGAACCGCGGCAAGCAGGCACAACAGCCAGACGATCCTTCGCTCCTGGGATTCTGAAAAAGGGGCGGGCGGATTGGAATCGGCGGCGTTCACACCATTTTGCATTGCGCGGTCAAATTAAAGCACGCGCGGCAAATCACAAGCCCGGCGCGGCGGGAAACGGTTCGCGTTACGTTTCACAACGCTTGTTCCAGCGTTTCGGTCAATTCCTCCGGCGTAAGCACAATCGGATTCGCCTTCATGCTGCTCGCTTTTGCGGCTTTGACGACCAAATCAGCGATGTGCGTTTGTAGAATTCCAAAACTGCCGAGGCGCGGAACTTTCAAATCGGTGACGAGTGCGCGAACCCATTGCACGCCATCGTCGGCTTTGGCCTTCGGATCGCCGGTGAGCCACCACGCTGCCTCTTCGTAACGATACAACGCTGCACCGTGCGGATCACGCCGGCGCAGCGCGCGGAGATTCATCGCCATCACGTGCGGCAGCAACGCGGCGCAAATCGCGCCGTGCGGCGCGGAAAAACTGCCGCCAATTGGCCCGGCGAAACCATGCACCGCGCCCAGCCCGGCGTTAGCCAGAGCCAGTCCGCCGAACAAACTCGCCACCGCCATGTCTTCCCGCGCGTTCTTGTCCTGCCCCTTGCTGAACGCCACGCGCAACGACCGCGCCGCACGGCGAAGCCCCTCGACGCATAGTCCGTCGGTCATCGGGTTTGCGCGATTGCAGACAAATGGCTCAATGAGCTGGGTTAAAGCGTCCAAGCCGGTGCTGGCGGTGAGTGCGGATGGCAAGTCATAGGTTAATTCAGGGTCAACCACCGCCGCCCGGGCGAGCATCAACGGGCTGCGCAGGCTGACTTTCAATTTGTGTTCCGGCGACGCCAGCACCGCGTTGCGCGTGACTTCCGCGCCCGTGCCCGCCGTTGTCGGAATCGCGATGAACGGCGCAGACGGTTTGGCCAGCGGCTGGCCGCGTCCGATGATTTCGACGTAATCCAGCAGTTCCCCGTCGTTGGTCAGCATCGCGGCAATGGCCTTGGCCGCGTCCAGCACACTGCCGCCGCCAAAACCAATCACCAGTTCGCAACGCTCTGCCTTCGCCAGCTTCACGCCTTGTTCCACGGTTGCCAGTTCCGGCTCTCCCGCGACGGAAAAAGTTGTCGCGCTCGCGCCGGCAGATTTCAGATTGGCCAGGAGCCGTTCCACGCGACGCGCGTCACGTCCGGTCACGACGAGTGCACGGCGGCCAAATTCCCTGGCGATGGCGCCGGCATTATTGACCGCGCCCGCACCGAAGACGATGCGCGTGGCGATTGCAAATTCAAATTTCATGTTCGCGTGTGGCCGCGTTCGTGAGAATGCGGTTCTCCGCGCTTTCACAAGCGCGGCTACCAATTTTCGTCATCGGGGAAAAGGTTGTTGAACTTCACGCTGAAGCGCGGCTCGGCCATCATCGGCGCAACGGCATCCCGCCAGACCGGGTAATGCTTCGTTTCCTTGTGCGCGGCGGCGGCGTTTGCATCACGATATACTTCCACCAATACAAAACGCGTCGGGTCATCCTGCTGCTGGACGGCGTCGAAGCGCGCGACGCCCGGTTCTTTCAAGCTCTCGCGCGCGTTGGCGAGTGTCGCCTGTTTGAAAGCCTCCACCCACTCCGGCTTGACATGAACATGGACATGAACAACGAGCATGACGCGACGAATATGCGAAAGCGGGGAAAAGCTCAAGCCCCGGGACGGGAAAAATCAAAGTCACGGCCTGGGACGAAATTTCCCAACAGGCGCTTCGCTGTCCCTGTGCCGGGCTGGATAGCCGCGCCAGACTGGCCGCGCAATTTACATTGAACCCACGCGACGATCCTTCCACACTTACCAATCCTATGGGGGCACAATGGAAACAGGCCGGACGCGAAATCAACGCGCAGAAAAAAGGCCAGATGGTCGCCAAACTGGTCCGCGAAATCATGGTCGCGGCCAAACTCAGCGGTCCTGACCCCGACCTCAATCCGCGCCTCTTCGTCGCCGTCGAAAAAGCCAAAAAAGCTTCCGTTTACCGGGACACCATTGAACGCGCCATCAGAAAGGGCGCCGGGCTCGACACGGAAAAGGTCAATTACGAAACCATCGTCTATGAAGGTTTCGCGCCGCACAAGGTGCCGGTCATCGTTGAATGTCTCACCGACAGCCGCAACCGCACCGCGCCGGAAATCCGCAATTTGTTCAAGGCCGGCTCGCTCGGCCAGCCCGGCAGCGTGGCGTTTTTCTTCAATCACCTCGGCGTGGTCGAAGCCACCCATCCCGATGCCCATCGCGACGCGGAAGCCGACGCCATCGAAGCCGGCGCGCAGGAAATTGAACCGCTCGAAGCCGACGAGGTGCCCGCCGGACAGAAGGGCGCGCGGTTTCTCACGGAGATCAAGGATCTCGACCATGTTTCCAAGGCGGTGAAAGCCGCCGGCTGGAACGTCATCGCTGCTGAAATCCGTTATCTCGCCAAGAATTTTGTCGAAGTCAGCGCGGCTGCCCGCAAGGAAGTCATGGATTTTTTGAACGCCCTCGACGACCACGACGACGTGCATCGCGTCTATGCGGCGATGAAATAAATTTTTGAGATTTGCCGCCGGCTTAAAGACTGAAAAACTTCAAGACCTGCAATTCCCCCGGGAAGTGGAGCAGGATTTGATTCTCTTGCACTTCGATTTGCACCGGATGACGGGATTGCGAGTAATCCCACATCACGTGTCCATCGGACGGACTCAGCCGGTCCAAATCAAAATACAAAACCGGATTTTCGCCCGGAGTGATCATGGGGTTCTCCGCGGCGCGCGCGGCGTAGATAAATTTCCCGGAAAGGAAGCATTTGTCCCCGATGCCCTCGTTGCGCCACAGCACCCGGCCGGTGGTGGCATCCACTTTCAGAATCACGGGGTTCACCTTTGAGGATAAATTAAACTGCTGGGAAAATTGAATGGTGTCCGGGCTGGCCGTCGTGCTGGTCACGTAAAGGCACCCTTGGCCGTCTGGTTGCACCTGGGAAATGCCGACGCTGGTGAGCCGCCAATGCACCTGGCCGGTTGCCGCATCGAAACGGGTCAGCATTCCCCGGTCAAAAACATACAGGTTGTTGCCCGATTCAACGCACGGCGGATCGGCTTCCGTGGCGAAATCCTCCGAATAATGAGGCGGGATGGAGTACGTGAGGCTGGCCGTCCAAAGATTCTTGTTGTTCTTGTCGAAAACATGAATGGAATTCCCCGCCACCAATACATCCCGGGTTTTGAGCGCGAAAAACGCGGGAGAGCCGATGACTTCGCCCGTCCAATCCGGGGCGGTGCTGGCCGGCCCCCGGCGCAAGGTGACCTGGTATCGGCTGGCATCTTCCTCTTCCACACCGCCGGTCTGTTCCCGGCGCAAGTCGTTGATCATCTGTTCGGAAGCTTCCATGCTTTGACCGGCGGTGAGATTGTCTTCGACCATGGATTTTTTCTGGGCCTTCATTGCCTGATGAGTAATCGTCTTGCGCTCGATTAAATCCACTTTCATCTGCACGACATTGGCTCCGTCAGGCACAAACTTGTCGCCCCAGCTTGTCCTTTCCCTGGCTTGGGCGGCGTTCGCCAGCTTCGCCAACGTCGCGTAGTCCGCGCTGTTGGTGGATAACGCGGTGGTGGGTGGTTGCGGCTGGCTCTGGGATGGCGATGCCACGGCGGCACCGGATTCAATCGGTACGGTTTGAACCGTGCCATTGGAAAACGCGATGCGGGTGATGGTTTCGCGCCCGGATTCATCGGAGGAAATCACCGTCATGCCACTGTCGCTTTGCGCCATGCCGAAGAACGGCGGGTTCAACGGTATTTCCTGTTTGCTGTTGCCGGTGTGCCGATCGTACTGCACGAGGTGGCCCGGAAACAAAATCCAAAGATCGTTCATCGTGGCGATGACGTGTGGCTCGGGATAAAGCCTGGCGGGTTCCTCGATATCGCCCCGGGCGGGATTCAACGGGACCGGCGCGGGGATTCCCGAATTCAAGGCGACCGACCACAGTTGCCTTTGTTCCGCCAAATCGAACAAGGTCATTTGGTTTGCCTTGATGGAAAGCACCTGGTTGGGAACCAGGAATTGATAGAACCGCGCCCGGTCACCGTGGGGAAGTTTCTCCGAATAAATGACGCGCGGATGCGAGCCGAAAAATGTGTACCAGATCCAGGCGCCCACAAGAACGACCACCAGGAAAACGGCGGCCCGCCAGATCAACGCGCCCACCCAGGCAACCCTGGCCTCGATGACCGCCCGTTGCTTTCCATAAACCGGCAAATCCATCCCGGTCTGTTCGGCACGCTTCCGGCAATAAGTCGAACAGACATAACCAAACTGTTCCATGCACTCGCCGCAAATGGGTTTGCCGCAAACCCGGCAGGTTTCCGTTGCCGGATTCTTCGGGTGCCGGGGACAAAAGGTTGCTTCGGAAGCCGGCCCGGTGCTGGTTGGTTGCTGTGATTTTTCCACTCGCGGCGCTGGGCCGCCTGGAGCAGGAGTTTCTTGAAGGACCGGGACCGGTGCGACGGCGGCGAGTTTCTGGCGAATCACCTCGTTGGCCAGATCGGTTCCGTCTGCGCCGCAACCGGGACAATTGACCCTCACCGGCATCCGGTCGTACACCGGCTCGACGTCAAACGCATAGCGCGTTCCGCACGGGCACTGGACTTTGATTTCCATGACTAGGGTTTCGGGTTCAGTAAAATGACGTTGGTCGCCTGCGGCAGGGAAAATGCCAGCCGGGCGGGAGTGTATTGGACGTTGCCGTCGCAAAACAGAAAATTGCCGCCGAACTTGTTGTGATTGTTGCCCGGCTTTTTGCCGTCGGGGGAAAAAACAATCTGCCCCGGCATTTTGGGCGCGGTGTCCACCTGCGCATCGGAAACGAGCGGCGCCTCCGAACCATCCTGGAGTGTCCGCCCCATGTAATCGGCGTAACTGATTTTTCTGTCCGCAAAGGGCTGGGCATCCGGCAACGGCTTGTCCTTGCCGCCCGGACAAATGAAAAATTCCGAGCCGGTCGTGTATTTCGGCACGAGCAGGCTCAACGGCGCCTCCGAGGTTTTTGCGCCGGGAACGGCCGGGAGCGCCCCGTTATTGTCCTGCGAAAAAGTCCTCAACGCGGCGTAGATGCTTTGCAGATGGCCCTGGCATTCCGTCAGTTTTTTCTCCTGATAACTTTTTGAGCCGGAACTGAGGAAAAGCGTGAACAGGATGAAAATAATCACGGCCACGAGAAACAATTCAAGCAGCGAAAATCCCGCGGCGGAGAATCGTGCAACCGGACTCCTGGTCTGCTTAATCACAATTCGTGTGTAGCAGCGGGCCAACAACGTGGCAACAGTTTCTTTCACCGCCTCCGACGCCAATCGAACCGGCGGAAGGGCAGGCGCCGCCAACACGCGCCAATCCAAACGGCAGGGACATCGCGCCGTCCCGACCGTCAATTCATCGCTGACAATTTGCCGGCCTCGGCTTCCCACTCAGGATTCAATTGCGCCAGTCTTTCCTGCGCGTGCAACAGCTCGCGGTTCACTTGCGCGGCATGGCCCGGCTTTTCGTAGGTTGCGGGGTTCTCCAACTCCATGGTGAGTTCGCCCAGGCGCATTTCAAGTTTGAAGATTTCAGCTTCGAGCCGGCTCACAATTTCCTGCTGCGCTTTGCGTCCGCGGGAGCGGGCCTGGCGTCGCTCGGCTTCCAGACGCTTTTGATCCTTCCGGTCAAGGGAGGGACGGCTCGCCGCCGCCCCTGACTTTTTATTTTGGGACGGCGACACGCCGTCCCTCCCGGTGGAAATCAGCGCGGCGCGTTCGGACTGCGCCTTCGTTTTATCGAGATAATACTGGTAGCCGCCGGGGTAGCGCGTGAGCTGGCCGGCGTTCACGTGCACGACGTGGTTCGCCAGCGCACGAATGAAATAAACGTCGTGACTGATGAAGATGAGCGTGCCCTGGAACTGGTCGAGCGCATAGGCGAGCGCGTCAATGCTCGCCAGGTCGAGGTGTGTGGTCGGCTCGTCCATCAGGAGCAGGTTCGGCGGGTCGAGCAGCAGCTTCACGAGCGCCAGGCGGCTCTTTTCACCGCCGCTCAACACGCTGACCTTTTTGAACACGTCATCGCCCTGGAAAAGAAAACAGCCGAGCAGCGTGCGGATGAACTGCTCGGTGACGCGTTGCGGCGTGTTGAGCGCCTCCTCGAACACCGTGTGCGCGGGGTTCAACATCTCGACGCGGTTCTGCGAATAGTACCCGGCCTTGACGTTGTGACCCAGCGTGCGCGTGCCGCTTTGCGGGACGACGACCCCGGCCAGAATTTTCAGGAGGGTGGATTTGCCCGCGCCGTTCGGCCCGACGAGCACGATGCGCTGTCCGCGCTCGGCCTTGAAATCCACGCCGCGATAAACCACGTTGTCGCCGTAAGCCTGGTGAATGTTTTCGAGCGTGACGGCTTTCTGGCCGCCGCGGTGCGGCTGGGGAAATTTGAAATCAATCTTCCGCTCGTTATTCACCGGCGCTTCCACCTTCTCCATCCGGTCAATCTGCTTCAGCTTGGCCTGGGCCTGGGTCGCCTTGGTGTTCTTGGCGCGAAAACGGTTGACGAACTCCATCAGCCGCCCGATTTCGCGTTCCTGATTCTTGAACGCGGCGAGGAGTTGTTCTTCGTGGGCCTCGCGCTGTTCGAGGTAATCGTCGTAGCTGCCGCGGTAACGGATGAGCTTGCGCTGGCGGATTTCCAAGATGCTGCCGACCAGGCGGTTGAGAAATTCGCGGTCGTGCGAGATGACGACAATCGCGCCGGGGTAATTCTGCAAATAATCCTGAAGCCAGAGCAGCGCCTCGAGGTCGAGATGATTCGTCGGTTCGTCGAGCAGCAACAGGTCCGGCTCCTGCACGAGCAACCGCGCGAGGTGCGCGCGCATCACCCAGCCGCCGCTCATTTCGCGCGCGGACCGCTCGAAGTCGCTCTCGCGGAAACTCAGGCCGGCGAGAATTTGCTTGGCCTTCGCCTCGAGCCGGTAGCCGCCCAGTTGGTTGAAGCGGTCATGCACATTGTCGTGAATTTCCTCCGAATGCAGCGCCTCAACCGGGTGATCCGCTTCCCACGCCTTGATGATGCGGCGCAGCTTCACGAAATCCGGCGTGATGGATGTGGCGAGTTCAATCACGGTTTCGTCGCCGACCACCGCGGTTTCCTGCGGCAGGTAACCGAGCGTGACGCCGCGCTCACGGCTCATCTTGCCCTCATCCGGCGATTCCGTGCCGAGGATGATGGAAAAGAGCGTGGTCTTCCCCGCGCCGTTCGGACCCACCAACCCGATGCGGTCCTGGCGATTCACCTGCAGCGCGGCCTCGGCGAACAAAACCTGCCCGCCGTACGCCTTGCTGATGCCGGAAAGAGTCAACATGAAGGGGCAGAATCTACGAGGTAACGCGGGAAACTCAAGGATTCGCTGCGTGGATTTGGGTTGCCGGCAAATCCGCCTTGCGCGCCCAGCGAAGCTTGGCGGGCGAGGAACGCGGGTTGTCGTGGCGTTCCCCGGATGTCGGACGAATGATGTCCCGCGCGATATCCGCGTAATGTCCATCGCGGAAGCCCGCCTCAAATGCCCTTTTCACGCGCCGATCCTCGCCGGAATGAAACGTGAGAATCGCAACCCGCCCGCCCGGATTCAGGCACGCAGGCAAATGGCGCAGCAACATGTCGAGCGCGGAGAATTCGTCGTTCACCGCGATGCGCAACGCTTGAAACACGCGGCGCACGGTGAGGTCGGCGTCGTCTTTTTTCAAGCGCGGCAGCGCGGCGCGAATGGCGGTGGCGAGCGATTGGGTGGTGGTAAATTTTCCCCCGGCCAGTGCGTCGGCCAGTTTGCCGGCTTGTGGCTCGTCGGCATTTTCCTGAAACAGCCTCGCCAGCGCTGCGGGCGGCGTTTTTTCCAGCAAGGCCGACGCGGAAAAACCACGTTGCGGATTCATGCGCATGTCGAGCGGGCCATCGGTCTTCACGGAGAAGCCGCGCGCCGGATCGTCAAGCTGCATGGATGAAACGCCAAGGTCGGCGAGGATGCAATCTGCGCCTGCCAAATCTGCCCCCGCCAGCGCTTGGGGCAGGCCGGCGAAGTTGCTGCGGATGGCCGTGAAAACTTCCGGCCCGAAACCAGCGGCGCGCAGGCGGGCTTCCGTCTTCGGCAGTTCAACCGGGTCGGCATCCAGTCCGAGCAGGCGTCCGCCGGGCTGAAGCCGGGCAAGGATTTCCCGCGCATGGCCGCCGTAGCCGAGTGTGCAATCCACAGCCAGCTCGCCGGTCTTGGGCGCGAGCGTTTCCAGAATTTCCGCGACCATGATGGGCCGATGCGTGCCGGCGGGCGTTTTGCCGGACGCGAGGACTTTCGCGACGGTGTCGGCATAACGCTGCGGATCGCGCTCCTTGTATTTCTCCTCGAATCGGCGCGGATGTTTGCCGGAATAACGCAGGCGCCGGCGATGCGGTGTCGCGGGCCGGGAACTGTCCGGGGATGGCAAGGTGGCGTCGCTCACAGTGCGTTGGATTGTTTATTCAAGCCGGACATCGGGTAACGATTGTTCCGGAATTTTTCCGTCCCGGCGAGAAAACATGGCAGGGACGGAGTGGAAAATTGGGGAACGCTTGCTCACCATGCCCGCGCCGCCGACCGCGCTCAAACCGAGATGGACGTGATGCCAGTCGTTCCCCACGCCATCCTCCGTCGAATACTGGCCTGTCGGCGACACCCGGTTGCGGCCGCGCCTGCCTACTTGGAAGGTTTGGCGTTCCAAATCGCCAGCGTGTCCGCCGAACCTTGCGAGCGGACGCCGTTGTCGGTCAGGATTTCATCGGTGGCGGCGAGCATCTGCGCCCGCGGGAAAATCATCGTTTCGCCGTAACGGGTATTGCATTCGATGGTGATGAACTCGTCTTTCGCATCCCGTAAAATCTTCACGAGATGATTGAGGTTTTTGACCGGGATGCCGTTGACCGCTTTCACCACTTGTGACCTCGGATTGTCGTAGCCCTTGGCCAGCTTGTGCGGAAAAAAGGGTGAAGAGATGATTACCAAACCTTCGCCCGGAAACGCGGGTTGGTCCGACATGCGCGTGACCAGCGGATTGGCCAGGTTGCTCAAACGCGACATGACGGCCGCGCCGTATTTTGTCCGCAGAAGACCATCCAGATATTCATCCGTGGCAGCGGAAAAGACCAAAGGCCCGTAGATAAAATACGAGGGATAAGTGCTGTTCAGCCCGGGAATCAATCGCGGATAATTTGCTGAAACGGGCAGATTGATCTTCAGCTCTTTGCCGGCACGGACAATTGTCAGCGGCACGGTGCCATTGGTGGCGATATGCTGGATTTGATATTTGAATTTCACCCGCAGGTCGTCTCCCAGCTTGATCATGCCCTGGTCATCCACTGGAGTGTCGCCGATTTTGGTGATGACATCCCATTCCTTCAGCGGATAAGCCGGATCATCCTTGTAGGGTTTGTGAACCACTATGCCCTCGATGGTCGGGGGCAGCTTGAGAAACGAACGTAAAGCAGGATTTTCCAGCGTCTGTAGCTCATCATACATGGCCGGCTTGCCGTTATAATGACCATCGGCGATGTCCTGAAGGAACAAGTCTATCTCCTCGCTGGGAATGATGTAGCCAATATTCTCGGCCTCATTCAGGCGGCTGAACGTCAACCCGATCATCTTGTCGCCCACCACCGCCGGACCGCCGCTGTTGCCGGGATTGATGGCTGCGTCAATCTGGATGCGCAGACCGAAAACCGGAAAGTTATACGGGGAGAACTCTACACGCGAAACGATTCCCTTCGTGATTGAAAGACTGTTGCCTCCTTCCGGAAATCCGTAGGTCAGGACCGTATCCTTGATGCCTGGCAACGTCTTGGCCCGCGCCAGCGGCGGATGCGAGTCGAAAAATTTTTCATCATCCAGTTTGAGCACTGCCAGATCAATTCCCGCAGCGATGGCCTCCACCGTGGCGGATATTTTATCTCCGGCCTGATTCGCCTGGATTTGCACCTGGCTGGCATAATCCACGACGTGGGCGTTGGTCAATATGCGCCTGCCTTCAATCACCACGCCACTGCCGGTTTGATCTTCCGGAGACTGTTTTGTCCACGGCGTGTAAGGATCGGGGTAACGCACCGTGGCAAAAATCTTCACCACCGAATTTTCAATGGTGCCGGAACCGGCGCCGGTGGCGGCAACATTGGTGGTGGTAACCGGCGTTGCGGGTTCGGCGGCGTGGAAGCTGAGACATGAGGCGAACAGGGCGGCAACCATGAGCCGGGTTGCCTTGAAGCCGGCGGAAAATGAATCAAATCCCATAGATGAAACGATGCTAGATAATGGGCGGGATGCATGCAAAGAAAATGTCGTCCGGGCGCGGGAAAAACGGGAGCCGGTGGGAAAGATTGAGCGCGGCCTGCGAGTGCTGTTGGCGTTCGTCAAGATCGCCGGTGCAACAGCGAACGACAGCGCCGCGAACGGACCCTGCATCAGCGGATGGTTTCCCTTGAAACCGGACTAAGGGGCTTGCGATTTTGGCCGGGAAGCGGGAGTGGCGCTCGTTGGCTCGGCGGCAGTTTCCTTGAGAAAATTATCCAGCACCCCCAGATAAGCATCGATGGAGTCGCCGGCTTCGGGACCAAGGTCGCGCTTGAGCTCCCGTAACTGGTCCGCGGACGACTTTGCTTCGCGTCGAAGGTCATCCATGTTCAGCTTTCCGGTCATCAAGCCGCTGACTAGCTCGTCGTAGTTGCTGGCCGCCTCGGGATTGCCGGCGAGCATCTGCTGGCGAATTTGCCCGATAAAATTCGTGTTCGCGCCCAGATTGCGAAACGCAGCGGACAAATCCACGTTGGTGTTCGCCAGGGCAGCTGCTGGAGCCGCCGTGGGAAGATTTGTGGACACGGAGACTCGCGCGATATTGGTTGCCGTGTTCGGCGTGGCGGCGTTCGTGCCAATCATCAGGCTCGCCACCTTTTTGCGCGGCACGTTGATTTTGCCCAGCATTTCGCTCTCCAACACCACGGTGTCCGCGGACACGGACAACACCTTGCCGGCGTAACGGTCGCCGTTTTGCATTTCCACCAAGTCGGCGCGCAGCCGGGGCGCGGCGACGAACATGAGAATGATTCCGGACAAGAAGAACAACTGCTGGGTCTTCATGGCAAAACGGTAGTCCATCGGAGGATGCTTCGCAAATAGGGCCAAGCACGCAGCGCGGGGAAAACGGGATGGTTAGGAAAGGTTGAGCGCTAACTGCCGGATGGCATCAAAGACAACTTTGAACTGCGCGTCATATTTCTTTTCCAGCGCGGCCAGTTTCCGGGAAAGTTCAATGTTGGAAGCGAGAGCATCTGTCGCAGCCGAATGAAGGCGCGAACCACTTGAACGCTGGTGGTGGCCCTCCCCTTGACTGCAAGCTGAGGTTCAGGAGAATCTACTTCGAAAGCGTGAGCTTCAGACCCCAGTCATCTGCGGACGGAAAGTCGGGCACGTTGATCCAGCCCCACACGTTGGCTGCCAACACGCCTGGCCCCGCTTTTGACCACTCTCCCGTGCGCGGATTAAACCATTCCGCCTGGTAGCTTGCATGAGGCACCGCGCCGCGAATCATGCTTTTGTCCGGACAATCCTTTTCAAAGTAGGTGAGGAAAAAGTCCCTGGCCGGTGTGCGGGCGCAATATGCCCAACCCCGGAAGCCTTTGGCCAAATGCGTCTCACTCGGCGAAACCAGATTTGAATCAGGAACCAAATCCTGATAGCGGCGCCCTTCACCCATCGCAAACGTCTTCAGGTGTTTCATCTGGTTGGCGGAATTCCACTGGAACGCCTCCCACATAAACGGGCTCGAGTCCGGCTCGATGTCCGCGCCCCAAAGACCTTCCGCTCCGTAGATATGACCGGCCAGGCCACCGGAAAGGAAACTGCCGTACATGCCGGAGCGCACATCACGATCGTCTTCTTCCGTTCCGCCCGGAGCCCCGTATTTGTAGGGGGGATAGCGTTTATCCGCCATGCCGGCATAATAAGGCTCGCCGTTCAACGCCGGCCGCGGCGGGTTGGAATGGAAAATCTCCGTCAGATACCAATACGCGTCGTGCTCCCGCAGGTTGCCAATCTGATGGAACGTCAGCCATTGGTTTTCCTCCGGCCCGCCGAAGTTCATCAGGCTCGAAACCGACGCGTTGCAGGAAGCCAGCGTCCCAAACGGCGGGTGGCCAAACTTCCCGATGACCTGATTGGCCGCCTGATTGAGCTGCTGCGGTGAGGCGGTCATATCCGGATAGTCGTAATGCACGGGACTGTAGAGACAGTTATTTGCCTGGTAACGGCTCCAGACATATTGAATGTAACGGCTGTAGGACTCCGGCCAGTCGTAATACTTCGCCCAACACGCCGTGACATCCCGCCGCGCCACCTCGATGACCGGTATGAATCCCTGGGCGTTCAGATATTCAATCTTCCGGTCCATGAACTTGAAATAGTCCGGGTTGATGCGATCCATGTCCGGAAAAACCTGCCCGTACCCGGGCACTTTGCCGGGGAAAAGGAACGCGCGACCGCCTTCGTTATACATGTCTTTCGCGCGCCATTGATCGCGCGGTTTGTGATTGGCGATTTCCGCCTGATCCACCCACGCCGACCGAACCCCGAGGTTCGCCTGCTTGTCCAGCCAAACGTCCCACGGGGCCTCATCGGTGGCCCAATTCGGAAAGGCGGCGATGATGGCCACGGCGTTGAATCCCTGACTCTTTCGCAGACGCAAGTAATCTTTGAACCCGGCGTCCGGGCCGATGGGGCGTTCCTGGTCATCGTCGTTCCACTTGAAGCGATAGGTCACCGCCGCATACCAGGTATCGCCCAACAGGATATACGGTGTGCCATCGGCGTATTCAAAAGCATGGCCGTTGGCGGACGGTTTGATGAGCCCGCGACGAGTGGGCACGGCGTCCTTCTCGGCTTCGGACCATTCAACGGCCGTGAAGTTTCCCTGCTGATCGTTCAGGCCGGCGTCTTTCTGATTTGAGCCGCTGCGCCAGGTCCATTGGCCGGGTTGAGTCGCAAGGATGCGCACACGAAAAACATCGCCGCCGTCCCAGAACCCGAAACAACGTTTGTCGAATCCGGGACCTTTCAAATCCACCCAGACCTCCACGTTTGTGTACGGGTTTGTGTATTGGCCTTTTGCGTGGAAGGTCAGCTCGACCCTTTCCCAGACGTGTACTTCGTTCGCCGCCGCCATCACGGTTGGAAAAGTGATTGCAGCAATCAATACCATCAGTGGTTTCATGGACAACATTCTTTGACTGCAAAAGCGAGGCGTCAAACACGAATGGAAGGAAGCCGGGCCGGGCATGCTGGGCGTTGCCAACCAATTAATTCTTCGCCGTCGCCAGTTCCTCCTCGAAATTCACAATCTCCTTGATCTGCACCAGAAACGAAGTTGGTTGAGCGTTCATGGTTGAGGGTTGAGCGTCCGTCAGTTCTTGGCGGTAGCGAGTTCTTCTTCAAAATCTACAATTTCTTTGATCTGCACCAAAAACCACCGGTCGATTTTGGTTAAACCAAAAATCTCTTCGATGGTGAAGGCCGGCGCGGCGGGCGGGCGCGCCGGTCCGCCGCAACCCGCCGTCTGGTTTGGTTCCCGCCATTGAGCCGCTGTTCCCGGCCCCGGCACAGCCGGGCGGCGGCTTGAGCCAGAAAGCTCGGCAGGAGAAATAATGTCGCCTTCTTTCCCGGTTTGATGCTTCAATCGCGCCGGACTCGAAGCCAGAGCATCGCCATGAACGCATATCTCTTTACCGCCGGCCTCACCCAATCCCAAGTCCGCCCGACTGCCGGCCGAAGCGGACAGATGGTTGAGACTCTGCAGACTTGGGATGGCTGTGCAAGTGCGATCATTTACGGCGGCGACCCGGAACAGGCGCAAAAGCGGTTTGAAGCCTGGTGCCGTCAGACTCCAGAAGGACAAAACCCGGTCGAGACGGAAATCAAAAAGATCGTTGCCGCGCAGCTTGTGGATCAATTGCTCACTGAAACGGGCGGCAACCCGTTGGATTGGCTGCGGATTTCCCAACAGGTCAATGACACTTTGCAGACGACCCCCGTGGACGATTTTGAACAAGGCTATTGGGTGGACATCAACCAGGCCGTGCCCCCGGGAAAAACCAGTTTTGACGTGGAATCGCTGAGACGCGATCTGCCGGAAGACATCCGTTCCGGCTTGAACTGGTCGCCGGACAAAAAATTCTTTTTCCTCGTGAGCGTTCTCAGCCCGCGCCCATCGGCGGCAATCCCTGCCGACGAATGGGAATCCGACACGCCAAACCGCGACGACGCTGACGATGAAAACGAGAACAAAGAAAACCCGGATTTGGATGGGTTTGTCGCCACGCTGCCTGAAATGCGGGACAAGGAGGCCGCGGCGCTGGTGGAGGCGCGCAATTCCGTGGTCGCCGCGTGGCTCTGGCGGAACTATGCCGCCGACACCCGGCTCGCTCCGAACGAAATCCAAATTACCCCCTGTTGCAGTTTCATTCCGGTGGAATAGAGCCAGGGGCGCGGCGCAGGGAAAACGGGAGATGGTTGGAATGGTTGAGCGCGGCCTGCGAATATTAGTGGCCGTGCGCCAGCACCTGCGGCTGGGACGTTGCACACGCTACACGCCGGTTTCAACACAAAGGCGCAAGAGCGCGAAGTCACCAAGAGGTGGCCGTCTACAAAGACCTTTGCGCCTCGGCGGGGCGGCTCTGACCGTGTTGAAGTGAAACGAAGGCGGATGGCGTTAAACTCCCCAATACGGCTGCCGGCTTGTGCACCTGCTGGATCCGCAAGGCCATCCACTGTCGGTCCGGAAGATTGATGGCACGGCCCTGTTCGTCGGCAAAGGTATAGTTGTCCTTTTCGTGAATTGTGAAGATGCCGTCCACTGGAGTGATGGTCATGTTCCAAGTGTCGATGATGTCCGCTTTGAATTTCATGCCATTTGCGAGTTTGAATTTAGGCAGTTCAAACAGCCAGTTGGTCGGCCGCTCCTTGCCGAAATAGAGCAGGTAGTATTCGCCTTGCTGGCCGCCAAGGTTTACCTTCTGCCATTTGTCAATCGGGTCAATGCCCCCGGCTGGACCGTCCGCCAGCACCCGGCGCAGAAACGCCAATCGCGCGGGACTCTGGCCGTAGAGCCGGCCCCCATCCGAAGTCCAGAGCAGGCCCT
>Ga0208038_1000832_pt1 | contig 19880 bp, 8 predicted proteins | sample June2015DPH_16_1_FD_184714 | JGI IMG/M metagenome (GOLD analysis project Ga0208038, IMG submission 184714) | Peatland microbial communities from SPRUCE experiment site at the Marcell Experimental Forest, Minnesota, USA - June2015DPH_16_100... | ecosystem: Environmental > Terrestrial > Soil >...
GCGACGAACAAGAACCCGATTGACGCCGCTTTGGAAGAAGCCAAAAAGAGCGACGATCCGCAGATTCGATTTCTGGCCTCACTGTACGAAATCACGCCAGCGATGGGCGAGCGTGTGCCACAAGAGGTCGTCAATCCCGGCCAGCTTCAACCCGGCGCCGAGTTCGAGATTCACGGAATTCCCGTCCACGTCGAGGAGAACGCTGAGGGCGAAAAGAGTCTGGCTGATGCCGGAGACTTGCCAACCGTTCCCGTCGAGGCGGTTCCATCCGTGCCGATGGACAAGGGTACGATGCGAACGATTGAGCCACCAGAACAAGCCGGAAGTCCGTTTGAGGGATTAGAACCAGAGGCGAAAAATGAACCAGCCGAACAACCGATACCCGGACCAAACGGGGTCGGTGCGCCGGTCACGGCAGAGGGAGTTGTACAGCCGGCCGGCGAACCTGCCGCCGCTCCTGTCGTTGCACCGCAGACAGTTGAACAAGGCGCTGCACATGGTCAAGTCCAGCCGCCGACGCCGGTGGGCGTAGGTGGCCAACCATCGCAACTTGACGAATTGCAGGGCCAGCATGATCGGGCACAAGAGCGGTACAAGAATCTTGTAAAGAAGGCGAAGACCAATCCGAATTTGCGCGGTGCTGCTCAAGATGCTGGCAAGATGGCCAAAGCTGCGGCGATGCGGCTACATGCCGAGAAACAGAAACAACCGGCGCCAGCGGAAGCGCCCGCAGTTGCCCCGCCGCCAACATCGACCCAGCAGCCCCAGCCCGGAACAACCGAACCGCAGACCAATCCGCCAACGGAAGAAACCGCGCCATCGGTCCCCGAAGTCGATGTAAATCGTCAGCTTGGCATGTTCGAGAAGGATGCGGCTGGCAATCCGGTGGAAGTCGGCGTACAGCCGGGACAGGCGGCGCTGTTCAACCCGAGCAAATACGGTACGCAGCCACCAGTAGCAGAAGCGGAGCCGAAAGTTCCCCCGCAATTTGACCCGCGTCACACGATGCCGATGTTCCCGGTCGGCGAAGGGGCGGGACACCCATTTGAAAAAGCGTCGCTCGATGAAGTGCTCGCCCAAAAGAAGAAAGACGCGGAGATGCGATTGCCTCCGCCCGGCGAGAATCCAGAGGACAGTAAGACCTACGGGCGGAACGAGAGCAAGGCCCGCCAGTATGCCGCGCGCCACGAGAAGCAGGGACACTACAAAATTGACATGCCCGTGGAGATGTTGACTCCGGGTAACAAGGTTATTCCAGAACGCGCCGAGAGACTAGAACAAATCGGTGGCAGCGGCGATCCTGGTTTTGTCACCATCGACCACGACATGAGTTCTGGCGAGCCAGCCTACAACGTCGATGACGGCAATCATCGCGTTGAGATGGCAAAACGGCAGGGCAAGGCGACCGTGCCGATGTACGTTACGCCAGAAAAGCCGGAGGACTTGGAGCGTTTGCATCGAGATATTGAGAATTGGAAAAAGGGCCACCCGCAAGCGACAGTTCCGCAGTTGCCTCCAGCCGACACCGGCGAAGAAACCCCTTCCGCCCCGGTCGATTCACTCAAAGACAAGATCGCGGAGACTTCTGCCCAAAAGGGACAAGGCCGTTATGACGATGATCCCGAAGTCAACAAGGCAATGGATCGCAAGGTTCGCAGTATGTGGCTGAAGGATATCCAGCCCGATCCGTCACTTCGCAACCTCACTGACGAGGAATTGCAGGCCAAGCGCGCCGGACTTCCCAAGGATGTCGGCGCGATGACCCCGGATCAGCAAAAGCTCGTAGCGACGGTCTGGATGGAGCAATCACGTCGGTATGAGCATGAGAGGTTGGAGTCGCGGCAGGAAGAACGGGCGAAATACGCCAGCGCTGAACAAATTGGCAAATGGGAGGACGGTACGCCATTTCCGAAAGAGGGCGAGAAGGTTTCGTCGGTCCATCCGAACATCATGGGGATGCCGAGCGAAATCAACGGCGTCGTCAAGCGAACGCGCGATGGGCGGTATTACATCCAGATTACCAGTTCCGGTGTAGGTGGTGCGAAGACAACCCCGCTAACTCCCCAATGGCGTACTGAGGCAGGGCATGAGTTTGCCCGTGCCGAATGGGAGAAGAAACAGGAGGCCGAACGTCCGGCACGCGAGGCCGCAGCAAAAGCGGAAGCCGACAAAAAGGCCGCGATTGAAAAGACCGCCAGCGACTGGAGGGCCGAAACGCAGCGGTTACATCCTAGCGGATTGAGGCCGGAGGACTTGAAGGCTGGTGCCGTTGTCGAGATTCCGCCATCTGTAATGAACGGTGAACCGATGCGATTCCGTGTGGCCTATGTCACCAAAGACGGTGGTGTTTATGGGCATCCGGTCGATGAGGTTCCGAGCGAAGCTCACGACGGCGGCATTGGGGCCATCGACACGCCAGGCGGCTTGCGGGTAGTCACGCCGGGGACGGATGATACTGCACAAGCGATGCGACTGGCGAAAGAGGGTGGTGCCGCGAAGTTCCTCGCCGGCGAAACCGATGAAAGTGTGAAAGAGTCGGCGGAACGACTTGGCAACAAAGCCAAAACGGAAGACCCTGAAGCTCCGTGGGAACAACAGTACGCCGATCAGGTTCGCGCCGAAGCAAAGAAGAGGGGGATTGCGGTTGACGAGCCCGGTGTCGCGCCAAAGGTTGAACCCAAACCGGAAGACGCCGAACACGATCCGCGATATGACGCTATTCGGGAGAAGTACGCTGCTGCCGGCATGGCCCCGAATGTTGCGGCAAGCAACGCGAGGACCATGATCGGGATTTTGAATGGTGCGACCTATGGCAACCAGGAATTGCTTGATCCGAACAATCGAAATTCTCGCCGAATATTTCAAGAGACAACCGGGATCAAGCTGCCACCGACCATTGGTGGAACGAAACAGGCCGTCGAGGATTATCGCAAATCACAAGTGGGACAGCCTCCAACAGGCGAACAACCCGCAGCCCCCCCAGCCGAAACGCCGTCCACCGAAGACGCCTACGCCCGTGCTACTGAAGCTCGTTATAAGATCATGGAAACCGGGTCGGTGGATCAGCGAAACGCGCTGATGAAGGAACTTCCAGAGGACGTACTTCATGAGTTGACGATACGCAATCCGTTCCATGATGTCGCCGGGTATGCGCAGGACGAGATTGATCGCCGTCGAAACGAAGCGCTTGCCAAGATTGGAAAGCCGCGCCCCACTTCAGCCGCCTTTCCCGAAAAGCCTGAAGGCGAACAACCGCCCGCCAAGCCCGGCATGATCGAATTGAAACAAGGCTGGCATGCCAAGCACAACCGCCCAACGTATGTCGCTCAGATTAGAGAGCGCGTTGACCGCGCCGAATATGAGCGGCTAAAGGCTGAAGCGGAGAAGCTGGGCGGACGGTACTCCAACTATAAGGGACACGGCGCTTTGGTGGGTTTCCATTTCCCGACCCCGGAAGCCGCGCAGCAGTTCAAGAAGGTCATTGACGGGGAGGAGGGGGAAATCAAGACTCCGGTGGAGCAGTTAAAGGAGAAGATGGCGGGTGGGAAACCGACCACCGAGGAAGGACAAACGCCAATCGAAAAGCTCCAAGAGAAAACGCAGCGTATTGCCGATGCGGGCGACCTTCGTCAGCAACTTGAGAAGGGGTACACCGGAAAGGCCAAGGATGGAACAATCTATTACATCCGCAAGTCGCGCGATGGCCGCACTTGGACTGTTGAACGGTCTGAGGACGGGGTACGAATTACCGATGGGCCTGGGCCATTCGAGACATGGACACCGGAGCAGGCTATTAACCACGCGATGCGGTCGGCATATCCAGACGTAACGAATCCTGTCGGCGAATTAAAAGAGAAGATGGAATCTTCCGAAGGTGGTATGACGCCGGTGGAGCAGTTGAAAGAGAAGATGGCGCAAAAAGAGGCTGAAACCGAACGGCAGGAAAAGGCGGGATGGATACGCAAAGAGCCGAGATTGTCCGCTGGCCAGATTTCCGATTTCCGTCCTGGCACAGATCGCGTCGAGCGTCGAGACGGCAAGGCTTACGTCGTGGATACTGCTGGCGAGCGAGCGCCGGTCCAAGTCGGCGGAGATTTTGTCACTCCACAGCATGAGGAGAATCTTCGCAAACTAAATCCGGATCAATTGGATCGGATGGAATCCGAGACGCAGAAAACACCGTATCTCTCGAAAGAAGGAAAAGCGGAACGGCTGGCGCTGATTCAAAAGGTGCGGAACGATCCAGTCTACAACGCGCAGCATTTTGGAAAAGCGCCGACCCCCGTCGAGGGCTTGAAGCAGAAGATAGCCGACAAGCAGAGCGCAGATTTCGAGACGCGCCTGAAGCGTGCCGCGCCCGGTTTCCAAGAGGACATCGGCAACATCGCCAATAAACACGGGAAGACTCCCGCCGAGATATTTGGCGAATGGAGTAAGATGGCCGAGGACTATCGCAATGGCGATATGAGTCTGACCATGCCGGAATTTGAGCGGGCGATGCAAGAGAAGTTTGGTGGTGCGGCAAAATCAGAGAAGCAATTCCCTGGTGAGAAGTACCCCCGCAACTCTCGCGTGACCGTTCAATTCGCCGATGGCCCGAAGTCTGGGACATATTTGGGCGATATCGCCGGTGCTGAAGGCGAACCAAGCCGGCCACAGGTGAAGCTCGATGGCGGCGACACGATTGAGCCGCACCCAGATTATGTGAAAGCCGAAACTGCAAATCCGCCTGTCGAAAAACTCAAAGATCAGGTGGCCGAAAAAGAGCTTCAAGACGCGATGGGGCGCGAGGAGATCAAGGAAAAGGTCGGCACCGAAACAGAAAAGGCCCCGACTCCACAAGAAACCTCCGCCGTTTCCAAAACCGCCGATGCCGTGACGGCCCTGATCGCCAGCGGCAAGCCGTTCACGTTCCGCGAACTGTACGAAACCGCCAAGCAAAATGGCATGGGAAGTCTGGCCGAGGGCAGCGCATCGAGCAAAGACCTGTACGACGCGATGGAACTTGGCGTCAACCGGCATATTCTGAACGACAAGAGCGTCGATCCCACCGCCGCACTTTCAGAGGCGCAGGCAGCGGCGCAACGACTGGATGAATTGACAGGCCGGTTGCCGACCCAGACATGGCGAACAAAAGAACAAACCCAGTTCCAGCAATTCAGCACGCCGCCAGCCTACGCCTACGCTGCGGCTTGGGCTGCGAATCTGAACAAGAACGATACCGTGCTTGAACCATCAGCCGGGACCGGTTCGATTGCGGTGTACGGCATGAAGGCCGGGGCGAATACCATCGCCAATGAGTTGTCCGAGCGGCGCCGGGAAGTCCTGAACGCATTGGGCATCAAGACGATCCACGGCGAGAACGCCGAGCAAATCGGCAAGATTCTCCACGGCAAGATCGAGCCGACCGTTGTCGTGATGAACCCGCCGTTCAGTCAGACCGCCGGGCGCATGGGTGACAAGAAAGTGCTGATGACGGCGGCGAACCATATCGACGAGGCGCTGGCGCTTTTGCCGGAGAATGGCCGGCTGGTCGCCATCGTGGGCCGAGGCATGGACCCGGACTCGCCGACCTTCCGCAACTGGTTTAGAAAGATCGGTGAGAAATATAACCTCAAGGCCAACATTGCCGTAAATGGTGACGTTTACAAGAAATACGGCACACATTTCGGCACACGAATGCTGGTTATCGACAAATCTGCACCCGTAGGGAAAGAACCTATTGGCGGAGAGGCCGAAAACGTCGTACAATTGATGGAGAAGCTGGACGGAGTTCGCAATGAACGACCCGAAGCAAATCAACGAGTTGCCGGTGAACCAAGCCTGCAAAGCGGCGCTGCTGGCGGCGGGGGAGCAGCCGGACCAGTCGGTGCCGCACATCTTCCAACTGGCGCAATGGGGACTCCAGAACCTTCCGCCGGAGGCGGTGGACTCGCCGGACGTGCTCCTAAGCCTTCTCAGCCGCCTTCAGATATCGGGGAAACCGCGGGCGATGCTGGAAGCCTTTTTCCCGGAGGAGTCGGAGATACAGGACTCGGAAAGCCTCGTCTTCAACAAAACGCCGGAGCGGGCAGCGTCGGCGGTACTCGACCTCCTCGCGGCCCAAGCGGCGTAACGCCACCAGCGGCGCCATCATTCCCAGAACCACAGAATCAGCCGACTGCCGGAAACTCCCCAGACGAAAAGCCAGAGCCGCCTCGACCCAACGTTCCCGCCTCTGAATCTGCGGAAACGCCAGTACATGAGGATACGCCGGAGAGCGACGTTGACGACATTTACGATTCCTACAAGATTCAGCACCCGATCAACCTCCCCGCACAACGACACCCAACCGCACTTGCCGAATCCGCCGCAATGGCCGCTGTCCTGCCGCCGAAGCCAACATATCGCCCGAAGTTCACCGAGGATTTTGTCAAGAGCGGATCGCTTTCGGATGCACAATTCGAGCCGGTGATTTATGCCGGAGAGGCTCACAACAAGATGTTGCCGGAAGTCGAAAACCCGGATGGTACGAAGACGCAATATCGCCGCGGCTGGTTTGGAGGTTACGGTACTGGATTCGGCAAAGGTAGAACTGCCGCTGGCGTCATCATGGACAACTTCAATCAGGGACGGAAGAAAGCCATCTGGATTTCCAAGAACTTCGGATTGCATAGCGATGCGGTGCGCGACTGGAAGGCGCTGGGCGGCAATCCGAAGCAGGTCTATCGCCAGGACGATTTCAATAAGACCGTGAAGGATGCAACCGGGCAAGAGATCGGAAAAACGAGACTGCTGATGAATGAGGGTATCGTTTTTACCGGATATGACACTCTGGCCAAATACTGGAACGATCCAAAAAAGAGCAATCTCGATCAGCTTGTGAACTGGGTTGGAAAGGATTTCGACGGTGTGCTCGTGCTTGACGAAGCGCACCAGATGAAGAACGCCGTTCCGATCAAGGGCAAGCGAGGCACCACCGAACCATCGGATCGCGCTTTGGCTGGCGTCGAGTTGCAGAAGCGGTTGCCAAATGCCCGCGTATTGTATATGTCGGCCACGGGTGCCACGGAGGTTTCAAATCTTGGTTATGCAACCCGGCTTGGCCTTTGGGGACCAGGGACAGAATTCGCGGACGCGACCGATTTCTCCAATTCGGTCGCCGCTCGCGGCATCAGCGGCATGGAGTTGGTTTCTCAGTCGATGAAGCAGCAGGGCGCATATCTGGCCAGCCAACTGTCCTATCGTGGCGTTGAGCAGGACCGGCTTGAACACAAGCTCGATGACCATCAGCGGGCGGTTTACGATAAGGTCGCTGAAGGATGGCAGGTGGTTCTGCGGAATATTAACCAAGCGCTGGAACTGACTGCTGGAACGACAGATCGCAATGGAAAGACGAAGGTTGACAAAGACGCCAAGATGAAGGCACGCAGCGCCTTCTACGGTGCGCAAATTCGGTTTTTCGATCAGTTTGTAACCTCGTTGCAGATGCCATCGGTTATCGCCGATATCGAGAAACAGCTTGAAGAAAAGAACGCCGACGGCTCCCACAAAAACTCGGTCGTTTTACAACTGGTCAATACCGGGGGCAGTGGCGAGGCCCGCGAACTCGCCAAGATGAAGAAACGAAAGGAGGCCGCTGGTGAGGATACCAGTGAGGATGTTTCGATTGAGGACTTGGACCTGACACCGATGGAGCAGTTGGTGCAAATGGTCAAGAACTCGTTCCCAACACAACAGCACGAAGAATATACCGACGACAACGGACATCCCATGATGCGACCAGTCGTAGATTCTCAGGGTAATCCCGTGGAGAATCCGCAGGCGGTCGAAATGCGGGAAAATCTCTTGGCGGAATTGAAGTCGATCCACATGCCGCCTGGGCCGTTGCAACAGATCATCGACCATTTCGGCCATGAGTCCGTTGCCGAAGTCACCGGTAGAAACAAGCGGGTTGTTACCGATAAGGACGGTAAGCGCATCGAGCAATCACTTGGGCCAACGCACCGGCTTGTCGAGGCGGACGCGTTCCAGGACGGTAAAAAGCGGATTCTCGTATTCTCTGGTGCTGGCGGCACGGGCAAGAGCTATCACTCTGACGAGAACGCCAAGAACCAGCAGCGCCGCATTCATTACTTGGTTCAGGCCGGCTGGGTCGCCGATGCCGCCGTTCAGGGGTTTGGGCGCACCCACCGATCGGGGGAGGTCAACCAGCCGCTCTATCGCCTGGTTCACACGGATTTGAATGGGCAGAAGCGATTTCTCAGCACAATTGCCCGGCGATTGGATCAGCTTGGAGCCATTACCCGCGGGGAACGTAAAGCCGCGACGAAGGGCATGTTCACGGACAAGGACAATCTGGAAACCGAATATGCGAACAACGCGCTGACCCAGCTACTTCAGGACATTAACAGCAACAAAATTCCCGGACTCTCCATGTCCCAGTTTCAGGAACAGACCGGCTTGCAGGTCTTGAAGCAAGATAAGAGCGGCATGAAGTTGGAGACGCCGAAGATTTCCCAATTCCTTAACCGCATCCTGGCGATGAAGATCGAGGATCAGAACAGGGTTTTCGACGAATTCGATCATCGCCTTGAAAACTCCATCGAGGCCGCCCGTGCCGCTGGCACTTACGACATGGGTCTCGAAGCGATCAAGGCGGATATCGCTACGAAGAAGGACGAGCACGTCGTTTATACCGATCCGAAAACCGGCGCTCAGACCAAGCACGTCACAATTGAGGCCAAGAACAAGATCAAGCCGCGCTCGTTCGCTTCCGTGGCCAGTGCCAAGGGCGTCCAGTTCTTCAAGAACAAACAGAGCGGCAGGGTTTACGGATTCATTGATAGTGGTGCTAGGACCGATGCCAAAACCGGGAGAACGGAGAGTTTCTATCGCCGTGTAGCGCCGGTCGGTGCCAACAAAATGATCCGAAAGAGCGAGATTGATTATGATCGCCAGAAGTGGGAGGCGGTCGATAATAATTTGGACGCCGAAACCGCTTGGCAGCAGCAAATTGCGCAGGCACCACCGTATGAGACGGAAGAACATCATCTACTCGTGGGTTCTTTGCTTCCGATCTGGAAGAAGTTGAGCGACGATTCCAGAACTCGCCGGGTAAAACTTGAAAACGGGGAAAAGCTCCTCGGTGCCTTGATTCCAGAACACGACTTGGAACGGACACTGAAGAATCTCGGCGTTGCCCAAACCGGTCCCAAAGTGACGCCGCATGAGGCTATCGGCAAGATCATCAACGACAACAACCAGCTTCATCTCGTCAACGGTTGGAAGCTCAAGAAAGTGACGGTTGCCGGCGAGCCACGAATCGAGATCGGAGATATCGACTTCGCGGGGTGGCAGACGGCGCAGCATGCCGGAGCTAAGATGGAACAACAGGGGTATCAACGGAGATTCTTCGTGCCTCTTGGCCCGGAAGGTGCGCAGGTTATGGAGAACCTTTTCCGGGTATCTCCCGTCGAGAAAGTGACGCGCCGTGGAGCCGAAGATTTCAGCGCCGACGACACCGCCGTTGACGCCAGCGTTGCCCAGGCCCGCGGTGCGGTGGGCTTCTCGGCCACGATCAACGATCTTCGCAAGGCTGGCCATGGCCACAGAATCCACTCCTGCGGTCACTCCTCATCTTGTGGATGCGGGGAAGCGTACTGCTCATCACTGGCACCCTATTCGGTCGGCACGCCGTGCGATTACTGCGCCGCTGGCGCTCAATTCTCCGCCTCCAACCTATCGGCCATCGACAGGCTGAAACAGCGGATCAACGTTGTGCGGAAGCAAAAGCGGGAAGTTCTTGCTGCATTTCGGTGATTCATGCGATTTCGCATTCCAGACAGCGAAGTAGTTAACCTCATCGCGCGGTGGATGCCGACACAGGACCACATGACCGCTCTCGCGGTTTTCGCACATCAGCAGGTGAAGGACCGTCACGAAACACAAGGAGCATCGGGCGGAACACCCTGGCCGCAAAAGGTAATGAAGTCTCTCGGCTATGATGATGGCCGGGCGATACTTACCGGACCATCCGCCAAGATGCTCCTGAGTTGGTTCAGTTACGGTGAAGTAAACGGAAGCATCGGGCGGGCGGTTACTGCGAACGACCAAAGTTATAGTTTCGTGCATGAGCTTGGAACCGAAGGCAAAGGCGGAAAACTTCCCACAATCCGCCCCAAGACCGCCAAGGCGCTGTTCATCCCGATCACCGACCGCGCGATCGCGTGGTACAAAGCCAAGTCTGGCAGTAGCGTGCGGCTGCGACGGACGGCAACGGGCTGGAAAACCGAAACCGCTCCGGCGACGTTCGGGCCAGAGAAGAAAGCGCCGGGGGTATTGTCCTTTGGTGGGCTGATAAAGGGCCGGATCAAGAATGGCCGGCTGCAAAAGTGGGATGCGGATCAGCAGGGGTACGTCGATGGCGTCCCCGATTTCATTTTTCTCCAGAAATCCGATATTGCTCCTCGCCCGCAATTGCCGACCAGCCCGCAGGAGCGCGAGGCACAGGTGAAATTCTTCGTCGATGATTTGCTGGCACCACAACCGTAAATGCCCTCACCAGAAAACCTAATCCTCCAATACTTCGTGCTTGGCCTGCGCCTCAAGCTCAATCTAGCCGAGACACAAGTGTTCCCGTCGATCCTGCCGCTGCTCGATCCAGAATGGGGCGATGCGGTGCAGATTCAGGTTTCGCCCGGTGCGATACAGCCGTATGGGCCAGGGGAAGGCGCACAGGCCGGGGGCGCGATCTTGGTCCGGCAGTTCATCATCCTGACCGTTTACTACCGTCTCAACCTCGATCAGCCGGGGCGAAGCGACACCATCCTGACGGAAAACACCAATGGCCTGACCGATCTCGTCACGCGGATACGGGCGGTGTTCCAACAGACGTTTTTGAACGAAACGGTTTTCGAGCGCATCCGATACGAGGGGGATGGGCAAACGACCTGGGAGGATGGCGACCTTGGCATCGTGAAACGGCAGATCACCTTTTCCGCGGCCTACGGCCAGCCCATCGGCGGCGACAGTCTGACGGATGCGGAATTGACCCAGCAAATTGGCGTAACGGGATAGGCCGGCTATCGCGGCGCTTCAACATTTACCTACATTTGGAGATTAATCATGGCCTATATTAGCGGTCACACAAACGCCTTCTGGTCAGCAACTTCCGGCTCTGCCTCGCCGAGCTTTGTCAGTCTTGGCAGCACGGAATCCGGCTGGGAACTTATCGAAACGCAACACGATGAGCCTGTCGTTGATGACGCCTTCGGTATGGCACAGCCCGATGGCATCCAACAAGGCAAGGACCACATGCTGCGACTGACGTACATCGAATTCGATCTGTCGTCGGCGTCATTCTATGCCCAGGCGGCACAGGGCGTCGTCAATACCAACGTCGGCATCCCAATGACGGCCCTCTGCGGCGAGCTTTGCTTGATGCCGGTTATCGGGACGCCGGCCGCAACTTTGCTTGGGACTGGTAAGTGCTACCAGTTCTACAAGGCGATCTGCGTCAGCGATATTCCGACGCTCTTGTCTTCCAAGCTCCGCAAGGCTCCGCTCAACTTCCGGTGCTATCCCGACCCGACAAGCGGTGGCACAAACGGCAAGGTCTACGCCATCGTGACAGCGCCGAGCGGCGTCAACGGGACCAACCCGACCGGACCTGGGGCGTAATTATCCTTTCGTTTTTAGCGAGGAATTAGAACGTCCGCGCGCGTGTGCGGCGATTGTTCACTGTTTTTAGCGAGGAATCTCTATGACCAATATCGAGTTGGACAAGGTTGCAGAACCGAAGTTCAAGTTCAACGTGGACGGCAAGGACGTTGAAGTCCAGCCGTTCGAGACGGCCGCGAAGATGGAGGAGTACAACAACGTACTTTTCAAGGCGAGCGGAAATTCCCTGTGGTCCGAACGGAACGCGATCCGCAAGGCGTTTGGTTTCCCAACCGACGAGGAGCTTGACGCCGTTCCTGAAGGCCAGGAGAAGCCCAAGACTCTCACGCATCATCAGTGTGTGGCTCTGAGCAATGCCCTGACCCAGTTCTTGCAGGAGCTTGATGTCTCAAAAAAAAGACAAAAGCTATTGCGGAGTTGATGGCCTTCTACGGCCAAAGCTGGGAATACTGGACAAACATGGCGGCGGAGAACCCCGATATCCTTTGGGGTCTCCGCCACAACATGGCGTCGATTATCGCCCGGAAGCGGCTTGAACTCATCGACAACATCGCAATAGCCATGTCCACCGAGGACGAGGGCAAATCGTTCAAGATCACGCTTGCCCAACAGGCGTTTGACCAGGACGATCCCGCGCTGGCGTATACCATTGAGGCGTTGAGCCGGAAAGCGAAGTGAATCTATGGCGCTCAATTTGACCCTGCTCACCGCCCAGGTCGGGAAGCTGATAAAATGGATCAACCTTTTTGTCGCTTACCAAAACACCCTGCTCGGTTCCGGTACGGGTGCTGACGAAATCCTGACCGAATATGAGACCCAGCGCCAGCTTGTACTTGGCGTCGAGCAACAGTGGCTTGGCCAGGGCAACGCCGTCGCCGGCTGGGGCGCGACCCTCAAAAGCACGATTGACACCACCCTCCAAAACCTTCAGCTTCCCCTCAACGCTCCTAACAACAGCGTTAGCACGATCCTACCCCTGCTTGTTGACTATCTTGTAGCCAACAGTCAAACCGTTCTCGCCAACACCATCTCTAGCCCAACTGTCACGCCATCCGGCGCAAACGCCGGAAGCGGTGTCCTTGTTGCTTCGTGTAACAACGTAGCGGGCGTGGCGGACCAGCGGATTATCACCGAAACCGTGCAATTGACCTGTACGCGCGATCGTTTCTCTGGCACCCAGGCTGGCGGGGAGCAATTCTCCGTTGTCGGGTATCCCACGGTGAATATCTACAGCAATGGAACGCTTGGGAATGGCACTGGCGTGCCGGTGAGCGTGGCGGACAACCAGAATATCCTTCAGAACGGCGCGTTTACTTCGTTCTCTGGCTCGACGCCGAATAACTGGACGGTGAACGCCGGCGCGGCTGACATTTCTCAGGAATTGACCAATGTGCATATCACTGGCGGGGCGGCACTGAAGTACGCCGGAGATGGAAGCACAACCACGGTACAGATTACTCAGCCCATCGCATCATCTAATGCGGTGAACACCCAGAGCATCTATGCCTTGGGTGTCTGGTTGCGTAAGGGCGGTACGGTCAGCAGCGGCAGCACGCTACAGGTTGCCATGACCGGAACGGGGTTTTCTACGGTCAATGTTTTCGACGCCGACCCGACAACGCTTACAACGTCATATCAGTTGTTCAAGGTGTTCCTGCCGATTGGGGCGTCATATCCAAATGACCTCGCTATCACTATTAAGTGGTCGTCCGCGAATACTGCGGGGGCAACGGCGGTGGTTTACATCGCCAACATCGTGCTGGCGATACCGACCGCTTTCGGGATTTTCGGCTCAACGCAGTTGGCGGTATTCCGTGGTGCGGCGGATTTCCTACAAGGCGACAGTTTCACGCTGACCACCGCGAACAACTACGGCGGCATCTGGCAGACATTTTTTAGCAAAACATACAATACGCAACTTCCCTCAACTACTGGTTCTCCTACAATCGCTGAGGCTCTGGCCAGTTAAAAGGCAACATATATATGGACGGAAGTACAAGGCACGAAGAGATTATTAGGCTCGTTTTGGAGGCCGACGCCTCAAAAGTCGGCCCCGCCGTTCTGTCTGAACAACAGCGGGTGAACCGCCAATTGCGCGACCAAGGAACGGGCAGGCCCGGTGCGCCTTCCGGTTCTGGACCCGGTGGAACTGCTGCGCCGCGTCCTCCCGGCGTTCCCACTGATCTGACCAATACCTACCGTATGTCGAGCTATGAGACCCGCGCCATGCTGGCGGGTTTTAACCAGTTCGCGTCATTGTTCGGCTCGCGGGGGATGTTCTGGGCGACCCAAACGCAGCTTTACTACATGTTCCGGTCGATGAGCAGCCGGATGGCGGCGGCGCGATCCGTGGTACAGGCGACAGCGCCATTCACGGTCCCGGCGGTTAATGAGCGTGGACTGATACCGCTCTGGCGAGAACCCGATGCGATTCGGGCGATACGGCCAATGTATCCTCCGCGTCCCGCGTTTGTCGAACGATCCGTCCGAGATAGAGCCTCCATGCTTGAATCGTGGAGAAAGGGCGCGCTGACGCCGTTCTACAACATGCGGGCGGCGCTGGGACCGTTGACAGAGTTGAGGGAAAAGCCGGATCGTCCAGCCGACCCAACCGCTATTGTAAGGTCTCAGTCTGCCGCCAAGTTGGAAGGATCGTCTGCTACCGCCTCGGTTGTTTCCGCCGCAACCTACGGCTCTAACATGGCGGCGATTGAGAAATACGCCGCGAAAGACCCGGCATTGGCGGCGAAGATGCGGGCGGCATACGCGGCGCAGTACGGCGGCGCGCCAGCCGCAACATTGCCGGCCGTTCAGGCGGCACAGGTGCTTGCCAATTCGCCGATAATAGGCGGGAGTAATATCCCGTCTGGTGCTACAGCGACAACGAAAGAGCAGGCGGTAGGCGCGGCGGATGCCGCAGATGCGGCCAAGGCTGCTGCCGCGGCGGCAAAGATTGGACTTGTCGTCGGCGGCGTTATTGCGGCGATGGCACAGATTAAGAGCCTCCAAGAAGCGTTTAAGGAATTGACCGGGGGCATCAAACAAATGGCGACCTCGTTCGTCTCTGGCGATATGTCCACCGCCGTCAAGGGATTCGTTTCCATCCTACAGGGTGGGGCCAGAACAATCGTGACGGCGATTGGCTCGACCATTGGCGCTTTGGTCGGTTCCATCTTCGGCCCGCTTGGCGCGATGATCGGTTCAGTTCTCGGCCCGATGCTGGGCGCGGTGGCAAGTAAGCTCATCGGAGTTATCAGTAGTGTCGTTGACAGCCTCGACGGGCTGCTCACGGCGCTCGGCAAATATAACCCGATGGTCTACGCACAGACGGCGCAGTACGAAATGATGCAACGGATGTTCCGGTATCGGATGGCTTTGGCGATGCAACCAGTGATGAGCGCGTGGGTTCAGGTGAAAGAACTGTTCTTGACCACACTCGTTAAGCTGGCCCCGATGATTACGTCGCTTGCGACGGCGCTAGCGCCGATTATCACCATGCTCGGAAATACATTGCCAACAGCAATCGCTGTCTTTTTGGCGGCAATGGCCACGGCTGCGGACATGTTTTCAAAAGCCGCGAGCATGTTCGGACTTTCTGATCTTGCCGAAAATCTAAAGGGTTTTAGTCTGCTCCTGCAACAGGGAATAACGGATGTTCTCTCCCCAGCCAAGAATGCGATCGACAATCTCAACGACCTTCAAAAGCAATTTAACGCGGCATTCGTCGGTGCTTTGGGTGGAATCAAGGGCAACGTCGGTGCTGGCGGCGTCGATCTGAATCGCCCCAAGTCCGGTTCTGGCGCACTGGTGATTCACGGTGGCGTTGCCGCACCACAGGCGGCGGCAACAACGATGCTCCAAGCCGCCAACACGATGAATGCTGCGGCGAACACGATGCAGGGTGCGGCGGTAGTACAGGCAACGTCCGCCATAACTGCGGCAGCGGCAGTAACGCAAATTCCGCCCGAACTTCAACACCCCAAAAGCGCGGCAGACGTGGCTAAATTACAGGCGTTTATGAGGGCGCATCCGGGCGCTACGATAAGCGGTGTACCCGCTTGGAAACCGGGCGATAAAAATGCATGGTATGGCTTGGGTTTGACCGACCAACAAAAAGCGGATGCATGGTATGGCTTGGGTTTGACCGACCAACAAAAAGCGGATGCGTGGTCTAAGGGCAATCCGTCAATCGGCACACCACACAAGCCGGGAGATACTTCCAGTGGTTACTACGGGGCGCAGGTAGATTGGTCACAGTACACCGGAAGAACGAGTCCAGCGGCGAATATGTTTCCAATTGGAAGTGGTTTGCCACCGTCTTATGGGCCGACTTACGACCCGTGGGGTAGTGGATATGGCGGAGGATGGATCGGAACTTCTGGAGTATATCTTCCCGGAAAATCTACATACCCAATTGGCCCAATGAACTACTGGGGGTCAAGTTCGGCAATACGGAAGAACACGGGATATTCTGCTCCTGGTCCCTATTACAATGATGCTGGATGGCCGACGTTCAATACTCCACTAAAGGTTCCTTATGCTCCGCAGACTGGTCTTACCGGGTTAGAGGAGTCGCAACGGAAAGACCCGTATTATGATCCGGGTGCCTTCCAAGCTGGTCCTGGCGACAAGCTCGTGATGGGCATGTATCATGCTTATTCCTCGATCTCTGGTGCCGTTGGCTCGGCATACAATTATGTTAAATCTGGGCTTTCCTCTTTTTTGAGCAGACCACCATCTTCCTTGATGCCTGGTATCTTAGATGCCATTGGATTGAGCCCAGTTGCCGCCTTGATCCCATCAATATCTGGCGGATCATCCACCGCTCCCACCACACCTGCGATTAGTGGAGTTACTTCCAATTCTGACTCGCGTTCTGGTTCCGGTCCTACCGCCGCGACCCAGCCCTCCGTACCCGATCCCAATGCGGCTTATGCTCAAACTCTCAAAGAGCAAAAAGACGCGAGAGATCGAGACCGCGCAACACACAAAGCCCCTCAAGCCAAGCTGCCGCAGTTCGCGGCGAACATCCAGAACACATTTCAAATGGACGTGATGAACGAGCAAGCCGTCATTGAATCAATGATGCAAGTTCGCGAGAAACTCCTCCGCACCCTGGATATGTGCCGTCAGGAAACCCAACTCTACGTCGCCACGCTTGAAGGCTCGATGATCGCACACGGCTTGTAAAATGCCATATCATCGCATTACCTACAACGGGTTCACCTTCGGCTACGTTCGCATGAACGTGACGGAAACCCCCGTCTATGCTGACGATCACCTGACTCTTGAAGGTACGAATTACCAGTTTGAATTCAGCGGCACGCTCTGCGCAAGCGGATCAGCATGGACGGTGGCTCAGTTTCAGACCGCGCTTGAGGACATGCGATGTGCCCTGGCCGAACCGCGCGGGGCGCTATCGGTCCAGTGGTCGGAGGATAATTCAAGTTGGACAACCGATTGGAACTTCCCGGCCTATGGTGGGAACGCGGGCAACGGTGCGGATATGTCTTGGGGTCCGTTCCCCGGCGAACTTCGCATCGTCAAGATGATCGGCGGGCGTTCGGCGCTCTACGGCTGGTCGATACGCTGCTTCCGTAAGGATTGCTTTGGTGGTGACTGCTCATTGGAGAGTACGAGCAACCCAATACTCTCAATGGTCCGGCGTTGGCAGCACGATATTGACGGGAGCGGGTACACCACGCGCACCTGTAGCGGACGATTGGTCGTTCAAGCCTCGACAACGACTCCGGCGGACAGTTACCGCGACATTTGCGTTCCGGCGTTGCCGACAAATTTTAAGCGCGAGCGGCAATCATTCACTCAATCCGAGGATGGACGAGTACTCGATTTCAGCGTCGTAGATCAAGAAGTCAAATGGACGCTGCCATGGCCGATTAGTGAGGGTAACGTCAACTGGACGGTGCGGATCGAGGAAATGGGCATGAGGGTGGTATTTGTCCTGTCCGGTCGGCTCGCCGCCCCGCCGAGCATTGCCAAATCCACCATATTCCAACAGGTATTGGCCATCGCGTCGGTGAAGTTCCCGATAAACGGCCCTTCGCCGTTGTTCTTCGACCAGCGCGAGATTTCCGAAGATGTCTATGGCAACAGCATCAGCTTCATGATCCAAGCCTGGACTTCCGCCGGACAGGCACAGGGTTCAACCAATCCATCCCTGCCGAATCTTTACACCGGACTGAATTCATTTGGGGTTGCGCCGGTAACAAACAGCGGACAAGCGTATCCGATTACGTCTTACGGTGGAGATCAAAACGACAACAGCGGAGTCATCGCACCACCGCCGTACGTTTATGATGCGTGTGGAGCGGGGCTGGCGTCGTCGGGAGCAAATACCGGGGGAATCCAAAGCTATTCGCCGAGCGGGGGTTTGTCTGGAAGTCCCCCAAACAGTGGAACTCCCGTTCAAAGCTCTAACAGCGGCGTGTCTCAAGGCCATATTACGGCCATGTTCGTTGCGGTACATGAAAGGGTCAGCTTTGAGGTTGATAACGGTTTGGTGGTGTTTCCAGCGAAGGTCAAAGGGCAGAACCCAATCGTTCAACAAGCTCACCCGCCAATTACGACGATCATTCAGGCCGGATACGCCAGCCGATACGCGCAAAGCATTCAGGATGTTCCGCAGCCCAATCCCCCGATGATTGTGCCGGATGGAACAACCGTTCGGTGCCAACAGTTCTTTGTGGAGCCGCAGACCCCACAACCCGTTGGTGACGGATTGACAAATCTCTACACGGTAAGCTGGCGATACATCCTCAAGCTGGTAAACGGCCAAGAGGAAAACGGGATTGCACGGCTTGGCATCGCTTACCCTTGGGACCCCCGCCGCACGGATCAACCCTCGACCACCCCACTTCCGCTCGATTCCTTCCCAGAACTCATCGCTGTGCCGCACTAAAACATGCCCGGCTCAATCCTCAACTCCATCAAACTTGGCGGAAAGACCGTCTACGACGCACCCCTCGGCGGTCGGCCGACAAACGTGTTCACTATGTATACCGGCGGTTCCAGATACGGGACTGGCCGGTTCCTCATGCTGGCGAGCGATTTCAACGCGCTGATGGAGGATACGCCGGCCGGGATGGTTACTCTGGAGATGAACGGGTCGCCTGGACCGGGTATCTCGTTCTCGGTCTGTCTCGCCGGTGCTATTCCTTACGTCACCAGCCCCACCGCCTCGGATGGTAATCCCGCCAGTACCCAATCCTTCGCCAATATGGTCGAGGCCATCGTGTTCGATAACCGATGGCAGTTGACCGATCCGATCAGTAATTATTTGAACGTCCAGCAGCAGTGGTTTCCATACTCTGGCAGCGGATGGACTACTCCGATCTTTTACAAGGAAACCGCCAATGGCGACATGACTACGGCCTGGCAGTGGTCGGATGTCTGTACGCAACTAAACGTCGATCCCGAAATTCCCGATCCGGTTCCGTCGTCGTGGAAGCCGCGGAATATGATCTACGACAATGTGGCTGAGGGAAAGGTTCTGGATGATGTTGCGGGGCAGTTGTTCCTTGTGGTGGGATTTTCTGACGATAGTTATACCACGACGGATTTTTACAATCCCGGCAAATCTCAAGGCGGTAATAGCCAAAGCGACAGCGGGAACACGGCAACGCTTCAACAGGCGTCGAATTACATCATCGCTGGCCAGGACTGGGTTCGCAACAGTTCGCGGTTTCCCAACAAGCTTGGTGTAACCTTTCCGGTTTACAGCGGTTCGTCCGATCCATACTCGGACATTTCTGCTGATCCCACCAGCGGGAACAATACCCGCTGCTACGAAGTGGACGTGAACCAGACGGGGGAGGGGGGGTCGCAGACGTTCACGGTCCCGATGACGTATGGGAATTTTGTTGCGATTTACTCCGGTGGCAGCGTCGCCAACACCAGCGAGCTTACAACCGTCGCAAACGACGTGGGCGGGCGCTGGTACACGATGATGCAGTTGAAGATGTCGGAGAAGAAGTACGCCGGCATCTGGCCTTTCGTCCCCGATGGTTTGGTCCGTGGCATTCAATGGGTGTCTAATGCAAATGGCGCAACAACGACCATCCGATTCAACGATGAGCGGGATTTCAGCCCGGCGATGGAACCGATGCGGGCGGTCGATTCCATTAGCAATCAGCTTATCATTGGAATGGGAACGACCCAATCGACGACGGCACCGCAGGGTTCGCGGTTTATCATCGGTG
>Ga0208038_1000834_pt1 | contig 19853 bp, 15 predicted proteins | sample June2015DPH_16_1_FD_184714 | JGI IMG/M metagenome (GOLD analysis project Ga0208038, IMG submission 184714) | Peatland microbial communities from SPRUCE experiment site at the Marcell Experimental Forest, Minnesota, USA - June2015DPH_16_100... | ecosystem: Environmental > Terrestrial > Soil >...
CTGAAGTTCCTCCAAGCGCAGGGAAAGGGGGTTCATCCAATCCTCCTATCTGTCAGTAATATACGCTGACAGATAATAACCCCGCCTCCCAACTGCCGTCAAGCTCTAACTTTTTTGTCGTGCACCCGGTAGGGAATTACCTGTTGACAGTGGATGAAAAACTAGGGGTCGTAATCGATAAGGACGGCAAATACAATGGCTGAATTCAACCTGATCGACGAACCTTGGATTCCGTGCATCGATCTTGATGGCAAGAGCGTCCCCTACGGGATCCGCAACACCCTCCTGAAAGCGCACGAGCTGCGCGAGATCTGCGACGACTCACCGCTGGTGACTGTGGCGCTCCATAGATTGCTGCTGGCGATTTTGTATCGAATACACAGCGGCCCCCAAAGTTTCGCCGCTTGGAATAGGTTGTTTACTAGTGGAACCTTTAGCCCCAGGAGCGTAACGGACTACTTGAATAAATGGCGTAATCGATTCGCTCTCATCGCGGAAACCCACCCTTTCTTTCAGATGGCACAGCTTGAAACGAAGAAGGCGGTATCCGTCACTCGCCTTGTAAACGAGTGTGCAAGCGGCAATAACGCAACCCTTTTTGATCATTGTGCCGATGAAGAAGATGTCCATTGGCAGCCCGATCAAACAGCAAGACGATTGACCGCCTGCCATTCATTTGCGTTAGGATTCGGAAAAAGTGGAAATGCAAAGATTGACGGTAAAGATGAGACCCTGCCTTATTCGGCCGATGGAATAGCGCTACGAGGCATGAATGTTTGGCTACAGGGTGTGACTCTGTTCGACACGCTCATGATCAACCTTGCCCCCACTACCGACAATTCATTACCCCCTTGGGAGTTGGACGATCCTCACAAGCACCGGGACAGGCTCGATGGCAAAGACAGAAGGGCAGTCGCAGCTTTTGGAGTGGTGGACCGCTTGACGTGGCAAAGCCGCCTAGTTCGACTCCTTCCAAATGGCGGGACTTTCTCAAAGATGTATTTCACACAAGGGCGGTCGGCCGACAAGTCTCCCGGTGACCCCATGAAGGTGTATCGAGTGTCGAAAGAAGAGGGCATATCCGCCGTGCCCTTGGGCAGCGGTAAGGCCGCATGGCGGGATGCCCATTCAATCTTTTCGATTCCAGCGCCTAACAGTAATGAGCGAAGGCCTGAGTGCTTCAACCTCGCCGTGCGGGCCGGTTCGGCAGCGGGCCCAGTGCAGAGGCAATTCATTACGCACGTGGTGGGCTTGGCGTCCGCTCCAAATAAAGCGGGGAAATTCCTACTATGGCGGCACGAGCGGATGCCAGTGCTGGCTGCATTGCTCGCCGACGTCAACCTGATCGAGCGGCTTGGCGGGCTCTTACAAAACGCGGAACAGGCGGCAGTCGAACTCAACAATCGGACGCGCAGGATAGCAAAGCTCTATCTTGCGCCTGACGCGGAATCGCCTGCGGGCAGGAAAGCCGATCCGGACGAGATAGCCAGAGTGGCTAATGCCATAGACCCACGTCCGGCCTACTGGGCGCGGCTGGAGAAGCATTTCTTCGCGCTTCTGGAAAGTCTCCCCAAGGATTGGGACAGGGAACGCGACGGCTGGAAGCCGGACGAACAACAAGCAGGAACCAACACCTGGCGTGACAATGTGAAGCACGAGGCCAAGAGAGCGTTGGAGGAGAGTACCGGCTCTCTCGGCACCACCGCCCGAGCCATTCAGGCCGTCGCGCGTGTTCGCACTGATTTTAATGACAGCGACCTCAAGCCCCAACCGCAGAAAACGGCCCAGGCAAAACCAAAATCAAAAGGAGGCAAGAAGAAATGAGACTCGATGAGAGACAGGAGAAGTTCATCGGCCACCTGCTGAGCTTGGCCAGGGAGGGCAAGGAGGACCGGGGCGCGCTTGCGGACCTCCGCAGCGGCTTGGGCAAGGAACCCGGCGAGATGGCGCGCGTTCATAAGCACGTCGCGCCGTATCTGCCTGAGAAAAACTATAACGACCGCTCGTACTATCTGGTCGCAACGCTTTTCGGGGCATTCCCTCAACATCGCGGAGGGCGCTCGTTGGGGACGGCATTTCGACCGCTGAAAACGAAGAGCGACAGCATGGAAGCCCGGTTCGTTGCGTTGCTCAACGCTCACCCCGACGACCTGGACGACCATCTTCGCCATGCTGTCAGCCTTTTGAAGGCCAACGAACAGCCGCTCGACTGGTTCCGGCTTTTCCAAGATCTCTTGCAGTGGGATCGCCCTGAAGGACCCATCCAATTGAAGTGGGCACGCGACTTCTACAAGACCGATTCCGATTCAACCGTAAAAGAGGAGGACCAAGACCATGAATGATTCCGGCGTTAAAATTGAGGTACATCTGATCCAGAATTTCGCTCCCTCCAACCTGAACCGTGATGACACGGGCCAGCCCAAAAGCGCCACTTTTGGAGGTTTCCGGCGGGCGCGTGTATCGAGCCAATGCGGGAAGCGCGCGGCGCGCGAGTGGTGGCGGGAGCGCGGCACCGTCTCCGTCGGGGACAGGACGAAAAGGCTCCAGCAACTGATCGGCGACAAGCTTGCCCAAGACAAGGAATTCACGAAGATGGTGGCTAACGAGGAAGACCGGAAAACTGGGATTCGCGTTTTCACCGACGCATACTACGCCGCCGCGGACAAAAACAAACCAGATAACACGAACGTCCTAATCTTCGTTGGCCCTGATGAGGTTTATGTCTGCGCAGAGGCAATAAAGGAGACTTGGGACGACGAGATCAAGAACAAGACGGAGATCAAATCGCGAAAGGAGATCGAGGACCGAATCAGGGCGGCGCGGGTCTCCGCCGACATCGCCCTTTTCGGGCGCATGCTTGCCGAGCAACCGGGGCGCAACACTGACGGAGCCTGCCAAGTCGCCCATCCGATTTCCACCCATAAAGTCGATATGGAAATGGATTTCTATACTGCCGTAGATGACCTCAACCCTGCGGAAGAAACCGGCGCTGGGATGATGGGCGTCGTCGGTTTCAACAGCGCCTGCTATTACCGCTACGCGCTGGTGGACCGCGACCAACTCGCCCGCAATCTCGCACGCAAGACGGAGCGCAAGAACGGCGGATGGGCGCAAAACCTCGAAGCCAAGGACTACGACACAGCCGACACTGTCATCAAGGCGTTTCTCGAAGCGATGGTCTACGCCATCCCCACGGGTAAGCAACACTCCTTCGCTGCCCAGAACCTGCCCTCGTTCGGACTGCTCGTCAGACGGCAAGGCGGCGTCCCCATCTCCCTTGCCAACGCCTTTGCAAAGCCCGTTCGCCCCACCAGGGAAAGCGATGATCTGGTCGGTCTGTCGGTGGATCGCCTGACAAAGCATTGGGACGCGCTGAAACAGGTCTACGGCGAGCAGGGCGTCCAGGAGAAGGCGTGCTTTCACGTTCAGCAGGAAGGCCGCCTGAATGGGCTCAGCGATTTCGACAAGAAAACCGTTACAAGCGCGATCGATGCGGTCATGAAGGGGATGAAACCTTGAGCCAACCGTACACTCTTCTCTTGCGACTGGAAGGCCCCATGCAATCGTGGGGATACCGCAGCCGGTTCGACTACCGCGACACGGCGCTAGAGCCGACCCGCAGCGGCGTGATCGGGCTGATCTGCGCGGCCATAGGGATTGCTCGGGGGGAACCGATCTCGCGATTCGACGAGATCCGAATGGGTGTGCGGGTGGACAAGGAGGGGCGGCCCGAACGCGACTACCACACCGCAGGTGGTGATCGCCATGAGCCTCGTGAATACGGCGTCATCAAGGCCGATGGAAGCGGAACGGACACCGTCGTGTCCCATCGGGACTATCTGGCCGATGCGTCGTTCACCGTCGGGTTACAGTCGGAAAACAAAATTCTGCTCGAGGAGATCGCCAATCGGCTTCGCGACCCGGCGTGGTTTTTGTTCCTCGGCCGCAAGGCCTTTCCCTTGGCTGTCCCGCCCCTCCGCCCTGAAGATTGCCCTAAGCCCGGAACTTTGGAGGAGCATCTGTTTTCGGGAGACTCCAACAAACGTATTGTGCTGGAAGCGCCTGACGGTGAAAGAACCCAGCACGACTGGCCCCTCTGTTTCCGCGAGCGGCGTTTCAAGCCGCGATCAATCCACGCCACGTCCGGAGGAGGGACGCCATGATGGCTGCCGCAAAAAACCCCCTTTATCTCTCCCGCCTGATCCTCAATCCGCGCTCGCGGCAGGTCATGAGCGAGTTGGCGCATCACTATGAAATGCACCGCACGCTTATGCGTGCCTTCCCGAATCTGGCCGAAGATGCACACTCTACAGCACGCGAAGGGTTCGGCGTCCTTTTCCGCGCGGAGATTGATGATGTGGCCGGCGCGGCAAAGGTCTACGTCCAATCACTCGTCTCACCGGACTGGTCATTTCTCGACGGACTGAACGATTACCTGTGCGCGGATGCGGAGATGCCCAATGTTTCCTTCAAAAACATCATGCCGAGTTATCAGAATATCGACGACGGGCAGATTCTGCGGTTTCGCTTGCGCGCCAATCCCACTAAGCGGGTCGCGAAACATGACGATATGATGAAGGGCAAACGAGTCGAACTGACCCGCGAGAACGAACAAATCGACTGGCTGATTCGCAAAGGATGCGAGAGAGAAAAAGGCGTGCCCGGCGGTTTCGAGCTTCTCATGAACCAAGTCAAGGATGTGAGAGGCGAAATACGGAAGGTCCCGCGCGTAAATGTCTGGCCAGAAGGAAAGCAGGAAGGCCGCAAAAGGGATGCGGCGGGCGGGCATGCAACGACGCATCTGGCTGTCCTCTTCGAAGGTCTCATGCGCGTGACGGAAAAAAACGCCTTCCTGGAAACTCTTATTCGCGGCATCGGACCGGGCAAGGCCTTCGGTTTCGGCCTGCTTTCCGTAGCCCCCTGCCACGCGCCACTGGCGGCGGAGGCAACGTGACAGTTCTGACGCGAAAGCGAGCCCCGAAGCGGCGAACTACCTCAGCCCAGGCCAACGGCCTGGGTCACGGAGTCCACCCCCTTCCGGTGTGCAAGCCCTGAAAGGGCGTGATAACAACCAGCCACGGGTGCGACGCGACAGTTCACCCGCCGCGCGGAACGGTATTTCGCCCTTTCAGGGCTTTCCGCAGGCAGGGAGGGGGTCTTGTCCCAGGCCGTTGGCCTGGGCTTTGCTGGACCGCCCCTTCGGGGCTCCAGACTAGCCGGCCTGTGGAGGCCATGTGCGAATTCAAGATCTCCACGTTCTACCGAAGTTCAGTGACGGATGGAGTTATCTCTACGTCGAGCACTGCCGCGTCGATCAGGAAGATCGGGCCATTGCCGTCCACGATCAGGCGGGCAAGGTGCCGGTCCCCTGCGCCAATCTGGCTCTGCTCATGTTGGGCCCCGGCGTCTCGATCACTCACGCCGCCATCTCCGTGCTGGCGGACCACGGGTGCTTGGTGGCTTGGTGCGGGGAAGAGGGAGTCCGCTTCTATGCTGTGGGCATGGGTGAGACGCGCAACGCGGCCAACTTCCTGCATCAGGCGCGCATGTGGGGGCACACGGGCTACCGCATGGAGGTGGTGCGCCGCATGTACCAGTTGCGGTTTTCCGAGAAGTTCGATCCCGCGCTGACCCTCCAGCAAATCCGCGGCATGGAGGGGGTGCGAGTTCGCGACGCATACGCCAAAGCCGCCCGCGACACCGGCGTCACGTGGTCAGGCCGAAGCTATCGCCGCGACGAGTGGAGCACCGCCGACCCCGTGAACAGGGCCTTGTCCACCGCCAACTCCTGCCTGTACGGCATTTGCCATGCGGCCATTGTCTCGGCAGGTTTCTCCCCCGCCCTGGGGTTTATCCATACGGGCAAAATGCTGTCCTTCGTCTATGACGTCGCGGATCTTTACAAGACCGAGGTTACGGTCCTGATCGCATTTCGAGCCGCCGCCGAGGGGAAAGGGCCGCTGGAGCGACAAGTGCGCATTACTTGTCGCGACCAATTCGTCTCGACACGCCTTCTGGAAAGAATTATCCCCGACATTCAGGCGGCGCTGATGGTGCCAAAGCAAGGGGCGGTCGGCGACGCCGCGCCCTTCGACCAGGATGCCGCCGCCCCGGGCTTCCTGTGGGACCCTTCGGAAGGGGAAGTCGAAGGCGGGCGTATGCAACCATCGGAAACGGATGAAACGGAGGCCAACGGTGGTGGTTCTAATCCTTGAGCGCGTCCCGCCAGGATTGCGAGGCGAGCTGACACGCTGGCTTCTGGAACCTCAGGCGGGAGTCTTTGTGGGTCGCGTTTCCGCTATGGTTCGAGAACGACTCTGGGAGAAGGCGTGCGCCCAGGCCCGGGAGGGTGGCTGTGTGATCATCCATTCGAGCGATAATGAGCAGGGCTTTAAAGTCCGCACCCGGGGCCGAACGGCACGGTCAATCCAAGACTTCGAGGGCCTTTTTCTGGTTCGAATGTCGTAGAATCAACAACTTTTCCAGTATTGTCCCCACGCGCGTGGGGGTGAACCGGTGCGAGAACCTGCGCCAATGGGACCGGACATATTGTCCCCACGCGCGTGGGGGTGAACCGATAACCGGCAACGGCAGTCGGGCCGGGGGCACATTGTCCCCACGCGCGTGGGGGTGAACCGATAACGTCGGCATTTATCGCAGCGCTCCCGCAATTGTCCCCACGCGCGTGGGGGTGAACCGCCGTCAGTCCGAATCGTGATGCGCTCCCCGCTATTGTCCCCACGCGCGTGGGGGTGAACCGGCTATGGCTGGATGGTTGGTTGCAATTGTAGTATTGTCCCCACGCGCGTGGGGGTGAACCGTTGTCATTAAAAGGCCAAAGCAAGACACAGCAATTGTCCCCACGCGCGTGGGGGTGAACCGATTACAAGGCCCTGCTGCTCGGGACGGCCCAGATTGTCCCCACGCGCGTGGGGGTGAACCGGACCTGTTTGATGACTGGATCGGGAAAGAGGAATTGTCCCCACGCGCGTGGGGGTGAACCGCAGTACGGTCCACGCCGTCCCCTCTGAATCAGATTGTCCCCACGCGCGTGGGGGTGAACCGTTGTCAAGAATCACATACACCGGATTCTCCAGATTGTCCCCACGCGCGTGGGGGTGAACCGGCCTGACGGCGCTGCTCACTTTCACTGTGGCCATTGTCCCCACGCGCGTGGGGGTGAACCGTTTCTGCAGACCATCGCTGGCCCGGCGCTGCAATTGTCCCCACGCGCGTGGGGGTGAACCGATGGCGCTACGGGTGAGTCTCTCGAGAGCGCGATTGTCCCCACGCGCGTGGGGGTGAACCGGTGTACTTCGTCAGTTGCCCGAAGTCCACCGAATTGTCCCCACGCGCGTGGGGGTGAACCGTGAGGTGAGCTATGGAAGCCCTGGCTGGATTCATTGTCCCCACGCGCGTGGGGGTGAACCGCAGATGCCGCTCTTCGAGGCCCCAGGCCGCCCATTGTCCCCACGCGCGTGGGGGTGAACCGTTCGCCGTGGAAATCTGAGCCATTGAAAACCTATTGTCCCCACGCGCGTGGGGGTGAACCGCCCTAAAACGATCCTGATGAATGCGATGGACCATTGTCCCCACGCGCGTGGGGGTGAACCGGAATGCGGGCGGATCCGGGCGGCGCTGCGGCGATTGTCCCCACGCGCGTGGGGGTGAACCGCGGTGGGGACAATTCCAAGCCGCCCCGGTTCGATTGTCCCCACGCGCGTGGGGGTGAACCGGTAGTGCTCGCAATGACTCCAACTGTCTGACCATTGTCCCCACGCGCGTGGGGGTGAACCGGATGGGGGCACATACGACAAGCTCTTCGATCCATTGTCCCCACGCGCGTGGGGGTGAACCGGACCGGATCATCACCACGCAGACGAAGGAATTATTGTCCCCACGCGCGTGGGGGTGAACCGTTCTGGCGTGCGTCACCGGCAGCAGTGCCTGTATTGTCCCCACGCGCGTGGGGGTGAACCGTTCTGGCGTGCGTCACCGGCAGCAGTGCCTGTATTGTCCCCACGCGCGTGGGGGTGAACCGGTAGCCCTGGCATCGCATCTACAGCAGGCTTCATTGTCCCCACGCGCGTGGGGGTGAACCGGAAGCCCTTGATAGGTTGGCGGATGTCGTGCTATTGTCCCCACGCGCGTGGGGGTGAACCGTTCGGCGCTGACGGCAAACTCGGGCTGGGCGAATTGTCCCCACGCGCGTGGGGGTGAACCGATGTCCCTTTGAGAATGACGGCGCAGGTGATCATTGTCCCCACGCGCGTGGGGGTGAACCGAATAGCATAGTCCAAGAGGGCGGTTACGATTCATTGTCCCCACGCGCGTGGGGGTGAACCGGCGTCGATCAGTGGCGAACGGTAGTAGTCAAAATTGTCCCCACGCGCGTGGGGGTGAACCGCTCACGAACGTCCGGGGCATTTCTCCTGTCTCATTGTCCCCACGCGCGTGGGGGTGAACCGGCGTGGCAGGCATTGACGGATGGCGCGGTTAGATTGTCCCCACGCGCGTGGGGGTGAACCGCTCGCACGCCAGCTCCGCAATCCGCATGGCCCATTGTCCCCACGCGCGTGGGGGTGAACCGTACCCGGAGCCCTAGGGCGGAACACCGGCGAAATTGTCCCCACGCGCGTGGGGGTGAACCGTTTTTTGCTGTCCAAGTCAAGGCTGGGAAAACATTGTCCCCACGCGCGTGGGGGTGAACCGTAATCGCGGGCTTGCTGGCAGGCGGCGGGCGAATTGTCCCCACGCGCGTGGGGGTGAACCGCAGTGCCACCAATGCGATGCTCAGGTGGATGCATTGTCCCCACGCGCGTGGGGCTGAACCGCAGAGGGAGCGCGGCCTTCCAGGCCGCCAACAATTGTCCCCACGCGCGTGGGGGTGAACCGGCGGCGCGGCGGAAATTACAGAGACGCGGGGTATTGTCCCCACGCGCGTGGGGGTGAACCGAAAAGGGCGAAGCCTACGTTGCCGCAGTGAAAATTGTCCCCACGCGCGTGCGGGTGAACCGGCTGCCGTACTCTAGCCTTTACCCTTTACCCTATTGTCCCCACGCGCGTGGGGGTGAACCGTGCGGCATGCCGCCGAAGTCCGGGACGCCGAGATTGTCCCCACGCGCGTGGGGGGGAACCGGTGGAAGCTGAAGGATTGGGTAAGTCCGCGCCATTGTCCCCACGCGCGTGCCGACGCCAAGGCGGGGCTGAAGCTGGCCCCGAACCGAGATGTGCAAGCCATAGCGGCGCTGGCCCTGGCGCGGGCAGGCGATACGGCAGAGGCGGAGAAGCTGGCGGCCGAACTCGACAGGACCTTCCCGCTGAACACGCTGGTCCAGAGGTATTGGCTGCCCACGATCCGGGCGGGGGTCGCCTTGCAGCGCAAAGATCCCAACCAGGCAGTCGAACTATTGAAGGCAGCGAGCATGATCGAACTCGGCCAGCCCACGATGGTCACCGTATACCTATGCCCGGTGTATGTGCGGGGAGAAGCCTATCTCATGTTGCATGACGGCAAATCGGCGGCAGCGGAATCTCAGAAGTTCATCGACCACCGAGGACTGGTGGCGAACTTTCCCTGGGGTGCGCTGGCCCGCCTCGGACTGGCACGCGCTTACGCCATGCAGGGCGACACCGCCAAGGCCCGCCCCGCATATCAGGATTACCTGACGCTCTGGAAAGACGCCGACCCCGACGTCCCCATCCTGAAGGAAGCCAAGGCGGAATACGCAAAGCTGCAATAGTCCCCACGCCCCGGCCCGCGCTTCCAGGACCCCCTGCGCGGCATGAATTTCCCGCCGTAAGGTCGCCCGCGGCTTTTGGCTCCCCCATTTCTTACGTGCGCCTCCGATGCGATTCCGTTCCGCAAATGCGCAGTTGCGGAATCGACTGGCAGACATGGCAGCAAGCGAGAACAGCCCTTCCGACCACCTCTGCCAGATTGTGCCCGTGAAAACGAGCTTCTACGAAAGTGAGTGTGGCGATGGGTGGATGGCTGAACTGGAAAAAAGCTTGACAAGTTCCCCACCATTGGCTAGAATACTAGCGTATGGCTGGACGCGCGACAGGGGCGTTGCTGAATTCAGAATTATGAATTGTGAATTATGAATTGTTGCGCTTTACATTGGTATCCACTGCGTTCTGCTTACTGCCGACTACCCACTGCGTTCGAGGGGAGTTCGAGGTGGCGGGACGGGAAAGACCGGCGTTTCGAAAGGGATCCCATCCCAAATGGCACCACCACCCGCAACCCACGACAAGGTGTCACCCTTGCCGGGAAGGAAGAAACCCTAGTAACTTCAAAAAATGAAGGAATGATGCGGGGATGTTGTTGAAAACAAAGGACCGCTTTGGAAAACTGGGGGGCAAAGCGGGAATACCTATGAAAACAAAGGTGCTTAGCCCCTTAAAGCGGGAATGTTGTTGAAAAGAAAGGGTGTTAGTCGGTAGGTGGGGGTGGCAGTCAATAGGTCGTAGACGGTAGGTCGTAGGTGGCAGTCGGTAGGTCAAAAGCGGTAGGTGGTAGGTGGGGAATGAAAAACAGGGGCTAGGGGCTGAGGACTGCGGGACGAAGGCCTGCCCGCCGCCGACGCACCCCAGCTTCACTCGCTCAATTTGTCCTGGAGCTCAAGAAAGCCTACCGGCCTTGAAAAGGATCTCGTTTTTTGACAGAACGATGCGGGGATGTTATTGAAAACAAAGGACGGCTGTGGAAAACTGGGGGCCAAAGCGGGAATGTCTTTGAAAACAAAGGTGCTTAGCCGATAAAAGCGGGAATGTTATTGAAAACAAAGGTGGTTATTAGGTTGTAGGTGGCACGTGGGGCAAGGACACCATCAACTTTCTACTGTCAACTGTGAACTGATGACTGCGCTCTACATTCCGGGTATGTGTTCTGCGAGCGACGCCGCTTGTGTTGTAGCGTCTTTGGGGTCCGGCATATTTGCGAACCCGCCGATATAGCGGCCCTTCCGGAAGATGCACATCCCGCCCAGGTATTGGTCATCGGCCTGGAAGGCTTCGTCCGCAACCTGCGCCGGCGTGGCTTGTCCGAATCGTTGTCGCAACTTGCTCAAGACGGCTGCCGCAGACTCGGGCGATTGTTCAGTTACCACAAACGCCTGCCCCAGCTCATAGTGTGCTACGAAGCCGCGCTTCAGCAGGCGCAATCCCAAAACACTTTCCGGAATCAAGCGCACGGAAGCCAGCTTCTCTGTGGGGAACCAGGCGAGCGCCGCCGGGGGCATCGAGCGGCCCGGTATACGTTTCTCGGCTTCCCTCACAAACGCCCGGAGCGCCGCCGTCTGGCCTTTTTCGGGTTTGGCAGCCAGCTCCACGTAATACTTGTCCTTGCAGAAGAGCGCCCGCCGCGGCATGATTTGGCCACCCATGCCGACCTTCTCGATCGGCAGGTGGGGATCGAGATTCGCCGTGAAGACTCCGTAAGCGGAGTCAGCGTCGGTCATCTCGAAGACATCGACGAGGATGGATTCGCCCCCCGATTGGCAGGTCACCCCTTGCATTTGAACGAAGCCGTAGAGAAGATAACCTTCGGCGTTCCCATCTATGTACTCGAACAGGTTGTCGGCAGTGAAGCGGCGCGCGCTGCCTTGCTGTTCCCATCCCGCCACCAGGTGGCAGTCCGCCACCTCCGCCGCCGGCGCGGCGGAGACGACCGCCAGCATTAGCAGAGCCAATCTTAGAGACTTCATGCGAACAACTCCTGCGCGCGCGCCAGCCGGCTCGAAACCTTCACCCCAAACGGACAGGTCACGGTGCAGCTTACACAATCCTGGCAGCGCACGGAGGTGACTTCAGCGGGCAGGGCCAGGAAATGCTCGCGCCCCAGCGAGAATTGCCCATAACCCTCGGCGTAGGTGAGATAACGCAGCAGGTTGGCCACCGGCAGGCCCTTGGTGCAACTCCCTTCGCAATCCCCACACATTCTGCAATAGAGGGGGCTGATATGGTCGAGTTGCTGCGCCAGCAGTTTCTCCTCGACCTGAGAGTAAGGCTCCGCCATCGCCTTCAGGTTTTCCTCGAGTTGGTCCATGTCGGTCATGCTCGGAATGGTCGTGTCTACCTTCGGGTTCTTCAGCACCCACTTCAGCGCCGCCAGCATGGCCCCTTCTTTCGTGAGTTGTGGGTAAAATGCTTTGCGAGGATTGCCAGCGCGGAAGCCTCCCGCCATCACCTTCATCGCGACCACGCCCAAGCCGGCATTGCTGGCCTGCTCAATCACCGCCTCCATGCGTTTGTCCATCGTGAAGTTGTACGTGGTCAGGACAACATCCAGGGCGCCTTTCTTGACTAGGAATGGAATCATGTCCTTCGCGTTGTGCGTGCTGAGGCCGGCAAAGCGGATTTTTCCCTGCTGCTTGGCAATCTGCTGGGCCTCGAACAATTCATCCGGAACATCCGATGCCTTGTCCCTGCCATGCAGATACCAGATGTCGAGGTAGTCGGTACCGAGCTCGCGCAAGCTGGTGTCAAGGTCACTCAAGGCGCTTTCCTTGGTGCGTCCCCCGGACTTGCTGGACAGGACGAGGTCCTTGCGTTTCTTCTTGAGCGCAGCGCCCACCATCCGTTCGTTGTTACCATGCTGATAGCCACGCGCCGTATCGAAATAATTGATGCCGATATCCGATGCGCGCTCGACGACGCTGGCGTCGGACGTAACCATGCACCCAAACCCCACTTCAGTGACTTTCAGGCCTATTTTCCCGATGGTGCGATAAGTCAGTTTCGGTGTGGATGCGAGCGACGGTGGCGGTGATGATTGGACAGTTGCTTTGCCAAAGCCCGCGGTGGAAGCCAGCCCGGCGACGGGGAGTGCCAATCCCGCATAGAGAAAGTCGCGGCGAGAAGAATTCGATTTCATAAAGACACCTCCTTGAAAATAGACGATGCACAAATCAAGATCCCCTATCTTAACAGTTGCGACGATTTGAGACTAGTTTTGGTGGCGGTGTCATTCGGAATGGGGTCCATTTCGAAATGGCAGTCATTCCCGCGAAAGCGGGAATCCAGTCTGTAGACAGCCTGTTTCCGAAGACTTGCGGAGTGGATTCCCGCTTTCGCGGGAATGACTGCGACGTAGACAGCCTGTTTCCGAAGACTTGCGGAGTGGATTCCCGCTTTCGCGGGAATGACTGCGACGTAGACAGCCTGTTTCCGAAGACTTGCGGAGTGGATTCCCGCTTTCGCGGGAATGACTGCGACTTCGAGCGCCCATGCTTCGGAAATGACACCAGTACCCTAGTTTTTGTTAACCGACGTTTGCGATGGACAGCTAAAAACTGAACATCACCTGGAAGTCGATATGACGGTTCCCGCCGGTAGGGCCGAAGCCTCCCGCGAGCGAATTGGACGTGCCGAATAGGGGCGAGCTGAGCTGGCCGATAGGCGTCCCAAGATTCACCACGTTGAAGACGTTGCGTGCCCCCACGCTGAACGTCAGGCTGTAGCGAGTATTCGCCGCCGCCGACCCGAAAGGCCCGCCCGGACCGCCAGGCCCACCACCACCGCCACTAAGCCCCCGAGGACCAAGACCGCCGCCACCCGGCGGAGGTCCACCACGCCCTCCGCCCGGAGGAGGTCCTTGCATACCGCTTGCGGAGCTTGTGCTCTCCTTTTTTCCCCCGAAGCTGAAGCTCTTGCTCAGGCGCAGGTTCATTTCGAACTGGCCGGGGCCTGTTCCGTAGTTGATCGGAATAATCTTCTCACCTGCTTTCGGGTCCGTATCAAAAGTGCCCCACTTCGTTACGACGATGTTCGATCCCGTTGCCCCGGCCGCAGCGAAGGCGGGGCGATCGTTGAAGATGGAATCGCCGTTCAGGTCTTGGCCGACGATGATGTTGAACGGAGCCCCGGAACTCGTTATCATAAACGGGCTCAAGCGGAACCCCTTGGGCAGCGCAAAGGAACCTCCTAAGAACAGGCGATGCCGCACGTCAAACGCTGCCCGACCGTAATCCAGCGCGACGTCATAAGAGTCGGAAGGAAAGGTGCCAACCCCAGCCGTGTTGCTGTCTGCAAAGCTCAGTGAATAGAATCCGAACAGCGAGAGCTTGGTGCCCAAACGCACATTGAAATTCGAGACGACTTGGTTCTGATTAAAGAGACCGTCCGATTCGTATTGGTAAATATTCCCCACATCTCCGTAAGGGCGCACGCCGGCGGACGCGGTACAGGGCGAATCACCGGCGGAACAGAAAACGTATGTTCCTGGAAGTGGCGCGTTGATGTTCCTCGTCATGAGCTGATGAACGCCATGGGAATTGAGATACGTGACTGAGAGGGTGGCGTTCTTAGAAAGCTGCCGCTCAACGCCCAGCGCAGATTGGATGGTGTAAGGCGCTCGCAGATTTGGAGCGATCTGGTAAACGGTGGGAGCCGACTGATTGAGTGCAAGCTGCTGTAACTGGCTGATGGACGGAATGATGGGAAAGAAGTCAGGGTTGGTGACTACATATTGCGTCTGGTTCACGCCATTCAAGCGCTCGGCTTGCAGCACCTGAGCCTCTTCGAAGCGGTCGTAGAAAATGCCGGAACCGGCCCGCAGGACGGTTTTGGCGGTCCTGCCGTGGCCAAGCCCCCAAGCAAATCCGATGCGTGGAGCGAGATCCGCGTGGTCGTGAATGGAGTTTTGCGTCTCGTAGCGGAGTCCCAGGTTGAGCGACATGTTGGGACGAAGGCGCCATTGATCCTCAGCATAAAGCCCCAAATCCATCCAATTGACACTCGCCGCGGGATTTCCGCTAGTAAGCGTAAACTGGCTCGCGCCGCTCACTTGGCAGTTGGTACCACCTGCCGTCTGACAAGCCAGGAGCTGCACCTTTGCGGCTTGAAAGACGTCCAGTGAGGGAAAGGTGAAAGATCCGTTGAAATTCCCGCTCGAACTGTTCCACTCATCCACGTCGCGCATCCTGCCGCCGAAGGTCAGAGAGTGCTTCCCCAAAGATATCGACGCGAGGTCATGTGCTTCGTAGTGGTCCTGTGTGTCCAAAACTTTGCCTTGGGAACTTCCACCTCCGGTGAACGCACCCAGCACCTGGATGGCCGGATCCAGGCTCTGGGGAATCTGGCTGTTACTATCACGCACGAATTGAAATCGCAAATCGTTGACGGCCCGCTCACTGATCACTTGCGAGTCGCTGATCTGAATAGTGTGCTCGGTTTGGTGGGTGTTATAACCCTGCGAGGCCAGCGAAAACTGGCCGATTCCACTGTTCTGGGCATTGTCCTGCCAAAACTGATAGCGGGCAGTCAGCGTGTTGTTCGTGGATAGCTGGTAGTCCACGCGCGAGCTAAGATTCGTGTTCGCGTGGGGGCTGAGCACGGCCTGGCTGAACGACGCCTGCTGAAGATCCGTATTGAGGACCGAGGCGCTGACAATGGAATTGGTTTCAATGTTCCGGCGCCCACCATCGAAGAAGAAAGAGGCCTTGCTGCCGAGCGGCCCGCCGATGCTTCCGTCAAAAAGGTCGTGATGGTAGCTCGGCTCCTGGCTCACAAAGGGGTTTCGCGAGTTGAGAAGGGAGGAGTTATAGATGCCAAATCCCTGCCCATGCCACTGGCCCTGACCCGGTCGGGTAAGAATCTCAATGCGCCCATATCCGAGCTTGTCGTATTGGGCTGAGAACGGATTCTGGTTGACGCGAATCTCCCGGATGGCGGATTTCATCGGAAGCTGGCCGCCCGTGAAACCGTCAATGTAGATCTCACCCCCGTTGGGCCCCGCCGCGGGACCGGCCAGGGCCTGGAGTTGGGACTGCAACTCGTCCGGATCATCCGACAGCGCTTCCAAGTCTTTTCCCTTCAGCACCAGGGCGCTCGCGTTGTTCTCTGAACTGACGCTGACCTGTGCGGCACTGTCCGTGACGGTGACTTGCTGCTTTTCCAGTGCGACGACGAGTTGTGCATCGACGACCTGAACTTGGCCGGCGGTGACGACAACGTCCGCCTTCTTGAAATCGGCAAAACCCTTTACCTGGATCCGTAGGGAGTAAGTGCCGGGAGCCAGATCCTGAAAAACGTAACAGCCCTCTTCGTTAGTTTGGACCTGGTGCGAGGCGCCATCCGGACCAACGGCCGTCACCGCGATGGCTGGGACAGCAGCCCCCGAGGAGTCAGTAACTTGGCCCCGCACGCCTCCCGTGCCTGATTGCCCAAAGCTCGAGGCAACGATAATAAATAGTGCAAACATCCCGAATAGCTCACGTCGCAAGCATTTCCATAGATCGACCATGCTTAAGTCCTCCTACACGCTGGTTCAAAAGCCTCGCCATGCCCACTGCCCCACTCGGTCACGGCCCGGCGGCTCTTCTACCCATCCCGTCCAGTTTCCGTGACGCCTATGTTCACCGTGCGTCGCGGCAGTACGAGCCTTTCGTCGCAAGACCAGTTCAACACCGTCAAGTAAAGGGCGTGTGAGGGAGAAAGGGGAAAATTGTAAAGCTCAGGTAAAAGTTGGCCGGGGCGCGAGGACCGCGGTGTTAGAATGCGAGAGGACGAACCATGTCACCTTGTTCAGACAATGCCTCGGACTCGCGCCTTCAGATCCTGGTGGTGGATGATGACGCAAAGCTCTGCCGTCTTATCCGTGACTATTTGGAGCCGCTGGGCTACGAGGTGCACATGGCGCACACTGGGCCCGCGGGTCTCGAGGCCGCGCTCCAAGAGCCCTTCTCGGCGGTGATCCTCGATGTGATGCTGCCCGGGATGAACGGCTTCGACGTTCTGCGGGAACTGCGCGCCAAGTCCACTGTGCCGGTCTTGATGCTGACCGGCCGTGGCGAGGAACCTGATCGCATCGTGGGTCTTGAGCTGGGTGCGGACGACTACCTGCCCAAGACGTTTTCGACCCGCGAGTTGCTGGCCCGGCTTCGCGCCGTGATTCGGCGCTCCAACATTGCACGCCTTCAAGAGGAACCCCGTGCTCCGCAAGTGGTTGTGGGTGACCTCCATTTAGACCCCGAAGCGCGCCTGGCCGCGCTGGGCGATCAGCCGCTGCAACTGACCGCGGTGGAGTTTGATCTGCTATTCGCGCTGGCCAAAGCCGCCGGACGAGTGAGAACTCGCGAACAACTGTTGCTCGAAGTGGCCGACCGCAACTTCGATGTCTTCGACCGCTCGATTGACGTTCACATCTCTTCACTTCGCAAGAAGCTCCGCGATGATCCCAAATTCCCGCGCTTCATCATTACCGTGCGCAGCGCCGGTTACATGATGCGAAAACCAGGAATGGAGGCATTTCCATGAAGACGCGCGCCTCAATTTCCGTGAAAATACTGTTGCTTTCATTCCTCAATGTGGTGCTGCTCGGACTGGTTTTTGTGGTGTTTGTCCGAGTGCAATATCGCGCTGATCTCAGCTCGCTACTGCTCTCTCCCGGACGCGATCGCATACTCGCCACCTCCCGTCTTATTGCGCTGGAACTGCCTGAGACGGATCGTGGAGAGTGGAACCGACTGCTGGCGCAATACGCGTCCGCCAACCACGGCGTGTGCTACCTTTTCCGCAGCGAGGGTTCTCAGCTAGCGGGACCCTCGATCAACCTACCCTCCACTGTGCTGGATACGATTCGTCAAGACCAGCCTCCACCGTTTGAAACTGAAGGTCCGCCAGGCCGTAGGCCGAGCAAGTTGGAGCTTCTGCCTCCGCCTCCGCCGGTCTTCCTTATCAAGACCAGTGACCCCACCCGGTACTGGGTCGGGGTTCGAGTCCCGATCCGGGGCGAGTCGGCGACAAAGCATATGCACGGAGCCTTGGTCTGGACGTTCTCGTCGTTGTGGACGAATCCCCTTCTTTTCGACTACAAGCCCTGGCTCGCTGTGGTCATTGTGGTGATCCTCCTGTCCGTCGCCTGCTGGCTGCCTCTCATCCGAGGTTTGACGCGCTCCATTTCTCAGCTCACAAGTGCCACGGGAGCCATTGCCCAAGGGCGGTTTGAGACCAGGCTGTCCGTCAACCGCCGGGATGAACTCGGCCAACTGAGCCAGGCGATCAACCACATGGCGGAGCGCCTCTCGGGTTTTGTATACGGTCAGAGGCGCTTTCTTGGCGACATTGCCCATGAGCTTTGCTCCCCCATCGCCCGCATTCAGGTGGCGCTGGGTGTCTTAGAGCAACGTGCGGAAGATAGCCAGAAGGAGTACGTTCTGGGTGTGCAGGAAGAAGTCGAACATATGTCGGGTCTTATTAACGAGCTACTGTCGTTCTCCAAAGCCGGCATGAATGCTTCAACCACCCCGCTCACTCGCGTCAATGTCGCTGACACGGTACGCCAGGTTCTGCAAAGGGAAGCCAACGATGAGGCGCGGATCGAAACCCATATCGACGGGCAGTTGGAGGTGATGGCCCACCCCGACTATCTCTTCCGCTCCGTCGCCAATATCATCCGCAATGCAATTCGCTATGCGGGAGATGCAGGACCCATTGTGGTTTCCGCGAGCGAAAAGGGCGGGGTTGTTTCGATCACCGTGGCGGACAACGGCCCCGGAATTCCAGCTTCTGAGCTGGAGGAAGTGTTCAAGCCTTTTTACCGGCCGGGATTTGCCCGACAGCGTGAGACCGGTGGCGTCGGTCTCGGTTTGGCGATTGTGAGAACCTGCGTGGAAGCCTGTGGTGGCACCGTCAAATGCCGCAACCGTTCGCCCAAAGGTCTGGAGGCCGAAATTCGACTCCCTGCGGCGAAACCGTGAGGCCGGTGAGCTGACAGTGACTGATGCGGAATGCAGTCGGGAAATCAGGCTGCTTGGGCCTTAGAATCAGCCGGAAGATCGAGCCTCATTTCGCATTCATCGCCGTAACTGCTCGTGGTGCGGAAGCCGAGCTTCCGGAAAAGGCCGATAGCCCGATAGTTCGAAAGCTCCGTGGTGAGGAAAACCTTGGTGAGCCCCATCTCAAACGCCCAAGCCAAGGTCAACTCACTCAGCACTGTTCCCAGCCCTTCCTCTCGGTAGTCCTGAAGGACAAAAATCGTGAACTCGACCTCATCTTGGCGAATCGGGCAGAGGAGGGTGTGAGCCACAATCCCCTTGCCATCAAATGCGAGGAGTGCGTGAGAGCTAATCTGAAGCTGGTCCAACCAGCGGGCAATGCGCGGGACGTCCGAGGGAGGGAGTCCTTGTGCCACGCGCTTAGGTTCGAAATTTGAGTACATTTGGACGAGCGTCCCAAAATCCTCGGAACTGTACACCCGCACCGTGAGTGTCCGTCCCTTTCGAGTTCGGACCTCTGTGGGCTTAAATCCAGCTTGCGGGGCGCTCGTCATAACTTGAATTCAGGTTGAGCACGCTGTCGGCCAAAAACCCATGAATGAACTGCCATCCCCTGCCAACTGAAAGGAAAGACTGTCGTTAACCCAACCCCCACAGGCTGGGTTTTGAAGCGCACGAGCCGTCATGTCTTAATGGGGTGCCAAAGAGTTGAGGGAAAACTCGCATAATTCAATGCGAATCCTGCGGTGAGCTTGGTAGTCTTTGATTTTTCTCAGGATTAGGGGTAATGGTAGTGGGTCAGTTTGGAGTTGTAGCGGCGAGTTTATCCGTCAACTGACGGACCATGTGGCGGGGTAAAGCCGCCTCTACGTCAAACGGACCCAGCACCGAGGTAATCCTTAGCTTGAGCCGATGCACGTCACAATGCTAAGCTCGACTCCATGGGTGAAGTAACGTCCAATCAACTCGAAAGAGTCTCCGCGGTTGAACAATATCGCGCCTTGCTCGAGATATCCGAGTCCATTGCCACACACCGGGACCTGCCTGCGCTCTTCCATGCCATTGCCCAGCGCCTTCATCGGCTTGTCACTTTCGACTTTATCGGGCTGACACTCCCGGATGCGGATCGCA
>Ga0208038_1000837_pt1 | contig 19776 bp, 19 predicted proteins | sample June2015DPH_16_1_FD_184714 | JGI IMG/M metagenome (GOLD analysis project Ga0208038, IMG submission 184714) | Peatland microbial communities from SPRUCE experiment site at the Marcell Experimental Forest, Minnesota, USA - June2015DPH_16_100... | ecosystem: Environmental > Terrestrial > Soil >...
CACCGCGTTACCGGTGACGGTTCAGGACGGCCAGGTCATTTTCTGCTCATCGGGTTCTCAAGCGTTGGGCAACTCTTGACCGTCGTGCACGTCGAGCGCGGCGTACGCGATCGCATCGTCAGCGCGTGGCAAGCTACGCGCAGAGAACGAGAAATTTACCGAGGGTACGAACCATGAAGACAGCAGACAGACACGATCGAGAGATCAACGGTCCCGAGGACATCGACTGGAGCCGCGTCAGACCCGTCGGAGCGCGAGGCTCGAAGTCGGGTCGTCTCTACAACCTGAAGCTGCTTCGCGTGGCTTTCGGCAAGACACAAGCCGACGTCTCGCGTGAGACGGGGATGGCACAAGGCGACGTATCGAAGCTCGAGGCACGTCAGGACGTGAAGCTCTCGACGCTGGAACGCTATGTGGAGGCGCTTGGAGGCAAGGTCGAAGTCGCCGTCGTCGTCGGTGACCGACGTTACAGGGTCGACCTCGGCGGTTAGAGACCGAGCTTCATACTCCCACTGTACTGGCGCATTGCGTCAGGACGGTGTCGAAAGAACTGGCCTCGCGTGAACGTGCCGGTTTACGGTCCGCGCCATGTTTACTCTCAAGCTCGTTTTGCTCATGTTGTCCCACATCATTCCCGGTTCCGATCGAGCCGCGGATCCGAGCGTCACCAATGCAATCGTCGTCATCGCCAACGACCCGAAGGTTGCGATGACTCCGCGGGAGTTCGCGCTCATGGTGACCTACGACGAGCTCGAGAGCGGCGCGCACGAGCATCCGGTGTCGTGGAGCTGGGATTCGGCGGCGGGCGTTTCTTGTGGGTCGCTCCAGCTGCCTTGCGGCTTCGTGAAGACGGCCAGCGTCGTCCAGCAGCACTACTACTGGCTCCGGGAGCTCCGATCCGCAGGTCTCGCGTCGCTCGACTCGGATCCGAAGCGGGCAGCGAAGCGGGAGGCTCGGGCGATGAAGGCGCTTGAGGCGGCAGAGGCAGAATTACGGTAGAGCGACACCGGAACGGATCTCAGGTAACCTCTCCGAGGTGGACAGAAGGCTCGTTCCGTGGCTGGCGGTCGCCGGGCTCGCGCTCGGCGCGATCGGTGTCGCCACCGCGAGCGTTGCGAGGCAACGATCGGAACAGCGAACGGTTCTCGCCGCGCGCCGCATCGCCCTCATCGGCGACTCCTACGCGGTCGGTCTCGGTCCGGAGCTTGCGAAGCTCTTGCCGAACTTCACGTACACCGGCCAGGTCGGTGCGCCCACGTCCCGGTGGGCCAGCTGGCTCCCCGGATGGCTGACCACCTACCAGCCGACTCTGACGCTCGTCGCTCTCGGCGTGAACGACGGCAACGCTCCGAACGGTGCGAACTACCACGCCGTCGTCAGCGCCCTGCACGGCATCGGTTCGCGGGTCGTGTGGATCGAGCCTCCGGCGGGGGTGAGCGCGCCGCTCGTTCGGGCCGCGATTGAGTCGCTCGGGGTAGAGGTGGTGCCGGGCGCGAACGTGCCGCTTGCGGTCGATGGCCTGCACCCGGCGAACTACGGGACATGGGCCGCTATCGTTGCGAAAGCTGTAGGCTGAGGAGAAGAAACATGTCGAAGGTCGCAGGTATCCACAACAAGTCGCCGGAGACGTATCCGTCTGCGCCGGGTCAGTCGAACATTCTCAAGACAGAGTCGAGTGTTGGTCCTGGAGGGATAGCACTGAACGGCTCGACCTACACGAGTCTCCTCGGTGGCCCAGGTGGAGGCGGTCCAGTCTCAATCAACGTGCCGGCAAACACCAAGTTTGTCGTCATGTTTTCGGGTGTGCTCGGAAGCGTGAGCCCGGGCACAACGACCGTACAGCTTTTCCAGGATACTATCCCTACCGTCCCTGCGTTCACAATCCAGGTGGAAACGATCGGGTCTTCCGAGTCAACACCGTTCAGCTTTGTCTGGGAAACTCCGGCGCCGCTAGCGGCTGGTACTTGGACGTTCGATGTTCAGGGCAAGGGATCGTCCGTCGCGGTTGACGGCAGCCTCGTCGTTATCGCCACCTCGGCCTGAAAAGGAAAAGAACATGAGTAAGATTGCTGGACTGAAAGGACGATCCCCGGAGACCTACCCGGGTCCCAAGAGATCGGGTCTCGTCAAGTCGCTGGCGAGCGTCAACCCATCTTCGGTGCTGCTCGGCACCTCGCTCACGACGCTCCTCAGCACAATCGTGGATGTGCCAGCCGGCAATGTCGCCGCCATTGTCATGTACTCGGGCGTGCTCGACGCTACCGGCAGTGCGTTCGTAACCGTTGAGGTAATTCTAAACGTAACAACCGTCTGGACGCAGCAGATTGAGGTGACGACGACCAACCAGCCTTTGCCGTTCAGCGTCGTCTTCGACACCGAGTACGTCAGCTCGGCTCCTCTCACGATCAACATCCAGGCTTACGCGTCGCTCGCTAGCACGGTCACTGTCGCGGCAGGCGGAAGCATTGTCGTCATGGCCCTTCCGACCACGTAGAGGAAAATCATGGGCAAGATTTCTAATTTCAAGAATAAGTCGCCGGAGACCTACCCGGACAAGTCGGGTCAGCCGATCATTAGTACGGAGTCCGTGACCAACCTCGGCCCCTTGACGGCTACTTCTGCGGCTCTTTTCAGTCTCCTGCCTCACGGACCTCTCGAAGCAGGTGGGTCGACCGATCGCATCATCGTCATGTTCTCGGGGCAACTTCAGTGGCCTAACGCCACGGAGGTACACACGGCTACTTCGGCTACCGTGGGCATCTATCTCGATGGGTCTGCGACGCCGAGTTATGCAATATCGGTTTATGTGCCCGATGGAGGCACGAACCCTCTCTCCAATCCACCAGCGCCGGTCCCGTTCAGTTTGTTTTGGGAAACGCCGCTGGAGGGTACTCACACGGTCGATATCAAAGCGCAGGCCACTCCGGGCACTGGGGTGTATGCGGCAAACTGTAGCTTGATCCTCATCACGACCCCCGTCTGAGGTCGGCGCGCGGAGGGCGCCGCCATGAAGCTCACGCTCCCCCAGCTCGTCGCGCTCGCTCAGAAGCACGGGTTTCCGGACCCGGAGCTTGCGGCGGCGATCGCGATGGCGGAGTCGGGTGATCGGACAGGCCTTGCCAATACTGATGCGGTGAACGATACGAGCGCTCAGACGGTTTTTCCGTCCGGAATCGGGCCAGAGAGGTCGGTTGGCCTTTGGCAGATCAACGTCAAGGCAAACCCGTCGTTCGCGCAGTGGAACCTCACCGACCCGGACGTCAACGCGCAGGCCGCTTTTCAGCTCTCCAGTAAGGGGACGCATTGGATGGGTTGGAGCACATACAAGTGCTGCCTCCAGACTTGTCCGCACATCCCTTGCAACGAAAATCTGCGACGGGTTATCGCTGCCAGGTCGGCTTCCAGTAACGACTTCTCGCGCGTTCGCCCTCCCGTTTCGCCTCCAAGCGGCGCCACCGCGGTCTTCGGCGTCGCCCTCTTGGCCGTCATCGCTGCGGTCGCCGCCGACGAGGCGCGAGCGAGGTTTGCGTGATCTACCGCAACGGTCAGCCGGTCGTCTTCGGGGAGGCCTGCCCGAGCAATCCCCCACCGCCGGCGGGGTACGTAGTCTGGAAGGGACCGGTGCCGCAGGAGCTCACGCAATGGGCGATCGCACTTCGCGACCGAATCGCGAGCTACCCGTACGGGCAGCAGTGGACGATGACCTGGGGTGGAACGAATGTGCTCGCTCGCAAAGATCGGCACGAGTGGACCTACAGGCGAAACCCTGACGGGACGGCGACACTTCTCACCGGCATCTGCATCCCCGGCGTGACCTTGTATCGTCCTTCGACTCCCTCGAGCGGCCTCAGTGCCGCCGACGTCACCGACCCCGCGCTCGCGACCCCAGACCCCGACCTTGCGCTCTACTCCGCTTCGGCGACCCATCCGCCCGAGCGTACGGACTGGGGGCTGGTCCTCGTCTGCGCGGCGGCGCTCGCGACCGTCAGCGGGGGTTTCGTGTGGGGGCTCAGGGAGGCGGGACGGTAGCTTACGAAGCCGGCTGCACGAGCACCGTGACCTTGTTCGTGTTCGTGGAGCCAGCCGGAAAGCCCCAACCGCCCTCGGCGCCAAAATGGAGCACTATCGTACCGGCGGGGAACTGGTAGCTCGGGAACGTCCAGGCGCTATTGTCTGTATTTACAAATTCCAATTGCGGAGACGGGAACGAGCCTGAGGCAGACACCTCTCCGCATTGCGCCATCAAATAGGACGAGACGCTACAACTTCCGTCACCAACTTGGCCGCTGATGTACAGAGTCCCGCCGTTGGCGAAAGCGCTGAGGTCGAGATCGTACAATGCCGGATCGTGATACGGCTGCGGCAGGCCGGCAACTGTTGCGGTGAACGTTGCAGTGGAAGTGCTTGGCGTCAGCACCACCGTCGTCACTGGATAGGGTGCGCCGTAGCCAGACGGGGGCTCGGACACTGAATAGAAGCAGGAGGTGCCAGCGTCGCCGCAAGTGCACGCTGAAACGTGGGCGTCCGGAGCCGCGTCTGCATGCGTTGCGGCTTCCGGTGTTTCGCCGGCGTCCGCATCGACTTGCGCCTCCAGCGCTGCGTCCATCGGCATCTTGCCTGCGTCCGCATCGGTTGTGACGACCTGCATCCCTGCATCGTCCGCGTCCACCCTGGCAACGACGTCTCCCGCCTCGCCGGCATCGTCCACGAGCTCTGTTCCCAGCGAGAACGCGGAGCCGCCGCAACCAGCGAGCAGGATAGCCGAAACCGCAACCATCTTGACGTACATGTTGGTCTCCTCACCACTTATCGTAGCAACGATAAAGGACCGCGCAAGACCCTTGACGCATCTTTTCCGTTGGCACATATTATCGGCCGTGGCTGGACGTGGACGACCGAAAAAGCCTACGGGTACCGTCAAGGATGAAGCCCTTGTCCTGCGCGTGACGTCCTCCGAGAAGGGGGAGATTGCCGCAGCAGCAGAGAGGGCTGGTGCTGGCATTGTTGGTCTCCTCACACTTATCGTAGCAACGATAAAGGACCGTGCAAGGCCCTTGACGCATCTTTTCCGTTGGCACATATTATCGGCCGTGGCTGGACGTGGACGACCGAAAAAGCCTAAGGGTACCGTCAAGGATGAAGCCCTTGTCCTGCGCGTGACGTCCTCCGAGAAGGGGGAGATTGCCGCAGCAGCAGAGAGGGCTGGTGCTGGGGGCGCTTCGGCGTGGGTACGGCAGCTCGCGCTTGCGGCGGCTAGGAAGACGAAGGTGTAACCATGAGTTCGTTCCCCGCGGAGGCAGTCGTTTTTTCAAGAGACCGCCCGATGCAACTCGCCGCTCTTCTGGCGTCCATGCAAGAGAAAGTCGTTCCGCGGATTCCTGTACGGATACTCTATCGCGCCAGCACCGCAGCGTTTGAACGTGGGTACGACCTCGTCTTCAGCATGTTCACGTGTCTGGTACCTCGGCGCGAGGCCGGCTTTCGCGACGACCTTCTTTCGATCTTGGAGGAGGTACGCTCCTCGCGCATGTTTTTCCTGGTTGACGACAACCTGTTTACAGAGAATGTCGACCTGGGATCGGTGACAGTAGGCCCGGTGGACACTGTTGTTTCGCTTCGCTTAGGGAGAAATACCCTCACATTCCCCGGAGGAGGCGGACCTACGGAGCAACCACGCTTCGACGAGCACCCGGACTTTCCTGGGATGCTCGCATGGAAATGGGGCGAATCCGAGGTTGGTTGGGCGTACCCCTTATCCGTCGATGGCCACGTGTTTTCGACGCAAGAGATGCGCACGCTGGCAGCTTCGATAGGTTTCTCGGCGCCGAACTCATTTGAAGGGAACATGCAGACCTTCAACGAGCACTTTGCACGGAGGTGGGGGATTTGCTTCGCAAAGTCTGCACTCCTAAACATTCCCGCAAACCGCGTGCAGACGGAGTGGGAGAACCATGCTGGAGACGTCAGCGTGGAGTACCTGCTCAACCGTTGGCTCGATGGCGACGCCATTGACCACCGGCAATTCTATGGATTTCAAAACACTTCCACGCACATGCTGCTGGATCTGCCGATTGTTTCTCGTCGATGAAGCGCGCCCTCATCGCCGGCATCACGGGGCAGATTGGTAGTTACTTGGCCGAGCTTCTGCTTTCCAAGGACTACGAGGTGCACGGCATCATCCGTCGCTCGTCGAGCTTCAATACTGGTCGGATAGACCATGTCTTCGACCGTCTGCACTTGCACTACGGAGACATGAGCGACGGTACGGGGCTGCGGCGCATCCTTGAGAAGGTGCAGCCCGACGAGGTTTACGGACTCGCCGCGCAGTCACATGTCCGCGTCTCGTTTGACCAACCGGAGTACACGGCAGACGTGGTCGCGACCGGGGCGTTGCGTCTTCTCGAAGCCGTTCGGGACCACAATCCAGCGGTGTGTGTCTATCAGGCCAGCAGTTCAGAGATGTTCGGCTCTACTCCTCCGCCGCAAAGCGAGATGACCCCGTTTCATCCTCGGAGCCCCTATGCGGTCGCGAAAATGGCCGCCCATCACTACGCTGTAAATTACCGAGAGGCGTATGGGATGCACGTCTCGTGTGGCATCCTTTTCAACACCGAATCACCGAGACGTGGTGAAACGTTCGTGACCCGCAAGGTGACTCGAGCGGCGGCCCGTATCAGGTTCGGGCTACAAGACACGCTTTACTTAGGCAACCTCGACGCCAGACGTGACTGGGGGTTCGCTGGGGATGCTGTCCGGGCGATGTGGAGGATGCTCCAGGCGGACAAGCCGGACGATTACGTGATTGCGACCGGCGAGTCGCACTCGGTGCGCGACCTTCTTGATGAAGCCTTTGGTTACCTCGGTCTCGACTGGAAGGGGCATGTCAAGATCGACCCGCGCTACTGCCGGCCAGCGGAGGTAGATCATCTCTGCGGTGATGCCGGTAAGGCAATGCGCGAGTTCGGGTGGGGGCCCACCGTAACCTTCTCGGAGCTCGTACAGATGATGGTGGACGCGGACGTGAAGCTTGCAAAGCGAGAGAGTGGTGGCGGTTCGTGAACCGTTCCGCCCGCATCTACGTTGCCGGACACTCCGGGCTCGTTGGGGCCGCCCTCGTGCGGAGGCTGCGGGCGGCCGGGCACGATCCGATCTTTCGTCCTCACGCCGACCTAGATCTCCGCTGCCAGGCTGACGTCTTCGGGTTCTTCTCTACTGAGCGCCCCGAGTACGTCTTTCTCGCCGCTGCCCGCGTCGGCGGCATCCTCGCGAACAGCGAGAAGCCGGCGGAGTTCCTCTTCGACAACCTCCTCATTGAGGCGAACGTTATCGATGCGGCGCACCAGTTCGGGACGAAGAAGCTTCTCTTCTTGGGCTCGTCCTGCATCTACCCGCGACTCGCTCCGCAGCCCATCCGCGAGGAGTACCTGCTGACGGGTTCCCTCGAGCCGACGAACCAGCCGTACGCGATCGCGAAGATCGCGGGCATCGAGCTCGTCAACGCCTACCGTCGGCAGTACGGCTTCTCGGCCGTTTCCGTCATGCCGACAAACCTGTATGGTCCCGGCGACAACTTCGATCCGCAGACGTCGCACGTCTTGCCGGCGCTGCTTCGACGATTTCACGAGGCGAAAATGACTGGCGCACCGGAGGTCGTCGTCTGGGGCTCGGGGACGCCGCGAAGGGAGTTCCTGCACGTGGACGACCTCGCCGACGCGTGCCTGTTCGTCATGCGTGAATACGACGACGCTCTGCCTCTCAACGTCGGCACGGGCGAGGATCTCACTATCCGCGAGTTGTCGGAGCTCGTGACGGACGTCGTGGGGTACCGAGGGGCGATCGGGTTCGACACCGGTAAGCCCGACGGGACGCCTCGAAAGCTCCTCGACGTGTCTAGGTTGACCGATCTCGGTTGGAAGGCGTCCGTACCACTCCGGCGCGGGGTGGAGAACATGTACGCATGGTTTACCGACCATTGGAGTTCTCAATGATCGAACCGTTTCTGTCGGCGATCTCAGGTTACCTGCATACCTCCGACGTGCGGGTCGCTTTCGACATCGGCTCGCGTGATGCGCTTCAAGCTATTGAACTGGCAGCGGCGTTTCCGCAGTCGAGCATTCACGCGTTTGAATGCAATCCACAAACGATTCCATTGTGTTTAGAGAACGCCGCCCGCGAACCTAGGATATCAATCGTCCCCCGTGCCGTTCACGAGAGCGACGGCAACTGTGTTTTTTACCCCATTGATCCTTCCAGAACCCGCACTACTTGGCAGGACGGCAACCCGGGAGCCTCGTCACTATTTCTCGCCAACGGAGCCTACCCCATCGAGCATTACGTTCAAAATCGGGTGGAAGTACCTGCCGTGCGGCTGGATACGTATTGCGATCAGACGAAGATAGACACAGTCAACCTCATCTGGATGGATTTGCAAGGCGCGGAGCTGATGGCGCTTCGCTCTCTAGGAACCCGCATATCTCGTTTGGACTTTCTTTGGACGGAAGTGACGCATCGTGAGATGTACACCGGTCAGTGTCTTTTCAACGAGGTTCACGAGTTTCTTGTCAGCAAAGGGTTCATGCTCATACGTGAACCAGAAATGGGAGGATGGCAAGGAGACGCCGTATACGTTAGCTCGCGACGTGTGCTCCTCGACGTTGTCATCCCTTGCGACGAGAAAGATACCTCGACCTTAGAAGCATGCATTCGGGGCGTCCGAACGTACGTGCCCGAAGTGCGCAATATCTTCGTAGCTTCAAAACGCCGACTTTCAGATAATGCGGACTGGCTTTCGGAGGATCGGTACCCATTTTCCATGGCGGACGTAGAACGCATTCTGCCGCAGGCAGGGGGTCGAGCGGGCTGGTACCTCCAGCAGCTCCTCAAGCTTTATGCTCCTTTTGTGCTTCCCGATTCGACCCACCGAGTCCTAGTCGTCGACGCCGACACCATATTTCAGCGTCGATGTCCGATGCTGGGCGATAACGGTCGACCGCTCTACGCCGTCGGAACCGAGCATCACGAGCCATATTTTGCGCATATGCATCGATTGATTCCTGGGTTACATCGCATGGGGCCGTCGTCGGGGATAGTCCATCACATGATCTTGGATCGCACGGTGCTTGGAATGTTATTCCAGGAAGTGGAATCGCTGCACGCGAGGCCGTTCTGGCAAGCGTTTCTCGAACAGGTGGCTACGAGCCAGGCGCCGGTCTCCGGTGCGAGCGAATACGAAATCTATTTCAACTACTGGCAGTGGCGCGACCCGGGATGTGGGCAACTTCGCCCGCTTGCGTGGGCTAACGTTTCCAATGCGACCAGCGCATACGATCTCGACTTCGCAAGCGCCCATCTTTACATGCGAGCCTAGTAGAAGCGCTAAGGCGCCGGCTGCACCATCACCGTGACCTTGTTCGTGTTCGTGGAGCCTGTTGGGCTGCTCTGGGTGCCTTCAGTGCCGAAGTGTAACACGGCTGTTCCGGCAGGGAATTGTTGACTAGGGAATGTCCAGTTACCTACCATCATCCCGTAGCCCTGCAAATACGTGAAGTTACCTGTTGACGACGGTTCCTCGCATTGAGCCATCAAAACCGACGACACGGTGCTATCGCCGTCGCCGACCTGACCCTGGATATAGATGGTCCCCCCGTTGACGAAGGTGCTGAGGTCGAGGTCGTACCACGCAAGGTTTTGATACGGCATCGGAACTGCCGTAACGGATGCGGTGAACGTTGCGGTAGGAGCGCTCGGCGTCAGCACCACCGTCGTCACCGGATACGGCGGTCCGTAACCAGACGGCGGTTTGGACACCGAGTAGAAGCAGGAAGCTCCCGCATCACCACAGGTGCACGTCGGAACGGGGGCGTCTGTAGCAGCGTCTACCTGCACAGCCGCTTCGGTGGCTGCGTCCGGCGTCGCCGTCTCGCCCGCATCCGCATCGGTTGCGACGACCTGCGTCCCAGCGTCGTTTCCGTCCACCTTGACGACGACGTCCCCGGCGCCGCCAGCGTCGTCGTTCGTAAAATCCGTCCCCGTTGAAAACGCGGAACCGCTGCACCCGGTCAGCGAGATCAGTACCAGCACCTTGATGGCGTCCATACACTTATCGTAGCAACGATAAAGTTCCACGCAAGGCCCTTGACGTGTCTTTTTCGTTGGCACATAATCTGCCCGCGTATCTGGCGAACAATCCAGGAAAAAGATGAACGAACTCAAGCTTCGTGTCTATCCCCCCGTTTCCGACGGTGTCGCCGATGGTCTGGCCGTCGTCCTGGGGGGCTCGTACGACATCCATGGCCTCGAATTCTCGGCCCCGGCTCGGATTCTTGACATCGGGGGGCACGTCGGGAGCTTTTCCGTGTGGGCCGCCTCCCGGTGGCCCGGAGCCCAGATCACTACATACGAGCCGCACCCGGAGAGCGCGGCGTTCTGTCGCCTGAACACTGAGGGTCTTTCTACAGTCGTCGAACGCGCGGTCGTTGGCCCTGGTCGACCCGAGACGCTCTTGCTCCACGAGGGCATCCGAAACACCGGCCAGCGAAGCATCCATATGCTCGGCGAGCAGCGCTCTGAGGGTCTGATGGTCAAGACCTTGCGCGCGAGAGACCTGCCGCCGGCCGACATCATCAAGCTTGATACCGAAGGCTGCGAAATAGAGATAATTACCGACTACCAGCACATGTCTGGTGTGCAAGCACTCATGCTGGAGTGGCACGGGTTGGCGGATTATCACGCGTTGTTGAAGATGATGCCCAGCATGGGATTCAGGTTGGTTCGTGACGACACCGGCGGCCAGTATGCTGGTGATAGAAACTTGATTTTTCAGCGAGATAAAAAGCTCGGCTTGCCGCCCCCATCGGATGTTTTGACACTTCTGCGTGAGGAGTACGACCTCGAGTCTCTACCGAACCTCAGCGCTCCGCAGGTACTCGACGTTGGTTCGAACGTCGGTGGGTTCCTATGGTACGCGTGCCAACGATGGGCGAACGTCAAGGCTCTCGCTTTTGAGCCGCATCCGGAGACGTTCGAGCTACTCAAGTCAAACACGCGCAACAATCTCGAAATCAGGTGTTGTCAAGCAGCGATCGTGCATCCTAAGACTGCCGAGACCATCCGGCTCTACGAAGGTGTAAACAACCGCGAGGAGTGCTCGACTCGTAACGATGTGAGTTGGCCGCATGTGAGCCAGAAGCTCGACACGTGGGTGGACGTACCGACCATGGACGCGACCGAGTTGCCGCCGTGCGACGTCCTAAAGGTCGACACTGAGGGCGCTGAGGTGGACATCCTGACCGGTTTCCGACACCTCTCGGTCGTGAAGGTCCTGCTCGTCGAAGCGCATCCGGTCGGCGGAGACCTCCAGGGACAGATTCGACGCATCACGGAGATTGCTGAAGCGGCAGGTCTCCGCCTGGCGCCGTCGAAACGCTTCGGCATCTTGAGGTTTGTACGCGACGTGGTCGAACCCGGCATAACCATCACCGGGACCGTAAAGGACGCACCATCAGCGGCAGCCAGCTCAGTGAAGAGCGTGCGCGCGCAGACACACGCCTCGTTCCGGCACGTCCTGTTCGCTCTCGGCGACGAAACGATGAAGGCAGCGACCAAGGAAGCCGACGGCGATGCCCGCATTGACGTTCGAGCTCCCGTGACTCCTGGTGCTCCCCTGCTCGCGAATCTCTTGCCCGTCTGGAGGAGCCTGCCCGACGACGAGATCATCGTATGGCTCGACGGTGACGACGAGTTGACGCCCCACGCTTTGGAGCGCGTCCTGGACGCTCATCGCAAAGGTGCCTGGGTCACCTACGGGCAATTCTCGGTCGATGGACGCATGGGGTTTGCGGCGCCGGTCGGGGACAACCCCCGGCACGAGGACTGGCACGCTACGCACCTAAAGACCTTCCGCGCTGGCTTGGTCAAGCAGATGCGCGACGAAGACTTCCGGGAAGTGGACGGGAGCTATGCTGGCGCGGTTCCTGATGCCCGCGTCATGTTTGGTGTCCTAGAACTGGCAGGCCGAGAGCGATCGGTCTTCATTCCGGACGTCCTTTACTTCTACAACTGGAGCAACGCGTTCTTCTCCAGGGCTTCGGCCGAGGAACTGAATCAGGTAGCGATCGAATTCGAGCGCGTTCGAGGCTTCACCTCCTATGCTCGAACGGACTCTCTCACACCGGCGGTACTGAAAAAGGAGGTCCGTGCGCGATACGCTGTCGAGGGACAGACTCGAGTAAACAGGGTCGCCGGAAGGGACATGGACCTCGTACAGCTTTTCCAGAAATACGGGACCGACAAGCTCGTCAACGGCTACGCGCCGCTGTACCACACATTGCTGGACAGTCGACGAGAGCAAGTGCGGTCCGTACTGGAGGTCGGCATAGGCACAATGATCCCTGGCGTCCACTCCAGCATGGTCGGTTACGCCGGTGCCGGGTATTCACCCGGCGGATCACTGCGAGCATGGCGAGATTATTTCCGGAACGCTTCGGTTGTGGGTATGGACGTGCAGCCAGACACGCAATTCAGCGAAGAGCGTATCCAGACCGTGTTGTGCGACTCAACTGACGCTTCAGCCGTGCAACGCGCTGTTGGCGACAAGATGTTTGATTTCATTGTCGATGACGGGAGCCATGTCGACGTAAATCAATTCAGTACACTTCGCAATCTTTACAGTCGGTTGCGTCCCGGTGGGTTCTATGTGATCGAGGACATTCATCCAGGTAACGCCGTAAGAGATACGCCGCACCTCGTTGGTTCCATTGTGGGGCACAACGAATACTTTTTCACCGGAATAAGAAACAATCTATGCGTGATATACGCACAACCGCTAACCCCGTATAAGCGAGAAGCCTGGTGATTCCATGAAAATCCACGTCCTCGGCGTCCCCCACACACTCACCACGCCCGAGTTCTCGACCTGCGCCTTCACCCAGAAGACCCTCACCCTCTGCAAGATGCTGACGCGTAGGGGCCACCACGTGATCCACTACGGCGTGGAGGGCTCGAACCCCGAGTGCACGGAGAACGTCTCGGTGATGCGTCACGAGGTCTGGGCCAAACAGTTTGGACACCCCGGCAAGGAGTTCTACAAGACGGACGTCTCCGGGGAGTTCGCCCCGTACCACGCCAGGTACGCCGCGAACCTGCGAGCCGCGATACTCGATCGCATGGGCGATCCGTTCACCGAGATCATTTGCCACCCGTGGAATGGCACGCAGCCTCAAGCGACGGAGGGGATCCCTCAGTACCGTGTCGAGAGCGGCATCGGGTACCGGGGCGCGTGGGCTCCGTGGCGCGTCTACGAGAGCTACGCGTGGCTGCACATGCACCTCGGCGAGGCGGGCGCCTGGAACGGAGCCAAGTGGTACTGGTCGGTCATCCCGAACGCGTTCGACCTGTCGCAGTTCTCGGAGCCAAAGGCTCAGAGGAGCGGAGACTTCCTCTATCTGGGCCGCTTGAACTTCGACAAGGGGGTAGGGACCGCCTGCGACACCGCGAAGGCGGTCGGCGCCAGGATCACGATCGTCGGCCAGGGCGACCCAACGCCGTTTCTGGCGCCGCACGTAACCTACCGGCCGCCGGTCGGGATCGAGGAGCGGAGAGATCTCCTCGCAAACGCTCGCGCGCTCTTCGCGCCGACGCACTACATCGAACCATTCGGGTCGACGCACGTGGAGGCGATGTTGTCGGGAGTGCCTGTAATCACTAGCGATTTCGGCGTGTTTCCCGAGACAGTCCTCCACGGCATCACAGGCTACCGCTGCCGCACCATGGAGCAGTTCGCCTGGGCGGCCAAGAACATCGACCGCATCGACGGGCGGGTGGCGGCCAAGTGGGCTCGAGACAACTTCGCGATGGAGCGGGTGGTGCTCCAGTACGAGGAGTTCTTCGACCAGTGCCTGCGCGTCCGCGACATGACGGGTCCCATCAAGGAGCCGACCGGGTTCTACGGAGCCAACCCGGAGCGCACGGAGCTCGACTGGCTCAAGAGGTACTACCCGGGCGCCTTTGAAGGTCCTGCGCCTTCCGTTACGCCCCCCAAGGAAATGCCGCAGATTTCGTTCGTGGTGAGGGTACACAACGAGGAGGCGACGCTGCGCGAAAGCATCACGAGTCTCTTCCCGATCGAGAAGCCGATCGAGATCGTGGTCATCCTGCACCGATGCACGGACGACAGCAAAGTGATCGCGCTCGCCTGCCAAGTCGAGGCACCCGCTCGCCACCGGGTGAAGATCGTCGAGTACGAGGTGCCCATCTCCCGCGCGGGTCTCGAGACATTCGTCACGCCGGTGGATAGTCCGTATAGCATCATGAGCTACTACAACTGGGCTTTCAGCCAGGCGTCGTCGGCGTGGCGCTTCAAGTGGGACAGCGACTTCGTGGCGACGCCGGGGTTCATCCGCTGGATCAACGGGCGTGACTGGTCGCTCCAGGATTCTCGCGCCCTCAACGTCCCTCACCGCTCACCGGACGGCACGGAGGGGCGTGAGCCGTACGCGTCTAACTGCCTCCGGCACTTCGTCAAGCAAGATTTCTGGGAGGTGCCGATGTTCCCGAGCGACTTCGTGCTCGAGGAGGTCCCGGACGATGCAGCGTTCGTTCACGCGAGCCGCTTGGGCGAGGTCAAGCCGTACTGGCACAACGACCCGTGGTTTTTCGACGGCAACGTTGACGCGTCCTACAGCGCTGAGGCTGCGACGCTCCGTGATGCGTACGAGCGAGCAGTCAAGCTCGTCGGTCCGGAGCCGATCGGCGTCGCTCGCAGCGACAACCCCGAGTGTGACGCGTACCTCGAGCGTTGCAGAAAGATGCTGCATCCGGTCCAGAACGGGTCGGAAACCGTGTCTCCTTGACCGGTAGAGCTGGCGTTCTATTTGCAGGTGTCGTCGCAGCCTTCTGCTGATACGCTCCAGCTGTGGCATACATCGTCGGCCGAGGCCGGTACGCCCGCGAGGCGTATCCGAACGCCCCGCAGACGGGTGGTACCGCCGGAACCACGGGATCGACCGGAATTACTGGCCCCTCAGGAGCCACGGGGATCGCTGGCGCTGGAGTGACTGGTTCTACGGGAGCGACAGGAAGTCCTGGCTCCACCGGGGCTTCTGGCGTCACCGGCATCACCGGGGCGGGGGTGACTGGGGCGACGGGTTCGACGGGTGTTAGTGGAGTGACCGGAGCGACCGGCGCCACGGGGGCGACGGGGGTTACAGGCGCCGGCGTCACCGGCTCGACAGGCAGCACTGGAGCCACCGGAAATATGGGTGTGACCGGCGCTACCGGGATCACCGGCGCGGGCGTCACCGGATCCACAGGTGTGACTGGGCCGATCGGTCCTGGCGGCGGTGCTAGCGGAGCGACGGGCAGCACGGGGGCGACGGGAATCACCGGACCGGTTGGAACCACCGGAACCACCGGCGCTGGAGTCACGGGTGCCACCGGAAATACGGGGTCGACCGGCATTACCGGAGTGACGGGCGCAGGCGTCACCGGCAGTACGGGATCGACTGGAGCGACTGGAGCGACGGGATCGACTGGAGCGACTGGATCGACGGGATCGACTGGAGCGACGGGAGCGACTGGACACACCGGAGTAACCGGTGTGACAGGAAACGCTGGAACAACCGGAAGCACTGGTGCGAGCGGAGCAGCAGGAAGCGTTGGCGCAAGCGGAGCCTCCGGCAGCACGGGGACGACAGGCGCAAGCGGATCGGCCGGAAGTACAGGCGCTGGAACCACGGGCGCAACCGGAGCAACGGGCGCAACCGGACACACGGGAGCGACGGGAGCGACGGGCTCCGCGGGCACCCCGACAACCGTTTCCTTTACGTCGACAGGAACCTGGACGCCTCCCGCGGGGGTCACCTTCGCGATCGTCCGAGGAGCCGGAGGAGGAGGAGGCGGCGGAGGCGGCGGTTACGGACCCAATGCGGCCGGAGGTTCTGCGGCCGGAGGTGGCGGCGGAGCAGCGCTCCTAGGGGAAACGTTTATCACTGTCACTGCGAGTGTCGTCGTTGACGTCACCGTCGGTCTGGGCGGCTCCGGAGGTGTTGGAGGAAATGGCGGGACTCTAGATCAGGCCAGCCCAGGTAATCCTGGCGTCAACAGCACTATCGCTCAGAGCGGTTCTACGCTGGCTTCGTTCAACGGCGGTGGCGGTGGTGATGCCGGAAGCACTCCCGGTGCTGGAGGAGGCACGAGCTTTGGCGGTGCGCCGAATAACACGACCTTTGCCCTAGTCAATAATTACACCGACAGCTCTGTCCCTACTGGCGTTGGTTCGAATCTAGGGATCGCCATCCCAGGTGCCGGTGGTAGTGGCCAGTTCGCGAGTTCGTCAAACCTTATCACTGGCGGTTTTGGTATCGGACAAACGACCAATAATGGCTCCGGGTCTCCCTACTCCGGCGGGGCTGGAGGCGCTAATGGCGGCAACGGTACGCTCGGTTTCTTAGGTGGCGGAGGCGGAGGCGGAGGCGGAGGAGGTTCCGACGGTGTGGGTGCTAACGGAGGCATTGGCGGTAACGGTAGCGGAGTCGGTGCCGGCACCAACGGCGCTGGCGGAAACAGCGCCAGCGCGAATAGTGCAGCCGGAGGCGGTGGCGGCGGCGCCGGCGGTGCGAGTAACGCAGATTCCAACACCAACGGCGGCACGGGCGGCAACGGCGGGTCGGGGTTTGTCGAGATCGTCTACTGGACCTAACCCGCAACGGTTCCAGGCTCTGCCGGCCATAAGTTCTGGTCTTGGTGGTGTCAAGTCTTAGCTGGTAAGCTCCCTAGCGGTGGCATACCTCATCGGCAGGGGCAGGTATGCGCGGGAAGTCTATCCTAGCGCTCCAACACTAGGCGGCGGCGGTAGCGGCAGTACGGGCGCGACCGGCAGCACGGGCGCTACGGGGCATACGGGCGCCAGCGGAGTGACGGGGGCTGGCGGAACTGGGAGCACGGGCGCCACGGGCGCTACCGGCGTCACCGGAAGCGCTGGCGCCGCGGTGACCGGAAGCACGGGGGCAACGGGCGCTACTGGGAGCACCGGAAGCACTGGCGTCACGGGGAGTGCTGGCACCACCGGAAGCACTGGTGTCACGGGAGCTGGCGTGACCGGAAGCACAGGGGCGACCGGCTCTACAGGGAGCACTGGCAGCACCGGATCTACGGGCGTGACGGGCAGCGGGGTCGCGGGCGCTACCGGGAGCACTGGCGCGACGGGATTGACTGGCAGCACGGGCAGCACGGGCAGCACGGGCAGCACGGGTGTGACGGGGTCTGGAGTCACCGGCGCGACCGGCAGTACCGGAAGCACTGGTTCGACTGGAAGCACTGGCGGGGCCGGATCGACAGGCAGCACCGGAAGTACGGGCGTCACTGGCGCGACCGGCAGTACGGGAGTGACTGGAGTCGGCGTGACCGGGAGCGCGGGCGCTACGGGAGTGACCGGAAGTACGGGAGTGACCGGAATAGTTGGCACCACGGGCGCAACTGGTGCAACCGGAAGCACGGGGGTGACGGGGGCCGGAGTTACCGGCGCTACCGGCTTGACCGGATCGACAGGTGTGACGGGGGCTGGAGTCACTGGCAGCACGGGAGCAACCGGAACGACAGGAGCGACAGGCAGTACGGGCGCTGCGGGCGCGACTGGATCGTCAGGTGGTACGGGAGCGACTGGCGTTCAGACGCCGTGGACGTCGACCATCGACGGCGCGAATCACGCTCTCAAGAACGCGGAAACCATCACGTTCGACCAGGAGCTGGCGCAAACCGGAGCTGGCGGAACTCTCACCGTCGACCTGACTGCTGCGCAAAAGCACCTGGTCACGCTGACCGCCAATACGACGCTGGCGTTTACGGCTCCGCTCGGCGTCGGAAACTTCCTCCTTCGCATCGTCCAAGGCGGTGGGGGAGGCTTCACGATCACGTGGCCTACGCAGGGCCAGGCCGCTGGCAATTTCGCGTGGGTGGGCAAGACCGTCATCACGTTGTCGACCGCCGCGGGCGCTGAGGACGTCGTCAGCGTTTACTACAACGGTTCCTATTACGACGTGTCCTACGGGAACAATTTTGGGTGATCCATGGGTTGGACGCTAGTTCAGACAGCAGCCATTGATACTGGAGGTGTAACTTCGATAGCATTTTCATCTCCGAATACTGCCGGCAACGTGCTCGTGGTGACCGTATTCTTCATTCCCGCCACGTTGCCTACTATCACCGTGACGGATACCAACGGCAACGGTCCGAGCGGGAGCTACGCCGCCGGACCTTTTCTATTTGATACATCGAACAACCCCTATATAGGTACGTGGGTCGCCGGTGATTGCGTCTCGGGGGCCAATACTGTCATCTTCAGTTCTACGGTACCCGATCAATACGGCGGGACATATACACGACTACAGATTTCGGAATGGGCCTGGAGTGGCGGACCGACAACGGCTCAAAATCCGCTGGATGGTAGTGGCGGCACCGCGCACGCCAATAACGGCAGCCCGTCCAGTACGCCGGGGTGTAACCTCACGACTAGCTTGCCGAACGATTTGATCGTGGCCGTGTGGTCGCAGCAGAATAACGCCCCCACCGTAGGGACCGTCAACGGAGCGCCGTGTACGCTGATCTACAGCGCGTCAACTTTCAACGGAGCCAGCGAGTATGCGACGGCAACGGGATTGGGCGCGGTCACGGTGACGGGCGGAACGAACGACAACGGTTTCGACTTCGTCGCCATGGCTATCCGAGCGCCAGGCCAGCAAGCGGGGAGCGTTCTATTCGACGCTACGGATTTTTGATGGAACTCATTGAAATCACCCCCGGGTCGCGCAAAGAGCCGTAGACCCATCGATCGTTATCGCGGTCGGCGACAAGTTGTCGACATCGAGCGGCTCAAATCTCTGGAGCGTCGGGAGCGATCTCTGCGCCACGTACCAGTGGTACGCAGTTTCGATCGTTTTGCGGACACCTTCGAACGTTTTCTTCGACGCCATGAACGAGTAGCTCTACCGCGAGCCGACACGGCGCTGCCGCAGGCCTCAAACGGGTTGACCTTCACGCTAGTCTTGACACTCGCGCACTGATACGCTTGGGGCCGTGGGATACCTCATCGGTCGAAAAGGGCAGGGGCGTGAGACGTATCCGACCTCTGCCAAGGCGGGCGGAGGCGGCGGTGGAATCACCCAGCTTCACCAAGACGTCGTCGCCGGTCCCGGAAGTGGAAACGTTGCAGCGACCGTAGCGGGCTTTCAGGACCGCCCCGTAGATCCTGGAGCACCTACGAACGACAGCAACGTGTATGTCTGGAACGGGACCGAGTGGGTGGCGCGGCAGCTCACCGCCGACGACATCGCGGCGGGGTTCTCGATCACGAGCTTCACGGGCGGAAGCACGGTCGAGACCGGTGCAACGGTTACCAACCCCACCTTCTCGGCGAGCTACTCGAGCTTGCCGACGAGCGCCCAGATCACGAACTCCGACGGGATCGACTCACCGCTGGTCCTGACGACGCCGTTCACTTCAGGGACCGTCACCGGAGCCTTCACGCACTCGTCGCCCGCAAACGTCACCTTCACGCTGACGGCTGTGGGCCCGACCACCAAGACGGCGACGCAGACCATCGCGTTCCAGGACCGAGGCTTCGGCGGCATCGGCACCGCGGGTGCGACGAGCGCCACGGCCGGGGTCAACACGGCCATCTTGAACGGCGGCGCAGGAACACTCTCGGACAGCTTCCTCGCGGCGAACTTCGTCGGCACGAGCTTCGGTCCGTTTAGCCCCGTCAGCCAGGTGATCTACATCCTC
>Ga0208038_1000851_pt1 | contig 19505 bp, 21 predicted proteins | sample June2015DPH_16_1_FD_184714 | JGI IMG/M metagenome (GOLD analysis project Ga0208038, IMG submission 184714) | Peatland microbial communities from SPRUCE experiment site at the Marcell Experimental Forest, Minnesota, USA - June2015DPH_16_100... | ecosystem: Environmental > Terrestrial > Soil >...
TGCGGGAACCTCGCCACGCCAAGCAAGCACTCCCCACCGGGAGATGAACTTCGTATCCTTGACGGGGGACTCGTAGCTCCCTTCCGGAGCAACCTCTGACTCCACCCGAAGTAGCTTGGCGATATTGCTGGTTGCCACATAAAGGTCAGATCCTTCCAGCATCAGCCGCGTGGCAAGCGACTCGTGTGTTTCCGTGAGAAGAGTTACCCTTTGCGCCTCCCGCCCAGGAACCATGTCGAAGATACGCCCGTTGGAGTCCGTGGAAAACAGCACATGATTACCGCGCACCGCCAAGCCGAAAATGCTCTCGCTGTTTGAGCTCCAGATCATTTCGGCAGTAGAGTCAGGAAGTATTTCAATGAGCGATCCGCGACCCTGCGGGATCTGAAAGTTGGGGATTGCAGAAGTCACAGGAGCCGGACGGTTAAAGCTAGGCGCTGTCGAATCCTCGCTGGGTGGAGCTTGCGCTTCAGATGCTGTAGCTGCATGAGTTTCACTGGAAGCCATGACCGTAACCGTGGTGACTCCGCCTGGGACTGCGCCAGGAGGAGGAATCAGAAGTTCGGGCGAACCTTTGCCGCTCGCGGCGCCCAGGGCTGCGGCATAGATGCGCCCGCTGGAGTCTGTCACCAAGTCATGGATTTCCGGCAGAGTGGCTTCATAAAGAATGAAGGCTTTCCCTTGCGGAGTAATGCGGTAAATAAGCCCCCTCGGGACGCTTCCTGCAAGCAGATTCCCGTCCTTTTCGAGAGTCAGACACATGATGTGAGTCTGTTTGCTGTCGAAGAAAAGCTCGGCCTTCCCCGCCGGATCGACTCGGAAGATCTGACCCTTGTCTCCGGTGGCTACATACAACCGACCCTGCGCGTCCAGGCTCAACGCCCAGATATACTTGGTGCGTGGGTCGTAGAATACTTTGGATTGCCCGTCGGGTGTAATCCGATAGACTTTGCCTTCCGGCGAGCTTCCCACGTACAGCGATCCGTCGGGGCCCACTGCCAAGGCAAAAATATCCGGCTCCCGGGCCGTAAACAGGAGGGTGGAGTTTTGCTTTGCGTCTACTCGAAAGACCTTTCCCTGATGGCCTGTGCCGATATAGAGGTTGCCCTTCCGGTCGCGGGCTAGTGAGAGGGCCAGCGCTTCCTCAGGGTTGAAAACCACGCGCGACGCGGGCGCAAGATGCAGATCCCCTTCTGTACCCAGAGAAACATTGGAGAGTGTTCCCTGTAAGAACTCCTCGAATGAGCCAACCTGCCAGAACACGGTTTCCACTCCTCGTGTGGGTGAGGAGAAAAGCAACGTGAGTATCAGAAGCTGGAAAATCTTGTTTGGTTTCATGCCCTAACCTTTCCGGTCATTCCTCTCGGTGGGATTGCCTGCAAAACGGTGACGGTCTAAGAGCTAGAGGCCCGGCCCGACTACCTTGAGGAAGAGCGTCTTTAGGCCGTGGATCATGAGCGAAGACGATGCCGCCTCAAAGTCGCCGACCACCGAAGTGCCGCTGAGGTTGACGCTGGATGCAGCCGCGGGGTCCGCCATGAAGGTCTGTACCAGGGAGGGTGGAGGAGAGGGATATTCATCCCCTTGCATAATGAACGAGCGCTGGGGGGCCATGAGTAGCGCGTAAAGCCGATTATTCCGTCGCATACGATTCAGGGCCTTGACGACTTGATGTATGTCCCGCGCGTCGCTCCCCGGCGGCGTGAGTCGGAACTGCAAAGCGTTGATGTTTGACCCGCCTCCCACCGCAAGCATCAAGGCCTTGTCGCTCACGCTTTCAGGGATGTCAACAGGAATCTTCTGGATCACCGCTTGTCCACCGGGGAGCCGCAAAAGGGCGATTACCTCGATGTGGTCACCGGGTTTCACCTCGGATTTTGTACTCCAAACCTGCTCCAACGTGGCCAGACTACTCTCGTCCCTCGATTTTACCGAGAGGTCGATGCCCTCAATGCGCAGATCAGGAGAACCGCTACCCATGAGATAGGCGAGCGGGGTGGCCACCACCGAACCCGCCAGCGCGGCGGTCCCCATCTCGCCCGACAAGACGTCTTGGAAGTCCACAGCTTCTCCGCCGGCCAGCCGGATCTTCCCATTGACTTCCAATGTGGATGCACCGAGGGTTCGTTCCGTGTTGCTTAGGGTTGATACGAAAGCTAGATTAACCAGCAGTGGCGAGAGGAACGGTTCCTGAATAACTTCGAACTTGTAGTCCGCCTGAGTATTCAGTGTGCTTTGGATCTGGACGGTCACAGGGATCATGGGCGGGTTCTTTTCTCCCACCACGCCATAGATGGCGTCAAAGCGGTCCTGCCGGATCGTCCCCACCACTTGCCCCGGCGCATCCAGCTTGAAGGATGAGGCGATGCTCGGTACGGTGACCAGAACATGGGCGGGCGCAAAAGGGATCTGAGCCGGGCCCACCGAAAGCACCCGATGCCCGCATGCATACAGATCGTTCCCTTGCCGGTAGGTGACCGTACAGTCCGCGCTCAAATTGAGATCGCCTCGGACCAGCAGCATACTGATCATCGAACCAGGCTCTAATTCCGCCTTCACCGGTGTCGAGCTCTCTCCGCCCGAAAGTGCGCCGCCCATCATGGGTTCAAACCCCATTTGGCGAAACAGTGGCAAGTAGGGTTCTAACGCGTCGGCGGCGAATCCGCCAAACCGTAACGGCAACTGAAGGGCGGGGAGTGAAAGCTCCGCTGGGCGCGCCGGAAAGAATCGGCGGAAGCTTTCCGGGCTAAGATCTTGCGGGGGAATCAAGCGTGCGCTCTCGCGAAGGCCGGTCGCGGTTCTAGCCATGCGAAAGTCCAGGGGCATCTCCGCCTGAGCTTGCGATTGACCTTTCGCCTCGGGGACCACTTGCAGCATTTCCTTGATGGGCGTAATGCCGGCCAGGGGTTCTTTCGAGAATTGAAATGAAATAGCCACCGCGCCCACGAGCTTGCCGTCAATGTAAACCGGACTTCCACTCATCCCGGCGATGACTCCCGTCTTTTCAAGCGGGCCTCCTGAAAGTCGCGCCAGGATGAGGTCGTGTTTTGGCGCCAGCACGTTCTTCAATACGCCGAGAATTTCGACCTGAAACTCTTCAATCTTGTCACCCTCGAAGATTGTACGGCCGACGCCCTTCAGGCCCGGCTTGACATCAGCGATAGGGAACAGTTGGATGTCGCTCTGGCACCAGGCAACCGGAGTCAGCGCCAGAGCGAGCGAGAATGCGACGAGAATGCTTCGGAATGGCATAGTTTTCGAAGCCGGCTCCAATTATGCGGGCAAGTTTGTAGTCTACGAGTAATGCTAGGACTCGTCAAGCAAAGCTCACAAGGAGACTTTAAATGGGGAATTTGGGCTTCCCCATGTAAACCTTCCGATACCTGACTCGTCTTGAATGAATGAGGAGCGGGCATGGTAGAGAATGAACAAGCCGCGGTTTTGATTCCCGTACAGGAGAAAGCAGGCCTCGGGATGACTGCACTCGATGACTTTGCGCCACTTGTACGGTCGCACCAGCAACGTATCTACCGAGTTCTGCTCGGCATGGTCCGAGACTCTGACGCCGCGGAGACTTTGACCCAGGAGTGCTTTTTGAAAGCATATCAGGGGCGTGCTTCCTTTAGGGGTGAGGCGAGTGTGGGCGTTTGGCTGCTCAAAATCGCCGTGAACTTGGCTCGCGATCACCGACGAAGCCGCCTGAGGCAATTTTGGCGTAGATTGTCCTCATCATTCGAGGATGTCGCGGACCTCGGGCAGAGGCTGCCGGACCCCCATGCGTCCCAGGAGCGGGTCCTCCTTGGACGAGAGGAAGTGGCCACGGTCTGGTCGGAAGTTCAAAAGCTCTCTCCCCAGCAGCGGGCGATCTTCATCCTGCGCTTTGTCGAGGAAATGAGCCTGGAAGAAATTGCCGAGGTGACTTCTCTGAAGCTAGGAACGGTTAAGACCCACTTGTTCCGTGCGGTCCGCGCGATCCGGCAGCGACTCAAGGGAGGTAGAGCAGGTGAATAACCATCTGAGCGAGGACCAAGTCACGGAGTGGATGCTCGGCACAAGAGACGATTTCGTAAGTCGTCATCTTGAGATATGCCGTGCTTGCTCAGTCGCAGCGGAGGAATTGCAGAGCGCCATCTCCTGCTTTCGCGATTCGATTCATGCTACTGCCCAACGTGACAACAGTTTCTGGAGAGAGCAGCAGCTCGCTATCAGTGAACATGCCTCCGCAAGAGATTGGTATCCATTACATTGGGCTTGGGTTGTTGCAATGGTAATGGTTCTGATCACGGCTATATTCCTGACGCGCCCTCCGAACCCTCCCCAAAATAAAGCCACGGAGGATGCGGACAAGGTCCTGTTACAGGAGGTTCAAGGAGACCTTGCCCGTGAGGTTCCCGAAGCCCTGGCCCCCGCAGTCCTGATCGCCGAGGAGCGGAATGAAATCCTAACGAATAAAGAACAAACGAAGAGCACTTTAAAGAAAAGGAGAGAAATGAAATGAAAGCAACCCTAGCAAGCTTGACACTGGTGATCGCGTTCTGCGGGCTGGGCATCGCCCAAGACGCCCCTCCACCGCCCGAGGGGCCAAGCACCCAAATGGGCCCTCGAATAATAAACGTCCGACCCGGTGATCGTGGACCGGTATGGGTCCACCGTGGTCCTGGAAAATGGTGGAAAGACTCGGAACTGATGCGGAAGCTCGGGGTCAGCGATGAACAGGTCCAGAAGATCGAGAAGATCTTCCAGGATCACCGTCTACGACTCATCGATCTCCACGCCGCTTTGGAAAAGCAGGAAGCGATCCTGGACCCATTGATTGAAGCTGATCAGCCCGACGAATCGCAGGTGATCGCCCAGATCGACAAGGTCGCTCAGGCTAGAGCCAACCTGGAAAAGTCGAATGCACAGATGCTACTCGCGATTCGCCGGGTTCTCACCGTCGATCAGTGGAAGAAGCTTCGCGACCAACCGGGGATCGCCCTGACCCCCACCGGGCCTCGATTTGGGCCTCCTGCTGCACCGCCTCCTGGAGAAGGGAACTTCATGTATTTTACGGCCCCGTCAAAACTCCCGTAGGATCCATGCTCCCTCAGGTTATAATTGCAGGTTTTGATTTGTCCCCTGAGGGCCATGCTCGGGCGTTACAAGGAGTGGATTTACGCGTGGGAAACCCGTTTGACAGAGCGGGATAAGAATCGAGTGGTGTCCGCCTTGGATTGGGGGCTGGAGTGGATCGCAGGCTGGCCGCTCGCGAACGGCGCCTTTCGGGCCTCGGGCTGCGCTCCCGAAGAATTCCTTGGCAAGCTGAACAAAGAAATCGTTGCGCAAAGTGACGTCTTCTACGCTTATAAGACACCTTCAGACTTTCATCTGGAAGGGGACTGCCTGTTCTTTACATCTCCCGTCAGGACTCCGGTCCCGAATAACAACCGGGTACGAGCTCTTTGGTTTCCGGCAGGGCGGCGCGCGGCCGTGGTGGTCCTGCCGCAGTGGAATGCAGACCTGGAAAGCCACAACGCGCTCTGCCGCATCTTCAACATGCTGGGGATTTCGGCGCTGCGCTTAAGCTTGCCCTATCATGACCTTCGGAAGCCGCCGGAGATTGAGCGCGCCGATTATGCTGTTTCATCGAATCTGGGCCGGACACTCGATGCCGCCCGGCAGGCCGTGGTCGACACCCGGTCGTGCCTGGACTGGTTGGAAAGCCAGGGGTGCCGGAAGCTCGGCATTGTGGGGACCAGCCTGGGCTCGTGCTACGCATACCTGGCCAGCGCGCATGACGCGCGTTTGAAGGTGAACGTTTTCAACCATTGTTCGACGAGTTTCGGTGAGGTGGTCTGGACGGGTCAAGCCACGCGTCACGTGCGCGACGGGATCGAGGCCGATTTAAGCCTGGACCGCCTGCGCCGCGCCTGGATGGCCATCAGCCCCATTGCCTATGCGAAAAAGTTGGCTCGCTGGCCCAAGAAGTCGCTCTTCATTTATGCCCTCTACGACTTGACTTTCCTGCCCGAGTTTTCGCGAAAGATCATCGCTGAATCGGTTCGTCTCAAGCTTGACCCTAAGGTGGCCGTGTTGCCCTGCGGCCACTACACCACGGGAGAGACGCCGTTCAAGTTCCTGGACGCCTACTACATGGCTTCCTTCCTCGATTCGGCTTTCAGCGAAGTCTGATAAACGAAGGCGGTTTCTCGCTTCCCTGGGTGGCGCGGACATCGGGTTGTGATGTTTGCGGTCGACGGGGCAGGCTGGGGGGTGAGGAGGCGTAGGCTTCGAACGTGGGCAGGGGCGAAAATCCGGGGCGAAAATCCGCTTGACAAACAATGACTGTGAGGTTATCAAAGGGCCGTGCGCGTACATGGACTCCAATCAGAACAGTCCCCGGGAAGCACGTCAATGATCCTGAAGAAGGCTCGCCAGAGGATAAAAGCCATGATCTCCTTGCCCGTGAAGCGAATCATCATCGTCTTTTTTCTGGTTTTGGGGCTCCACCTCGGGGCTCGAGGCCAAGATTACTTCCCGCCCCCTGACAGCTCGGGGGGCTGGCGCATTTTGAAGGATCCCGCCCAGGTTCGCAAGGTCACGGGGATCGATGTTCGGAGGCTCGACCAAGCATTTGAGTATACAGAGCGGACTACCCAGCATGGCGGGTTGTTGGTTGTGCGGCACGGCTGGCTTGTGTACGAGAGATATTTCGGCAAGGGGAACCGGGAAGCCAATGCCCAGATGGCCTCCGTTAGCAAGGCCTTCAGCAGCATCGCCTGCGGCATCATGCTTAAGGAAAAGCACGATTTGATTCCCGAAGGACTCGACCAGAAGGTGTTCACTGAGAAGTACCTCCCCGAAGCCTTTCCATTGGACGATCCGAGGAAGGCGGACATCAAGCTTGGGTACCTGCTGACCATGGCCTCGGGCTTACACGAGGAATCGAATGTGGCGTACGTTCATGGCCACCAGCAAATACTGGAGCCGCCTCCGCCCGAAGGGCCCGACCAGGATTTGGGCGCACTGCACGCACGCATGTGGTGCGCGCCCGGCGCGGGGTATTGCTACTCGTCCGCTGGGGTGCATGTTGCGACCATTGTCCTGCGGCATTTGACCGGAATGGAGATGCAGGAGTATATCAACGAGCGGCTGGCGAAGCCCATGCAGTGGGGACGCTGGGGCTATGCACGCCAGCGGGAGAATGGCGTGCCGCTCCCCCACACGCCGGGCGGATTCGGCATCGCTCTGCACTCCACGGATGCCCTCCGCTTCGGCTATCTTCTCTTGCACAAGGGCCGCTGGGGGACCCAGCAATTGGTCCCCGCCGACTATGTCGAGCTTTGTGGCCGGCGCTCGCCTTATGATCCGCACGCTCCCTTCAGCCTGCAATTCGAGGTGAATGCGGACGGCCACATCATCGGCGCGCCGCGCGACGTGTTCCTTAAATCCGGCGCGGGCGGATTCAGTATCATTATCGTGCCCTCACTTGATATGGTGATTTACAAAATGGGTTCTATGCCATCGTACGACCAATATGATCCGGCCATCACGGGACTACCGCTAACATACACGTATGATGGCTCCCGCGATAACTGGAAGCCCCTGCCTCATGACGAGTTTTATGATGGACCCATCACCACCGACGACGGCATCCATAGAGTGATCGCGATGGTAGCTGCCTCCATCGTCGAATGCGGTCAGTAGAGTGGCCGAAGCCCGTTAGGAAAGAAGCTGTGAATTCGAGGCTCGTCTTGGCTACGGGAAAAGCAGGTCCGCTCTTCAGTGGTGCTGGGACTCTGCAAGCTGTTTCCGGAGTGACTGGACCAGGGATCTTGCTGCGTTGTTGAGCAGAACTGCGTCGGAGCCAGCCGCGATAAAACGGTACCCGAGGTCGAAATATCGCTTGAAGTCCGCGGGACTCGGCAACAGAATTCCGCAATGCTTCCCACGCGACAAGGCAGCTTGGGCGGTTCGCCGGACAGCGGAGACAAAGTCCGGATGTTCGAAACTACCGAGTATCCCCATGGAATGCGATAGGTCCGAGGGACCGACGAACAACACGTCCACGCCCTCGACGGCTGCGATGGCCTCGGCGTTTTCAACAGCAGTGGGCGATTCGATCTGGACAATGGTCAACAAGGACGCGGATCCCTCCATATAGGGGCGAAAATTGGAACCGTACCCGCAGGCACGATTCGAAAACGCCACGCCGCGCACGCCAGCCGGCGGATAGCGCATAGCAGCAACCGCGGCCTTTGCCTCCTCCGCCGTATCAATGCGGGGGAACATAATGCCATGCGCGCCGAAGTCGAGCACACGATGCACGCGCTGCCGCGCGGCCGATTCCACCCGCACAATTGCGATGCATCGGCGCGTTGCGAGGGCTTGCATCTGGGCCAGCCCATCGACCTCATCGCCCGCCCCGTGCTCGAGATCGATGAGCGCCCAGTCATAACCGGCGGCGGCCATCAACTCGGCGGTCTGGGCAGACCCGAGCGAAAGGAAGCAGCCCAAGACCGCCTCGCCTCGCGCCAGCCTTTCTCGAAACAGTGCCGCCCCCACCTGGGGCGCGCATTCGTTGGCAGGTGTTGTCATTTCGCCTTCACAATTTACCACACGCGTGGAATCAGCGGGAAACAAAAGACAGGCGTTCTCCCGCACCTGCCAGAGGCGCGTACTTTTCGCGCATCAGCAGCATGTAGGACAAGACGCCCAACACCAGGAAGAACCAAAGCGCCTGCATGGGGGCCTGGTAGCTGCCGGTTTGCTGCTTCAACCAACCCGTGAGGATCGGCGCCACGATGCCCGCGACGCTGGCTGCGCAGTTCTGGACTCCGCTGACGCGTCCGATGGCCGTGGCTGGGACCAGGGTTTGGGTGAGCGCCCAATAGTTGGCCGTCGCAAGGCCCAAGCCCGAAAGCGAGACCACGGCGAAAATCAGGGCCAGGGTGAGTGAAGAGGATTGCGCGCCGATCAGTTCTGTGCAGGCAACGGCAAAGCCGGCGATGGTGAACCACTTCCTCACCGTAACCGGGTTGCCGCCTCGGGCAATCATCAGGTCGGCTGCCCAGCCTGCCAGCGCAGCCATAATTGCCATCCCGCCGAAACTGAAGAATGTATAGAAGCCCATCCTGGAAAGCGACAGGTGGCGCTGCTCGACGAAGTAGGCTGGCATCCAGGTGATGCAGAAATATACGAAGTACATGTAGCAGAACGTCGCAATGACTGTGCCCCAGGTTACCGGACTCGCCACGATCCGGCCAAACGGCACAGGGTCTATCCCGGCTTTCTTCGTGACCTCGGTCGCAATTTGTGGGTCGTCATTCTTGACCAGCAGTAACCACGGGATCAACCAGATGCCCCCACCCAATCCGAGGAGCAGGAACATGGCGCGCCAGCCATACAGCATAGTCAGCCAGGCAGCAAGGGGCGCTGCGATAGCGGGCCCAATCTTCGTGCCGGTCATATAGAGGCCCACCGCAAGGCCGCGCTCCCTCTCTTCGAAATTGTAACGGATCCACCGGATGCTCGCCGGCGCGACTACGGATTCGCCGACCCCTAGCAACATGCGTAGGGCCATCAACTCCGCGATGGAGTGTGCAAAGGCCGTACTGGCTGAAGCCATACACCACAACACGAAGCTGAATGCATAGGGGAACTTCACCCCATACCGGTCTACCAACCATCCGGAGGGTATCTGGAGTGCCGCGTAAGTCCAGAAGAAGGCTGAGTTGATCATTCCGCGGTCGGTATCCGAAAGATGGAGCCACTTAATGAAGTCGGGGATTGCCAGGACTACGGAGATATTGGAACGCGACACGTAGGCGATGATCATTCCCAGGCTCAATAGCCCGATAATGACCCAGCGGCGTCCGCGTCCGGAATTGCGCTCGGCCGCAGGAGAAATAGCAAGGTTTGTCATGGTGTTAATGTCTCAGGCGAATTCTCACGCGAGTGGTCACTCCTGCTGCCCGCTTGTTATAATCCGCAGATTCCGCAGATGTCACAGATTACCATCAGCAGTCGGGGTCTTTGTGGTCTGCGCAATCTGTTGATTCTGCGGATCACTTACTATGGAAGTTCTCGCAAGGTGAATTCACGGGCGAGCGCTTCTTGATTTTCCGAAACCCCGTCCCCAGCTCGCGGTGCACCTCTATCGCCACCCCGATGACGGCGCAGGTCCTCTCGTTGCGTCTTTCTTCACTCATCTGCGTCATCTGCGCAATCTGCGGATTTGTTTTTGCCCGCTGAAGCGGTTTGGTAAAATAGCAAGCATTTGGAGACAATCATGAAGCTCACCAGAAATTCGGAAACCTCTCGACGCGACTTCCTCATGATGCCGCTGGCCACGGGCCTCGCTGCGCTGGTCCCCGGCCAGGCTCGGGCGGCTGTCGCCGCCGCGATCGTACTGAGAAGCGACCTCGCGTCCGCCGCCGCGACTTCGGGCCGGCGCACACTGATGAAACTCGGATGCCAGAGCGCTCCTACTAATGAGACACACCTACAATACCTTGCGCGCTATGGGGTCCGCAATATCTGCGGATATCCTGAAATCGGCGAAGGCCGTCTTTACGCCACGGTGGACGAACTCAAGCGCATGCGTGATTTGGCGGAAAAGTATGACATTACCATCGACTGCATCGCGCCACCCTTTCTGGCATCCACTCATATCGATCAGACACCACATCCCGCCGTCGTGCTGGCGAACAGTCCCGAACGCGATCGCGACATTGAAGCGCTACAAACCCTCATCCGCAATTGCGCCGCCGCAGGTATCCCTTCCATCAAGTATAACTTGACCATTCTGGGGGTGCTGCGCACAGGACGCACTCCGGGACGGGGTGACGCGATGTACAGTACGTGGCGGTTCAAGGACGCGCATCCCAATCCGCCGCTCACCCGCGCCGGGCGCGTGGACGCGGACATGTTCTGGGAACGGATCACCTATTTTCTGGAACGCGTGATACCAGTCGCCGAAGAGTACAGGATCCGGATGGCGTGCCACCCCCACGATCCGGGCGTGCCACCAGAAGGCTACCAGGGAGTGGTCCGCGTGCTGGGCACCGTGGACGGTTTGAAGAAATTCATCACCATCAGGGAGAGCCCCTACCACGGGCTCAACTTCTGCCAAGGTACGGTCTCGGAAATGCTCGACGACCCAGGCAAGCAAATCTACGATGTGATCCGGTATTTCGGCACGCGGAAGAAGATCTTCAACGTGCACTTCCGCAACATTCGCGGCCACCGCGACGATTTTCAGGAGGTCTATCCCGACCAGGGCGATATCGACTTCGTCAAAGCCATCCGGGTCTATAAAGAGGTCGGGTATCCCTATATGCTGATGCCCGACCACGTGCCCCTCGCGGCAAACGATCCCGGGGGATTGCAGTCATTTGCCTTCTGCTACGGCTACATCCGCGCCCTGATTCAGGCCGTGGATCAAATGGGATGAACCTCTCCCTGTACGTGGCATGGCCATCTTGGCCGTGGTCACGAGAGAAGCTGTGGAATAATTCCGATGGGGCCGGTTTTGCACAGCGCGGCCCCCCGTTCTTGGGGCCCGCGGTTCTTCTTTAGGAATGGCGGCAGACCTCACCGACGGAGGTCTGCGCTACGTTTGCTCTCCTTTTGGGGTCTGTGATGTTTTTGGCTGACTGTGCAATATAGAACAGCGCCCAGTAGTGCGACATTGGTACGATCCTCGCTGGGTACCATCAGTTGCCGTAGCAGCATTTTGGGTTGAGCAACATCGCAAAGGAGAATTAAATGAAGACATTGCTAGGTATAGTTGTAATCTCGCTCATGTTACTTTTTGGCGGTTGCAGCCAAAACACAACGCCACAGCAAGGACAACCTGGAGCGCAGGGACAGGCTGGACAGCCGGGCCAAACCGGGCAGCCGGGCGAGGCAGGGCAGGCCGGACAACCGGGCCAAACCGGGCAGCCGGGCGAGGCAGGGCAGGCCGGACAACCAGGGCAGGCCGGACAACCGGGCCAGACCGGGCAGCCGGGCGAGGCAGGGCAGGCCGGACAACCGGGCCAGACGGGACAACCGGGCCAGACCGGCCAGCAGGGCCAGGCCGCACCATGTCCGGCCGGACAGCATCGCCATACTAACCCCGATACAGGAAAAGTGAGTTGCGTGTCGGACTAAGCAGCATTGAGCGAGTAGCGCAGACCTGTTTTGGAGGTCTGCGGTTCGTCCCCAATTGACAACAAAAAGCCGCGGACCTAAACGACAGGTCCGCGCTACGCTTGATGCCGAAATCCCGAGCGAACCTGAGGCATCAACGCCGTACCCGGCAAAGAGATCAACGCTGCGCTACCAGGACCCCTGTGGGGCGATGTGGGACACGCTACGCCTAACGTCTCGTTAGTCCCCGACCTCGATCTTTGTGGCGTCAAGAAGGCGGGCGCCGTGGTGCACCGTCAGGAGGTGGACCTCGTCCCGTCGAATCCGATAAATGACGCGGTAGCTGCCGACTATGATCTCTCTGATGTTCTCGATTCCCAATTCCGGAACGGTCCTCCCCGAGCGTGGATAGCTCGCCAGTCGATCTGTGGCGCGGAGGACTCGGTCGGCGAACGTCGCTGCAAGTTGCGAAGAGTCCCGAGCAATGAACAGACAGATCGCCTCGAGATCGTCGGCCGCCTGCGGCGTCCACCTTACTTGAGCCATTTCGCCATCCGCTGGCGGACCTCTTCCTGACTGATAAGTTCACCGCGGTCCGCCTGGCGAAGACCTCTCTCGACTTTGTAAAGTAGGTAAAGCCGGTCCAAGGCATCCTCGATGCCGGCGTCGTCGGGAAGCTCCTCAATGGCCTTCAATATCTGCTGCTTCGTCCCCACGCCAATTCTCCAATCTCACTTCGTATCCTAGCACTGACTGCGCGTGAGAGCTAGGTCACCCGGCCATCCACGGCGCTCCGGCGGTCGGCCTAACGGCGCCACCAGGACCCCGGCGGGGCGGTGTGGGACACGCAAGCAGTGTCTATCATGTGTGCGCCCCACAAGCACGCCCACCATCTCTGTCACCGCGTCCTATCCATGGCCCGTCCTGGCCTCTTAACGGTCGCCGGCTGTCGGCGGCTGCCACGCCCCGTTAGCCCTGTTGTTTGATCAGTCGCTGATATTCGTCATGAGGACCGATCCAGACCCAAATAAAGTCCGCGCCATCCTCCACGGCGAGGGTGCGGTAATTGATCCCGACCCTTGCGGACCACAGCTTCCCTACTTTCTTGAAATGCAGGGAGGGGTGCGCTGGATTCTCTTTCAGTAGCTCGAAGTTCTGGCGGGCCACTCGCTGAATGGGTTCCGGCAGGCGCGCAAGCGAGGTCCAGAAGCGAGCGGTGGTGCGATGCATTCACATTTCCTTGAGAGTTCCTTTAGCCTTCTCCGCGCGGGCCTCACGCACCAAGAAATCGAGCCTTCCAGCCTGAGAATCGGCTTCGATCTCCTTGTCCCAGCTCTCCCATTCCTTTTCTGACAACCACCGGAAAAGCTCGGCGAGCTCCTCGCTGGGAAGTCTCTCAATATCTGCCTTGAGTTCATCGATCTTGGACATCGTGTTTCCCTTCCATCCTCGCTCGACAGGGCTGAATCATCGGGTGACACGCCCGCCGTGGACGGCGCGCCTAAACCACCGCAGGGTGCATACCTTCGCATTATAACGCCACTTATGAGTCCTTCTTCAGGAATAGCCGCCAGGTGGCGAATACATTCCTTCGAATGTATGCGCCACCCGCGAAATGGCGGCAGATTTTCTACGGCCACTTCTGCGCGCCGTGCAGGATACGCACAATGTGAATGACCTCGCCAGTGACTTGGTAGACCACGATATACGGAAGCGACGAAAGTACGAGATCGCGCGTCCCCTCTTTCTTACCCGCACGCCCACGTAACGGGAACGTCAGCAGCGCGGCGGGGGCGTTGTAAATTCCGCGCACCAGTTCGGCTGCTCGCTCCGGCGCGTTCTGAAACAAATAATCCGTGATGTGTTCCAGGTCGGCGGCAGCTTCCTCTGTCCAGCGAAGCTTCATTTTTATGCGCGGGACTGCTTTTCGGTCAGCCACTTTTCAAGGCGCGTCCCCACTTCCTCATGGGTCAGCACTTCGCCCCGGGCGATTTGCGCCAAGCCTTTTTCTACCTCATTGGCGAACCACTCGTCGTAGTCCACAAAACGCTCTATGGCTTCTCGTGCCAGCGCTTCGGCGTCACGTCCGCGCTCAGCAGCAAGGCGCGCGAGCTTGGATTGCACATCGGGGCTAAGAGGTACTTCCATGCTTGAAGTCTAGGCCGTGCCTGACCGGTTGTCAACCGCGGGTGGCGTCCCGCACAGCGGGACCGCGTTTCCTGCGATGTCTGTGTTAAACCAAAGTCTCAGCCGCAGCGCCAGCAACGTATTCAGAAGAACACATTCCCCATGATTCCAACATTGAAATCGCATCCATGCCATAATGCTGAACGTACGCGCCACCCGCGTGACACTGGGAGTAAAACTATGTATTTATGCTTACGGATCGCTCGACAGTCGCTCGGAGTAGTGCTGTTGGCGGTCTTCGCATTTGGCCCGGCACAGGCGGCGACGCTGCGCCTGGACGCCCGCACGATTTACGAACGCGCGGTGAGCAGCAACATTACCCTCTCACCGGATGGCTCGGCGCTACAACTGGAATCAGGCGAAGTGTTCCAGGACGACGGGCCCGCCGCCGGCTACTCCTATAAGCCAAATAGGGAGACGCTTTCTCCCGGCATCGAGATTCGCAAGCAACTCCTGATTCCCGATCCGCGGGCGAGCAAGGCGGTCCTAATGGTGGGCCGCGGCGGCGACCTGAAAGTGGAGGTGAACGGCACCCCCCAGACACTCGAAGCGGCGCAAAAGACAGCCTTCGGGGAATGGCAGGCGTACAACATTAATCCGGCAGCGCTCAAGCCGGGATTGAACGACATCGTCGTCTCGGGCGCCGGGATGGTCGGGATCGCGCGCGCCGACGATTCTTACGTGGAATTGCCGCACCGAAGCGCGCGCAGCACCGATGGGGGCAAGTCCTGGAGCGTGGACCGCCTGGGTCCGGCAGGCGACATTGCGGGAGAGTACTACGTCCGGGTCTATTTGCAGCACTTTGTGTCCCGCGGTTCCATCCTGCTGCCGGTGATGGATGTAGCCAACCTGGAGGGCAATCCGCTGGCGCCACCTCTTACCGCGCCCGGTGCGCTACGGGTCTCCGTTTCCACCGAGCCGGACTCCGCGAGCGGCGTGACCCTTCGGGTGCGATCCGGAACGGCGTATGTGCCGAGCCCGGAAACGTGGTCGGATTGGATGCCCCTGGCCCGCGATGGCAGTCTGAAAGCGCCGCGCGGCCGCTTTGTTCAGGTTGAGGTGACACTCGACACCGCCGACCCGCTGGTCACGCCCAGGCTGAGCCAGATTACCTTGACCACCGCGCCCACACTGGCGAAGGATTGGACGAAGGCGGTCAAAGTGGTCGATTACCACAACGAAGAGATCGTGCGCACATCCATTCCATTCCGCTACGAGCCGTTCACGCACCCGAAACTGAAGGAACTGCGAGCCAGTTATCGGCTCGACGACGTCGTAAGCGGTGCGAAAACGGACCTCGATATCGTCACCAGGCTGGCTGCCTGGGCATCGCGCCAATGGAAATGGGGAGAGTGGCACCTGGACGAAAGCTATCCTCCGTGGGACGCACTCGAAATCCTGAAAAAACACCCTGACGGCAAGCCGGTCGGCGGTTTCTGTCAGCAATACGACCTGGTGTTCTTGCAGGCGTGCGAGAGTTTCGGATTCGCGGGCAGGGGGATTTCCATCAACAACGGAACACTGGGTCGCCCGAAAACCGATGGTCACGAACCGACGGAGATCTGGTCGAACCAATTCCGGAAGTGGATCTACATCGATGGAACAGGCGCCTGGTACCCAGAGGACAGCGCCGCCGGCGTGCCGCTTTCGTTGTGGGAGGTGCGGCGGCGCCAGATCCGGGTCCTGCGCGGCCAGGAGGTGGAGCCCACTCCTATTGTGCATATCGCGGAGACCGTGCACGAGTGGCACGGGCTGGATGTTGACGTGTCGTTCGCGGAACTGAGGCTCATCCCGAGGAGCAATTTCCTGGAGCAGAAGTGGCCCTTGCCGCTAAACAATGGCAAAGGACCGTGGCTCTGGACCGGATTCGACGTCTGGACCGATGCGGACGTGCCCGCCGAACTGATCCACCCGAACCTGGTCACGCGGCACGGCAATTTCGAATGGACACTCAACCAAGCCCACTACGCTCTCGAACCAATCTCGACGCGCGGCGAATTTCTGGTCCACCTGGACACCGAGACCCCCGGTTTCGAAACGTTTCTGGCCGAGATCGATGATGCCGAAAAGGCCCCTGTCACCGCAATCTTCCCCTGGAAGTTGCACGCCGGACGCAACCGCCTGAAGGTCTGGCCGCGAAACAACGCAGGGCGCGACGGGATTGCCAGTTGGATCGATCTCGAGATGCCGGGGATGTGATCCCGATGACTGGACGGACTCGCCGCTGAAGCGCGACGTGCACGTGTTTGCTAACGTTGTGGTGCTGCCGGGCTACAAGCCGAAGAACCGGATCTTTATTCAGCCTGCGGCAACGGAATGCGGATCAGGTCCACGTGCCGCCGACCGTTCCCGGGGATATCGGTGATTGCGTATACCGAACCATCCTTGCCCACCGCAATCGAGTTGACGAGCCCGGGTCGCTGGCCGTCGCTGAAGAAAACCGGGCCGTGATCGGTGTACTTCGCGGCCGGAATATCGTAGGTTATCAGGTGCAGATTCTCTCCCGGCCGTGCTCCCGGCCGTGCGTGCACGACTACACGCCTTCCATTCACTACGATGCCACCTTCCGTCAGGTAATACAGGGTGTGGCCGTCCGGCCCGAGAGTGAAGCTGAGATAGCCGAAATGGAAATCATCGAACATGCCGCTTCGCCTGGAAGGTTCCGAGGCAATGCGCTCCAACACATCCACGCGCTCCGCCCGGGGATCGAACCGAAACAAATAGCCGGAGCGGCCGTGGATCGCGTAGATCGCCTTTTCGGGAGCGTACCAGACTGCCTGCCGCCAGCCGTATCCCATGGTTAATCCATCCAAGGGATCGTATTTGCCAAAGTAGTCCTTCCGCAGGTTGTCTCCCTGGACCGTCTCAATGGCATCGTGATCGTAGCGGTAGCGCAGGATATCGCCATCGGCGTTGGTGAAGTAGACGGAGCCATCCGCCGGATCGATCGGCAGCGCCCGGCACAGAACCCGAATGGTCGGGTGCCCGTCCTCTCCATCTCTGTACAGCGGGCCGAGGTTCTTCAGGTTTCCGGACTCCAGGTCATAACGCAGGAAATAACCGGAAGGCCAGGTGAGACCGTAAAGCCGGCCGCGCCTGGTATCCATATTCATCGAAATGATCCCCTGCTCTGGCGGCGCTTTCGCCAGGTTCTCGAATTTTCCGGAAGCCATATCGTACGCGAGGAAGTGGCCGCCGGGATAAGGCTTATATCCGGGCGGGGCCGCGGCCATGGTTTCCAGGTCACCTTGCACGTTGTACCAGTCGACGTGGGTGGCGAAATAGAGCTTTCCGTTGGATTCCACGAAGTTGACGTGGCTCTTGCCTTGGGGGACGGCCTTGAGGCCCTTTTCACCGGCAGCCTCGGTCAGGTCGCCCAAGTGCTGGATCTTGTCCGTCGCGGGATCGTACGAATACATCTGCGCGCCCGTGTCGATCGATGCCGCGCATAGGACATAGTAGATCTTGCCGTCGCTCGCGGCTAACATCCCGTTAAAGGTTCCGTTCGATAGTGCGAAACCGGAGTCAAAGGAGCGGGCTGTCAGATGTTTCGTTGCAGGATCCTGTGCCCTCGCGGCTGGGCCGGGACAGAAGGCGCAGAGCGTTAGAAAGGCGATGGGTAAGCCCCATCTTGGAAGTATGTAAGTACCTCCTCTAAGCATGTAAGTACCTCCTATTTCGGTTCGCTGGGTTACCCTGCCAACACGAGGTAGTCAAAGTTTCCTGGGCCCAAGCGCCGCTCGAGATGCTCCATGATGTTCCGCACCTGAGCGGCGGTCTCATGGGGACCGGAAATATAGAAGGGCTTGCCGTCATGCCCGTACTCGAAATGCGTCGGGCAGTCCGTGGCCTGCACATCGCCGAAGATCTGGCGCGCCACGTCATAATCCACATGGGGGTTGAATCCTAGCTCGTGCGCGTAAGCTACACCGCCTTCTACCAGCTTCCGGAAGCAGGTAGGCTGCATCGGCTGAAGGATCTCGGTCGGCGACCAACTCCTCAGGCGCTTGGCATACTCATCTCTGGCCACGATGGCAACAAAGGCATTTTTGACTCCCAGGCAGAAAATGTCCAGCAGGAACACGGCCAGGGCGATGCGTCCATCCGGCAGCGAGCGACTGAAAACCAAGTTGCCCATACCCAGCTCGAACAGCTTCGCCGGGACCAAAGTTTCATGGATTGCGGAATTGGCGGCCGTGGCCATCTCCGGGGCCATCGCCCCAGCCTCTCCCGGTTTGGTTGCCCTGTGTGCCTGCTTTTGCCGCTGGCGGTCCAGGTATTTCTGATATCGTCTTTCATGTCTCGACATGGGGGTGTCCTTTCAGCAGGTTTGACCGCATTCAGATGGTTGATGCCGGGCAGCTTGGGCATAAGTTCGACAGATACTTCGATCTCCCGCACTTCCGCTTCTCGAAAAGTTTCTTTAACTGCCTCCAAGTACTCCGGAATTGCCTCCCGAATATTCTCAAGCGCTTCCTCATTCTGTCTGTCCTTGTGACCAGCATCCGGGCAAGCCGGGACACGAAACACTGTAACCTTCTTCAGAAGCTTGCAAAACGACCTTGTATTTCATGATTGATCCTCAAGGTGGATTATACTCGCAACTGCTTATCCGCTGCATTCAGCGTAGGCCCTGCCTGTAGTTGCACGATCAATCAGAATGACTCGTTTCACGCAGGGTTAGACTGACTTGTATAGACCCGTCCTGGCAACGCTGAGACGATCGAGAAAAGTCGTCAGTAGCCAGTTTATCAGTCGCCAGTGAAAACGGGACAAGGCGCGTCGGACTGAGCCCCTAATTGATAACAAAAAGCGGGTGAGAGTGCTCCGGCGCCGGGACCCAACCGACCAACAGGGATCTTATCCTCCAGCCAAGCTGTTGACCGCAAAACCCCACCCTTTGCGAGGCTACCAACACCCTCGGAGAGAGAAATCGCTTGACACATGTTCGAGAGCACCTTAGCGTGACGGGTGGCGTGAGAATCGGCTTGACTCTGTCGGGAGGCACAAATGGGAAATCGAAGCGATCGTCGTGAATTCATCAAAATCATAGGTGGCGCGGCCCTGGCGCCTTGTATGCTGCGGACCGCGGAGGCGTTTGCCTTGGGAATCAACAGCGCCCTTGGGACCCCCCGCGACCAACTTGTGCTGGCAAGCAACCCGGTTCCAAACCTGCCGATCGGCGTCGCGAAAGGTCTTCATCC
>Ga0208038_1000855_pt1 | contig 19453 bp, 14 predicted proteins | sample June2015DPH_16_1_FD_184714 | JGI IMG/M metagenome (GOLD analysis project Ga0208038, IMG submission 184714) | Peatland microbial communities from SPRUCE experiment site at the Marcell Experimental Forest, Minnesota, USA - June2015DPH_16_100... | ecosystem: Environmental > Terrestrial > Soil >...
CCGACGCTCAACCGAGAAAGAGTAGTTGTAGGTGCGCGGGGCACCCATATTCCGATCCATTGCTCCCACCGCCAATTGATCGCCAACTAGGCCTCCATGGGAATCCAGCGTGGTCGGTGGCAGAGTGGGGTAGGTAAACCCGAAGGGGTAGGTATTACTTGTACCCAACGCGAACACGGGTAACGTGGTCGTCCCGCGGAGGAAGGTGGGGAAAATAAACCCCGGCGGGTTGCCCTTTAAATCGTTTTCGTCGATTCCCAGCGTCAGCCAGTCGTGGTACACGCCGAACCCGCCGCGCACGGCCCAATCCCCTTTTCCGGTCGGGTCCCAAGCAAGACCGATGCGGGGACTGAAGGCGTTGATAGGTTGGTTATAAACATTGGAAACTTGTTTCATGACTCCGTTAGCGACCTGCAGGGCTTGCGTCGAACCGGTCCCCAAGAAGAAGTTGCCAAGTACCGTGCCCGCCTCGGGGTAAGGGTTCCCAAAATCGTCCCAGCGCATACCGAGAGTCAGGGTAAGATTGGATTTCGCCTTCCAGGTGTCCTCGACGAAGGCGCCGTCAGAAGTCTTCGCGTATTCATAGGTCTCTTTACCCGGTTGGCCCGTCAACGGGTCGTACGCAAGGGCGGTCTCGGAGTAAGGGTTATCTTGGACCAGTTCCAAAAGGTTGTTGAACTGGAAGTTGGGTATTGACCCTGTAGGGGCGAAAAGAGCTAAGTCATCGCCATGCCATCCCTCGTACCCGAATTTCAGGGTATGCGTCCCGCGCACCATGGTGAGGACATCTCTCCACCTATAGTTGTGCTGGATGAAGTTGCTGTCGGCAAAACCGATGCCGATGCCCGAATTCATGCCGACCACAAATATGGGAGGCACCTCGATATTCCCTGTGAGGCCATTGAGCCCTTGGGGGCGGGAAAACCCGGCCATGGCTTCATTGAGTGTCCTCGCACTGAAGGTGTGGGTCTCGTTCACCTGCAACGAGTCCGAGTCATAGCGATTGGTGGAGTCAAAGCCGGTGCGTATCGACGAAGTTTGATCGTTGTGCGTCATGCGATAGAAGTTTCCGTACAGCCGGTCTTTAGCAAAATAGGTGTCGATTCTGGTGTTCCACTGCAGACCGTTCCGGTACGGACTTGCCTCGTAGGTCCCGGAATCGATCATGGGCAAGTCGCAGGGGAGGTTAGCTGCCGCAGCAGTGCCGCATGTCGTCGGGAACAGATCCTGCGCCGTTTGCGAGACCACTCCAGAGGCCGCGGTTTTGATGGGGTAGGTACTCAGCAGTTTCGTCCCCAGGCTGTTCGGGAAGTTCTGCTGCGCCCATTGTACAAAGTGAGGATCTTCAAAAGTGTATGCTTGAATTCCCGTCGAAAAGGTCGACCTCAAAGGCTCTATCGAGAAGAAGAAATACGTATGCCGGCGCGGAATCACAGGCCCGCCGATAAGTCCGGAAAAGTTATTGCTCACAAATGGGGCATACGCCGGGCCGGTAAACTCCGATCGTGCCCACAGGTCCTGATTGGTAAAGTAGTCGCCCACGCTACCGTGATACTGGTCGGTGCCCGATTTCGTGGTCATCTTGATGATAATGGAGCTATTCCGCCCATATTCGACGCCGAAGTCGTCTGTTTCAGTCGAGACCTCTTGGATGGAGTCTGGGTTGGGGGTCAAATTCAGGTTGCCACCGTCAATGTTGCTCGTTACGTCCAGGCCGTCAAGCATGAACATGTTGCTAAGAAGGCTTTTTCCGTTCGCACTGGCTTCTACGGGCAATTCGGTAGCAAAGTTGTCGGGAATGGTGCTCGGGAGCCCGCTGGAGCAAGAGCCCGGGGCCGTCCCGACAATAACACCCAGACCGGTGACCCCAGGGGTGACAGCCGCTAGACCCAGAAAGTTGCGCCCCTGCAAGGGCAGCGTGTGTAGCTCTTGGCTCCCTATTGTCGCCTGCAGCCGACTGTCAGCCGTGTCCAGCAAGGTTGCTTGGCCGGTCACCTCAACCGTTTGCCTGGTTCCGGCCAGCGTTAGGGTCACGGGAATGTTCACGGTTTGTCCAGTGAGCAGAGTGACCTTGACCCTCGTAGGGTTGAAGCCGATGGCTGAAACCAATAGTTCGTAATCTCCTGGCGCCAGGCTATTAAAACGATAGTTTCCTCCGCTGTCGGTCGTCTGCTTGTTGCTGACCTGGGTTGCGGTGTTCGTCAATTGAACCGTTGCGTTGGGGATGACTGCGCCGCTCGGGTCGGTAACTACCCCCTGAAGGTTGCTACTGTATTGGCCATATACCAATTGTGAAAATAGGAGGATCGCCAGGGTAATCCACCACAGGCCCACGGCCCTGCGCCCGCAGCGACGGCAAGATGCCAGCAACCCAACGGATAAGACCTTAGCCCCTTGCGCGTGGAACCATGATAGTAAATTGCTCGTATTCATTGACGAATCCTCCCTCCTTCTCGCGGCGCTAAGCTCTAAACCACCCGAGCCCAGCCGCTATGTTTGATTACGTTTTCCTGCGACTCCTTTTCAATTCGCGCAAAGTTTACCGTTACCTTAAACCCATGTCAAGAGAAAATTTCTTCGAGAATTTCTTCGTTATTGGCAAGGACAGGTGGTTATTCGAATTTATGCCCCTCGGTCGCCGCGGGGACAGCGGGGCTTGGGGTGAGGGATTTGCAACGAGGAGCAAGAATCTTGAAACGCTCCACTAGACTTCTTCCGGAACTACATACGGCGCCCGATAAGTACCTCGCAACAGTTTATTCGCCTCGTCGTCGCCGATGACCTGTTCAGTTTTCGGATCAAAGTTGAGCGTGCGCCCTAGCCGGTACGAGGCATTCGCCAAGTGGATCAAAGCGCAGGAGAGGTATCCTTCCTCGATGGGCGCATTCTGCTCTTCCTTCTTCCCGCTGCGCACGCAACTGATAAAGTTTGCCCAGTTGTTCCCTTCGCGGGAGCCGCTGGGACCGCGCTCCTGCTCCTCTCCCAGCCAGGTGCGATAGGAAGGGAATTCCTCGTTCGACATCGCCATGTAACCCTTCGACCCGTAGAAGATATTCCCCACGGAACCGGAGACTCTCGGTGGTCGTGGGCGAGAAGAATTTCTTCGGGGAGGGCCCAGGAATCCCGGGATGGTGGATCCAAATCCGAGAGAACCGATGCCTGCCTCCTGATTGGTAATCCAGTGGCGCACTTCAAATTCCAGGATCTTGGGCTTGCCCTCCGGCTGATTAAATTCGAACGCGGCGTTCAGAGTATTGGGAGTCTCCTGGTCGTCATCAAACATGAAGTGTCCGCCCAGGGCCGACACCTTGTTCGGGAATTTCACCCCGAGCCCCCAACGGGCCACGTCAATTTGGTGGGCTCCCTGGTTGCCAATATCACCATTGCCGGTGTCCCAGAACCAATGCCAGTTGTAGTGAAACCGGTTACGCGTGAACGGGTGGAGCGGAGAGGGTCCTGTCCAGAGATCGTAGTTCACGCCCGCCGGAACCGGCTCGACCGGAGTGCGTCCGATCGTATCCCGATCGTTGAAGCAGAGACCGCGGGCGAGATAGACGTCGCCGATCAGACCCTCACGTATCTTTTGGATGCCTTCGATAACGGCGCCCGCGGAGCGGTTATTCGTTCCATGCTGAACGATGCGGTTGTATCTCTTCGTAGCCCGAACCAGTTGCCGCCCCTCCCACAAGTAATGGCAGCAAGGCTTTTCGATATAGACATCCTTGCCGGCTTCGAGAGCCCAGATTCCCATCAAGCAGTGCCAATGATTGGGTGTCGCGACGGAAATGGCGTCGATGGAGGAATCTTCCAGGAGTTTGCGTACGTCGGTGTAGGTTTTGGGTGCAGGTAGGGCCATACGGTCCATGTCCGCGAGCCGCCCGTTCATGATGTTTTCATCCACATCGCACACGGCCGCGGTCTCCACGTTAGGCATTCGGGCGTATTCCTCAATGTGCTGAAAGCCCTGTCCACGAAGCCCGCAGACGCCGACCCGGACACGGTCGTTCGCGCCAAAAACCCTTTGGGGCTCGGTGATGAAACTAATTCCCGTGAGGGCCGCTGCACTTGCACCCTTTTCCAAGACTCCTTTCGTGATACGTTTCATTTCGTTCCTTTTCTCTCCTGGCATTGTCTCTACCCTTCGTGATTTGCGATTTTCAACCACCCTCTACCCTTCGGCGTAAAAGAGGACTACAAGTTATGAACAAAGATAGGGGGTGTCAAGGGGATAAAATCCCTACGGCATCCTTTTCGCTGACCCTCGTCGGGGCGGCCATGGCCCTGAAATGGTCGAGGTCGAAGTCTTTGTACAAATCCAGGCAAAACAGTTCAGGCGCCGAACGGAGTGGAACCGCCGCCTCCAGAAGAAACTCGAGACTGTGCATACCGCCTGTAATGGCGACTTCTGAAAACAACTTGGGTTCGAGCGCGGCGGCCACGAGCGAAACCACCTGGCTGCGCATCCCTGCGGCCTCCAGCCGAGGGTGGGCTTGGCCGGAAGTTTGTCCAAGCCACTTCGCGGCGCCGATCAGTTGACCCACTTCGAGGCCCAGCGGGCGATCCCCCATACTTGCCACCAGAAATTCATAATCCGTGGGGTCGGGGCTCTCCGGCAGCGTCTCCCCATTGAAGACGACGTCAAGGGCGAGCACCTGCTCGCCCCGGTTCACGCGGTCGGATACTGACTCGCCCGCAGCCTTGCGGCCTTTGTCGTTAAGGACCAGGGTTGTCGGCGCGTTCGCGGGTGCCGCAATGTCTTTCAGCCACACGCTTGTCGCGCTCAACTCATTGGAGAAATCGAGCCGATAGGAAAGCGTTTCCAGGCCCTTGCCTTTGCTGTTCCACATCCGCCAAGCGTTGGCTACCGTCACCGGCTTATAGCGAATGACGGACTTGAGAATTGACCTCTGTGATGCCGCCCAGGTTTCCTGCGTTGTGGAGTCTGCGGGGATGGCAGGGCGGGAAATTCGCTCTGCAAGTTTCTTCGCCAGGCCCACGGTAGTCAGGTTATCGGCCGGCAAGCCCACACTTAGCTCGTCGAAAGTCTTCAACTCTGACCCGCTGGGAATCTCATCCCTGGCCACGGGCAAATGAAAATGTTCGGTGAAAAACCTGTAAGCCTGAAGGCGATTGTCAAGGTGGTAGTTGTGCGTTCCCGGATCGAGGTTTTCATAGAAGGCCAGATTCTGTTCTTTCCCGAAGATTCGGAAGAAGGGCTTGAGATCGTCAAAAATGTAAGGCTTCACAAGCATGGCGCGGAAGCAGCAATCGTCCTCGGCGTTGTGAATCAAAAGTGTCGGACGGGGGGCGCGCAAGGCGACCAGGTTAGTGTAGTCCTCGCCCGCGAGGAAATCGGTCGGTGTCTCCTCGATTTCGTCGGTATCAACCGGGTGGGTGATGTTCGATTCGAGGGAGCCAAACCCGGCCACTTCCACCATCACGGCAACACGCGGGTCAAGAGCGCCGAGCACAATGGCTTGCCAACCGCCGCCGGAAAGGCCCGTAATCCCTAGGCGGCTCGAGTCAACTTGCGGAAGCTCGGCAAGATAGTCGAGCCCCCGGCGCATCGCCAAATAAAAAAGCCCCAGCGCATTCGAGCCCACCAGGTCCAGGTGGGCGCCGTAATCGTGCGCACTCTGTTTCTGGGCGAGTTCACCCATCCCGATCCACTCGAGGCTTAGCGCTACCATCCCACGCCGCGCGAAATTGATGCAAGCCTTCTGCGCGGACTCCTGTACCTTTCCCGAAGGTCCATGCCCTTCGACGTACAAGATGGCCGGAGTCTTTCCACCAGGATTTTCCGGCTCGTAGAGGATCGCCGTTGACCAGTAACCGGGAACGATTTCAAAGCGCAGTTTCCGCCACCGGTAGCCTTGGCTATTTTCGACCGGGCCCACTTCTTCGAACCGCGGTGGCGATTCCACCCACTCGTGCGGCCAACCGTGGAACGCGATGTCATTGAGCATGTGCTGGCGCAGCTTGGCCGCCTCCCGACTCCACTGCTCGGGGCTCTCGGGCGCCGGGAGTTTTGGAATCCGTTCCATCATATAGCGCTGCACCTGGTACGCCGTGACCGGCACAGGCTGGATTGACGCCTCAAGCACTCGCGTGACCGATTGGGGTGTGGTCTGGGCTTGTGCAAAAGCCACGCTTACCAAAGTGACGAGGATGAACCGTTGAATGGGATGCATGATTCCGCCTCCTGGCGACCGGAGTTCACTTGCTCGGCGACAGAGGGCTTCCCGATTGGTCGGGCCAGACCAGCCGCCGGCCGCGCGCTGGAACCACCGTGCCGAGCGTCGCTGCCATTTTACTGCGTGGCAGGGGGGTACAAGCGAATTGCGTTATCGTGCAGGTAGCCCCGGGCGATCTCCAGTGCTTTCCCCTCGGTTATTTCGCCGGTCGCCACCATTTCAGCTAGCGCGGCTGCGAGGGCAGTGCGTGCCGACTGTACGCCCTGCCAGTAAGTTTCTTCGGAGCCCAGGGCGGCGTTGTAGGGGTAGGCGTCCGAACCAAAAGTGATCTTTTCCGGGTAAAGCTGGAGCCACAGCTTCAGTGGAATTTTGAACTCCGAAGGATAAAGCAGGACTTCGATCTCAGAAGTATCTATGAAGACGTTCTTCATCGACGCCAGCCAGATGATCTCTCGAAAGTATGGATATCCGCCATGGAGGAGCACGAAAGTGGTGTCCAGATAGCGCGGATCCTTGAGCACGTTTTCAAGATTGAGAACATCACCTCTGCGAAGACTGAAGTAGTCACCTTCGCCGATGGCACTATGAAAATGGACGGGAAGGTGCAGCCGGCCTCCTTCCCTCACGAGGTGGCGGAATACGTAATCCTGGAAGGCCGTGTATTCCTCGGGACTGGGCACACCGCCGGCCCGATACTTTTGATATACGGTGGCCGCAGCCTCGCGGGGCGGGTCGGCGAAGTAAAGCGAGCGGAAATAGGCGGCTTCAAACTTGATGGCGATGCCACCGCGCTGCCGGTTTTCCTCCAGGATGCGGGTGATGAAGGCAAGGTACGCATCGAAGTCGTCGGGCAACTGGCTGATCCCCGCCTGCTGCATGTACCTGTGCAGCACTTTCTCCTGGAGCGGGATGTAAACACCTTCGTCCGGATTCTCACTGGTCACGAGCTTGTTATCGAAGGGGAAAAGAAAGGAGTCAACGAAAAACACCCAGCGGAACCGCTTAGGATTCAGGTAGCCTGGCATCGCCACGCGATTGGCGACGGACGCCTCGATTCCGCATTGGTCGAGGATCTGGTCCCAATAGGCAGTGCTTCCCCCCTTCTCGGCTGCGGCTGATTTTTCCGCGAGCCAGCGCATGTGTTCCTCGCTCATGTCGGAATAGGGATAACCAAACAGCGACTTCGCCGCCAACGCGAGTTGGGGTTGGTTTCCCGCGCGCGCAGGGGCTGGTGCTGAGGAGGAGTGGCCTGAGCATCCACATCCGGATCATCACCAAATCCGGGGTGCGCATGGTGGTCGAAGATCTTGATGCGCGCGATCTTTTGATACAACCGCTGATAGATTGCCTGGACGTCTCCTGACGGCAAGGCGCGGGCCTGAGGCCAGGCTGGTCCAGCCAGGAAAGTCGTGCAAACAAGAACTGCTGTAAATGCACGTCTTGCCAATTCCATGATTCTCGACATCCCCCTGTTCCTCCTTTGAAAGAGCTAGTGACCTTTGGAGAGCCGCCCGCACGAAAAATCAACTTCCCCCAAATGATACCAGTGCCAGAATCTGCTTTTGGTTGCGGCCAAGGGCCGTGCTGTGTTACTTGTTCCGCAGGCGGTCGAGCGCCCAGGTGGCGTGTTCACGGACGATGGGGTCAGAATGCTGGGCAACCTGCTCGAGCCAGGGTACAAACCTCTCATCACCGGAATTGCCCATGGCCACGCAGAGATTGCGCAGCCAGCCGCGGTACTTGGCACGCTTGATGGGCGAATGGGCGAAGATTCGGTGGAAGTCATCTTCACTGATTAAGGCCAAGACATCCAACGACGGGTTGAACAGAGAGAGGCTGGAAGTGTCCGATGTCAGTGGTCCGTTGTCCGTTGTCAGTTGTTTGCGATTGTCTCCGTCTTTCGGCGTGGGCTGGGCCGCCGCCACACTCATTGGGTGGAATTGCGGTACTTTCGTTGTCGCTGCCTGCTTGACGCAACGCTCGTCTGGTGATTGCCGTTGCGAGGAAAGTCTCTGCTGATAGCTGATAGGTGACGGCTGATGGCTGCTGTTCCAGGGACACACATCCTGACAAATGTCGCACCCGAAGACGTTGGCGCCGATCATTGGCCGGAACCGCTCCGGGATTGCTCCCTTGATTTCGATAGTGAAGTAAGAGATACACCGCGACCCATCCATCACGTAGGGTTCAACCAACGCCTCCGTGGGGCACGCATCAAGGCACGCCGTGCATGACCCGCAGCGGTCGGGAGCGGGCAAGTCCGGCGCAAGCCCAAGGCTGGTCAGGATGACCCCGAGAAAAAACCAGGAGCCCTTCTCCTGATTGATGATGCAGGTGTTCTTTCCCATCCAGCCGATTCCCGAAAAGCGGGCGAAAGCTCGTTCGATAACGGGGCCGCTGTCAACAAAGACCCGGGTCTCGACGCCTGGCGCCAGCTCTTCCAAAGCCGCGCGAAGCTGTTCGAGCTTTGCCCGCATTATCTCGTGATAATCCTGTCCCCAGGCGTAGCGCGAAACCCAGGCGCGAGGCGCGCTGGCGGCAGAAACTGGAAATTGGAAAATAGAAACTGGAAACTCGAAACTGGAAACTGGAGATCGGAAACTGGAAATTGGAAATTGCAGACTTGAGGCTGCCAGCCGTCCGTTGTCAGTGGTCCGTTGTCCGTTGTTGCCAGTTACCGGAGACGAGGAACCCACTACGGAGTTCTGGATCCCGTTTTCGGATTCCTGGCTTGTTTGTTGTTCATTCTGACTTCTGACTCCTGACTTCTGACTTCTGACACCTGTGCCACCAACCTCAGTTGAATAAGCAAGCGGCGTGTTATAGACCAGTCCAACGCAGATAACTGACTTGGCAGAAGGGAGGACCAAGTGCGGAGCGAAGCGCTCGGGGTTCTCAAGGTATCGCATCTCCCCGTTGAAGCCCTTTTCCACCCACCGTCGGGAAAACTCGAGGTCTTTCCAGACCCCGATGGGTGCGATCCCCGCTAGATCAAAGCCGAGGTCGAGAGCGCGCTGTTTTACGGCAAGGCTCGATAGCATTGGGTTGAATCATAACTCCGCGTGACAGGAGATTCCAGAGAGGCGTTGTCTCAGACCGACGAGTCATGGTTAGCTATCGGCGGGCGCGCAACCAGCCCCGCCCTTCTCCTGCTATCGCCCGGAAAATGTTGGTGACGCGAAGCGCTTTGGAGTGCGGCAGCTTGCTGCCGCTTTTCCCGCTCGGCGGGACCAGCTTGCTGGCCGTGTTTCGGCCCCTGTATAAACGACGTTTGCCTGCGAGCAAGCTCGCAGGAAGACAAAGCGGCAGCAAGCTGCCGCACTCCAAAGCCCGCTGAGGCTAGATGTGACAGTGGTCAAGTCTGTGTGCTTCACCTGTCATTCGAGCGTTGCAAGAAATGTCAAAACGCATGCCAACATATTGATCTGTAAGCACGTTGTTCAGAGCGATTCAATTGACCCTTCGCACCGTATAGCCCCCAAAAACTGCCGTTCGACAGAATGTAGTTCGCCATTGGTCAATCTCTCCTTAACATTGTTAGCCTGAATCGCGGGGCTGGAGACGAGCCGGTCATTATCCTTTTCCGAAGGTTTCCGGAATACCACGTAGAGAGGAAGAACAACCATGCCTAGAATCCGAGGTCAGCGGTTGATGAAGTACGCCGATCAAGCTATTTCCTCAACGGCTGGATTGCTCTTTAGTACTATCCAGTTTTTCAACAAGTACAAACCCGGTCCCACTTTTATTCCTCGTTGGTCGGACAAGCCTCTCCTGAAATCATGGCAAAAGACCAAGCCTGAGCTGGGATGGCCTCGCCAGACTGACTCACTTTGTCCCGAATGCGTGAAGCAAGCACGGGAAAAGATCTTGAGTGGCGCGCAGAACTGGCAAACGCTCTTAACTGAGAAAGTGGGAGAAATCAAGGCCACGATTCTTGAACGGGATGGCCAGGTTTGGATGGTCAAGGATTGCCCCATTCACGGCCACTTTGAAGACATGATGGCTGTTAACGCGGATTTCCTGAGCTGGATTGAAAAGAACTTTCCCGGCCGCGACATTCGCGCCCACAACGACGAAGGTCTTCACAACCATGGTTCGAGTTCCATCAAGCACGGGCGCGGTTCAGTGCTCACCGTGGACTTGACCAACCGCTGCAACATGATGTGCGACCCTTGCTTCATGGACGCCAACCAGGTGGGCTTCGTGCACGAGCTTTCTTGGGAAGACATCCAGGAAATCCTCGACAATGCCATCAAAATCAAACCGCGCCGGCAGATGTCGGTGCAGTTTTCGGGCGGCGAGCCGACCATGTCGCCTTATTTCATTGACGCCATCCGCTATGCCCGCAAACTGGGTTACAACAGCGTCCAGGCAGCAACCAATGGAATCGAGTTTGCCAAGAGCAAGGAATTTTGCCAGCGCGCTTTCGATGCCGGCCTCCGCTATGCCTATTTGCAGTTCGACGGCATCGGCAATGACGCCAACAGCCACCGTCAGGTGGGCAATCTGTTCGATGTGAAGCTGCGGGCCATCGAGAACATGCACGAGGCGGGCATCGAGATCATTCTGGTTACCACCCTTGTGAACAACCTGAACAACGACCAGGTGGGGCCCATTGTAAACTTCGCCCGCGAGAACCCCAAGAAGATCGCCTTCGTGGCCTTCCAGCCGGTGAGCTTTACGGGCCGCGACGAGGACATTACTCCACAGCGCCGCCTGCGCCAACGCTACACGCTCTCGCACCTGGCGTTGGACGTGAAAAAGCAGACCGGGATCACCGAACCCACCCGCGACTGGTTCCCCATCTCTTTGATGGGCGCCTTCGCGGACTTTGCCGACCTGGTTCACGGACCCGAAGCTGAGTGGGGACAGGTGAGCTGCGGTTGCCACCCCAACTGCGGCGTGGGAACCGCCTTGATGATTAATAAGGAAACCAAAGAGTGGGCGCCGGTTCCCCAGTTCCTCGATATTCCCCGGCTCGTGCAGGATATGCAGGGGATCACCGACTCAGCTCGCGGGAAGCTGTTTTCCAACTTCATGATGGGGCTGGCGCTTCTCAAGAACTACAGGCCGTTCCGGGCGCCCAAAAGCCTGGCCTTGATCGACTTGCTCAAGAAGTTCGACAAATCCTTTGCGCTCACGGGCGAGGCAAGGGCCAGAAAGAATTATGGCGCCTCCGACCCCGACCGTACTTATGAAGACGCTCTCAAGCGCCGTTCCGACCCCTGGAATTTTCTCTTTATCGCCGGCATGTGGTTCCAGGACCTGTTCAATTATGACTTCCGCCGCACGGAGATGTGCATCATCCCCTACGCCACGCAGCAGGGGGAGATTTCCTTCTGTGCCTACAACACGGGAATCGGCTGGCGAAAGATCCTGGAGAACATGTACAAGAACGCGACGGTTGCCGAATGGTACAAGACCCACGGCAAGCACCAGATCTATGCCAAGGGCAAATCCGTGGAACTCAACAGCACTGGGCATTCACTCTACGTGAACGCTGAAGATGCTGCCCGCCTGCGTTCGAAAGAGCACGACATCCCCATTACCGCGGCTGAGGAAGAACGTCAACGCAGGAAGACTGCCTGGGAGGCTCAGCAAGCCCGCCAGTACTATGAAGAGATAGTGCTGAAGAAGCCAAAGGGCGAATTAGTTCAGATTGGTGATGCCGCCAAAGAGGTTGAGGAAAAAGTTTCAGTCTAACTCAGGGCTGGATGGTGGGTAATTCTGGGCCGGCCGCGTAGCAGCGCGACCGGCCCCTTTTTTTCGCATCATGGGCGGAGATGACGACGAAATACGTAGGGCCGAACGGCGTTCGGCCACCACGGAGCGAGCGCCGTTCGCCGCTACATGGGCCCAGCCGGGGCGGGCCCCGGCTCTACAAATGGCGGTGAGGAAGAAAATCGGAAAGGGAGTGCCGCCGCAGTCGAGACACCCGACCGCCCTGTAGAGAAACGAGGTACGAGCCCCGTGCCGTCTGGTGCAGGGCAGGCCCCCGACGCAAAGGCAGACTTTGGGCTTGTTTTCAGCGGCCTTCGGCGACGGTAGCGCCTGGCTTGCGGAGTTCTGCGAACTGGCTTATGCGCACGATGCCGCCTGGCAGGATGGCACGGATTTCAAGTTCACCGCCCATGGCCTCGATGATTTTTCGAAGCGTGCTGATGAACATATCCGAACGCCGTTCGACTTTGGAGATGGCGGCCTGCCGGACGTGCAGGACCTCGGCCAACTGCTCCTGAGTCAAGTCCAGGGCAGTGCGCAACTCGTCCAGGGCCATCTCTTGAATGATTCGCTCGGCCTTGGCTTCAGAACGAGCGCGCGCCTCGGCCGACATCTTCGCCTGGAGCTCTTTGAAATTCTTCGCCATGCCTTTAAGCCTCCTTCTCAATCGCCGCCAAATGCTCGTCGTAAAGCCGGTCGGCTATCGGAACAAACTTCTCGTACCACCTGTCGTCACCGGTCTTGTCGCCTCCCAGGAGCAGAATGGCTGAACGCCTCGGGTCAAACGCGTAAAGCACCCGGTACGGCCTTCCCGCATGTTGGATGACCAGTTCCTTCATGTGGGGGTGGCGAGACGAAGCGATCACGTCGGAGTGAGGCCTGCGTAGCGCCGGGCCATACCGCTGAAGTAGGATCACCTTGGCGTTCACGTCTTCCTGCTCCGCTTCGCTGAGAGTGTTCCACCACCCCTCAAACTCCTGCGTAAACTCGACCGCCCATTCCACAGAAGGAATATAACCCCGGTGGAATCATCTTGTCAAGGTCTTTGTGATAAGCCTTCACACTGAGCGCCAACGCAAGATCGACGGATTGTGGGCTGAGGAAGCGGAAGATCGGATTGACGCATTTGAGCGAGGCGGATAAGAGCCGTCTCGGCGAAAGAGGCTTTTGAAACGAACAAAGGCGCGAAGCCGTGACCGTCAAGTTTCTGGCAGAAGGCAGATCCTCTTCATTCTGGCTCCTGACTCCTGACTCCTGACATCTACCCGCTTCGTCTTATTCTCTCAACGTGCGGACGACCCGTTCGACGAGGTATCGGTCCGCCACTTGGTATTGGTCCTCCGGCGGGTAGAGAGCGCCTCCAAAAGTCACAAAGGGCCGGCCTCGAACGGAGGTATCAGACTGAGTCTTGAAGGCAGTGAGATGGACCTGTTTGCAGCCCGTCGACTCCACGACTTGGCGGAGGCTGGGTGGCTTTATGCCCCCGCCAGGGAGTATTTCGATGCGGTCGCCGGCATATTCAATCAGCCGCTTGATGAGGTGTGCACCCTCCGGCACGGTATCTTCCTGGCCGCTTGTCAGGACGCGAGTAAACCCCAGCGCGACCAGTTGATCCAGAGACCGAAAGGGGTCGGGGGTAACGTCGAAAGCGCGATGGAAGACAGCCTGCCGATCACCGATGAGTTTCCGGATGCGTGTACACCGTTCCTCGTCGATGCCGCCGTCGGCATTCAGTATCCCGAACACCATCCCGTCGGCGCCCTGCTCAGCAGCAAGCACGGTATCGCGTTCCATGACCGCCATTTCCGACTCCGTGTAGCAGAACCCTCCTCCGCGCGGTCGAATCATAACCATGATCGGGATCTTTAGCCGGGCTTTCGCTTCGATAATCGTACCGAGGGAGGGCGTCAATCCTCCCAGGAACAGCGCCGAGCAGAGTTCGACGCGGTCAGCCCCGCCCCGTTCCGCTTCAAGCGCATCCTCGAGCGAGCCGCAGCAAATCTCCACTAGAATCCTCTGCATTGCCATTAGACTCCTCCTGTCGTTGCCGTCTTTATATCTTCAATAACGTTCTTAGGGCCTCAACCTCTTCCATAGTATTGACCATAATATTGAGAAAGAGCCCCCGTGGTTCCAGCGAATCCAAGAGAAGCCGCATTTCCTGCGGGTTGAATGAACCCCGGATCAACAATGGCCGCTTGGCCTTCTGCACCTTCTGAAAATAGGGGGCCATTTCCTTCAGCGGCGGACCACACACATCGTTGTTTATTTCGAAGCATTTTATCTCTTGGATTTCCAGAAATGCCTCCAGCAGGAACATCGAAGTTGAGTGCAGATGAATGAAACTGCCGGCGAAGTGACCGGCGAGCATGCGGTCCACCGGCTGGACAAACTTTCGATAAAGCTCTGGCGAAAATACCGCCGTGGCATCCTCCTGCATGCGAATGATCGGGCCGGGTGACCACAGTGAATACTGGGCATCAAAATAGCCGCCATGAAATAGCGGAACACGCTTCCAAAACTCCTCGGTGATTTCGCGGAAGATCTCACCCAGCCGCCGGAGAAGTTCGGCGGACTTCTCCGGTTCGTCCATCAGATCCATGATGCTATCATTGTGTCCGCGCAAGACCGCATGCAGATCGGTCGGTCCGAGCTCCGCGGCGTGGCTTACTGGAAAACCCCCGTTGGATCTCGCCACTAAGGCTTGGCCGAATTCCATATATTTTCTGAACCAAGGGTTTTGATGATCCAACTGCACCTGCAACGCCTCATCCCAGGATAAATGCTGTTCTTCACCCATGACATTGTCGGGTAATATGCGCAACTTGCAGCCCAACATCCCGGGCAAAAAGGGGACAGCCACCTGCATCGGGCATGCTCCCCGAATGATGTCGTCATCGAGAGTCTCCCCTTCCCGCAACATGCGGATGTAATCGTCCATGAAGGCTTGCGGAGCAATCATCGCCGGCGTCAGGTACCTGGAAGAACTCCAAGCCTTGCAGGCCGTAAACTCTCCGAAGGGAAACCAGCCGATGAAAGTGAAACCCACCAGGGGCCGTTTCACATCTTCCCGTTTCCAAAAAGATATGTACCGTTCGATCTTTGCTGGATCGTTTCCAAACGCCGCTTTCGACATCGAAATCTCCCTTTTTGCCGGTTGTTATTAACTCTGCAGCGGGCCGAGGCTTGCTGCCTTCGCAGGGAACCAGCACATTGAAAAGTGCGGTGCACTCAAAATGGCCTCTTGCGAACGATCTTGAAGACGAAAGCGTGCTCACAGGGCTTGGTTTTCGTCGTCTCCACTGTGAGCCCTTCCGTTGTCATTTCCCACTTAAGCTCCCTACCGTCCCCGAGCATGCGGATGGAGACAATCTCAGAGGGGTAGAGGCCGTTCCAGAAGTTCCTGTTGGGGTCCGGGCCACCGGCCAAGCTCTTGATGAGGACTTTCTCGCCCGGCCAGCCGAGCACCGTAGCGTAGAGAGTGTTGTCTTTGGTGGTGAAACGGATGTCCTGCGCCGTGTAACGGAGTTGGTCCGTCTCGTTGAAAGGGCCGCCCTTTTCGAGGTGCGTCGGACCCTCACCGGCGATGACCCAGGGTGTCGTGCCGTAAATGGCTTCGCCGTTGACCTGGAGCCACTTCCCCATGCCGAGCAGCCGCTCTTTGGCTTCCTCCGGAATGGTGCCGTCCGGCTTGGGGCCGACGTTCAGCAACAGGTACCCGTTCTTGCTCACCCGGTCCACCAGGTTGTGAACGAGGTTCTCAGCAGTTTTGAAGCCCGCGCCGTTGACGTACCCCCACGCCCCCTGATTGTCCACCGACGAATCGGTGATCCACTCGTGGTAGGTCATCTCCTGTTCCTGACCCAGTTCCAGGTCGTCGATGCCGACGCCAGGCGGCAAGTCGTGGCCTTTATACGTCACGACCACTTCCTTGTTCTCGGCCGCCGCCTTGTTGAAATAGTACGCCAGGACGTCCTGCTTGTAGACCTCGGGGACGAATCCCAAGCCGAAGTCAAACCAAATGAAATCGGGGTCGTACTTGTCGATGACTTCGCGGACCTTGCCCTCCCACTTGTCGAGGAACTCCTTGCTGGGCTGGGCGCCCTTCTCATGAATGGGGCCATACAGACCCGAGTAGCGGGGGTCCCCACAGTCGTAGCGCTTGTCCCAAGTTGGGAAGAAGTACCAGTTCTCCATATGATGGAAGGCGACGACGAACTTCATTTTGTGCGCTTTGATGGCCTTTGCGAGCTCACCGACCACATCCCGTCTGGGCCCCATCTTCGCCGCGTTCCACTCCGAGTACTTCGTATCCCACATCGAGAATCCATCGTGATGTTCTGCCACGGGCCCGGCAAAGCGCGCGCCCGACTTTTGGAATAGGTCCGCCCATTCGTCGGCGTTGAACTTCTCGGCCCTAAACATAGGAATGAAGTCCTTATAACCGAACTTCTCCAGTGCGCCGTAGGTGGCCTCCTGGTGTACTCTCTCGGGTGAATTTGGATTCATGTACACATGGTGGGAGTACCAGGTGCCGTTCGGACCGACCGCCGGCACGGAATACACTCCCCAGTGGGTATAAATGCCGAACTTGCCATCCCGGAGCCACGCTGGCGCATGCCAGTTTCTCAGGGAGTTCCACGTCGGCTGAAAGGGCTCGGCGGACCCCGTGCCCAAGTGGGCCTTTCCCGCAGCGCCGCTCGAAATTAAAGCGGAAGAGGAAGTCGTAATTAGAGACCCAGCGGAAAGAGCTAAGCCGGCCTTCAAAAGATCTCGTCGTATGTAGCTCATTACGTTCTCTCCTTTTCGTACGCTCAAATATCCGTAAGCGAGGCTGCTATGGCGAAAGCCTTATGCCACGCCCGGCATCATGTAGGCGCGTCCTCAACAATACTCCGCACCTATAATTACCAGCAAACTGCATAAAAAGGTAGCGCCTCAACCCACCATGTCTGGCAAAGCTCATGGCCCCACAGCAATTGACTCAACCCATAAGCGAGGGATACTCGTGGGACTCCCTGCAGCCCTAATGGCCAACTTCATCGCGTGGCGCGAAGAAAGGCAGATCCTTCTCCCGCAAGGCGGGATCAGGATGACATGTCCCGCCGCGGCGGGAGCGTAGCGAAGAATCTGCTTTTGGTTGCGGCTATGCCGCACTGTAAACGATACAGGGTTTTCCTTTGTCTGCATCATGTGCGCGGGATGGCGAAACGACATGTGACTTTGCGTGGCTGAAGGTAACGGAATGCACCGTCGCTTAGGCGATGCGTCCTTTAAGTAAGCTGATAGGCTCTGTAAGCGAAGAGGAGGAGGTACAATGCGCGCAAGAGGAGAAGTTCAGCCCCAACAAGGGAGATCCTGCGGGTTATCCTCTCCCCTTAGATCCGCGAACCTGGATTAGGCATCGGGCGACATAACCTTAGGACTAGATTCTTACCGCCAAACTCTGCGCAGGTTGTCGCACACGTTTTTGCGGTATCGCCCTTTTCGACTTTCGACTCTCGACTGCCCCAAGAGGGCGGAGAATTTCAAATCCCTTTGGCTAGCCTTTCTTTACCACGATCTCGACTCGGCGATTCTTTTGTCGGCCCTCGGGGTTGTCACGACCATCGGGGGAAGTATTGGGCGCCACAGGCTTTGTCGCTCCCCACCCTCGAATCGTCATGGAGCTGGAAACGCCATGCGCGAGCAGCCAATTCTTTACGGAATCCGCTCGCCGCTCGGAGAGCTTTTGGTTGTAATCTTTCAACCCTTTGTTGTCCGTGTGGCCCTCAATGGAACATGAGGCATTCGGGTAGGATTTGAGGACTGTGGTTACTTTTTCAAGCTCGGGAATGGCTTTGGGGAGGAGGTCGGGTTTATCAAAATCGAATAAGACATCGCTGGAGAGCTCGATTCGAATCTCGATGTCTGTAGTCTTGGCCCGCAGGTCCTTGAGGGCTGCATTCAAGTCCTGAGCCTTGCCCGCCACTCCCAGGGTCAGCCCTTTGATTTCCACCACCTTGCCCTGGAGAGGCAGTACCTTTCCCTTCGCACCCGGAGGAACGGGGTCGTCAGGCTGGTATTTTTGAGCGATCAGCCGTTGAGGTCCAATTACTAAACCCAAGAGACAAAAAAGCGAGGAAAAGTAGCCGCGCGGGCTTGGCCTGATCAAGAATCCCCCCTCACTGCGATATCGAAACATCCTCAAACGGCGGGAAATCCGGAATGTTGATGCCGATTTTGCCCGAGGTGGCCGGTGGCGCTGGAAACTTCGCCCAATTGCCACGCTGCTCGCCAGCCGGAAGATCTCCCTGGAAGACATCCAGAATCCCGTGCCCTTCGGTATCGGAAAGATAAGAATACTTCTTGTTTTCAGCAGGATCGATGAAGTAGAGGGCGGCATAGTTGTAGGAAACGTTCCAGCCACTGTAGTAGTGCACAGTTTTTGCTTGCGAGGCGGCATTAACGAGTCGCCATTTGACGAGCAACGCGCCGCCACTAACGCGTCTCACTTCCATCAGATCACACCGCAGGTCAGGGTCTTTAGAGGATTGGCCATTGGCGATGCCACCGGGCGGCACCGCGGGCGGAGCCGCTTGGGCCGGTGCAGCCGCGGGCTGGGCGGCAGGCTGAGCTGCTGGCTGAGCCGAGCGCTGACTCGGCGTGCTAGCCTGCTGCGTTGGCTCTGGTGAGGTTCCCTTTGAACACGACGTAGCCAGAGCCGCACAAATAACGATCAAAATCCACGCTAAACAAACGCCCAGTCTATTCATGAGGAATACCTCCCTCCAAGTACATGTCTTCAATTGTCATGCTGGAATTGCCCTGAAACAAACGATTAGAGGTACTTCATCGTCCATTTGCAAGCACGATCTGCGGGGCGCCAATTCGCCGATAAGGCTGTCGAATACGATAGATACTGGGTTCGGAGCGCGGCAGGTTAGCGCCCACGGGCCGTGCCGAGCGTTGCCGCCTTGCGGTTCGGCTGAGATCAGTGTTCCAAAGCTCGGTTTACCGTCCGCTTGCGCTCAGCAAGGAATACCTCGCCCTCAGCCTCTCTCTTGGCTCACTAAACCCGAAATCGTAAGTTGAGACTGCTCTCGCTCTGCCATCTCAAAGAATCAGAATCGCCTGAGCCAGCGTCCTGGAAAAACAAACCGGTGCACCGAACGAGAGGCTGCTCGGGATGAGCCATAGGGCCGGTCCCTCCATGGCGGGACGCGGCCCTACAGCCGAATTAGGACACCACCGGGAGTTGGGTAGTGGGTGGAAAGCATGTTGCTGCCCATTCGAGCGTGAGTTTTAGACCCGCCTTTTAGCTTGGGGCTTGCTCAAAGGGGGTGCATAATGCCTCCTAGGAGTGAGCCACAGACAGGATCGTTAGAGCAATTTATGCTCGACAATGCTATGCATATGGAATGTGGCTCCCTAGTACTACTACGTTAAGTTAAGGTGGACGGTTTCGTTTGCGAATTACGCTGCCACAATACGCGCACTCTCCGGTCCAGGTAAACAACAGGCGTTGGATCTCACGACGCGTCTGGGGCAGGGTCCAC
>Ga0208038_1000862_pt1 | contig 19329 bp, 9 predicted proteins | sample June2015DPH_16_1_FD_184714 | JGI IMG/M metagenome (GOLD analysis project Ga0208038, IMG submission 184714) | Peatland microbial communities from SPRUCE experiment site at the Marcell Experimental Forest, Minnesota, USA - June2015DPH_16_100... | ecosystem: Environmental > Terrestrial > Soil >...
ATTGGCGCCGCCGCACGGAGGAATTCTCGGGCGGCTGGCAGATGCGGATTGCCTTGGCCAAGCTGTTGCTGGAAAAGCCCAACCTGCTGCTGCTCGACGAGCCCACCAATCACCTCGACCTCGAAGCCCGCAACTGGCTGGAAGAGTACCTGAACGATTATCCGCACGCTTACCTGCTGGTCTCGCACGACCGCTTTTTCCTCGACGTCACCGTCGATAAGATGGTCGAGATCTGGAACCAGCGCGTCCACTTTTACGGCGGCAATTATGAGAAGTACCTGGCGGAGAAGACTGCGCGGCGAACCCAGATCGAAGCGGCTTACAAGAACCAGCAGGAGCGTATCCAGCAGCTCGAAGTGTTCATCAACCGCTTCCGCTACACGGCCACCAAGGCCAAGCAGGTGCAGAGCCGCATCAAGGAACTCGACCGCATGCAGCGCCTCGAGATCCCGCTCGAGGAGAAGGCCATCCACTTCAGCTTCCCCCAGCCCAAGCCCAGCGGCCGGACGGTGGCGGAGTTCAAGCAGGTAGCCAAGAGCTACGGCGCCAAGCGGGTGTTCCGCGAGGTGAGCTTCACCATCCAGCGAGGCGAGCGAGTGGCCCTGGTGGGCGTGAACGGGGCGGGAAAATCAACCCTGCTCAAGCTGCTGGCCGGTATCGAGCCGCTGAGCGGGGGAGAGTACAAGCGAGGCCACCAGGTGGAGGTGGATTATTTCGCCCAGGACCAGTACAAGGCGCTGGATGCGGAGGCGCGTCTGCTCGACGACCTGACGCGCGCCGCCCCCATGTCGCTCAGCACCCAGACGGAGTTGCGCAGTCTCCTGGGCTGCTTCCTGTTCAGCGCAGATGATGTTTTCAAGCGTATCGGCGTACTTTCGGGCGGCGAGCGCAATCGCTATGCGCTGGCGCGCATGCTGCTGCGCCCCTCAAATTTCCTGCTCCTCGACGAACCTACCAACCACCTCGACCTGCGCGCCAAGGACATGCTGCTGGAAGCGCTGGCGGAGTACACCGGCACGGTGGTGTTCGTCTCCCACGATCGCTATTTCATCGACAAGCTGGCCACGCGGGTGTTCGAGATCGGCAGCGGCGAAGTGAATGCCTTCCCGGGCAACTACGAGGATTACTTGTGGCGCAAGCAGGGGAAGGAAATCGATCTCACCCTGCCAGGGCTGCCGGATCTCGTGGGAGAGCGTGGGCTCTCCCGCAAAGGACACGACATCGGCCCGCTCCCAACGGCGCCGGCAACTCCCTCCTCCGTTAAATCGAAGCGGCTGAATCCGATTCGCCTGCAGCAGATGAAGGATCGCTGCCGCGAAATCGAAGAGCAGGTGGCGCGCTTGGAGGCCGAGATCGAGGGCTATGCCCAGGAATTGACCCATTTCAGGAGCGCGGCGGATTCCGTGCGGCTTGCCAGGTCGATCGAGCAGGGGCGCCAAGAAATCGCCCGGGTGATGCGCGAGTGGGAAGATACGGCGAAGGTGGTCGAGGAGCAGGAAGCGGAAGTGCGGGAATAGCCACACTATTTGGAACGTCCCCGCCTTGCACACCCGAGACAGGTAGACGACACCCTTCCTTGCCCGGCCTCGGGCCGGGCGCGCCCCGCCCCGCGATTTTCTACATTCTCCCCTCTCCCCCTTGGGGGAGAGGGGCCGGGGGGTGAGGGGGTCAATGCCCTGAAATCGCAAACAATGCAACGGTGTCCCCAGGTTTCTCGGGAGGATGCTGGACGTCGTATGGTCGTTGCCCAATGCTTTCAGCGGCGCTGCGTGAACTGCAAAAGGACGGGCGCAGGCCTACCACCCCCTCACCCGGCCCCGTCGGCTGACGGGCTGAAGAGAACGCCGGCGGCGGTCCACCCTCTCCCCCAAGGGGGAGAGGGCAAGTCGCGCAAAGCCAGAAAATCTCAGAAAAAATGTAGAAACTCCAGGGACCGGGCGCGCCCGGCCCGAGCCGAAAATTGACTTTCCCCTTGCACTTCGACAAGGGAAGGTGTAGATTCGCCATGTAGAAGCAGAAGGGGAGGGATATGAATAACGAACGAATCGATCTGCCGCAGGGGACGCTGGACCTGCTGATCCTTAAGACGGTGGCCTTGGAGCCACAGCACGGCTGGGCGATATCCGAGCGCATCCAGCAGATTTCGAGCGAGGTGCTGCGCATTCAGCAAGGGTCGCTGTACCCCGCTTTGCACCGCCTCGAGCGGCGCGGCTGGATTAAGGCAAAGTGGGGAACATCCGAGAACAACCGCCGCGCCAAATACTATGAGCTCACGAAAAGCGGGCGCAAACAGCTCGAAGCGGAAGAGACCGCCTGGCGGAAACTGATCGCCGCGGTCGGGCAAGTGCTGGAGACGGCGTAGAGGTGCACCATGCTCAGCGACCTTCTGTATCGTTTGCGGGCTTTGTCCAGGCGCAAGTCAATAGAAGCGGAATTGGACGAAGAACTGCGTGCTCACCTCGAGCGCCAAGTCGAAAAATATATCCAATCGGGGCTGACGCGCGAAGAAGCCCTGCGGCGCGCGCGGCTCGAATTCGGCGGTCTCGAGCAGGTGAAAGAGGAGTGTCGCGACGCGCGCGGCGTGAACTTCATCCAAACTCTCATCCAGGACGTGCGTTACGGCTTGCGGATGCTGGCCAAGAATCCGGCCTTCACCGCCGTCGCAGTACTGACGCTGGCGCTGGGCATTGGCGCCAACACGGCCATCTTCACCCTGGTTAACGCGGTGATGCTCAAGTCGCTGCCGGTAGCGAATCCCCAGGAGCTCTATCGCGTCGGCAACGACGACAACTGCTGCGTGATCGGCGGATTTCAGGGTAACTGGGGGATTTACTCTTACTCCCTGTATCAGCAGTTTCGCGACCACACCCCCGAATTCAGCCAGATGGCCGCCTTCCAGGGAGGACTGGGAGACTTGAGCGTCCGTCGCGGCGGCGCCTCCCGACCGGCGGAAGCGTATGCGGGCGAGTTCGTGTCCGGAAATTACTTCACCATGTTCGGCATCTCAGCCTCCGCCGGACGCCTTATCGCGCCCGCTGACGACCGGCCCGGCGCTCCACCTGTGGCCGTGATGAGCTACCGCGCCTGGCAGCAACACTTCGGATTTGATCCTTCCGTGATCGGAGCAACTTTTATTATCAATACCATGCCCTTCACCGTGGCCGGTATCGCGCCGCCCGGCTTCTTCGGAGATACGCTGCGGTCCGACCCGCCGGATTTCTGGCTTTCACTCTCCACCGAGCCGGCTCTGAACGGCCAATACTCCGTTTTGAACCACGCCGACATGCACTGGCTCTACATCATCGGCCGGCTGAAACCCGGCGCGCAACCGGCAAGCGTGCAATCCGAATTGACGGCTGAGGTGCAACATTGGCAAGGCGCCCAACCGGACCTTACGGCCCAAAACCGCTCGGAACTCGGCAAGCAGCACATTGTCCTTGCGCCCGGCGGGGGCGGTGTGGCCCGCCTCCAAGCCGATTCCGCCATGGGTCTGCGCCTGCTCATGGCCATCTCCGGCCTGGTGCTGCTGATTGCCTGCGCCAACATCGCCAATTTGATGCTGGCGCGCGGCGCGGCGCGCCGCACTGAAACCGCGATCCGAACCGCGCTGGGCGCGCCCCGCAGACGCTTGATCCGGCAGATGCTCACGGAAAGCATCTTGCTCGCGGTGCTGGGCGGAGCCGCCGGGCTGATCGTCGCCTGGAGCGGAGCGCGTGCGATCCTGCAGATCGCCTTCCGCGGCGCGAGCTATGTTCCCATTAGTCCCAATCCCTCCTTGCCCGTCCTCGGCTTCGCCTTTGCCGTGTCCCTCCTAACCGGCATTATCTTCGGCGTGGCGCCCGCCTGGGTCGCCTCGCGTTGCGACCCCGCCGAGGCCCTCCGGGGCGCCGGCCGCTCCACCCATGACCGCTCCTCCCTGCCCCGCAAGTCTTTGGTGGTACTCCAAGTGGCCCTTTCGGAGGTGCTGCTCATCGGGGCCGGCTTGCTCACTCAAACTCTTCGCAACCTCGAGAACCAAAAGTTCGGTTTTGAAACCCAGGGCCGCATCATCGCCAGGGTGGATCCGGCTCTCGCCGCATATAAGCCTGAGCAGCTCTACGCCCTCTACCAGCAGCTCCGGCAGCGCCTCACGCAGATACCCGGCGTGCTGAGCGCCGCCTACTCGCTCTATAGTCCGATGCAAGACGAGAACTGGGCCACTGATATTCCCATCGAAGGCCGCCCGTCCGATGAACGGGATAATGCCTCGTTTGACCGCGTCAGCCCGCGTTATTTTGAAACCATCGGGACCCGCCTGTTGCGTGGCCGCGTGATTACCGAAGAGGACACATCGACTTCGCCCCAAGTCGCCGTAATCAATCAAACCTTCGCTCGCAAATACTTGCCCAATCAAGACCCCATCGGAAAACACCTTGGCTTCCTAAAGCCAAGTGAGTTTGAGATCGTTGGCGTTGTGGAAGACGCGAAATATATGGATGCGCGCGGGCCTGCATATCCCACTTTCTTCCTGCCGTTCCTGCAGACGGCGAAAGATCCTAAGCTGTCCTGGCTGGAGCGCTCCCAGTACATGGGCGATATCGAGCTGCGCGTGGCCGGAAGGCCGGAGAATTTGAACGCAGAAGTGCGCCGAACCCTTGCCGACATTGATCCCAACCTCACCGTCCTCGACATGAAGAGTCTGAGCGAGCAAGTCGCCCAAAATTTCAATCAGGAGCGGCTGCTGGCGCGGCTCACCGAACTTTTTGGCGCGCTCGCCCTCATCCTCGCCTGCGTCGGACTTTACGGTGTTACCGCCTATTCCGTGGCGCGCCGAACGAACGAGATCGGCATCCGCATGGCCCTCGGGGCTGACCGCAAGAGCGTTCTCGCGCTGGTGCTGCGCGGGACGCTTGGGTTGATTGTCCTGGGTCTGGCGATCGGCATTCCCGCTGCCCTTGCCGGCGGGCGTGTGCTGGCAAGCCTGCTCTATGGGGTTAAAGCGTGGGACCCTCTGACTCTGGGCTTGGGGGCGGTTGCTCTCGCCCTCTGCGCGCTCGTCGCCGCCTTCATTCCCGCGCGGCGCGGGACGAAAGTGGACCCCATCGTTGCGCTGCGATATGAATGAGAAATGGCGCTTGTGGAGGCACAGGGGTGGCCTCTTTCATTTGGGGGTGGCTCGACGCTTCTTTGTCGCGCGTTTTACAAGCTTCTTCAGCCTGCGCTTCGCGCCCATCGCCTTCGGTCGTGCGTGTTGCGGCTGATAGATGCCGAGCTTCCCGCCCCCCGGCAGCGTAACGTGCGTGAGCAACCCCCAGGCCTGGTTCTGCACCGGGCCGCAAGGAATGCCACGTTTCTTCATCTCCCCGATGAGTGCTTCCACGTCGTCACACATCAGGTAGAACTCGTGCACGTCATTCTTGCTGGACGGATGCAGCGCAACTTCCGCCGGCGGCAATGCGAAGATGAGCCATCCGCCGCCGAGATCGACGTGCGGCAGCTTGAGCACGTCGCGCAAGAAAGCGCGGTCGAGCTCCGGACTCTTGCTGTAGATGATCGAATGCGCGCCGATAATCATGGCAATCCTCCCTTTTCTGTATGCGACAATGCCCCAGCCAAGGCTACCGCTGTGACTCGGCCTCTTCACAGCGAGAAACCCCGCCGTGTGCATCCCCCACCCTGACGGCGGGAACTCTCCTCAGGCTGGAAGCCTTCCGAGGACTGTTGGCCCCTGGCCGGGTGTAACCAGCCATTGGGGACGCGACCCGAGAAGGCAAGTGGATGCCACGAGCCTGAAGAAGTGGCATGGGTTAATCATAACATCGAACTCTGACGGGCTGTACCCACCGTGGTTCTGGGTGCTGGTGTCATTTGGAATGGGGATCCACTCGAGCCGCCGGTCATTCCCGCGAAAGCCCCGGTCATTCCCGCGAAAGCGGGAATCCAGTCCGATGACAGCGCACTTCCAAGCGTTTGCCGGTAGATTCCCGCTTTCGCGGGAATGACTAGGTCTCGCAAATCACACCAATACCCAGTTGGCTCAATTGAAACATCCTGTGGTGTCCCATTTTGAGCGTAGCGCCGACCTTTAGAGCCTGCCCTGAGCGCAGCGAAGGGTCGGCAAGTGCGGGCCCCGCGCCTGCGGGACGGCTCTACGAGTCAAACTAGGACAGCACCAAACGAGTGGCTTGGCCGAACTCCTTGCCTCTCCTTCTTTCGTTGGTGTGAATGTGTAAAGCGAGCGGGCGACCGCCCCCCTATGCCGGTCGTTTGCCATCCTGCCTGCCAGTGAAAAGCCTGTAGCGGCGATTTCCTGTCGCCAGCAAGGGACTTCGTATGCCCGATGTCAGGCCTTTTCCTGCGTCTCGTCACAATATATATCCAATCGTGCCATAAGTCAAAAAGTAAGATATTAACTGAAAAAAGATATTGACAAGCCTATTGACTGGGTGTTCAATACTCGCGTTCAGGTACAACTTGGTCGCCATTACACTTGATTTGAGTAACGAATAGTGAAGCCCCGCGCCTATTTCACGAGGGCAAGACCCCCGGTTCATTACACGGCGGACTACTGTTCCGGCCCAGGCCGCTTGGCCTGCGCGGCACCATAAATACTGAACGGCTTCGCACTCCCAGAACCGTCTGCGCTTCTGAAATCCGGGAACTTGACCGCGTGGCACGCTTCGAATGCCTGAACGCGGCCGGTCAGGTGTATTTCATCAATCGGGCCCGAGGTTGACCCGAACATTCACCCGTTCAAGGTAAAGGAACGGCATCAAGGGAAAGGGGACACCATGGCACACGAAATCGATATCGATGATCTGATCCTCAATTACGATCCGGAGATACCTCCCCCACGATTTAAAGGTTTAGGGCTGGAGGCAATGACTGCCTCGTTCGACGCGCGGTTACCCCGGCCGGTCCCATGGCCCCGGTCATCGCCAACTGCCACTCCTTTGGACCCACCGCCGACGGAAACCGATAGTCTAGAGCGCTTCGCCGGGTACGATGCGGTGGTGATGACTTGGACCTCCGCTGAGGCGGCTGCCCTGGCGGCGTTGTTTACCCCCAACCATCTGCCTTCGCAGTGGTACGAATATCGTTATCGCGTCGCCGACTATGTTCCCCTCGTGACCGGCGCAAAGGCCCCCTTCAATGACAAACAGCCGGAGATGGCGCGATACTACCACAGCCTCGGCCTCTATTTTCCCTGCACGGTCGGCAAGGCGAAGGTTTTGCTCTTCAAATCCGGACTGCATCTGGATTACGACGGACCGGCCGTTCCGCTCAAACGACTGGTCGGCGAGATCGTGCAAGCCATCAAACCCAAAATGCTGATTACGACCGGGACGGGGGGCGGCATCGGCAAAACCACCGCCCTGGGCGACATCGCTATCGGCCCCGTCGTTAAATTCGACTGCACCACGCAATTCAAGAACGAGCCGTGGGCAGAAGCCGAGTACAACCCATCCCCGCTGCCCGCTGGCGCCCTCGCCGCCATCACGCCGGCTTTGCTGAACGTGAATTCCAGTCGCCTGCCTGGCGCGCCCACGCCCAACGTTTGGCACGGTGGGGCCGACGCAATCGTCACCACGGATTTCTTCGGCTTCGATGACTCGACCGACCACTTTGGCCTGCAAGGCCTGGGCCGGGTCTGCGAGATGGGCGATGCGATGGTGGGGCAGGCGCTTCAGGCGTTTCCGGCCATAAAGTGGTATGCCATCCGAAATGCGTCCGACCCGTAAATCGCCAATCCCACCGGAGACATGGAGGCGGCAAACAAGGAAGCGGGCCAGATTTATACCAAATACGGTCCCTTCACCACAGCGGGAAGCGCCATCGCCACCTGGGCCGTTCTCGACGCAACATTTTCACAGTGATGGAGCAGGTAGCCACGGTCAGCGGGTAGCCGCGGTTAGTGCAATCCTGATCATAGGTTCTTCCCTCGATGGCGAAAGCATAGCTTGCTGGAATAGTTGAATCCCTTACGGAAAGGGCTGTTGATGCGGCCCGAAGATGGAAGGTTATAGAGCTACACAGTTTCACCTTGGACGAGGCGCCGACAGCGGCGTGCCCCATCAAGTTTAACGATGTGCTGTTTCCGCTGGGGTATCGGGAATTAGAAAAGCATAGGGTCAGGACTGCACTGACCGAGGTTAGTCTAATAGCCGCATTCAGGTACAACTTGTTCGCCGTTACAACTGATTTGAGTAACGAAGAGAGAAGCCCTGCGCCTATTTCACGAGGGCGAGACGCCGGTTCATTACACGACGGACTAATGTCCCGGCCCAGGGCCGTTTGGCCTGCGCAGGGGCATTGATGTTTAAAGGATCGCACACCCGGAAACTCGTCAACAGCAGCGGCCAGGGCTTGCCGGATTTCGAGGACGATTTCAGGATGGAATTACCCGGGTGGTAGCGATAGCGCCGACGTTGGACCCGTGCGCTCTATCGGTCCACTCAGAGAAACGCACTCTCCGCAGAGACGGCACCGCGATAAAACTGGAGGAATTTGAATGAAACCACGAGCTCTTTGGTCCCTCGCCTTGCTGTTGAGTCTATTTTCAGCCAGGTTGGCGTACTCCCAAAAGCCAGCCGTCGTATCCTTATCCACCAATAGCTTAAGCTTTGGCTCCCAGCCCCTCGTGTCAGCGAGCGGGTCCCAACCTGTCACTCTCACTAATACTGGAAACGCGCCTCTCACAATAAGCAATATGACGACCACGAATGGTGACTTCACTGTTTCCGCTACCTCCACATGCCTCCAAGACACCGCGATTGCGGTCGAAAAATCCTGCGTTATCAACGTGACATTTACGCCCCAAGCCGTCGGGACTCGCTTCGGCGGCTTAATCATCACGGACGATGACGGTGGAGTGGCGAACAGCCAGCAAGTGGTGGCGCTGATGGGCACCGGCGTGGCGGTCCAGACTCCCCAGAGCGGCACGGCGCAACCACAGACCGCAACGTCACTGGCTGGAAATCAGGGGATTCCCCTCAAGACCGATTTGACCGTGAAGGGAAATGTCAGCATGCAGGCGGTGTTGATTCCTTACCATGTTGCAAGGCGGGTCTTCGGTAGAGAGATCGCAGCAAACTACGCCGTTATCGAATTGATCGCCAACAACAAGAGTCCGGATGCGACACTGATCATACAGGGCCTGTATATCGATTATACGGATTGGGCGCTTAGCGGGAGTATCCGCCCGGATGCTGTGTGTACAGAAACGGCAGATAAGGATGACAAAAGCACTTACCAAGCCTGTACGCGGCCGAATCAGGTGGCGAGCGAAGAGTATCGTGTAGTGCGGGGGGAGGCGCTTGACACGCAGCCTTTCACCGCTCGCAACCTCATCGTGGGCATGCTTGGCTTAGGTGGATCGATCGCTTCTGCATACAGTTTCTCCATCGCAGAGAAGGGGATCGTCAAGGGCATCAGCGCCATTAATGGGACGGTCGTTCCCGGATTGTCGGCCTTGTGGCCGGATCAGACAGTGGCGCAGATGAACCGCATCAGCGACGTTGGCTACCAGACCAACAAGGTGATTCCAAAACAGGGCTCCGACATCATTGTGGGCTTCTTCCCCATCGACCGATTCCTCACGCCTTCGTTCAGAAAGCTGTTCAAGAATTCTCCGTCCGTGTTCTTCAACCCGTTTGAAGCCTTGGTCGATGCAGATCTGCAACAGACGATCCTCGATGCTCTGCCCTCGGGATTGGTGGGTAAAGATCCGGCACCCTTAGTGAAGGCTTTGCCCTGTTACTACCGCTATAGGGCGAAACTGGCACACCAGAAGGCGGCGGCCGAAAATGTAACCCCCGCCACGACTGACGACTCCATTGTCTCGGAAGCAGCTCTTGATCGGGATTGCAAATGTAAACTCAAAGACTCCAACACCGTCCTGGCGCTCGACTTGATTGCTGCCATGAGCCTTAACAACATCCGCGTTGTTGTTGATGGCGTGATGACCGTAGAGACGGCGTCCCTCCCGGCTAAAATTGAGTCAGTGGAATTCGATAACGAAAAGACGAACGCCACGCTCTGGACAGACACCTCGAAACCACTTACAGGCACCATCAAGGGCTCTTATCTCACCTCAGGCACGCCGCAGATTCAGGGCGTGGTTAAAGACAGTGGTGCCAGCATCGTTGCGGTGTCCGACGGGTCTACGGACCAAGCGTTGAAGTTTTCCCTCACGCTAAAGAGTGCGATTAAGGATGGGGCGCAAATCACATTTGTGGTGGAAAAAACGGCGAAGGATGCGAGCGGCGCGGCGAAGAAAGTTGACAGCACCCCCTTCATCTATACCGTTCACTCCCCAGCCGGTAATACGCCTCAGATTGACTCTATCACCTTCGACGGCGACCAGACCAATCCGGCGCTTTGGACCGATGCGAAGGGCACGCTAAAGGGCGTAATCAGAGGCCAGCGCCTCCTCGCAGGAGATACGAGCATTTCGATTAAGGAGGCAAAAGACCTCGGCATTCCCGATTTCAAGCCTGAGGCTTCGTCCACCGACCTCATGCTGGATTTTTCATTCCAGCTTTCGAAGGCGATTGACGAGGGCAAGGTGCTGACGTTTACCGTACAGACCAAGCCCAAGGACGCCAATGGCGCAGAGACAACCGCCACCAGCGCTGACTACGCGTACACCGTGTACTACGTGCCCGCAATCACGAGCGTCACCGTTGACCACGACAAAGACAATCTCACGCTCTGGACGAACACACCAGCAACGGTCACAGGGACCATCACAGGTAAGAACCTTAAGGATTGCACTCCGGCGATAGCTGAGGCGAAGGAACTTGAGATTACGGTAAAGTCTTCTGACACGGCAAAACCCGATGACAGCAACTTAGTATTCTCGTTTCAGATTAAGAAGACGATCGAAAACGGAACCAAGCTGACGTTTACCGCCGTGAAAACGATAAAGGACGCGAACAGCAAGGGGAAGCCCCCCACGAGTAACAAAAGCGTGTATGAAGTAAAGTACGCACCAGCGCCGGCAAAGCCGGCCCCAAAACAACCGCCGAAGAAGACCTCAACCGCGGCCAAAGGGAAATCAACCGCAGGAGGGACCAAGCCTTAGAATTCCAACGTGCGTGTAGCTTCGACCAGGGGTTGCTCCGAGTCTCGATCATCAGAGAGGTGAGAGCGGGTTCGTTAGAGACCAAATCCGGCAGCGAGCGGAGATTCGGATTTCGGAGCAGATAGTCCGCCGACCTAATGCAACCCGGTTGCTCGGAGGGCTCGCGGGGACGAGAGATGGCGCGCGATGCTGGTGCTGGTGGCCCTTGTGGCCGTGCCGGGGTGCTACCGCACACTTAATGCCTCGAATACCAGATCGTACCTGAGGTGAGCAAATGTCAAACTCAGTCTCCCCCTCAAATCTCACGCCTTCAAAGCCCGAGATCGCCGCCGCGGCCCAGACCGCTGCCTCCAAACCGAACCCTGTTGTGAACGACTCTGTTGAGCCGATGAGCCGGGAAGTTCGCCTGGGCCTTGTGCTGTATGGCGGCGTCTCGCTTGCCATCTACATGAACGGCGTGGCGAACGAATTCTTTAACGCCATGCGCGGGCGCGGCATCTACCGTCTGATCAAGGTCCTGACCGATTCCCACGTCGTTGTCGACATTATTAGTGGGGCCTCCGCCGGCGGCGTCAATGGCATTTTTCTGGCTTACGCCCTCTGTAATGAGAGTGAGTTCCAGGCCTTCGCCAAGCTCTGGCGGGAGCAGGGCGACGTGAGCCTTCTACTGCGGGATCCGCGAAAAGAGCCCGATGACTGCCACTCGCTCTTCGACAGCAAAGGTAAATATCAGTCGTATTTGCAGGGGGCATTCGATACCGCCTCTCCTCAAAAAAGCCGCATCCCCGATGAGACACGCAAGGCCGAACTGGTCTCTAACTTCAAAGAGATGGATGTCTTCATCGCGGGCAGCGACGTGGAAGGCCGGGTGTTCACCACCTTCGACGATCTCGGCGCGACGATTGACGTCAAAGACCACCGCGTCATCTTCCAACTGAAGCATCGTAAAGGCCGCAAGGAGCCTTTTAATCCTGATTTTGAGAGTCAAGACCAGCCGCGTGCGGGTAAGGAGATAACTTACGAGTCTCTGGCCAAGCTGGCTCGCCTCACCTCGTGCTTCCCCGCCGCTTTCGAGCCCGTGCAGGTTGAGTGGACCGATAAGAAGCCCGACCTCCCGAGTGCGGACGGCCGCCTGCAACAGTGGGGAGCCCTTCAGCGGGACGCCTTCTTCCAGGCCGGAAAGTACAAGTATTTTGTGGATGGAGGCGTGCTCAACAATAAGCCCTTCACCTCGACGCTGGATGAGATCCTTTATCGCATGGCGGATTCTGACGTGGAACGCTTCCTGATGTACGTCGAGCCTGACCCGGAGCGCTTCGAGCCTCCTGAGGGGCCGTTTCCAGAACCCCCCTTCTCCACCACCATTCTTGATTCCCTGATCTCCCTTCCGGGCTATCAAAGCATCGCTTCAGATCTGCAAGCTCTGGCGGAGCACAACACTGAGGTGGAGCGCTATGAGCGCCTCACCGCGCAATTTCGTTCCGAGGTCACCAGCGACCCTCGGCGCACCCTCGAGCTCGCGAGCTCGCCGAGCTACGCCCTTTACACGCGTGCCCGGCTGGCGGTCCTCAGTGAGCGCGTGGTGCGGGGGGTCCTCAGAGAGGATGGGGCTGATCCACTGCTCAAAACGCCAAGACAAAAAGGCGCGGCCAAGCAACTGCTGCCGGAGTTCGACCAGCTTCTGGGTTGCATGAACGACAACGACCAGCAGGACATCTTGAACCAGTTCGATGTGTACTTCCCACAACGACAGCTGTTCGAAGTCGTTCACCGCATTAAGACGCTGCTTTATCCGCCCGAGCCCATCAAGCCGCCCGAAGACTGCCAGGCGGGGATGAAAACGTTTTGGGAGAACGAAAATCAGTATATTAGGGAAGCCCAAGGGAAGCGGAGTAACTACACGCGTCTGTGGCTGGCTCTCAACCGCCAGATCGATCTGCTCCAGATTGTGCAGACGGCCGCGGAAGACATGGTCGATCAGGCGCGGCTGCCGTGGCCCCGGCGCAAGCCCAAGAACGACTCGGGCCCGCATGAAATCAGCACCGCCGAGGTCTGGCATATCGTTGAAGCGATGCTGCAGAAGCTGTTGGACGCAAACTGGATATGGGACCGTGTAGCGAAGCAGGTTCAGGAGGGTCGCATCAAGGCTACCGATCTAGAGCTCAATTACGGGAAGACGTGGCCGCAGGCTGCTGGCGCCACGGACAAGGCCAGCAAGCGTGAGGATTGGAGCACACTGGACCGGGCGCAACTCGAAAGTGGATGGCTCAGCGAGGAGTGGCTAAGCGCTCTGAACCTGGTATTGCAAACCCGATCAAAAAATATTTGCGCCGCCCTTCCTAAAAATGTTCGTGACAGTAAGGCACAGGAGTTCATGAATGCTGTTCAGGCGGTCGAGGGCTCTAGCGGTCCCGCGACTTTGCTCGAAGAGGTTGAGGCTTGCAGCGTCCGAATTCTCGCGACGCTCGTCGGGCCCTACGAGCCGCCCAAGCCGCCCCACGATCCCGTGGCCGCTACCTACCACCACTTCGAGGCGCTCGACGCGCGTCTCTATCCCATGGATGTGGCGGGCGGGCTGCGCTCGAAGAGCAAGATCAATCTGGTTCGCATGAGTCCCGTCGACGCCCAGAGAGGATTCAGCCGCAAGGATATCGACCAGAAGGTGGCCGGCGTCGGCTTCTATCACTTTGGCGCGTTTTTCAAGCGATCCTGGCGATCGAATGACATCATGTGGGGCAGATTGGACGGCATTTGCCAACTCGCCGAGTGCCTCTTAACAAGGAAACGCCTGGAGTTACTCCTGGGCGAAGCAAACGCGGCCGCACTCCCGAAGATTCGGCGCCGCTTTGGTATGTTGGACAACGGCGCTTCCTGCATTCCTCGTGGTCATCCTCTTGACCCCAACACGCTCTTCAAGAGTAACAGTCTTGAGAGCCGGCAGGCGCTGAAGGCATGGCTAGAGGACTTGCTTTCGCAGGACTTGAAGACCCGCCAAAGGGCTCTCGACGAGCTTCCCAAACACGAAGGATGTGCGGCAGACGGCTCGGACAGCAGCGGCCCGCTCGAGCTCCTGATCCAGATGGCGCAATACGAGGTCATCGCGGAGACCTTGCCACAGGTGGCCCAGGACGCAGCGGAGGAACAGCTCGAGTGGAATTGCTATCCCGTGCCGGAGAGCATGCGCAAAGAGGTAGAGGATAAAGCCAAACCAACGAACGAAAACCCACTGCGCTTCGATCTTGGCAAGGGTACCTTCATGGAGGGGGAAGGCTACCTGGAGCCGACCGAAGTGACCATTGCCGCAGCCGCCGCAGCCAAGACCGGAATCGAGAAGATTGCCGGGCCCAAACCACCTCAGGGCCAGACGCCCAAAGAAACTTCCCTTGGCAAATTCTTTGCCGGGACTTTTGGGCTCAAAACCGCCGACCCCTTCAAGAGTCTGCCGCTTTCCGTTCTGGCCGCCATCTTCACCCAGGCTGCTCTGGTATTGCGCAATTGTGTGCTGACGGCGCTGGGCGCAACCGGCCAGGTGATCGAAAAGAACAGCTTGTTCCGGTACTCTGTGGACTGGCCGCTCCGCGCCCTCTACTGGTGGGCGCAATGGTGGCGTCGCAGTCCGGCGAGCGAGCGCTTTTGGCGAACCTTAATCTGGTGCATCGCCATTGCCTTGCTGGCGGTAGGGATTCTGGCGCGCCACCCCCTTATCTTTAACCCAGGGTTGTCGTTACCCTGGTTCATAGGGCTGATCGTGCTGCCGGTCACCGCGTTGTTGGTCATGTTCTTCTTTGGAACGCGGGACCGTTGGAAGCTGGTCGCTTTGCTGGTGTCTTTGTTGCTGGCCACCGCCGGTCTAAGCGCGGGTCTGTTTATCGAAATCCAGCACTGGTTAAAGACGGTCTCGTCCGGGGATCACACCCTATGGTCCTGGCTCGACGCTTCCCTTTTCTTCCTCGTGGCTTTCGCCATCGCGTTCTTCTTGGGGAAGCATCGGGGAAGGACCCGGCCCCTCCCGTTGCGTATCGTAACGCTGAGCGAGCTCACCCACGGCCAGGCAGACCATTCCTACTCCGAGGAAGTAGAAGCGGGAGACGGCACGCCTCCCTACAAGTGGACGCTTGCGGGCGCCGCCTTGCCCACGGGGTTGACTCTGAGTCCGACCGGGCGCATCACCGGCACTCCAACACATGCAGGCACATCTAAGTTCACACTGCAAGTCACGGACGGCCGTTTGAAGACGGCTAGGCAGGTCTTTAAGATCAAAATCATGAAAGCAGATTCTGCCGACGAGGCCGGACCGGCCGCCCGCAAAGCACCGGACGCCGTTGCTGCGAGCAGCCAATGAGCGCCACCTGCGCCAGGCTGACGTTACCTCCGCTCATAGGCAGCTCCTCTCGGGCCGCGGGGCGGCCCGCGGTGGCGAAATTCTCATACGAACTTACAAACGGTTCATTTCATCCTTGCCCTACAAAAGCTTCATTCCATCCGGATCCACGTACACAGCAGCGATCAGGGGTTGTAGCGGGAGTCTACCAAATCGTCGTTTTGCGATGTGAGAATCCAATCTGGCAGGCGCGGCTATCCGACCTGCCATCATATGCGGTTCTGCGGAGGCTTAGCTTATGAATGAGACTCAAGGTAACAAAGATGCGGGGCGGGTGACACATTTTCTGAGGCACCCTTTTTTTCTTCTGATCCTTGGGACAGCACTATCGTATGTGTTTATACCTTGGATCAGTGAGAAGTCAGCTGGCAAGAGATTGCTGCAGGAAAGCAGAATTAACAGGGCGACTGATATCCTGAGGCAAGGTTTGATTGACGACGAACGACTTAACTCAATGCAGACGGCCTTCGAGATCTTTCAGAAACACGCTGCTTCCGACCCGGATAATTACAAGAGCGCGCAGAAAGAATTCAGAGAGTATTTCGACAAGGTCTATCTTGAGTTTGACCAGCACGCGTGGTGGTGGGACCATGATCTCCCAGTTCAGGGCAGGGTCTTAGGGCTGCCCTCTGACAGGCTCGATAGGATTGAAAAGCTGCACGACAACTACGTTAAGAACCTGATTGACGCGAGTCGTCAAGTCGATGTGCTAAGGGCACTATTTCTTGCGAAAGATTACAAGCCTGAAGACCCCCACAATGCGGAAGCTCTGGCAGGCACGCGTAAGGCACTGGACGGCCTGCTCGCATCTCGCGACAGAATTGCCAGTGACCTAGCCGGTGTATTTATGCCTCAAGGGCAGGGATGGTAGTACCGAGAGAAAATCTTGGACTCCCACATTTCTCAAAGCTTGACGGCACGTGTCCTCGTGTGCTCCCTGCGGAGCATTTTCATGCGACCAACCGGCAAGAGGAATTAACATATATCAAGGTTGTCGGACTAATTGAGGGAAGTTTTTGTCGGTCCCGGTAAGGGGTCAGTTCAAAGAGCGCCTCGGAAGCGGACTCCGTGTCTCTTGACAGGGGGCGGAAGATAGGCTAGAATTGTAGCAGGATTCAGGAGTCAGGATTCGGGATTCGGCAGATGGAAGAGCAGGGACAGACGATAAGGGCAATTATGAATGGTGAATCTGAATGATGAACTGTGAATTATGAATTGCTGCGCTCTACATTGGTATCCACTGCCTTCTGCTTCCTGCCGACTGCCTACTTCGTTTGAGGGCAGCTCCGGACAAGATGTCACCCAAGACAGAGAAAGAAAAAACTGATGACTTCAAAAAGTGAAGGAAAGAGGCGGGAATGTTGTTGAAAACAAAGGACGGCTGTGGAAAACTCAGGGGATAAGCGGGAATGCCATAGAAAACAAAGGTAGTTGCGTGTTGAAAGTGGGAATGTTATTGAAAAGAAAGGGTGTTAGTCGGTAGGTGGTAGATGGCAGGTGGGGAATGAAAGAGGCTAGGGGCTGGACTGGGGGGCGAAGACCTGCACATCGCGGGCGCGTGAAAGCATCGCTCACTCAATTTGTCCTGTGGCTCAAGAAAGCTCACCAACTTTGAAAAAGAATTCTTTTTTTGACGGACGACGCGGGAATGTCTATGAAAACAAAGGACCGCTGTGGAAAACTCTGAACGAAGCAGGGAATGTTATAGAAAACAAAGGTAGTTAGATGTTTGAGGCGGGAATGTTGTTGAAAAGAAACAGGATTCAGGAGTCAGGAGTCAGAATGAAGAGCATCTGCTCTCCGCCGGCTACCCTGTGCCTACGGCCTACTGCGGTCGTAGGTGGGGAAGAAAGGCTGGGTCAGGGTATCAGGTGTCTGGTAACAAGCGCCGGGGAGTTGAGGCAATGCTGAGTTATGAATTCTGAATTGAGTTGCCCACAGCCTACTGCTTACTGCCTTTGAAGAGCCGCAGGTCCGGAGAGCGGGACCTGCGCTACCTCTGCCTGCTGCCGAATGCACCTCAGGGGTCGAGCTGGCTGGAGGCTCCGCACGCACCGCCGCGGTATGACAATATGTCGTTCTTGCGCGGAAGGAAGAAGCGGATGCAACTTAAAAATGAACGAGCAATGCGGGGATGTCTATGAAAACAAATGGCCGGTGTGGAAAACTGGGGGCTAAGCAGGAATGTCATAGAAAACAAAGGTGGTTATACGTTGAGGGTTATCCTGTACGAACTCCAAAACGGACTTCAGGTCTTGGTCAATTATCAGATTCATATTGGTTATCCTTTCGTAGAGCCGTTTCCTAGAACGGCAGAATACGGGTTTCGTCATGTCAAAAAAACCAACACGCAAACATAATCGCTCGCAAAAATTAGGACAGTCCATACCATCACAGCCAAAAATCCAAGCCGCGGATAAGTCTCGAAAACCCACGACACAATTTTGGACGATCCTAAGCATAGTCCTAACAGCGATAGGGCTAATAGCTTTGATCCAGCTGAGGCCGCGTCTATCGGCATCGGCAATTCCTGTATCTGGTGTCGGGCAAGAGCTATTCTCGCGATTCACCGTCTCGAACGACGGATACGTAAAGATAACCGACGTTCAAATGTCCTGTTACATTTGGAAAGCAGTAGCTCAAGACATTACGAATAATGAGACGGGAAATAACGTACATATTAACGATGCTCTTTCCCATCCCATTTCTCCCCCCTCTCAAATCCTCCTTCCGAACGAGGGATATACTTTGCCTTGCGCTTTTGGTAACATCGAGATGCCAACTTTTCAACTGAAAAATGCCGACATAGCCATCGTAGTTTACTTCCGACCTTGGCCACTAGCTTGGCTCCGACTCAGGCGACTCTTTCGCTTCACTTTTAATCGCGCTCAAGATGGAACGGCTTCCTGGGATAAACAACCCTCGTCTGAACTTGAAAAGCGATTTGATCTTTGGTTTGATAGGCATAGAACTCCGTAGACCATCTCCGTGCCTTGCGTAAAGTACATACTTCCGCGGGAATCTTGTTGAAAAGGAAGAAGGTAGATGGTAGATCGAAGGTGGTAGGTGGGGAAAAACAAGTGTCAGGATTCGGGATTCAGGTCACAAGCATTTGGGCTAGGGAAATGCTGAATTATGAATTCTGAGTTGAATTGCCTACCGCCTTCTGCCTCCTGCCGGTTGCCTACCGCCGGCTCCTTGGTGCCTTTGAAGAGCCGCAGGTCCGGAGAGCGGGACCTGCGCTACCTCTGCTTTCTGCCTACTGCGCACTGTGGCACCAAACAAGGCGTGCCGCTGGCCGCGAAGAGGTGTAAAATGACGCCCGCTGTTTCAGTTGAATCGGGGTCGCCGCTCATCGCGACCTTTAGGGGGCAAAGCATGTACCGAATTGTGAAGTGGCTTGCGATCAGTTTGCTCTGTTCCGTCTCTCTAGGCTTTGCTGAGGAGATGACCGAAGGGCGCCTGATGCGCTTTCCGGACATTTACAAGGACAGGATTGTTTTCAGTTATGGTGGGGATCTGTGGTTGAGCTCAACTTCCGGGGGTATGGCGCGGCGGGTCACTTCTCATCCCGGCCTGGAATTATTCCCCAAGTTCTCGCCTGACGGCCGATGGATCGCCTTCTCGGCGCAGTACGACGGCAACTTCAACGTCTACGTTATTCCGTCGGAAGGCGGCGAACCCAAACAACTGACGTTCTTGCCGGATGCAGTGAGCATGCCCGAGCGCATGGGTCCGAACAACATGGTGATCACCTGGTTCCCGGACAGCAAGCGCATCTTATTCCTTTCCCGCCGCGACACCTTTAACGATTGGTTCGGGCGGCTCTTCAGCGTGAGCATCGATGGCGGCCTGCCGGAGCGGCTTCCTCTTGATAAAGGCG
>Ga0208038_1000863_pt1 | contig 19323 bp, 17 predicted proteins | sample June2015DPH_16_1_FD_184714 | JGI IMG/M metagenome (GOLD analysis project Ga0208038, IMG submission 184714) | Peatland microbial communities from SPRUCE experiment site at the Marcell Experimental Forest, Minnesota, USA - June2015DPH_16_100... | ecosystem: Environmental > Terrestrial > Soil >...
GCAAGAAACTACCTTACCCGCGTCTCGTAACCTCGAACATCATTGTGATTAATCCCCTCGAGCTGCTCGAGGTGGCGAAGGACCTGGGCAAATTCGACGTGGACCTGCTCCAACCGGACAATGACACGGAGAATTGGATCCGCAAAAAGTGCGGCATGCCGCTCAAGTCGAAAACGTCGCGCCCCCGCTGGGCGCCCATCCAGACGCGCCTGCAAGAGCAAGAGGAAGGAGCGGTCCCTGTCGAGCCGGGGGCCACGCCTGAACGGGACGAGGGAGGCAGTGGCCGGAAGGCAGTAGGCAGCGAGCAGGAGTCAGGAGAAAAGGCAACATCTCCGACTCCAGATTCCAAATCGCAAGGTCGGGAGTTCGGGGAAAAGGCCAAACTCCAGATTCAAGATTCCAAACCGGAAGCGCAGGAGTCTGTCCGCCGTGGTGGACTTGCTGAAAGCTGATAGCTTCTCGAAGTAGGAGCAAATTATGGGTTCTAAAACAAGAGCAGGATTTGGGACTGAGGAAAAAGGATTCAGGTGGGGAATCTTTATCCTACTGATGGTGCTCTACGCGTTGTTCCTGAATCCGCGATGCTGGCCGAAAGAACAGGAGTCAGGAGTCAGGAGTCAGGAGTCAGCAAAATCAGAAGTCAGAAATCAGAAATCAGAAATCGCCGGTCACCAATCCAAAGCCGTCAGCCTTCAGCCTTTACCCTTTAACCTTTCTTCCCCTTTTGCACTTCTGGCCTACCGCGCGAATCCTTACGTTCCTCCAACCCTGAAGATTTACGGATTGGAAGAGCCGCAGGGCCCCCGCCATGGCGGGACGGGCCCTGCGCTACAGGCTCCTCCACAGAGCGCGACGCCGCACAATGCCGACCAGGTGCTGCTCAGCGTTTACGATGCGGTGAATGGCGCCCTCAAAGCCAATGCCACACTCGGCGGAGGCAGCACGAATCCCACGCCGCGCAACGCCGACCAGGTTTTTTTGGCGGTTTACGATTCAGTGAATGGGGCGATTCGGGTCAACCTGGTCGCCGGCGGCGGCCCTACAAGTTACAGCCAGATCGTTGCCCTGTGGGCTAGCGGGTCGTGTTCCGGCTACTTGAAGTCGGATGGAACTTGCAACAGCTCACCTGGCGGCGGGCCCGGAACCGGCACTCAGTATGCGTCTAGCTACTGGGCAACAACCTCGGCTTTGGGTAGCGTAGCTCCCCCAACCACCAAAGGGAAGTATTTCCTCGGCTACAATCTTACCTCCGACGCGGCAGCAGCGCCGGTCTCGACGCAGGTTGGCTTCGCTGTCCGTGGGGTTTCAGGGACTACGGACACGATTCTGTACAGCGATGTGAGCGGCGGCGTCAACTACACAAGTTCATCGGCGGTGGCCGTGGCCCTGCCCACAGCCACAACGCTGGAAAACTCGAGCTTTGCTGTGAACCTGTGGAACATAAACTCCTCGGGAGTGACGGTGACGCCCGCGGGAAGCTGGACGATCAACGGCGCGGCGACGGTGGTCATCGGCCCCCAGCAGTCTTGTTTCGTTCAGGTCGACCCGGCAGGCAGCGCCTGGGATGCGGTTTGCCACGACGCGCCGGGTTATTGGAACGGCGCTGCTGGACTTCCGGCTCCAACGAGTAGCAGCCGGGGCGGGGTCGAGTCGCTGGGGCAAACTTCGCATCAATGGATCAACTCGATTTCGACCAGCGGCGTCCCCGCTTCGAGCCAGCCCGGTGTTGCTGATTTAAGTGACACCCCTTCGCAGGGACAGGTTCATGCTGGGCCATCTGCTTATGGAGCGGCAGCAGCGACAGCGACTTTCCGCGCTCTTGTTCCGCAGGATATTCCGTCCGGGCTGCTCTCCTGCGCGATTCTCGACAATGCGATATGCACGTCCTCTGTGGACACGTCGGGCAACCCCAACTTTCTCGCCGCTGATTCGACCGCACCTAAAATCGACGTGAACGGCGGAACCACGCCGCTCACCTACTTCGTGGGCGGGGTCTACCAGCAGATCAACTCTCAATTGGTGGTCACGCCTACCACGCCCGCGAGCGACACGGCCTATTTCGTCATCGTCAAGCAGGACACCGCGCACGCCAACCCGGTGAGCGCGGACCTTGTAGTCACGAACATTGTCCCTGCCTACCAGTACACCGCGCCGACCTGCTCCTCAGCGGCCACGGCAACCAACCCGCACTTCTGGTACAACCTCGCCGCGAATGCCGCCGAATGGTGTATCAGCAACGGTGGTTCATTTTCGGCGCAGTCAAGCCTTGTGCTTGGTGTCGCGGTGGTGAGTTCAAGTCCAACCGTGGTTGCCGTCCTCGCGGAACCCTACCGGCTGAATCCCTACAAGCGGTTTGAGACGTTTGGCACCGGCGCGGATGGCGTTCTCACTGTAACCGGCTCCACAAGCGTCAACGGACTTAAGAGCTATTCGTTCATTTTGGTTGATGGTGCGTCAGCAAACCTCCATCATACGAGCCACGATATCTTCAGTGGCGATAGGTTTTTCGGTCTTTGGCTGCGCTCGCAGAACCCCGTGATAATCACGAATTCCGGGACCGTTGGGTTGTCTGGAATCGGCCAAAACGTAGGTACTCCAGGGACCGGGGCGGGAACGGCGGGCGGGAACGCAGGCGGCGAGCTTACGGGGTCTGGTGGCGGTGGCGGTGGCTCGTCCACCAACGGCGGAGGGGGCGGCGGACAGGTCAACGTTCTCGATTTCTTTGGGCACACCGCAGTCGGTTATATGGTAAGTGGGGGGACGGCGGGCGCGTCGAGCGGGGGAAACGGCGGCGGCGGCGGTAACGCGGCAACGGAAACTCTCGTCGGGCCAATATTGCCAGGGCCGTGGTTTCTTGGAGTAGGACCTTCCGGTGGCAACGGAGGAGGCGACGGCACGAACGCTGGCGGCCAGGGAGGAGCGGGTGGAGGTGCTGGAATTATCATCGCGCCCTCAATTCTTGTCAGCAGCGGGGCGACAGTCACAGCGAGCGGTGCTGCCGGTTCCGCTGCCACTGCTGGTAACGCCGGAGGCGGAGGCGGCGGGTCCGGTGGAAATGTCATTTTAGCCGGTGGATTCGTGTGCCAAAACGGGACATTCGTGGCGAGCGGTGGCGCATATGGAGCGGGCTATGGAACTGGCGGGCACGGCGGCGCTGGTGGCAACGGCACAGCCGCGACCGTGAAACTGTGGTGAGGCTTGAACAAGTTCAGAAGTCGAAAAGTCGAAGACCGAAAAGTAATCCGTCAACTGACGGACTCGACTCTTTGACTTTTCGACTGCTCTTGGAGGCACGATGAGCGCGACAAGAGAAGGTTATCCGCCAAGCGATTTCTTGGTGGTTGAGGACCCGGAGAAGGCCACGACGTTTCACCTTCAGGTGAAACGGCATGGCAAGCCCGACCATGGCCTGATGGGGGCGGCGTTCGCCGCGCTTTACAAAAATTATCGCGGCAACAGCTATGAAGGTCCGGGGAAGGAAGAGGCAAAGTCCAAATTGCGCGCGCTCTACAAGTCGGAGGGCATGGACTGGCCGTCCCGCGAAGGTGGGACGAACGCTGCCGATTCGTCTTGGGGGCGAATACAAGATTCGCCCCTGCAGCCGCGTTTCGTGGTGGCCTTGAGCGACCCGCCGGCGACCGGGCTGATTCGTATCCCGATCGCGGTGACTGGGAGCTGGGCGGGATTGGAAAAGAAGTTCGTGATCGAGCTCGATGACTTGAATGAAATTCGAAAGAACTTCGCCAAAAAGCCTACGGGCGAAATCAATGTAGATTACGAGCATGCCTCGGAAGTGCCGTTTGGGACGGGCGGGCCGGTGCTGTCTGCGGGACGGATCAGGAAATTGGACGAGCCTGAACGATTTTCAAACGGGAATAGGGAATTGGGAATGGGGAATAGGGAAACACCCAATTCCCAACTCCCTACTCCCAACTCCCGCTTTATTCTATGGGGCTGGTATGAGCCCACAGAGCGTGCGCGGGAGCTGATTGCCAATCGAGAATACCGCTATATTTCGCCGGCCATCCGTTGGGGAGCGAAGGATAAAGTGACCGGCAAGACGGCAGGGACGGTACTGACCTCGGTAGCGCTGGTTAATAAGCCCTTTCTCGAGGAACTGCCCGAGATCCATCTCTGCGAGCGAGGGACTGGGGACTCGGGTCCCGCGGGGCGGGATGGGGAAAGCCAGGTATTCGTTAGTCTCCAGCAGCTCCACGTTCCGGGTCCGATCAATCAAGTTTCGGTTGCTTATCGGCAGCCGGGGGAAAGTCAAGAGCCGAAAGTTAAAGAGTCGAAAAGTCCAGCGGTTGAAGAGTTGAACTCTTCGACTTTTCGACTTTCGACTTCGAACAAAGGAGAAACGACGATGGCAAAGAGTCTAAAGTTGAAGTGCCTCACCGACGCGCACCTCGAAGAACACAATTTGCCTGCCGAGCATAAGGGCAAGATCGGGGTGTTCGACGGTGAGGAGTTGATCGGCATTGCTGACGGTCCCGAGGGTTGGGAGCCAACTGAGGCCCCGCAGGACCAATTCGCCGCACTGTCGGAAAGCATCCACGATGGCAAGATCAACCTGGTGGAAGCCGGCAAGCTGGCGGATGCCGGGCGGGTAAGATTCTCCACCATCCTACAAGCGCAGGAAGCGGAGCGCAAAGTGGAGGCAGCGGTGAAGGCGGGCAAGGTGCTGCCGAAAAACCGCGCCCACGCTCTGAAACTGGCGCTTTCAGATGCAACGGGTTTCAGAGCGTTGGTCGAGCAAGCCCGGCCTGTGGTGGATCTACGAAGCCACGGGCATGCGGGAGGCGGCGAGGCCACCACGGCGCAGCAGGCGCTGATGGCGGAAGTGAATGCCTACGCCAAAGAGAACAAATGCTCGGTGAGCGTGGCGCTCTCGGAAGTCACCAAGCACAAGCCGGACCTGTGGCGGGAGTATTCGGAAGAGATGGTGGCTGTGTCCGAAGCGGCCGAAGAAGAAGAGTAAAAAGCGGAAACTGGAAACTGGGAAGGTCGCAGTCCCGCAGGGCGGGACCAGTTTCGAGTTTCTGATTTCTAGCTTCTGACTTGATCACAGGGTCCGCGCCCCTCAAGCGCGGAAAAGGAGAAGAAACTATGGCAGATGGAACTGTAAACACACCGTCGGCGCCGCCCGAGGCTTGCCTCGGAGGGGCTTGGCCGGCGAATCTCAAGCTGTTGTTCGATACGGCGCTGGCGACGCAGACCAAAATCCTTACCGACGCCCAGAATGCCGCCAACCTTGCTCTTCTCAACGCGGTGGGGGTAGCTCATGCTGCTGCGCAGCAAGGACTCAGACACGCTGAGTTGGCCGCTGCCGATCAATGGGAAGAACAGGCAAGCGTTTCTGCAATCAGCGATGACGATCTTGCCAAGGTCACCCAGTCAGTGACCGCTGCAGTCACCGCTGTGCTGGCGAATATGGCGACCGGCAGGCCTCCGGTGAATCAATCCGGGACCACGGCAACTCCGGTAGCAACCCCGTAGTCAGGGCCGGTAGTCGCAGGCGGGGGAAGAACAAAAGGGTGAAGGGTAAAGGGTTAAGGCTGAAGTCAGTTGAGGAGCCGAGGAGTTCAAGAGTCGAGGAGTTGAAGTTTTGACTTTTCAACTCTTGGACTCTTCGACTGAACTGAAAACTGGAGGGTCTCAAGAATGAGTGATATCACCGCAATCGACCAAAGTTACCATCTCAATGCCAACATCGAAATTGGCAAATTCACTTGCCTGGCGCCGGACACTTCGGTGTCCGCCGACGGGTGCAACGTGCCGAGTGGGGCCAACGGGCAATTCCTCGGGGTAGCCCAGGAAAGCATTCTGCCGGACGCCGCGGCCGACTATTCGGGCGGCGCGTACACCCTGGTGAGCGGCACTGCCTGGCCCACGGGCGTCGTTCCGGCGAGCGGGCTGGGGCGTAACATCCGCACGCGCATGTTTGGGATCTCGCGGGTGGTCGCGTCAGGGGCCATCACGCGCGGCGCCTACGTGAACATCGCCAACGCCCAGGGGCAGATCAAGGCTGTGTCCGAATCTGGCACGATGATTAACGTCGTCGGAATCGCCATCGACGCAGCCTCCAATGCCGGCGACGTGATTCGCGTGCTGGTGACCCCATATTCCTATAAGGGATAGCGGCTGCGGCTGCTGTCAGCTATCAGCTTTCAGCCTTCAGCAAACAGATTTCTTGCTGAAAGCTGACGGCTGATGGCTTCTTCTTGGGCGACCGCCGGCGCGCTCGCCCGCTTATTAACCAGCCCGCCGTGGTGTGCCGGATAACGCTGGGCGTGAAGAGCAGCTCTCAGCTTTCAGCCAAAAGACCGTTTGCTGACGGCTGATAGCTGATAGCTTTTGAAAAGGAGAAAAGCTCATGCCCTCGCTTAATCAACTGCACGTTGACGAGGCGCTTACCCAGATCAGCATTGCCTACCGCAACCAGGCGTTTGTGGCGGAAGAGGTGCTGCCGGTGGTGCCTGTGATGAAGAAGAACGATGTGTTCTTCAAATTCTCGAAACAGCATTTCCGTTCTTACAAAGACGCTTACGCGGCCGGGCAGCGCGCCCAACAGATCGAAGTCGATCTGGACGCGCGCGGTTTCTACATGGCCGATGGCCACGCGCTGGAGGACTCGATCACCGACGACGAGCGCGACCAGGCCGATCCCGGCGCTCAGCTCGAAGTGGAGAAGACCGAGAAGCTCACCAATATCATCGCGCTGAACGAGGAGATCAACCTCTTTACGAACATCATCACCACTGCGAATATCACCCAGAACAGCAACCTCGCCAGCACTCCAACTTCGCAGTGGTCCGATTACATCAACTCCGACCCGGTCTCCGAAGTCCTGAAACAACGTCGCACCTTACAGCAGCAGATCGGCGATTTCCCTAACCACCTGCTGGTCTCGCAGCCGGTGCTGGATGCACTGGCCAACCATCCCCGCATCCTGGACCGCGTGAAATACACGGCCAACGGCGCCCGCAACCAGCTTGACGAGCAGGACCTGGCGCGGGTGTTCAAGGTCGAGAAGGTACTGGTCGCCGCGGCACTCTATCAGACCTCGAATGAAGGTGAGGCGGACAGCCTGGGGTACATCATGGGCAAGAACGCTATGCTGTTCTACCGCCCGCCACGACCTGGCCTCCGCGTGCCCAGCTTCGGCTACACATTCTTCTGGGCAAAGCGCTCGGGAGTGCTGAGATGGCGCGAGCTCTCGCTCGAGTCGGACTTCATCCGCGTGAAGAAGTACTACGCGCAGCAGGTGATTGCAGCCAACGCAGCGTACCTGTGGGTGAACGCGACGGCGTAGAAGTGCAGCTATCAGCTATCAGCTTTCAGCCAAAGACGGCTTGCTGATAGCTGGCCCGCCGCGGCGGGAAGGCTCAATGCTTTTTTTCGGAGGACCCATGTCAATTGCAGTGAGTACGGCGAACCAAGATTTGGTTGTGGACAACCGTGGCTATTTGCCTGCACTCGCCACCCTGGATGTGACCGGCATGACGGCAGCGGCGACGAACACCGTGCCGCACGGTTTGCCACGCATCCCCAGGCGGGTGTGGTTTACGGGGATAGCGAGCGGAGCCAATGCTGCAGCTTGCAGTTTGGACACCTCGAGCGTGGCGGCCGGCTTTGATGCCACGAACATTTACATTTTCACGCCAGCCGGCGTGACCAGCGTGCTGGTGCACGTCGAATACTGAGGGAAGGGTGAATTGTGAAGTGTAAAGGATGAAGGATCACGGCTTCAGCCTTTATCCTTTACCCTTCACCCTTTAAACTTTTATGTCTTACTGCACGGTAGATGATGTTTGTACCGCCTTTCCGCGCTTCGTGCGGAATGCGGCCAATTCGATTCAGGACACGCAGATCCAGGACTGGATCGACGACCGCAAGGCGAGGATACGGGGCGCATTCCTGGCGCGGCTGATCGACCCGGACACCCTCGCACTTACGGTGGACGCCGGGAATTTTCTGCGCGCGCTCAACCGCGATGGCGCGATCGCCGACCTCGGTGACGCGCTCCAGGGGGACGTCACGCTCCAGCCAGGCGAGTATTCGCTGGCAGGCTCGCACCGGCAAAGTTTCGAGCGGCAGATCAACGAAATCAAGGAAGGCCTCTACGACGCGTTGTTTAGCGGCCTGGCGCGCCACGTCGAAATCGAACCCCTTTTGGGTGGCATCGCCGGCGGCGAGACAGACCGCTCCACCGCCTTCGATCGAGGCGAGGATAAGGCTTTTTCGAAGAATCAGGTCTTTTGAATGGTGAATGGTAAATGGTGAATAGTAAATTGAAAAGCCGAATTTGCGGCTGGAATCCTGGGCCTGCGAATCACTATTCGCTATTCAGATAGGAAAAGGACTAGTGAATGGTGCATAGCGAATTGGGAAGCCGCATTTCGGGCTGGTCCCGCAAGGGCGGTCGAAAGTCAAAAGTCGAAGGTCGAAAGGCAAAAGCTCTGAACTCCTCGACCTTCGACTCTCGACCTCTGGACTTTTAGCGATGGCTTGGATTTCCTACTACAACGCTGGCCTGTCGAAGCAGGTAGTTCGGCAACTACTCGCTGTGATGAATCGCGATATTCAGGCGGCGCTGGATTTCGTCTCCGGCGTCCCCGGCTCCTACGCGCCCTTCGCCGAATACGATTTGGCGCTTCTCCCGGTGCAGCAGTTCCCGGCAATTCTGCTGACCCCCGATACGGTGACCTTCGACGAAGAGGCAAACTGTACGCTGCACCAGACGATGCGGCTTTCCTGCGTAATCGCGGTCACGCATCAGGACCGCAACACCCTGGCGGAGATGACCCAGGATTACGCGCGAGCCGTGCGGGCGGTGCTCGACACCCTTTGGGAATCGACGCCGGGCGATTTCCTGCTCACGAATCTTCCGTTACCTTCGCCGCCCTTTCCGAACGGTGCGCTCTCGCCGGGACTCGCGAGCGGGAAGCTTATGAAGATTTTCGCTGAAGGTCACACGTTTGAAGAAATTCGCCGCAGACCTCAGAGCGGCTTTGCCATGGCAGCGACGATGTCGATCATGGTGGAGTTAGAGGAAGTGTAAAGAAATGGTGAATAGTGAAGGGTAAAGGGTAAAGGGTGAAGGGTAAAGGATAAACGATGACGTATGAGCGCAGGATCAATAAGGTCTTTGATCCATCCTTTAACCTTCACACTTTACCATTCCTTCACACTTCACACTTCACAATTAAGACGGAGAATATATGCCACCAGCAGTATCAGCTTCAAGCATCCACCAAGGTCCGGGCCGCTTGTGGCTCTACGTGCCCGAGCCTGCCCACGGCAACCGCCTGGTCATCGGGCCAGACGGCTCACCGGTAGAGCCGGCCGGGCTCGCGGCGTGGTCAGCGACGACCGCTTACACGGTCGGCCAGATGATCAAAGACTCCAGCAACAACGCGGAATTGTGCCTCGCCGCGGGGACCTCCGGCTCAACGGCGCCGGCGTGGCTCAACGCCCCTGGCCCGCCCATCGCGGATGGCACTGCCGCATGGGTGTTTGTGGGCGCGTACGGAGCCTATTGCGCCGGCGCTACGGAAGGCGCGATCACTTCCACCTTGACGCCGAAGTACGAAGAGATTGGAGCCGACCAGGTCTCCTCTCCCATCGATGTGGTGATGACTGCCGACGCCTACGAGATCGACGTCACGATCAAGCAGTCGAACCTTGCCAACTTGACCAACTTCTTTCCGCCGGGCACCTTCACCACGGGCACGGACACCAATCAGCCCTCCGGCGCGCAGTCGTACGAGCAGATCACCTTCGGGGGCATTGTTCCTGTGCCGAAGATCGGCGTCGCCGTGATCTCTCCGCGTCGGGACGTGACGGGAAAGTTCGTGGTCTCGCATCTCTACCAAGCCTACCAGGCAGAGGCCATTAAGCTGCCCTTCCAGCGTGGCAAGGAGACAACGTATGGGGTGAAGTTCAAGGGCGTCGCGGATTCCACGCGCCCGACTGGGGACCAAGTGGGGATGGTGTGGCGGCAGGTGTAAAACAAGCTGTCAGCCGTCAGCTCTCAGCTTTCAGCTTTCAGCTCAAAACTGTTTGCTGACCGCTGATAGCTGAGAGCTGAGGGCTGAAGGTTTTCTATGTCCAAGTCAAACAGCATCGCAACTGCTGCGGATTTCCGCAAGCTGGCGGAGGCTTCCGCGTTCGAGGAGCCGGCGCGCGTGGTCCTTCCCAAGAGCGGCTACGGGGTGGTGCTGCGGCGGCCCACGAAATTTTATTGGGCGCTCCGCCGCACCGGGTGGCCGTGCGAGCTACGGGAAAAACTGGATCTGGTCGCCGTGGGTGTGAGGCCGGAGCTGACTGCTGACGAAACGCTGCTACTGGTCCGCGAAGACCAGCAGATGGTCAATGAGGCTTTCGTTGACCCTAAGCCTTGCCTTAATCCGGGGCTGACGCAGTTCGATCCCAACTGGCTCCCGAAAGAGGACGCTGAATTCATTCTGAAGTACCTGCGAGGCCAGGTTCTGGCAAACGGCCAGGACCTGGACGCCTTTCGTGCAAGCGAACAAGGACATCCTGAGGGCAGCGGCGCAGATGGCGCGATGGTACGCGAAAACGCCGAGCGAGATGTTATGTCGCGCGGTGGCGCTTTGGCGCATTGACGCCGCCGCAACGGCGGCGTTGTTGTCCACAGAAGACACAGATTACGCAGATGAAAGTACGGCAAGACACATTTACTGGTGAAGGAAGTCGTCTGTTGGCAGTTATCAGTTCTCAGTGAGGAGCTTTTGCTGATAACTGAAAACTAAGCACTGAAAACTAAAACGGCTGACCGTACTCCAGGAGTTATCTTCGCAATGGCCACCAAGACCTCCAAGTCCACACCGGCAGCGCCGAGCATGACGGGCGACCTTAACCGGGAACTCATCGCCCCGCTCCAGGAGTTCGACAGCATCGCCCGGCTGGTATCGAAGGATATGGTCAATGAGCTGACGCCCAGCATCCAGACCTGGGCGCGCGAGACGACCCAGTCGATCAGTGCGGTTCAAACCGCCCTACAAACCTTTCAGGTGGTAGCCGGCGCTGCCTTCATGGAGACAGGCGACGCCATGACGGCGGCCGGGATCGCGGCAGCGATCTACGGCGAAAACGTCGGCCAATCCATGGAGAAGGCCGCAAAAGCCGCCCTCGCGTCAATTGCGGAACAGGCGGGGGTAAACGCACTGAACGCCCTGGCACAAGGCCTGTGGTTTCTGGCGCAAGCCATTTTTTTCGGAGACCCGGATGCTGCGATCGCTGCGGCGACCGATTTTGAAGCTGCGGCGGAATGGGGCGCGATTGCTGGTGTGGCGGGCGCGGCGGCAGCAGCGATTCCTGGCGGCGGCGCCAAAGGTACAAGCGCTGGTCGCGGAGCGGGCGCGGGATACGGCAAGGGAGGTTACGGCGGCGGAGCTCCACAACTGGGCGGTTACGGTCTCGCACCTGGCGCAGCCAGCGCGCTGAATCCACCCAGCGGGCAGCTCACGGTGATGGTGGTGGGCGAGGCGCAGGCGGGGCAGTGGCTTGCGACCACGCTCAACACTGCCGTACAGCGCGGCGTGCCGCTGAATGCCACGACGGTGCAGAAGTCGCCGTACGCCGCCGGCTAGGCGGGAAGTGTGAAGTGTGAAGGATAAAGGATAAAGTGAGAGCAGTTCAGTCTTTACACTTTAGCCTTTACACTTTCGAGCCAAACACGATGAGTAACCCGAAGATAGTTTACGATCCAGGAACTGGCCCAACGACTCTGACGTTTCTGCGCCCGCCACGCAAGGTGCCAGCTTATGATTACAACGCAGTCCGGCACGACAACATTTCCAGCGCCGGTGTGCGCGAGGCTGTGCTCGAGCGCATCGAGACTTTCCTCGAGCTCGAGATGGACTGGGTGGCGATCGGCGCGGACGTGCAGGCATGGAATCAGTTCATGCAATTTGCGCTCGGCGGTGGGCAGTTCGGCTACTATCCGGACGCCTCGCAGCCGGCCTTCACCAACTGCTGGCTGGAGGACTCCAACTGGACGGCGGCCTACAAGAGCGTCGGGCAGTACACGTTTAAGCTCAAGTTTCGACAAGTGGTGAGCTGAAAAGCGAATGGTGAATAGTGAATGGTGAATAGTGAATTAAGAACGGCTCTGATGAATGCCCCATTTACTATTTACTATGCATTATTCCGCTGAGAGCTGAAAGCTGATAGCTGAGAGCTTTTTGTGATTCAGGGTAATCAAACCTGGCAACTGGCGCTGGCGCAGCCGCAGAAGCAGGCGTACTATACGGTCGAGATCCCGGACTTTGCCATCGCCATCGCGAGCTTTACCGCCTCAGCTCAGGCAGCGACAATGCTCAGCGGCTACGGCGTCATACTCTACGGCGTTGGTCTGTACGGGACGTAAAAAGGGTAAAGGATGAAGGATGAATTCATAATTTACACTTTACACTTTACACTTTCATGAATTTCTGAATTTATGCCCACTGTCTCGCAGTACTATCCGGGAGATTTCTACGGCGACGCCGCCCAGTCGCTGGCCTGGCTCTATTCGCGCCAACTGAAGCTCGTGAATGGCTGGGAAGCGAACGCTCGCGAGACGGGCTTCCCGGTGACCTCGCTGCCCGGGGCGCCATGCGTACCGACCACACCGCCCTTCATTGAGTGTGGCATCGTTTCGCAGAATGACCTCAGCCAGATTGCTCAGACTGCTTGCGAGAGCATCTGCATGGTGCCACCCGGCATATTGATGCTGGGAATGGATGACCAGCTTGGCCCGGACGGCTGCCCCATAGACCTCTCGCCGATCGGCCTTCCTTTCGGGTACCTTTTTCCTCCTGTCCTGCCAGTTACCAGCGCGCAGATCAGCGCTTACTACCAGCAGATGTACAACGCCAATCCCAGTGGCTCCGTAATCAACGGGGTGACTTATCCCGTGCTGGCGGGCCTGACGATCTACGGTTATCTCTTCAATCCCCAACAGAGCATGCTCAATTACCGCATCGATCTTTTCAGCAAGACCGACCTCTTCTATTACCAAGGCAGCGCGGTGGGGACAGGGGCTTACACCAGCGGGCCGATGAAAGGCCAGTATCCTTCGCCGTCACAGTTCCAGTCGCTGCTCGTTCAGCAAGGCTTGTACGGCTACTGGGGCGCGCAGGTGCCCTTCCCAGGTATAGTGATAGCGGTGCTCTACCCGACGAGCGTGGCGCAGCCAGCCGTGGGCTCATCGTTCAGCGTTTTGCCAGCAGGTTGGATTTGCCACTCGAATACCGGCGTGGGCTACAAACTGACGGATTATTTTGCGCGCATTTACGCCAAGACGGACGTCGAATATTTGCAGGAAGACAACATCCCCATCATCGTGCAGGATGATTTCCATGCGCGCTGCGGCTCGAGCCTGGTCCTGCATACAGGCACACCCACCGTGCACGTGATGTACGTGGACCCGGTGAAGGGTCCCACGCAGGTTTGCACATCGCTGGCGGCTGATTGGGCTTTTCCATCACTGCCACTTTCTTTTATCGTGCCCACTTCCGACCCGCTTTATTTCCCGGATCCCACTCTGACAGAGGGGGCTGCGCTGCAAAACCGCAGCTACATCTACGACTGCGCGCTGGCGATTATCGCTTTTGCGGGGTCGGGCAACTTCGTCGCCGCCGCCCGGATCATCAAGCAGCTCGACGCGATTCTCGACAGTCCCGGCTACCTTGCTTCCATTATTTTCGAAAACGGGGAAGATGGGGAATCGGCGAGCCGATGGACAAAGAGCAACTCTGCTGACTCCGTAACCGATGTCAATGACCCCACAGAGCCACCTTATGGCACCGGTCTGGTGGTCGATTTCCACGCCATTGCCGCAAACGATACCTTCACCTATTCTGGCAGCGGCTTCCCGGACACCACCGATGCGCAGGTCCAATTTGAGCACAAGGAAGTGGAGGCGGTGGGGTTCAATTTCGCCATCGGGGTCACCACGGCAGGCGGCAAAGTCACAAGCGTACAGGTAACCTCGGCAGCAGTCGCGCCGGCATCGCTGGTCCCGCTAAGCGGGATCATCACCATCGCGGTCGGACCGGGCAACGGCCTTTATCGTTTCCACCTCATCAACCTCGCTCAGCTCATCTCGAGGCTCGCGGGCGACACGCTCAGCTCCATCACCGGATTCGTGGTCACTCTTATCCCGCAGAGCGGGACCGGAGACCTTTACTTTGACAACTTCTCGGCGGGGAACACTCAGCCCGCGAATTCACTTGCCTTCAGCTACGATACTTACTATGGCCTCGTGGACCAAGCTTACATCCGCGCCGGGGCCATGGCCTGGGTGTGTTACGCCTACTGCATCTACATGCAGATCACCCAGGACTTCAGCCCTTCGCTCTACCTCCAGCGCATGATTAACTTCCTGCTCACCTTGCAATCCACCGCCTCCGACCTCACGAACGGGCTGTTTTACCTCGGCTGGGGAACGTACGGAAATCCGGGCTATCAATTCGTGCCCGGTCTCATGCAGCGGGTTTCGACCGAACACCAGATCGACCTGTATTTTGCTTTCATGCGCGCCGCCGCAACTCTGCCCACTGCGGCTGTTCAGCTTCAAAAAACCAATTTAATCACCTCCACGCAGGCTGCCTCGCTGAACGCCACTGCCGCGCAATTGCAGACCGTGGCGGATGTTGTTGCCACGAAGGTCGTTGCCAATCTCTATATCGCCCCGAGCGGCGGCGTGCCCGGCCACTTTGCCCAGGGCGCAGGCTCCGAAGCGACACCGCCTGCCGGACTTGATACCAGCCAGGCTTGTGATGCCGCTGGCACCTGGGCGGCGCTTTTCTGCCATGCCATCGGACGCGATGACCTCGCGCTGCAATGCCTGGAGTTCGTAGACCAGAATTTCCTGCTTCAGAATCAGCAGATTTGGCTATCTGCCGCGACGAACTCCTACAACGAAACTTATCAGCAGCTCACTCCCTTCAACGGCTTCAAGTTTTTCAATGACTCTGCCGGCGGCTATTCAGGCTCTCCTCTCAGCATCTCGCAGGAACAGAGCTGGAGCATGCTCCTGGCGCTGCTCGATCTCTACAATATCTCAGGGGTTGCGGATTACTTTGCTAGCGTGTATGGCAGCCTCGATGCCTATCTCACCACGCTCATCACCAGCCAGCGCACCGTGCGCTCCACTACAGGTGATGGCTCGTTGCTTTCGTATTCCTTGGCCTCGCGCGATTTGCCTTACGAATTTGAAGTGTGGCCAGCCTTCACGGCAACAGCGTGGTTTTATCTGGTCTCGACAAATCCCGGCCTGCTGCTTTCTCTCGGCAATACTCCGACTATTATCCCCTACCTGCAAATTCCGCAGGGAGCCAGCCAGTCCGTGAACGAGCTCGAGGGGCAATCCTCACTGGGCAGCATGACCATCACCTGCATCGATCCGAATGGCACGCTCAAGGGCCTCGCGGCTCAGGATGTGCTGATTGGCAGGATGGTGCAGCTCAAGCAGGGCTTTCCGGGGCTTGCCTTGGGCGATTTCACCATTCTGCAAACCATGCAGATCACTCAGGTGGGCCAGGACACGGACGGCCGCATCACTATTCAGTGCGCGGATGTGCAGCGTTTTATCCAGGGAATGCAGATTTGGCTGCGTGGCGGCCCGCTCTGGTGGACACCAGGCGGTCCCATGGCGCAACAACCCGTCGGCGCTTCGTGGCTTGAAAACGGCTATCAGGTGAGCGACCAAAACCCGCGCTACGTGGCAGGCAACCCCATCGACATCATCCTGGCGGTGCTCCAGAACGAGCTGGGCGTGGGCCAGGACCCGGCCCTCCTGACCTCGAATTACGTGATGCAAAGCCTCGCACCAATCTACCAGTCGCAACAGGACTACGAACCCTTGCCGCCACCAGAAGGTTGGGCTATCTATGAGCCCGGCCAGGACTCGACGCTGATCAATCCCAATCCCTACATCGACATTCCCGGCTTCCTGGCCTTGCGGGACGGCGAATTTTCCGGCGTCTGGTTTGATTTTGTGATTACGCGGCCCATCGATGGCAAGCAGTTCCTCGAGGAGCAAATCTTGAAGCCATTGGGGCTTTATACGATCGTGCGCGCCAATGGCCAGCTCTCACTCAAGACCATGAAGCCGCCCGTCGAGCAGACGCCCGTGTTCGCCTTCAGCTCCAAGAACATCATGGGAATCCCCCAGACCCTGCGGCAGAACATCATCAACCTGGTTACTCTCCAACTGGATGTGCAGCAAGGCGGCATCACCACGGCGGCGCGCAGCTATGGTCACCAGGTGAGCTATCAGCAACAAACTTCGCTCAAAACTTATCGGCAGGTGTACGAGCAGCAAATCCAGTCCACCGGGCTGCGCGTGGCACGCGGGGGCATGATGCTCTCCCGTTTGCTTGCCGACCGTATCTTTCGCCGCCACGCCTTCGAGCCGCCCGCCTACAAGTTCACTGCCCAGCTCGCCACCTTGCAGGCAGAGCTGGGCGACTACGTGTGGCTGACCCACTCAAAAGTCCTCGATCTCACAGTCGGCAAGCTGGGGCTGAGCAATGTGGTCTGCGAGGTGATCGACAAGCAGCCCAATTACAGTCAGGGAACAGTCGATTTCACCCTGCTCGATACGCGGTTCATCAACCTTTCTGTGCCGTATCAGATTGCAGCGGCCGCGGATAATGTCCCCACTTGGTACAACGCGACGCCTCAGCAACAGGCGCAATACATGTTCATTTCTCCGGGGTCATAATGCTGTCCGTCCAGAACAATTTTGCGAGCTATATAGCCGCGCAGTGGCCGTTAGACGGGCTGCCGGTCGAGTTTCTCGAACCCAATGTGAAGGGGAACGGCTTGATCGTGGTGGTTTACTTCATGTCGGGGATACCCTACACGAACCCGAATTTCCAAATCTCGGACTCGCAGAAGAATTCTTACCTGCCTTTAGGAGGCTGCGGGGTCCTGAACGCGGGGCAGAGAAACCTCCTCCAGGCCTGGTACGTTCAGAGTTGCGCCGGCGGACCAAACACCGTCACGGTCACGGAAACCGTGGACACCGATGGGACGACGATCATTCTGGCCGTCAGCGTATTCGAGTACTCAGGAGGATTCGGCGTGCTCGATACGAGCACTTTCACCTCCGGTCTCGCGCAACCGACAATGAGCATGAACCTGATCACCACAACCGTTGATTTACTCTTTGGGTTTGCGATGGACTACGCGCTCCTGCCGGTCCTCACCGTGGACGCCGGCAGCACCGGATGGACGCAGGAACAGAGTGAATCTCTCAAAAACGTAGCTTTGAATCCGATCGTGGCCCTCCTGACCGTCGACAAAGCGGCCAATCCGGGGCCGCAAAAGATAAGATTCGACATGACCCAGAACTCGGGAGGAGTGGACATCGCCTTGCTCGTAGCCTTGCCGGTTGGCTGGACGCCGCCGCCGGTTACGCCTCCGCCTTCGCCCACGCCGCCCGCTTCGGGTTCGTCGCTGGGCTGGCCGACGATTTTCTGAACGGTGAATAGTGACTTTGGAGACCGCAATCTGGAATTGTGAATCGTCCTAAAGGAGCAAAATGAGTCAGTTGATCCTTTCTGCCATTCCTGGCTTTTTCGATCTCGACGACAGCGCCATCGCCGCCGGCCAGCCGCTCACCGATGACTCCATGCTCAAGATCTCTCACAACGCCAAGTTTGGCGCGGTGCGCAGCAAGCTGGTTTTCATGGGCTTCTATGCGAACGGCAACACAGTGCCTACTCCAATCGATCCTGACGATGGCTACGCCTATTCGCGCGCGGAGTGCCAGTTCGTCTGGATGATCTACAGCAACCGCGCGCCAGCGCCGGGATTCGTTCCCGGCCAGGCAAGTCCGCCCGGCCAGTCATCCTCGCAGCCAGGCTCGCTCTATAACTTTCCGGGCGGCTGGGACATCAACGATGCGACCGGCGTCGTGACTTTGCGGACAACCTACTGGCAGAATGGAAGTGAGGTTGTGAACAACGACGGTATCCTCAAGGTTTATGCTGTCTGCCTGCGCCTGAGCTTGAGCAGTGCGAACTGAGAGGGAATAGTGAATGGTGAATAGTAGATTGAGGATTTCGACGGCTGTCTTCGAATACGCCATTCACTATTTACCATTTACCATTCTTTGAACGCGGAGCAACGATGGCTGTAACTAGAACAGTTCTTCCCCGCAAGGGTCTAATCCAGTCGCAACACGGCCTGACCAGCTACGAGGTTGACCAGGACCAAAACTGGGCGCTGTTGGATGCCAATGTCGCCTTCATGAGTGATCTGCCACTTACGCCATTCCTGGAACTCGGATTCGATGGATTAATTTCCGGCTTCGTCCTCTCCCCTTCCAGCACTTTGGTCCCTGGGATCACGGCCGGTATCCTTTACGCGCAGGGCGCGGGTTACACGGCTGCGACTGCACCTACGCTCCCGCCGGCGCCGGCCAGCCAAACAAGTTACCTGTTCTACAACTCCGTGAGCGGCTTCTATTACCAATCGGGCGCCGTGGGCGCGACGGCCGGCGACGCCCTGGTCGGTGTGGTCACCACCAACACCTCAGCGGTTATCGCAGTCCAGCAGGCGACGCCCATCTTTGGCGGGGTTAGCGTGGTTTCCAGCGCGCCGGGCAATTGCACAGTTGCTCACCTGCTCGGCCGTGTCCCCGTCTGTGCAGTCATTCAAATGACCAGCGGCGGCGCCATCTGGTTCCAGACGCCGGTTAGCTACGACGGCACGAATCTCTATCTAGTGGCTTCCGACGCGGGAGTCACGGGAAGGGTGATCGTTTGGTGAAAAAAACAGGATTCGGGATTCAGGTCCGATTTCGGGTCCGATCAAGATCGGACCATCGGACTCCAGTAATCGGAGATTCAGGATTCAGGGTCTCCAATTTCAAATTTCAAATTGCGCGCCTTCGTAGATCGTTCCTCGAGCTGGCCCCGGCGCTGCCACTCTGCTGCCTATTGCTCTCCGGCTTGCTCAGAGCTCAGATCCCCGCTGGCACTCCCACCTACAACGTCAACGCCAAGTGGGTCACTGATCGCGGCAGCCAGGTTTTCAACGTCAAGGCCTACGGCGCGGTAGGGAATGGGACCACCAACGATACAACGGCGATCCTCGCGGCGAGGACAGCAGCGGTGGCCGCTCACGGAATTCTTTTCTTCGCTCCAGGCAGTTACCCGATGAGTTCCCAACTAGTGTAGTGTCCCATAATTACCTTGACTTATACAGATAAGGCCGATATGCTTGAGGACATGAGCCGAGTCGCAGCTCCGATTATTCTGTCGGCCGAGGAACGGACCACCTTGGCGGCGTGGTCCA
>Ga0208038_1000865_pt1 | contig 19297 bp, 26 predicted proteins | sample June2015DPH_16_1_FD_184714 | JGI IMG/M metagenome (GOLD analysis project Ga0208038, IMG submission 184714) | Peatland microbial communities from SPRUCE experiment site at the Marcell Experimental Forest, Minnesota, USA - June2015DPH_16_100... | ecosystem: Environmental > Terrestrial > Soil >...
TGCCATCGTTGCCTTGCATCGTGCCGGTCACCTTGCCGCCGTCAGATTTCAGGTTGAAAACCCAAGCCGGACCGTTCTCCAACTGGGCGGCCCACTTCCCGGTGACATCCGCCGCCCAGAGCAGCGAAGTCAGGCACCCGAACAGCGTGAGACAGAATATGAAACGTGAAATGTGCATAACATCCTCCCTTCAGATTCCGACTCGTGAGCATCGCCCCCCGCACGGGTCAACACCCTCGTGGGTCTGCCCTTTCGCCATGGCGTCTTGCGGCGCGGGCAGGCCAATAGAAACGCAGAGTTCTCGCAGCAACCGAAGGTCCGCCGATCTTAATGGCGGGCGACTCCGTGCCGCGAGACCTTGAAGTTCATGGCGGTTGGTATCATACCAGAGAAGGAAACGCAACCCCGCGAAGTGGGGCTGCGCTATTCGGCTACCGCCCCGCCCCTAGCGAATGCGCATCCACTCTAGGTCGACCCTGGGATCGGCTTTCTCTGCACTTTGGAGGGCTTCAGCCTTGTCAGCGGCTGTGCCTTGCCAGACAATCCACTCGTGGGCTCCCGGCCGGTCTTGAGCAGCCGGGCCCGAAAGGGCTTCGATATCGCCGTTGATCAGCGCAATGACTTTCCAGTTGGCCATGTGGTTGTCAATGGTCCTTACGATGTATTTTAACAGAGCCGGGAATGCGCCGCTGCGAGTTAACGATTGACCGGGTGAGTATGCCTTTGGATTCGAAAGCGGGAATCTGAGGGAGAACCGTAGATTTCCAAGAGGGAGGTCCGCGCACGCTTGCTCTGACAGCGGCAAGGGATTCGCGAACCTTCCCTGCGCCATCAATGTGGCCCACGTCAGGCGAGCGAACGCGCCACATCTTCAGAACGGTGTCTTGGACCAGAGGTCAACAGTGCGCGCTGCGTTCGCCCGATGAATCTTCGGTGCTCGGGGCAGGGCGGCTAGTGCCGAATTCATAAACGAGCCACAGCCCTTTCGGTGTAGAATAAGGGCCAGTTTCTTTCCGAGGTGGTTATGTCTGACGCCTTGGCAGCGAATGCTCTGCCGATCGGCCTCTTTCGATTCACGATTGTTCCCGTGCAGTCGCTGCAAGTGCCCGCTGTCAACAAAGGCAATATGCTTCGTGGCGGGTTCGGACATGCCTTTCGACGTTTGTGTTGCATCCCTCAATGCCGAGACACCAAGACCTGCCCGTTAGCGGCTTCGTGCCCTTACAAAACTCTTTTTGAGCCCTCGCCACCGCCCGGCGCTGCTCGGCTGTCGAAAAACCAGGACACGCCCCGGCCATTCATTTTTCGACCACCCTTGAACTCTCGGACCACTTACAGGCCGGGTGAAGCCTTCGATTTCTCTCTAACGCTGCTGGGAAAGGCTGTGGACTACTTGCCATATTTCGTGCTGGCTTTCCGAGAGCTCGCGCGCGAAGGGATCGGCCTCAATCGCGCCCCGTGCGAGCTTGAACGGGTGGAGGCGCTCGCGCCCGAAAATGCCGCCTTCGAAGCCGCACCTGCAAGCCTGGGCAAGGCCCAGGTGATTTACAGCCGGGAAGAGGACCTTTTCCGACAACCCGCGCCGTTCACGCTCGCAGACTGGGTTCGGCCACGCCTGCTTCAATGGACAAACACCAATCGCCGTATTACAATTTCCTTTCTCACGCCCACCTATCTTAAGTTTAAGGAGCAGGCCGTGCTCAAGCCGGACTTTCACCACGTCTTTAAGCGCGTGCGCGACCGGCTGAACGCCGTGTGTACGTTTTTTGGCCCCGCACCTATTGACGCGGACTTCAAAGGACTTGGCGAAGCGGCTGAAGAAGTTCAGACAGTAAAGTGTGATGTTCATTGGGTCGACCGCTACCGCACATCCTCCCGCACCCACCAGCGCCATGAACTTTCGGGATTCGTGGGCGAATGCACCTACGAGTTCCCAATGGACGAATCTGGAATTCCAAATCTGCATTTGTTGAAATGGATTCTGTGCGGTGAACTCCTCCACGTCGGCCGCCACACGGCGTGGGGAAATGGGCGGATCCAAGTACTGAGTTCCCAGCAGCGAGACAATGGGTACATTTGACGACCAACGCTACCGCCAGTTCTTTCGAAAGGCTACCGAACACGAGCCTTTCCACTACCAAGTCGAGGTCGCTCAGACACTCTTTAGCGGCAGGAATGTCATCCTGCGCGCGCCGACCGGCGCTGGCAAGACGTGGTCGGTCATCGTGCCGTACGTATCCTCGGGCTGGGAGCGGGGTCCCAGCCGCCTCATATACGCGCTACCACTTCGCACCCTAGCGCAGGGCATATTCCACGAGGCACAGCAGGCGGCAGTTCGCCTTGGGCACTGTGTCCGTGGTGAATCAGACAAGAATGGGCGAGAGATCGTTTCTCCTTACGTAACCTTGCAGACCGGAGAACAACCGGACGACCCCTTTTTCGATCGCGGAAGAATAATCATCACGACCTACGACCAAGTGTTGAGTGGCCTTCTAGACGGCCCCTACGGCCTCTCAGATCGCCTGCACAATATCAATGCAGCGGCCATAGCAGGTGCACTCGTTGTTTTCGATGAGTTTCACCTCATGGAGCCCAGTAAGGCTTTCTTAACCGGCGTGGCCGGCCTTTTCCTATTCCGCAAGCTTTGCCAGTCAGTATGGATGACGGCGACAGCCACCCAACCGCTGTGCGCCATGATTCGACAGGCGCTCGATGCCGAACCCATTCCAACGAATGAGCCAGAAGAGGAAACGTTGCTCATTAGCCTCCGGAGTGTAACTAAGGTGTCACGCGAGCTTCGCATGGAGGACCGTCAACTTACGGCCGCTGAAGTTCTCCGTGCGCACCAACGAAGATCTATCGTTCTTTTGAACACTGTGGGGCGGGCGCAGGCGATGTACGGGGCCTTGAAGCAGGGACTTGCAACAAATAACGGGCGCACCTCCTTGATGCTTTTGCACTCGCGGTTCTTCAAACAGGACCGCGCGACAAAGGAACAAGAACTTCGTCGTCTGTTGGCAAAATCCACCGGCAGCAACGCCATCCTTGTTGCCACGCAGGTCGTAGAGGCTGGGTTGGATATTTCGTGCGAACACCTCCACACCGAGCTCTGTCCTATGAATTCGTTGGTGCAACGGGCCGGAAGATGCGCTCGCTTCCCAGGCGAGGAAGGTGTCGTCCATGTTTACCCTCTACCTGATGGGCCCCGGGCTTGGTTGCCGTACGGGAATGTCGGCCGTGAGGACGTCACTCTGACGAAGACGCGTGAAATCCTTGCTCGTGAAGGGAGAACAACCCTTAAACCGGATAGGGCGGCCAAATGGGTAGAGGAGGCTCACGGACAGGAGGACTTGGACTCTCTTAGGGGCGGCTGGCAGCCTCGTCTGACTGAGTGTTTTCGCCGCATTGAGCAAAATGCAATTCTCCGGACTCCTGTGCGCGTGGCTGACCTCATCCGCGAGGGGTCCGACCAACTCAGGGTCATCATTCGAGGGCAAGTCTCGCCCCTGGACCGACCGGGAGAGTGGGATGGCATCAATCTTTCACGTTGGTCGTTGGCTCGCCTCATCCGGAACGGTGCTAAAGACCTGGGTTGGTTTTGGAACGGCGACGATGCGGACCCATGGAAGAAGCTACAGACTGAGGAGGACCTTCAGAAGACCTACGTCCTCTGCTTAAGACCAACCATCGCAGCATACGACAGCGAGATTGGCATCCGATTAGGCCTCATGGGTTCAGTGGAGAGCCCATGTCGTGAAGAACCAAAAAGACCTGGGTACTCACCCTTATATAAGGAGAGTTGGGCGGACCATGCCGTCCGTGTTGCCAAAGAGGCTGAAGGGCGTCTGAAAAAGGAAGGGTGGGGCAAGGGCCTGTTCTTCGCCGGCCTTGCCCAACGCTATGGTCTCGAACCCGATGCATTGCTGGAAGCGGTTCGTGCCTGTGCACTGCTTCACGACCTGGGAAAATTGCAGCAAACCTGGCAACGTTGGGCAGAGGCAGCACAAAAAGCCAAAGACAAGGATTACCAGCACGTAGCGCCCCTGGCTCACACCGATTTTGGCCCGGAGAAGGCCGAGGATCGAGAGCGTGAGAGAAAGCTGACTATCCGACGCCCACCGCACTCCGCAGCCAGCGCTTATTACGGTGCCGTGTTCCTTCCTCGGTTGCTTGCCTCTATCCCTTCAATGCGGCGGGAGCACGTCGCGTCTGCGTGTACCGCTGCTGTCCTGAGCCATCATGGTGGTTGGCTTACCGAAGGTATGGACCTCGGAATCTCAAGACTCTCGTTTGGTTGGGAAGATTCAGTCGCTCGAGCGGTCGGTTGGACTCCGGACGCTCTTGTTCTTGCCGACCTTGAGGGGCGACGGGACAAGCGAGGACCCATGGAACAATTAGTAAACCTGACGGTTACGTTTGACCGTCTCCAGGACTGGTGGCCTCTTGTGGCTTACCTCACACGCGCCCTTCGTTTGTCCGATCGGCGTGCCACCGCGCAGGGAGGCATGAATGAGTGAACCAGTAGAGGGCTACAATGTTCCGAAGACAACAGGGACACATGGTGACGTTTTCGCGGCTGTCGGGCTGGCGGACTTGCTGGTTACCTCGTCAAACGTCGTGTCCGTGCAGCTAGTTGAACGGGAAACCGAATTCCAAATCCGGCTTCAAGGGCCATTGGATGGGGCTGACCTAAGCACCATTCCCCAAATTCCAGGATATCCATTCCTCAAGACCAGTGAGAAAGTGAGAGTTCCCGCTGGCGTCAAGGACACCGTCGACTACAAGGAAGAGAAGGGGAAGGCTGATCGAAGAAAGAAAGCCGCCGGGCTAAAGGGCAAAAAAGGGGTGAAGTCCGCGGACACGGAAATCCAGCAGCTCATGCAGCAGGAGCAACTCCGGGAGGACTGGCGCTTACTTCAAGTTCTCAACACACTTCAAGGCGACGAGACGGCCAACAAGGTCCACGCGAAGATTCTGAGTCAAAAGCCGGAGGAATTCCGCGCGGGATTGCTTGCAGCTCTAAGTGCCATTTCTTCTGGGAGGCCCTCTGGCTTGAAATGGCAGGTGAGCACAGTCCAACTTTTCGCGCCCACCGCCGCCAAAGGCTACAGCCGCCTCAAACCGGACAGCACAGACCGCAACGACAAGACCAAGGAACAGTGGGCTGACCCTTTCTGGGAGTGGATGAAATATCGGGGCTACTTTCGTGTCGCCTGCCCTTATTTTCAAGGTCAGAAGGCAGAACACGTCCGCATGCTATGCCCTGTTCCGCACGACATTTCAATCCGAGCCTTGGAGTCCCTTTCCCGTGAGTTGCGCAAAAGCGGGGTATATGGTGGCCCCCCTAAAATGGACGCTTTGGCAGTACTTCGACTCGCTGAACTGCTCATTCGCCATTCCGAGGAGTACCATGCCGTTGATGCGGAACCTTTCCCGGGGCTCAAGTTGTCGGGCAAGACCCCCGCGGCCGCGATCTCGGGGGTTATGGTCACCCACTATCAATCGCTTGGAAATGCTAAGGCTGTCTCTGCAATGACCACGATTGCTCTTCCCGGATGGTTTCGCATTGAAAGCAACGCAGACGCCCAAGATTGGCTGGCCATTCTGGATGAGCACCAGCGGGTCATACGCGGATTGCAGGACGATCGCTCTGACGAAATTGGGCTCCTTATCGCTTATAGAAGGTTCTTAGAAAGCCGGGGAGAAAGCGGGACTTGGGCACTAATCGAATTCATGGAGCAGTACGGCCCGTTCTTGATCCGAGCTCGAGAACAAGGCCGCAGGGTCCGTTCCTTGCGGACTGATTATTTCAGGAGGATTTTGATGGGAACCACACCTAGCTTGTCGACCGTTCTTAACGATCAAGGCTTTCAAGCCGTGGCCTCAGCCGTGCGCAAATCGACGGTCAGCGCCCAGGCCCTGAAAGCCATGGGAAAGACAGATTACCGCGAAATCCGATACGACCTACTGCACGATCTCCGACGCAAACGCAGTCTCCCAGGGGTTGAGCCGTTTATCGAAAGCGTCTCGGACTTCATCTCGAAGTACAACGCGGAGAATGCACGCCGACGCGAGATGGGCAAATCCGCGCCAAGGAACGTGACAACCGAGGAGTTTGGCTTATTCACGGCCCTTGTCGAAAAGTACAGCGCATCCACCGTTGGAGCGCTGCTCTGTGCCTACGGCTCCTGCAGAGAACGTCGTGAAGACGAATTCCCCGAACCCGAGAAGGGTGGAGGAGAGGTCTCTGAACCAGGAACGGCCACGAACTAATAAATCCATAGAGGAGGACCGGCAATGCCAGTAATCAATTCACTTTCGCTTTGTGCAAGGGTGACACTCGACCTTCACAGCCTGAACAACGAAGGCACAGAGGGCAACCAGCAACAGACCCGCATGGTGCACATCATTGACCAGAAAGGTCAACGCGCAGTGGTGAATGCGATCAGCGGCGACATGTTCAAGCACATTCTCGTCGGGCACCTGATACCACTGCTCGAAGAAGAAAAACAACCCCTGTCGGAACCAGCCAAGCGGTATGATCCGGACCGGATCACTGCTGACGCTGAGTTTCTGGAAGTTGCAAAGAAGCATAAGGGCCCAAACTCTGAACTATTAACTGAGATTCTGACGCGTTGCAGCTTAACGGATATGGCAGGCGCTCTCTTTGTAGATGCGGCCCTGCCCCGTAAGTCTTGCGTCGAATTTGGTTGGGTGGTTGGACTCCCTGCCGACGGGTGCGGAAAACCGCTCACAACCACAGAACAGTATTTCCATGTCAAGTATGCCTCCGAACGCGGCGGCGCAGCGGGAGGAGAAACAACGGTCGGGAAGCAGCCCATCTTTCATCGCCCTGCATCTTCGGGCGTTTATGCTCTGATCTGCGATCTCGATCTTTATCGTGTCGGTTTGAATGACATAACCAGGAAGTATGTTGTCGGCAAGCCTGACAGGGAGAAGCGCGCGAAAGCGTTGCTTCATGCCTTGGCGGCCACGCTCGTGAGGCCGGAGGGCGCCCAACGGAACACCCAGAACCCACACATAGTGGCGTGCGAAGGAATAGTTGCCAGGTCATCGACTTCCCTGCCCGCCCCAACTGTCAGCCCGCTAAACGAAAATTATCGTGACCAGATGGATGGCGTTGCAGGCGCACTGAACGGAATCGCGCCAAACGGAGTTGAGACCAAACGGTTCGAAACCTTGGCTGACGGTGTGAAGATTCTGGCTGACATTGCTGCCCAACTTCAACTCCCCGGAGATTAGCCCATGGCAAGAACAAGGAAGAAGACAGAGCAAAACGCTGTTCCGGAGGCCCCAGATGTGAAGCGGCTTGAGCTCTTAAATTCCGTGGCTGCAATCGAAGGGGTGCCCGGGCCTGGTCGCTGGTTGGTGATCGAATACCGCCCCACCAGCCTCTTTTCTCTGAAGACGAGCCAGGCAACAAGTTCTGTTGGCGTAACCCTGGTAATACCGACACCCTACGCCATAAAGATGGCATTCGTTGATGCCGCCTTCCGAACCGGCGTTTCCGAGGATGACTGCGAAAGGCTCCTCCGGTCCTTCGTAAAAGTCGACGTGCGGATAGCTCCGACAAACGCGGCTGTAGTGACAAATACGTTCGTGAAAGTAAGGCAGGAATCGCGGGACGGCGATCCACTCCGACCGTATGGTTCCAACATCGCTTATCGAGAATTGGTTTATCTAGATGGAACCTGGTTGTGGGCTTTCGACCTTGCGGGCTGTGATGATCTAGCAGCTTCCCGCGTTGTCCGACTTGCGCCGCATGTGAACTACGTTGGGAAGCGAGGCTCATTCGTCCAATTTGCCAAATCCTTCCGGTTGGTCGATTTGGGTACCCGCTTCACATTACCGCTCCGCAGCGATTCGCCGCACGCTCTTCCCGCAAGGGCCCATGTTCGCCAGTTGGATGATTTCGGTCCTGAGGCAGACTTACAGACATTGAGTTCCTTCACAAACCTCAAGCCGAAGCGCGATAAACACCGAAAGTTCGTGGAGACAATCATTCCGGTGGGTCTTGTCAATACAGGCCCGGGGTTCAGCGAATACCGCACTCCTTAAAATCGGACGAAGGCATGCCAACGTCTGAAAATGGCTATGAGATCGGATTGGTCGACGCCCCCGAAAGTAAACAGCACGTCAACGGCCAGGGCCAGTTCAACCTCTTCACGGGCGAGTTGGAGGCGATTCCAGAGCCGCGCGAGCCGGAGGCGCAACCGGAGGAGCGGTGGTTATTCGATCCGGACTTCGGGCTGGTGCTGCCGGAGGACCGGGTGGGCAAAGAAATCCTTGTGGAAGAAGGAATCGCGCTGAGCTTCCCGGCGGAGGTTATAGGGGACAGGCTACAGGGGACAGGGAATAGGTTACAGGGGACAGGTTATAGGGAACAGGGAACAGGAACACGTTTGATTTTCGGTCGGAAGCCTTTTCTTCCGGATAAACCTCGCGTCGCGAAGACACAAGACTTGGCGCAGGTAATTCTTTCCGGCTATGGCATTTACCTCGGCAAGAAGAGCGAGCGGCTACAGATCAAGGTTTCCGGCAAGGTGGCGAAGGGCGCGGACGGCTCGGCCTACGAGTTCCCTTTCTTCCGCTTGAGTGAAGTCCTAATTGCCTCGCGCGGTGTTTCTTTCTCCTCGGATCTCCTCGAAGAATTCTGCCAGCGCGGCATCCGGCTGAGCTTCTTGGATTATGCAGGGCGGCCTTACGCCATGCTCAGCTCGCCAACGCTCACGGCCACGGTGGAATCCCGCCGCGAGCAGTTGAAGGCTTTCGATGACGCCCGAGGGCTGGAATTCGCGCGCGCCGTCGTGCGCGGCAAGATTCGGAACCAGCGGCGCCTCTTGCTCTATTGCGGCAAGTACCTCAAACAAGCAAACCCCGAACGCTTCGAGGCGCTAGCCGGGCTGGCGAAGCAGTTGCGCCAATTGGAGCTCCAGGCAAGGAATGTAGGGAAGGGCTCGGCCCTCCCGAGTACGCCCGCCGGTCCGGCCAGGGAGCAGCAGGCAGAAGAACAAAGGCTCACACCGCGACCCCTGAATCCTGAATCTCGAACCCTCACTCCTGAAATCCTGACGATATCCGACAAGCGCCAGGAGTTGCTTGGATTTGAAGGCGTGGCCGGACGGCTCTACTGGCAAGGCTTCAAAATGATCGTCCAGGACAAAGCCGAGTTCATGGGCCGCGTCCACCGGGGCGCGGACGACCCGTTGAACGCCTTGCTCAATTATGGTTACGGGATTCTCTATGCGCAGGTTTGGGGCGCCGTGGCGAACGCCGGCCTTGAACCCTTTGCGGGCTTTCTCCACGTCGATCGGCCCGGAAAACCCTCCCTGATTCTCGACCTGGTGGAAGAATTCCGCCAGCCGGTCGTGGATCGCACGGTCATCGCATTCGTCAACCTCGGCCAAAAGGTGGAAATGAAAGAGGGTCTGCTCGATGAAGACACACGGAAAGCTATCGCTGAGAAAGTGCTCGAACGGCTCGCCAGCCCCGAGCCATTTCGCGGACAACAGTTCCAGATTCGGTCCATTATCCAGATGCAAGCTCGGGGGCTCGTGAGCTTCTTGCGCGGCAAAGCGGAGTACAAGCCCTTCTCGTTCAGGTGGTAGGAGAACAGGATTCAGGATCCGGGATTCAGGAGTCAGGTCTTGGTGTTACTCTCTGCGGTGCTCGGCACCCATGCAGTCAGACGTCCTCTTTTCTGCTGAATCCTGAATCCTCCGGGGTCTTATGGAACTAAGCACCCTGGTCATCTACGATATTGAGGACGATCGAGCAAGAACACGGGTGTCTGAAGCCTGCAAAGATTTCGGACTGGAACGGCTGCAGTTCAGTTGCTTCCGAGGAACACTCTCGCAAAACAAGCGCGAGGAACTGTACGAGCGCCTGCGTCAGATTCAGCGTGAGTGGGAGGCTCGCTGGCATAAGGACTTTCCGGAAGCGCAGACCAAGCCCATGGACCTGCCGGTCCCTCCTGAAGATGACGCCAAGGGACACTGGCAACCCGCATTCAAAATCATGATCCAGCCGCTGTGCGAGAAAGATGTGAAAACGGCGCTTTATGCGTACCTCTTTGCAGATGTTCCGCAAGATTTAGATCAACAGCGTAAAGATGATTCTGGGCACGCCAATGAAAAGTAGCGCGGGTTCCTTCCAGCGTCGTATGGGTTGACTTTGGTACGAACATAAGGGCTGTTCGAGGTTCTTGATGGAATCGGGTGAGATAAACCGTTCTGAACCGCCACCTCTCACCGGAGCTCTGCCCCCTGAACTTATCCCGCTCCGCGTGAACGACTTGAAGCAGTGGGAGTACTGCCCGCGCATTGTGTTTTACAACACCGTGATGCCGGTGGCGCGGAAGAGCACGGTGAAGATGGAGCGCGGCAAGGAGATCGAGATCACCCTGGACGCGCTCGAGTCGCGGCGCACCCTGCGGCGCTACCGGCTGGCCGAGGGTGAGCGCCGCTTCCACGTGTGGCTCAATTCCCCTGGGCTCGGGCTGAGCGGGAAGCCCGACCTGCTGATCGCTACCCCGGAGGCCGGCTATCCGGTGGACTTCAAGTACACCCGCGACCGGCCCCGCCGCAATCACATCCTGCAACTGGGCGGGTATGCCTTGCTGGTCGAGGACGCCCTGCGGCTTCCCGTCCCCGCCGCCTTCGTGTATATTGCTCCCAGCAACCAGCTCCTGCGCGTCAACGTGACACCGGGGCTCATGGAGCTGGTTAGCAGACGCCTGACCGAGATTCGGGAGATGATCCGACAGGCGATGTTACCCGAAGCGACCCCGGTGCGCGCTCGGTGCGAGGAATGCGAGTTCCGGAACTACTGCGGAGATATCTTCTAATGCCAGAAGACGTTAGCGCAAGTGGTGGGCTTGGCGCAGGAAACAAGCTGTGCTTGCGGATAGTGGTTTTCGCAAACCTCCCCCGCTTTTCCGCAGTTCAGAGGTTTGCGAACTTTTCTAGCAGCTTCAGCTTGTATCCCGCTGAGAACAAAGGTAGACTTGAGCGGTTGAAGAGAGTTCCCCGATGAAGAGGGGACTGAAACAGAGGCGTTGGGTGGAAGTATCGCTGGAGTAGCGGGTTGAAGAGAGTTCCCCGATGAAGAGGGGACTGAAACGGTTTATGGTGAGTTTGAATGCTGTGCTGTTTTCAGTTGAAGAGAGTTCCCCGATGAAGAGGGGACTGAAACTCAGTATAAGGCTATATCCTAGCAGGTATTGGGAGCGTTGAAGAGAGTTCCCCGATGAAGAGGGGACTGAAACCTTTATATGCATTCTGCCCACCTAGTAAGAGTTCCGTTGAAGAGAGTTCCCCGATGAAGAGGGGACTGAAACCTTTATATGCATTCTGCCCACCTAGTAAGAGTTCCGTTGAAGAGAGTTCCCCGATGAAGAGGGGACTGAAACGCTTGAGCGACGGAGCCATAGCCGCTTGTTCCCGCGCGTTGAAGAGAGTTCCCCGATGAAGAGGGGACTGAAACCCAGCAGGGATTTTCGTTCACAACCTTGGAGTCGCGTTGAAGAGAGTTCCCCGATGAAGAGGGGACTGAAACTCGTCCAGGACAAGATGATCGAGCTGGCCTGGTACGTTGAAGAGAGTTCCCCGATGAAGAGGGGACTGAAACCGAGGTCGGGCGGAGGGCTCTTGCGGCAGCAGCGACGTTGAAGAGAGTTCCCCGATGAAGAGGGGACTGAAACGTAAAGCTCCTCGGTGCCGGATATTTCCCACGTCTTCGTTGAAGAGAGTTCCCCGATGAAGAGGGGACTGAAACTGGCCAAGAAATTGCTCAGCAGTACTCGATACTTCGTTGAAGAGAGTTCCCCGATGAAGAGGGGACTGAAACCTGCAACAATTCCTTCACCGCGTCACCCCAATCGGAGTTGAAGACAGTTCCCCGATGAAGAGGGGACTGAAACCATGACAAAGGTCAGAGCGATCTGCGACGATGCCCCGGTTGAAGAGAGTTCCCCGATGAAGAGGGGACTGAAACTGTGGAAATGGAGATGCGTAGAGAAGGGGCGTCACGTTGAAGAGAGTTCCCCGATGAAGAGGGGACTGAAACATAGAAAGCCCCCGACGCTACGCCTGTAGACGTACAGTTGAAGAGAGTTCCCCGATGAAGAGGGGACTGAAACCTTATTGATTATCTTCACCGCTCGCGGAGGCAGGAGTTGAAGAGAGTTCCCCGATGAAGAGGGGACTGAAACAAGTCCACGCCGAGTGAAAGCAAGCCCTGCGCTTCGTTGAAGAGAGTTCCCCGATGAAGAGGGGACTGAAACGTTGGACTGGGAGCCTTATAGCGGGCTGCGCAAAGCGTTGAAGAGAGTTCCCCGATGAAGAGGGGACTGAAACATACGCTAAAGGATGCAGATATTTTGTTTGCCTCCGGTTGAAGAGAGTTCCCCGATGAAGAGGGGACTGAAACGCGTGTAATTCTCGACCGCTGCGATGATTGCCTGCGTTGAAGAGAGTTCCCCGATGAAGAGGGGACTGAAACTGGCACGGTGTAGCCGCAGGCTTTGCCGCTAATTTGTTGAAGAGAGTTCCCCGATGAAGAGGGGACTGAAACTGAAACATCATCTGGTGGTCAAGCGGGTCGCACAGCGTTGAAGAGAGTTCCCCGATGAAGAGGGGACTGAAACGTGGACTCGGGCACCATCACAAGAGAGTTTTACGCGTTGAAGAGAGTTCCCCGATGAAGAGGGGACTGAAACGGAATGGAACTATCACAGCGCAGAGTCAAGGGTACGTTGAAGAGAGTTCCCCGACGAAGAGGGGACTGAAACCTCAATGCCCTCTACCTCCAAGGGGCGTGGACAAACGTTGAAGAGAGTTCCCCGATGAAGAGGGGACTGAAACATGTTATTTCCTGCGCCAACCGTAACGGTGCCGGTGTTGAAGAGAGTTCCCCGATGAAGAGGGGACTGAAACTAACCCCAGCCGTTCGATGTGTAGTTCAGTGTCACGGTTGAAGAGAGTTCCCCGATGAAGAGGGGACTGAAACTATCAGTCCCGGCGCGGGTAAGTTTTATGTTGATGTTGTTGAAGAGAGTTCCCCGATGAAGAGGGGACGCGGCGGGGATTGACCCATTTAGTGATTGAGTCATTGAATCATTTGAAGTACTCTTGCGACCGGAGGGTCATTGTGTTCGCTGATAGCTGAAGACTGACGGCTGAAGGCCGATTTTGAGAGCTCCCCGATGAAGAGGGGACTGAAACGTGTAGCCGGAGTACCCGGTGTATCCCGTGGTGTTCGTTGAAGAGAGTTCCCCCATGAAGAGGGGACTGAAACGAAGATAACCGATACCCGGCTGGGGGCGAAATCGTAGTTGAAGAGAGTTCCCCGATGAAGAGGGGACTGAAACAGCTCGGTGCCGAAAATTTCCCATTGGGTGGCAGAGGTTGAAGAGAGTTCCCCGACGAAGAGGGGACTGAAACCTGGCCACTATCCGCGCGGGATGCGTGGTGATCGAGGTTGAAGAGAGTTCCCCGATGAAGAGGGGACTGAAACATGCTTCGCGCCTTCCAGACGGCGGAGGCGATTGCGTTGAAGAGAGTTCCCCGATGAAGAGGGGACTGAAACTCGAATGAAGCTAACGCCCAGGTGCCGGTTGCGCCGCGTTGAAGAGACTTCCCCGATGAAGAGGGGACTGAAACGATCGGAGGCGTGTTTCCTGCCCACTGCGACCATGGTTGAAGAGAGTTCCCCGATGAAGAGGGGACTGAAACTTGCTGGTCGTTTGATGTCCGTTGGAGGTCCACCCCGTTGAAGAGAGTTCCCCGATGAAGAGGGGACTGAAACATGCGGGCGAGCAGGCCATGAGTTACCCGCGCAGAGTTGAAGAGAGTTCCCCGATGAAGAGGGGACTGAAACTTCGTCCTGCGGCCGCGCGACGCCAAAGACTCCGGCGTTGAAGAGAGTTCCCCGATGAAGAGGGGACTGAAACGGAGCGCAGGTGCTCTCTGTCCAGTCAGGAGGCGGGAGTTGAAGAGAGTTCCCCGATGAAGAGGGGACTGGAACGGCGAGGCCATCAGGCTGAAGGGCACCACCGTGAGGATTGAAGAGAGTTCCCCGATGAAGAGGGGGCTGAAACAACGTGCGGATTGTGTTTCAAACCGTGGCGCCTACGTTGAAGAGGGTTCCCCGATGAAGAGGGGACTGAAACGGATTAGGATTCTGCGTGTTACTCGACGTTTGATTGTTGAAGAGAGTTCCCCGATGAAGAGGGGACTGAAACGGTACGTAGTCGGCGCTAGCCTTTTTGCGCGCCGAGTTGAAGAGAGTTCCCCGATGAAGAGGGGACTGAAACTTCGTACCGACCCAACCGGTGTTTCTTCCATCCTCGTTGAAGAGAGTTCCCCGATGAAGAGGGGACTGAAACGTTGATACAGTTCATCGGGAAATGTTTTTGCCTGTCGCGGGTGGCGCATACATTGTCTTTTATGTGTGCGCCCATCAGTAGGTAGCGCAAACCTGAATTTTCAGCCTGGCTGCCGCAGAGCTGCTTTGTAGCTTCCTCCCTCAGGTGCTGGCGCTCTCATTGGCCGGCAGTCGCAAGCGACGGAACGTGTCAAACGACCTTGAGACACGTGAGAGCATCAATTAGTGTAGCTCTCCTTCACTCGCCTGCGAGGTTGCTGGCGGGTTGATCCAGACCGCTGTAGGTTGAGCCGGCGGTTTGGGATGGGTTCGAACGAAGCGTTCAGGATTCCGTTGGTAAGCCCGGCTCAGGATTTCTTGCCGGGGCCGGATGACTTCGTCCGCCCGCCCGTAGTGGAGCGCTTCCGGGGTCAGCAGAGCGATGCCGCCGTGATTGTGCTTATCGGGCGGTTGCTGGCCCGTGGAGCGCTCACGGATGCACTCGACGCCAAGCGCCGCCGCCGGTAGCCACTCCTCAATCAGCAATCGCAGTCGCTTCATGGATTGCCCCCGGGACCCGTCGTTGGCTTTGGCCGATAGTCGCGACGGTCAAGGCAGGCGTCATACGTAACGCGGTCCACCTTGATCCAATCTGTCTTTTCAATTCCTCTTCGATTTCTCGTTGTCGGACTGAACGGGAAAGCAGATGCGACCTTGATCCACCTGTTTTGCTCCCGAGCAATGGCGCGAATCTCGTCCGCCACTTCTGAAAGGTCCTGGTCCTGGCTGAAGATCAAGGCGACATCGAACTCCTGACGATGAGCCAAGCGGATGATATCCAGGGCGATGCGTACATCAATTCCTTTTTCTTCTCCAGCCAAAAATGTATGCTTCGTCCCGTCCGCCAAACTGACAACTCTGTTCCGATAGCGTAAGGACCGTGCAAAGAGGTGGACGCCCTGACGCCCCATAACAGCGAGCTTCGCAGACCAGAAGCCATGCCAGAACGGATCATCATTTGGGTCGGGGATCCCAATGTAAAAGCGCGTTTGGGACAGTGCCCATCCCTGCGCTTGGCATACCGCCATCGCGAGGGCGGACACATCATAACTGGGATAGGGATATCCGAAGGACTCGCGTGCTGCGTGGAATAGATTCTGCCCGTCGGTGAAAGCTATGGCGCGTTTGACGGCTGGCTCAGGGGGCATCTGCACCCCTTAGAATAAATAACCCCGCCCGAGGCCTTACGGCATGTCGAGCGGGGAGCAATTTCAATCTAAGTCTACTACATGAAGTCCAGAAGTCAAGGGCTTTCATTTTACAGCCTCGACCAGGATCCGGAAAGCGCGGACAGCACGCCTTGCCCTTACTATTCGTCATGAGGCCAAACCACCGTGCTGCTTCTGATCCGTCCGCATGAAGTAGGTTCGTGGCCGCACGATGCAAGCGGTCCACGTTGCGAAGTCCTGACGCGACCACGGCGTAACAGGCCGCGCGGGCACCTCAAACGAAGAACTGCCTCCGAACGTGTGAAAAAATCGATTACTGGCGGGCGCTTTCTTTTTTTCCAGGTTTCTTGGGCGCGCCAACTTGAGGAGCCGTCTTGCGGCTCGGCCTTTCGATTTCGCCTCCTCTTTCCCAATCTGGGGGAAGTTCATCGCCTTCCATCGGAGGATTCCCCTTTCCAGCGCGGTCCAGGATCCGAAGCGTTTCTGCACGATCAGCACGGCGACCTCGCTGCCGGAAATATTCCCCGGTCCGCAAAGCGGATACCTTTTCCGCCACGGCGACATTGATGAGTTGATTCAACGCTACCCCTTCCGAGTCCGCCGCCTTGCGGGCTTCCTCCATTAACGAGGGCTGTAGCCGCAAGGCAAAGTTACTTCTTCTCATGGATTTGAACTCCTCATCTGTTGCAGTGCCGCTCCGGGCAAGATCACGGCGCAACCAAAGTCCCTGCTGACGCCTTCGAAATCACGCCGGTTAAATGTCACGATAGCATGGGCGTTCCCGTTCACGGCCGTTTCCAGAACCATGTCGTCATTGGGATCTGACAACCTCGGTCGCCAGCGAAATGCAAGCCTGACCGGATGGGCTACCGCTGCCAGATCGTCTATGATTCGCTCGACCTCCGCAGCGCTCAGTCCGCACGCGGCCAAGTGTTGAGGCCGAGTGAGCACAGCCTCGTACTCGAGTATGAGGGGAACAGAAAGCAGCAATTCCAAACGATGGTCCAGCGCGCAACGCAAAAGCTGTCGTGACGTACCCCGACTGCTTCGCAAGGCTGCGACCAGCACATCCGTGTCGAGCACATAGGAGAGCCTCACTTCCATAGGATATTGCGTGCAATATCATAATGTCAACGCCAGGCAGCCTAGCCTTGTCCTGGAAGGCTGTGGCGGGTGGCGCAGACGCCGGTTTGTGATGTCTGCGACATGCTGATGGTGCTTGAGGCAGAGGGAAGAACAGGATTCAGGATTCGGGATTCAGGATTCAGGAGTCAGGAGTCAGAATGAAGGACATCTGCTTTTCGCCGACTGCCTTCTGCTTACTGCCGACTGCCTACTGCATTCAGGATTCGGGATTCGGGAAGTGAAAGAACAGGAGTCAGGAGTCAGGAGTCAGGAGTCAGGAGTCAGAATGAATGGCATCTGCTTTTCGCCAACTGCTTTCTGCCCTCCGCTTTCTGCCTTCTGCTTACTGCCGACTGCCCTCTGCATTCAGGATTCGGGATTCAGGAAGTGAAAGAACAGGAGTCAGGATTCAGGAGTCAGGAGTCAGAATGAAGGGCATCTGCTTTTCGCCAACTGCCTTCTGCTTTCTGCCCTCCGCTTTCTGCCTTCTGCTTACTGCCGACTGCCCACTGCATTCAGGATTCGGGATTCAGGAAGTGAAAGAACAGGAGTCAGGATTCAGGAGTCAGGAGTCAGAATGAAGGGCATCTGCTTTTCGCCGACTGCCTTCTGCTTTCTGCCCTCCGCTTTCTGCTTACTGCCGACCGCCTACTGCATTCAGGATTCGGGATTCAGGAAGTGAAAGACCAGATTCCAGGTGATAGGCGGCAGGTGGGGAAGAGCACCGGGGATCGCGCCCGCCTCTTCGACTCGGAGCGGTTTAAGCGCAAATTCGTCACCACGCTCGCCGGCCTGCCAGGCGAGCTGGGCTTCCGCATTGTCGGATACGTTCTCATCCCGCAGAGCGGGACTGTCGCCTATTGCTCTGGCATGAAATGCTGAATTATGAATGAAGGGCGCCAAATATTCTTGCCCCCGCTTAGGCGTAAATATAGGGGAACCACGGTACCCGCAGTTGAGTCACAGCAACGAAAGCCTGCGTTGGGGACCATTCAGCTCCAGCCGTAACGAGTTGAGAACGTCACGTCCGAGCAGAGCTTCACCCGAGCTTATAGGGATAATGCGAACCAAGTGGGAATGACTGTCTGGAAGTGACAATCGCGCCGCGTAAAGGGGTTTGATCTGCGTCGATCCGTCGTAGCCTTCTACTTGAACCTCGTCGACCTCGAGCAAGCCAAGCGCTTCGATGAGGTAAGCGGGAAGGCAGGTTAGGTCGGCTCCAGAATCGCAAAGGGCCGATATCTGCTCAGTTCGTTCAGCCGCTGCTCCTTCCGGCAGGGAAACAGCCACCGTCAGCACTGGCGCGGGCGGGTCATATTCGGTGCCGTACCCGAAGGTCAAAGCCATCTCAGCTCTCAGCGTGCCAGCCGTGGCGAAGGTATGCGGTAAGCTCTATGCGTTCCCACAAAAGGCATGAAGATGCGCCGATAGCCAAAGCCTTTGTAAACCCGCTCCGCCAGCGCAGAAAAATCGGTATCAGAGTCCAGAATTGAAGTCCCTAGAATGGCGATATAGCGGCCGCTATAAGCATTCCAAATGTGGGCCTTGTTAGCCGCGATAAACCTTCGCTCCTCAAGGAAAAACCGAAACCCCTGAGAGGATTCATCGACCACTTCCGCGTTGGCAGACTTCACAGATTCACTTAGCATCGTCTCATCCTACGGGACCATTTCGTAAGTTATCATAGTTCCCGATCAATGCGAAGCTACTTCTTGAGCAATTCTTTGCTTACGTCGGCGACTGGGTGCGGTAGCTCGTACTCGCGGGTGCAGACATCGGTTTGTGATGTCTGCGACATGCTGATTCCGCCTGAGGCTGAGGTAGAATCCTTGCACGCCTCATCTGCGGCATTTTTACGGCCTCAATCATCTTCATTACGTGACCACCAGCATCCCGCAGGGCGGGATCGCGCCCGCCTCTTCGACTCGGAGCGGGTAGTGCAGCGCAGACCTGTGTCTTTTGCAGGTTTGCGGCTTTGAAAGATTCACGGCGGGAAAAGCCGCTTACTTGGGATGAGCAATCACGTCTTCAATGCGGTAGGTGTCGTTGATGATCGTGAAATAGAAGCGCCAGTTCCGGCTAACGCGTGCCTGCCACAGGTCTTTCGATTCGTCATACTTCTTGGCGTGCAGGGAAGGGTGCTGCAGGTTGCTCAGCAGGAACCGCAACTGCTTTTCAAAAGCTCGTCGGACATTCGGAGGAGCATCACTCAGGGACTCAATCGCACGATCCGACAAGACAAGCTTCATGAGGGAGGTGTACTATTTCGATTTCAATACCTTCCGGTTCCTGATTTCTTTGCGGATAAACCTAATAGCTTCCTCGGCGGTCTCAAACGGCCCACGATAGGGGCCTTTGCGGGCTTCCGTCAACCGGGCGTCGATGATCCGTCGCTGCATGGGCGTGTACTCATCACCAGCACCGGGGAGCTTGCGCGAAATCGTGATTACCCCGCCGGCTGCCTTGAACTCCAGCTCATCCCCGCCCTTAAAACCCGCCTTGCGCCGAATCGCGGTCGGCACCACGAGCGGCGATACGTTTCTTGCGGTTGTTGCCAT
>Ga0208038_1000874_pt1 | contig 19220 bp, 17 predicted proteins | sample June2015DPH_16_1_FD_184714 | JGI IMG/M metagenome (GOLD analysis project Ga0208038, IMG submission 184714) | Peatland microbial communities from SPRUCE experiment site at the Marcell Experimental Forest, Minnesota, USA - June2015DPH_16_100... | ecosystem: Environmental > Terrestrial > Soil >...
TCGAGCGAAGACTGGTGCCAGCGACTGGAATCGAACCAGTGACCTCGGGCTTATGAGTCCCACGCTCTAACCAACTGAGCTACGCTGGCAACCGAGACCGGCATTACATTCTGCGCACAAACCGCGCACTGTCAAATCTGAACCATGCCCGCCGAAAACCGGCTTGGACAAAAAGCTGAACGCCTCTAAGCTCATTTGGTCAGGGTTTCAAGTCCAGCGCGGCCCGATTTGGGGAACGCTGGCCAGTTTGCCGGACTAAAATATGAACAAAAATCCAGCATCGCGTTTTCAGAAAAAACCGCGCTCGCGCTATGGCTTCCTCGTGTTCTGTTCTGTATCGCTGCTGGCCGCCTTCACCGTTTTGCGTCTCGTGTTGCTGCTTCAATTCGGCCCGCCTTCCGCCGCGCCCTGGAACATTCTGCTGGCCTTTGCCGCCGGCTTTTACCGCGACGTCATCGCCGCGCTGTGGTTCATGCTGCCGCCGCTGTTTTGGTGTTTCATCGTCGGCAACCGCCCGTTCGCGTCGCTCATCCACCGCCTCTGGTTCCGGTTTTTCATGACCCTGCTCTGGGCCGTGCAGGTGTTTTTGCTCGCGGCGGAATTTTATTTCTTCGCGGAATTCAAATCGCGCTTCAATCCCGTCGCCGTGGACTATCTGATTTATCCGCGCGAGGTGTTCATCAACATCTGGGACGCCTATCCCGTCCCGGCGGTCGTCGCCGGCTGCCTGTTCATCGGCGCGGCGTGGACGTGGCTGGCAGGGCGATTGTTCAAAACAATGTGGATGAAGCCGGTCTGGATCGGAACGCGGTTTCTCTGGTTCGCCAGCGCGTTGATTTTGTTTGCCGGCCTGAGCCGGACGGCCAATTTGAATCCGCCGCACGTCAGCGAAGACCGCACGCTCAACGAAATTGCCAACAATGGCGCGCTCTCCTTTTTCGCCGCCGCGTGGACGCGCAATCTCGATTATCCCACCTTTTACAAAACCCTGCCGCGAGATGAAGCCTACGCCCGCGTGCATCGCCTGCTGGCCTCGACCAATGCGACCTTCATCGGCGATAATTTCAGCATCGAACGAAAAATTTCCGGCGATCCCAATCGCCCGCGCTTGAACGTCGTGATTTTGCTCGAAGAGAGCCTCGGCTCGGAATTCTGGGGCTGCCTCGGCCGCACGAACACGCTGACGCCGGAAATGGACCGGCTCGTCACGCAGGAAGGCCTATTGTTCGACAACATTTACGCCTCCGGCAACCGCACCGTGCGCGGCATGGAAGGCGCGCTGTCGTCGTTCCCACCGCTGCCCGGCGATGCGATTGTGCACCGCGACCGCTCCGAAAACGTCGAGACCATTGCGCGCGTGCTCAAGCGCGACGGCTATGACACGCTGTTCCTCTACGGCGGGCACGCCATGTTCGACAACATGAAACCGTTCCTGGCCGCCAATGGCTATGACCGCATTGTGGATCAAAAGGATTTTCCCAATCCGGCCTTCGTGACCGTCTGGGGCGTGAGCGACGAGGATTTATACGCGGGCGCCATCCGGCAATTCTGCGCCTTGAGCCAGACCCACAAACCGTTCTTCGCCACCCTCCTGTCAGTGTCGAACCACAAGCCTTACACTTATCCCCAGGGCCGCATTCCCGAAAACCCGAATGGCACACGCGACAACGTTGTCAAATACACCGACTGGTGTCTCGGCCAGTTTTTCAAGGCCGCGAAACAGGAGGCATTTTGGACGAACACCATTTTTGTCGTCGTGGCCGACCATGGCGCGCGGGTCTATGGCAGCCAGGACATCCCGATTTTTTCCTACGAAATCCCGCTCGTGATCCTCGGCCCGACGGTCGCGCCCCAACCGCAACGCCTCCCCGCGCCCGGCTGCTCGTTGGACGTGCCGCCGACGATTCTCGGCCTGATTGGCCGTCCCTATGAAAGCCTGTTTCTGGGACGCGACCTTTTGCACGACCCGCCGGACACATTCCATGCCTTGCTGAATCACAACCGCGACATCGGGATGTTCGCCCATGACCGGATGGTGGTGCTGGGCCTGCAAAAAACGGTCAAATTCTATGCCGGGAACCCGCACGCCGTGAATTTGGAACTGACGCCGCAGCCCACGCCGGAAGATTTGGAACTGGAGAAAAACGCCGAGGCCATTTTTCAGGTGGCGGATGAACTCTACATGAACCGCCGCTACCACCTTGATCCGTGAACTAGCTCGACAGGTCGCGGCAGGTCGGGCACATCGGTGCCGCGGAATTTGTGCGCAGCGGTCAAGCTCCGCAAAATAATCAGGCCGGTTTCGAGGACCGGCCTGATTGGTGAACAACGATTCGAAAATCCAACTTGATCAACTTTTAGCCCGTGCGGGTCTTGCGCAGCATCCGCAGGGGCAGCAGCAGCAACGCGCCCGCGATAATAATCGTCATCGTCGTGGGCTCGGGTACGGATTCGAGATCGAATTGCACATTTCCCTGGGTAGTGTCAATGTTAACGTTATCAACCAAGCCAGTGAACCCGGCCGCCCACCCTGACCCCGTTGCTAATACAATGCCCTCGATGTTCTGGCCCCCGTAATTAATAGGCGTAGAACTTCCGCCGGTGGTATAAGCACTCCAGGTGATCGAGCCGCCTTGGATGTTTGCCAACGTCGGCTGACCATAGAACCCCTGGTTCCCTGAAAGGCCACTATCATCGAGCCTCAATTGATTGGCACCGGACGCGGTTGAGAAGGTAACCCACTGGTTGAGCGGGTTGCTATAATTGTTCGCGAGATATGGCTCCAGTATCAGGCGATTGCCATACCACGATGCTTCGCCGCCAGAGTAAGGAGCAGTGTAAATGATCAGATACCAGTTGTCCACTACCGCCGTGGTGTTAAAGGTGGAAAAGCTGAGCCCGCTCAGCTCGCTGATCGTGAGCTGACCAAGACCTAGTTCGGTAGAACTGTTGGCGTTGGCATAAAGATAATACTGAGACGCTGCGGTCCCGTTGGCTTGCCATGCTCCTGTGCCGATCATGGCCTCACTGGTTGTGGTATCAATGGCAGCGCTGCCGTTGCTGATGGGGCCGTTAGCGGCATCACTGGGTCCCAAGACCACGACCGAACCGAAAATCCTGGTCGATAAACCAGCAGTCAGCAGGATCGCAAGTACTACTAATGTTTTTTTCATGTTTCCTTTCTTGATTTCGACCATCGCGGAAAGCGACTTCTGGCTCGACATCTAATCCGGAATTCTTTCTTTCACACGATTGCCCTAATGTTGTTTATTTTTGAACCGACCCAATACGGTGCCCATTTTTACAGAACAAATGAATGTTGCTGCCTTTTGAATGTCCCGCTGGATCAGGAACGTTGCTTTTGGGTAAAGCGTTGGAAACAAACCAAGGCACCCAAGCCCAGCAGAAAACAGCCAGCCGTCGTGGGCTCGGGAACGGCGGTGAAATCAAAGGTGGCGGAGCCACTGGCATCGCCGCACGTGAAAGTGCCGGTGAAGTCATAACTACCTACTTGCGCGATATCATAGTTGAGGATTTGTTGATCGGTATCACTAGGATTAGGGTCGTCATCGCCTGTTGCGAGTGTGTCGTAACTAGCGTAAGCGTTGCCTGCTCCTATGCTGATGATTTCATTGACCATTTGCCCGGGATCGCCACTGTTGACAACCGTGAATCCGCCGGCAGTATTGACGCCATTATTGAAAATGAGTCCGATGTCACCAGCGTCGTAAGTCCAGTCACCCGGAAGAATACTGTTATTTGGCCAGCTCCAACCAAGCGCATTTCCCGGGTCGGTACTGCTCATGGTCATGCCGAAGTTATTCATGTTTATCAAGCTGCCATTACCGTTGATCACGGCCACAAAAGAGGCCCGATTACCAAGCTCGCCTGCGTACGGCCCCGGCGCTTGCCCCAACCAAGAGTTGAAACCAGTCGCGAAGTTGGCGGCGACGGGCAACGGGCTGGTCGTGACATTGAATTGCGCGGGACCGGCGGCGCCATACGAAGTCAAACCGTTTTCCATGGCGTAAATACCGTTTGCAGCCCAAGTATCGTAGGATGGCGAGCCCCAACCGTTCGGGGCCATGGTCGCATCGACGGTGATGGTTACCTGCGCGCTGGCGGTCATTGCGCCGGCCAAACTGATCGCGAATATTGCTATTTGTAGTTTTTTCATGTTTACCTTCTGTTTTCGACCACCGCGGAAAGCGACTTCTGGCTCGACGCCTAATCCAGAAGTCTTTCTTTCACACGATTGCCCTATTGTTGTTTATTTTTGAACCGACCCAATACGGTGCCCATTTTTACAGAACAAATGAATGTTGCTGCATTTTGAATGTTACGCTGAATCAGGAACGTCGCTTTTGGGTAAAGCGTTGGAAATAAACCAAGGCACCCAAGCCCAGCAGAAAACAGCCAGCCGTCGTGGGCTCGGGAACGGTGGCTGGTTCAAAGTCGTAGGTGGTTGTTCCACCGGTTGTGCCGATGGTGACATTATCAACGTAGCCGTTGAAATTGTCTTCCGGGGAGGCAAAGCCAACGGTCAGGCGGACGCCGCCGTATCCGGCCGACGAGTTTTCAATTGTTGCATCCGGGTAGGTGACCAGATAGTCAGCGAGTGAACCAACGCCCGTACCTGGATTCAGGACGCCATTGTTGTCCCACCAGCCGCCCGCCAAAGCATTCCATGTCTGCCATGTGTTGAGGACAGAATCGCCCTGATTTAGAAGGTTGGGATTGCCGCTGGTGGGGGTCTGATAGGGCGGCTCAAAAAAGAGTATGTCGTCCGGCGCGCCGGAGCCGGTTGTGGCGATATTCAACTCGATATAGGGAAACTGCTGGCCGTTGTTGGCGGTCATGTAGGTCGAGTAGCTAAGTACAGTTAGATCAGCTAGGGGGGTGCCCGCGTAGGCAGTGTTGCGGATTTGGGAAGATGTATCGCCTTGACCCGATGCCGTGCCCAATTGAGCGCTTCCTGTGCCCAGCGGCGGAGTGGCGGGCCCGGTGACCATTTGAGCGGTATTGCCGTTTCCTGGAGCCGCGACACCGTCGGCGTCCGTGGTCAAGAAAGCCCAGCCGTCCATATTTCCAGGGGTGACCACAACCGTGCCACCGTGGGAAACACCTGCCATTGCTGTTAACAGCAATGCGGCTATCAAATACCCGCAACTGATGGATGGTTTCACTTTGGCGTTACACGGGCGGTTTCCTGATTTAGAATTTTCCATAACTGATAGGTTTTGTTTGTTTGGATTGAAAGTTTGTGGATTATTTCGAGTGCCAGAAATCAAACGCGCCGGCTTTTTGTCTCAAGCACCAGGAAACAAGCCAAGGCACCCAAGCCCAGCAGAAAACAGCCAGCCGTCGTGGGCTCGGGAACGGCCACAACATAACTCTGTTCACCACTGGGGCCATTGGGACCCACCAAACCCACCAGATCTGCCTGAGCACTGAGGTTAACGAGGTTGGCTATCATGGCGGTGGCTTCGGTTGTAACCGGATCATTGCCACTCACGGTGATGCTGTATGGAGTTATGGCCTTCGCGGCTATGTCCTCCCACATGGCCACCTGCAGGGCTGCGGCATCCAGGCTGTCCATGGAGGGAGAGTAGTACGCTGCCCATAGTTTCTCGACATCGGTTGCGGCAGTAGCGCCCATGGGACCGGCGGGAGCCAGCGGAGCAGATGCAAGGTCGCTATAATAGTAGTCGCTGAACGTATTCCCGTTATTTTCGTCAGCTACATCAATGCAGAATGAGGGGGTCGCCACTCCATCCACGGTCAGATTGTATATTCCGGCATTTGCTCCACTTGAGATCCAAGGATCGGTGAGATTTACCGTTTGGGAGGGGTCTACATTATCAAATGTAAGGGTTACGGCGCTCGCACTCATCGCACCGGCCAAACCGGCCGCCATGATCGCCAGTTGTAATTTCCGTACTGTCATATTCCCTTTCTGTTTTTGTTGCTGTTGTTAACTTTTCTTCAGTTGGTTTTTTGCGGGGGCCTGCTTGAATACATTTCTGATTCGAGTTTTGTTTTTCTGATTAGCTTTTTGCGGGGGCTTTTTTTGAATCCCGGCTGCCCGCCAGGATTCCGGTGACAAAAATCAAAAAGAGGGCCAGTGCGTAATCCAGATACCAAAGGAGTGACATGGGATTGATTGGGTTCTCTGGAATACGCATAATATGGCGGGTTTTAATGGTTATCTGGTTATTTCATGGCCGAACGCCGCCGCATGACCAACAGACCTGTCAGCCCACAAACCATGAGTGCGAATGTCCCGGGCTCGGGGACCGTGGAGGGCATCAGATCTTCCTCAAAACTCGTAGTTCCAGTGAAGGCTATTGAAAGACTAAAATCCAGCGTGCCGCCATTTGGAACCAGATTGCCGGCATAATAGTCGATGTGCCCAACCCAGTCGCTGCCAACCAAGGTCGGCGCGGTGACAATGTCTGTCCACCCACCATTGGTCACGCCGACATTGGAAAATGAAAACGACTGGCTCATCGTAATCGTGACGTGGTAGTCGTTCCAAGTTGACCCGGTATCATTATTAATTTGCTCGCCGAGTTGCAGCGTTGGGTCCCCATCCGTAGAGATAGTGCCTCCCATGCTCCCCACGGCCCATGCGAGCTGCGTCCCATCAATGCCATACTGGTAGTTACCGGAGCTGCCTGTTAGAGGGCCATAGGAACAAGTCAAAACAGAGCTGTTATAATCCCAGATGTTGATCCCCGTGATATCCGCCCGGCTGAACCCGGCACCCGCCAGCAACGCGGCCATAATTGCAAGCGTTCTAATTTTCATAAACTTTTCTGATTCGAGTTTTGTTTTTTTTGATTAGTTTTTTTTGCGGGGGCCCGCTTGAATCCTGGTCACACGCCACGATTCCTGCGCCAAGAAATGGTTTTGGGTTCAAATTAATCATGAACTATAGAGCCAATAAAATTCTGAGACGGTTGAACAATCCCAAGGATATTCCCTGCCGATCTTCTTCCCGCATCCTCGCCTGTCTCGGGTGCCTGAATCCCGCCTTTTTGCCGATGGGTTCCCCCAAATTGGTCGTTACTTGCACGCAACGATCGTCCCACAACTCAATCATTCGCTGGTCTTTTACATTGGTCACTTCCAAATCCGGCAATCCACAACTGACGAGCCATTCTTTTATCGCCACCACCTGCCTGGGTGAGGAGGCGCGCGCGGTGAAAATTTTTACGGTGCGTCCTTCGGCAATCCATTTCTGCACGCGGACCAGCATCGGCTCAATCGGACTGCCAATCTCGTCCCCTCGCGTGCTGCCAAGGTCGCGGGCCAGTGTCCCGTCCAGATCCACCCCAATCCACGGGGAACCGCCATACCGCACCTGAGTGTTGTCCGCGAACTGCTGGCCGCACTTTCTGCACACCGCGCCAAAACGCCCGTCCTCCAGCCAGAAAGGCTTTAATTCCTCACCGCAACAGCTCTCCTCGACTTTGGCTGATGTGAAACCGTTGCCCAACCCGTCTTGACCGTCTTGGTCGAACCGGGGCATGTATCGTGCGCCACCCTTGGCCCGGCCAACATTGGCCATCACTTCCTCTCCGTTGTGTAATGCGGTGTTCATCCACGAAAATCAGTAACCACGCTGAGAGGGTTTAATCGGAAGATTCCGGCGACGCGCATGATTGGTCCAAACCAGCAGACCCAACCCGCCAATCAACAGGCAGAGGCTGGAAGGCTCAGGCACTGCCGCTATAGTGAATGAGTAGACATCATCAGGGAAGCTAAGGGTGAATATACCTGGCGTGTTAGCGTAGGCCGCTGTGGTGTCGACAAGCGTTCCCGTTCCGGTGAAAACACCTCCCCCCACGTCCGTAATTGTGGCCAAGTTGAACTCAAACCGGTTGTTAGGCGTTGTCCCTGAAGTCGCAAATGTGACGTCAGGCGTAGAAAAGACGAAAAAGTCAGGAATGTTTTCTGCCGTAGGACTGGTAGAGAGACCAGTAATTGTTGTGGTGTAAGCCGTAAGGTCGCTGTGTGAGGGCACTAGGGCAAGAAAGGTGCCTTGTTCGCTGGTCGTAATAAGATTGATGGCGCTCATTGTGAGCGAGGAGGCGGTCCAAGAACCGGTGAAAGTTACAAACGGGTCCGCAGCAACACCCATGGACCCAGTCATCATTTGTGCATTTGCCGCGCCGGCGAACGCCACGACGAATCCTGCGAGTACCAGCCCGGTAATGAAGGTTTTCATAGCTAAAGTTTTCATATGGTTGCTTTCCTGTTGTCTAATTGCTTTCCTGTTGTCTAAAGCTGCTTTTATGCGGCTTTTCGCTTGCACGCGCCGTTAGATCGGCTGCCCTTTTTTCTACGTTGTGTAATGCCGTGTTCATCCACGAAAATCAGTAAACGCCCGACGGGGTTTGATCGGAAGATTCCGCCGCCGCGTGCTATGGGTCCAAATCAGCAGACCCAACCCGCCAATTAACAGGCCGAGGCTGGAAATCAACAGGCCGAGGCTGGAAGGCTCGGGCACCGATATGGTTTCTTTCATGTTTTCTAAAACTGCTTTTATGCGGCTTTCCGTTTGCACGCGCGCCGTTTAATCCAAGGCACACTGCCTCTTATTTTCACACCTACTGTTGTCGTCGGAAGCCGGAGCACTTACAATGATTTCATGTTCACAATTGGCCATTAAATGCTCACAAAATGACCGGGGTTATTGACCACAAGGCGGGATATCCACATTCCACATCGGAATCGGAAGGACTATTTACCATTTGAAAAGTTATTCACAATTTAGGAAAGTTATTCACAATATGTAATGATTTGTTGACAAAAATGTCATAAAAATCTACACTGCTCGTATCCGCCACGGGCAAAAGATTTGGAGAAGGTTTTGCTCCTGGAAAAAATTCGGAATGTCATGCTTCCAGAAAATCTGGTCGCTGAGAAATGAAACATTGGCAGCACTATTGTAACACGATCAGTTTGGAAGTTGTTTCAGATTGAGGGCAGTGATTACTGTAGAGCGGTGGAGAGTAAAGTCGCAGCTTCCATGAAGTTTATGGTAGACAATACCGCCATCCAACAGGCAAATCCGTTGCCTCGGGAAAATGCAAACAGTGGCTTGGCCAATTTGTTACATGGAAGCCTGACACATTTGGCCTGCAAGTGCTCGATAAAGGATACCGCGGATTTCTTAATCAAGAAGGATCGGATTGTTTGCGCCTTTTGCGACCGGGAGATTTTGTGCCTGCCTCCCATACTTGGGGTTTACAAGGCCACCTGTAGTTGCTGTAACTCCTTCTCGGTCAAATCCACCTTCGTTCTCGATTCGCGGGGACTCTATACCTGCACCTGGTGCGGTCGAACAAAGTAAACCGGTTCCGGTTTGTAAATACCCCGTCAACCCGGCTCAATTAATCGGTTCACGACCCGTGAAACAAATGAAGTTCCGTCGCGAATTCATTCGCGCGAAAGCGGCGGGGGGGCCCGCCAAAGTCTCTTACCAGCAGCTTCACCGAAGATCATGGTCTGCGGCGGATAAGTTCGAAATTGCAAAGCCGCACTTCGGGTTTGCCCGTGGTGTCGAGCACCAGTTGTTGCTCCGAATCGAAGGAAATCAGCAGGTGATCGGGTTTGAGATTGAGGTCCTCAAAACCGCAATGAGCCTGTCTGCGCGCCACCATCTGCGTCAGCTCCGTTGACGTTTGTTCGGAAATCAGTTTGTTGGTAAAGGCGCGTTTGACGTTGACGGCCTGGTAGTATTTTCCATCCTGCGCCGCGAGCAGTTCGTCCGGGCCGTTCCAAAAACCCCAGATGGTGATGTAGTCGTATTCCTTGCGAACGACCGGGGCGCCGTCGGGCGTGAGGAAATCAGCCAGCGCGGCGTAACGCCGTTCGTCGGACACCTGGCGGGCGGGGCCGCGCTGGCGGCCGGTCATGTAAATGGCGCGCGGATAGACCGTCCTTACGCCGTGACGGCTCATTTCAAACGCAAAGGCAAATTCCTCGAAAGGACTGTTGAAGCCGTAGGCCTGCGCTGTCTCCTTGTGGGCATCGGGATTCTTCAACCACGGCGAGTCGCCCATGCGCGAGACCTTCCACACCAGGTTGATGTTGTCCTTGGTGCGGGTGTGGAAAATCTGGTTGCGGGAGGACAATTTTTTCTTCGGCGTGCGGCGCCAGCGTTCCGGCAGAAAATAATTGAACAGGTCCGGGTCCTTGCCCACAACCCAGAGCAATCCCCCCGTGCTTTCGGCGCGGCCAAAAATGTAATCCACACCCAGGACATTCGTGGCGCGGAGATGCGCCGGCAGCGGATTGGCGGCGTCCGTGTCGAACCGGCGGGCCATGTGTTTGAGGTAAAGTTGCCGGTTGACGCTTCGCACGGCCTGTTCGTGTTCAGGGGTCCGTTCGAGCAATTCGTAGTCCACCAGCGCGTAGGCAAATTGATCGTTGTGGTCGCGCAACAACGACTTGTCCGGCTGCGGGCGTAGAATGATGTGCGCCGGTTTCATATCAACCACCCGGCAGCCTTTCTGCCACAACTCATGCGTAACCAGGCTGGTGACGCGGGCGAGAAATTCCGCCTGTGCCCGGCCTTCCAGCCCGAATTTTTCCGCCGTTTCAACCGCATCCAGGCCCTTGATCCAGCCGAAAAGAACGACGTATTGCCGGAGAATATCAATCTCCACACCGGGATGACGCGTCACCTTCGCACGGATTTTGTCCTCGGAACGGCCCGTCTGCCAGAGCTGCAAGCGCTCGCTCGGCACATAGATCGCCAGCGGGCGTTGCGTGCGGATGCGGATGGCCGCCGGCCCGGCCTCGCCCCGGCGCAATTCCATGAGCAGCGAAAATTCCTCGAACGGACTGTTGAATTCCGCTTGAATGAACTTGTTGACCGTGAGGGTGTCGAACGGCACCATTTCGCCCACGCGCGACCATTTGACGACCAGATTCAACACCTTGCCGTTCACCGGGCGCGTCGGCACTTTATAGACCGTGCTCGTGCCTTCCAGCCGCTTGCGCTTGGCCTCAAACCACTCGCGCGCATACCAGTTCTCCGGCAGCAGGCTTTTCCAGAATGGCAGCCCGAAGCGCGTGAGATACAAGTCGCCGCCGTCCGCCGTCTTCACGTTTATGTAATCCACGCCCAGCAGCGAGATGGCGCTGCGCGACGCCGGCAAATCCGCCGGCAAAACCGGCGGCAGCGGCTGATTTGAAACGGATGCAGTCGAGGCAGAAATCTTTGGCGCTGGCGTTGACATTGAGAACGCTCCGGATCCACTTTTTCTTCGTTAACAGCATCAAACGCCGGATGAGGAACGTCTCACCGGATTTTGGCGCATGCTTGACCTCGTTTGCCGCCGGTTTTGTCAGGCCGGATAATGGATTTAGCTCCCGTCTTGAAATCAGCGGCCCTCAGGAAAAGCAGGGAAAACGGAATGAGCGCGCCTAGCGCACCCACTCAAAGCAGACGCTAATTTTTCAAAACAGTGCTTCCTATTCACCGGCAAACAGGCTATTATTTTTCGAGCGTCGGTTTCCGACGGACTCCCGCCAGGGTGTTTCAAGGGACGCCCTTCCGGTGATTCCGGACTTTTCTGTCGCGAGCTTTTCTCCTTGGGGAGCGAAGCGCTGGTGGCGCGGTTTATATTATGTCACAGCCGAAGATTATTCAGGGCGGGATGGGCGTGGCCGTGTCCGGCTGGACTTTGGCGCGCACCGTTTCCAAATTGGGACAACTGGGCGTCGTTTCCGGAACGGGACTCGCCATCGTTTTCTCGCGCGCCCTTCAGATGGGCGATCCCCAGGGCCACCTGCGCCGTGCAGTGCAACAGTTTCCAATTCCCGGAGTCGCCGCGCGCGTGCTGGCGCAAAACTTTGTTCCCGGCGGAAAATCTCCGGCCACGCCATTCAAAATCGCTCCCATGCCGACGCTCCGCCCCGGCCCGGCGCTCGTCGAATTGACGGTCATGGCCAATTTCGTGGAAGTGTTCCTGGCCAAGGAAGGCCACAGCGGATTGGTCGGAATTAATTTTCTCGAAAAAATCCAGCTCCCCACCCTGCCCTCGCTCTACGGCGCGATGCTCGCCAACGTGGATTACGTGCTCATGGGCGCCGGCATACCGCGCGCCATTCCCGGCGCGCTGGACCGTCTGGCGGAAGGCGAACCGGCTCAAATAAAAATTGACGTCATCGGCGCGTTGCCCGGCGAGGAATTCCTTTCCACGTTTGACCCGCGCGCCTTCTGCAAAGGCCAGCTCCCGGCGGTGAAACGTCCGCAATTCCTCGGCATTGTCGCCTCGGTAACCCTCGCCATGGCTTTGGCCAAAAAGGCCAGCGGACACGTGGACGGCTTCGTCGTCGAGGGCGACACCGCCGGCGGACACAACGCCCCGCCGCGCGGCCCGCTGCAACTCAACGCCATCGGCGAACCGATATATGGCCCGCGCGATGTCGTTGACCTCGAAAAAATCCGCGAGCTGGGCCGGCCCTTCTGGCTGGCCGGGTCGTATGGGCGGCCGGGCCGGCTGGCCGAGGCCTTGCGACTTGGCGCATCCGGCATTCAGGTGGGAACGGCATTTGCGTTTTGCAATGAATCCGGCCTGCGCCCCGAACTCAAACAGCAGGCCCTGCAAATGAGCCGCGCCGGCACCGCGCACGTTTTCACCGACCCGATTGCCTCGCCCACCGGTTTTCCGTTCAAGGTTGTTCGGATGCCCGGCACGCTTTCAGAAGCTGAGCAGTATGCGGCCCGGACGCGCATCTGCGACCTGGGTTATCTCCGGCATCTTTATCGCAAACCGGACGGGACACTGGGTTACCGTTGCCCGGCCGAGCCAGTGGATGATTATGTCAAAAAAGGCGGGACTGTCGCTGACGCGCAAGGCCGCAAATGCCTTTGCAATGGACTGCTCGCCAACATCGGCCTCAATCAGGTGCGCTCCGAAATGGAGCAGGAATTGGCGTTGATGACCGCCGGCGACGACGTCGCGCAAGTCGCGCGGTTTCTCAAGCCGGGTTGCGACACCTACACCGCCGCGGACGTTGTGCGCTGCCTGTTGGACGAGACAATTCCTGTCAACGGGGTTGATCTTTCAGCCGCGCATCCAAGTCCAGCGCGCGTGTGAACATCGTCGGAAGTCCCGCACCCCGGCTTCAAGCTTCCACCGGCGGAACTTTCTCGATGACGTGCAGGCGGATGCGTTTGCACTGCGGACAGCGGCCGAAGGTGTATGTCCGGCCAACGGCCTTGAGCCGGATGCCGTATTTGCCCCACGGCTCGGTGAAGTCGCACTTCAAGCAACGAATCTGCCAGCCGGGCGCGCGCTTTTCCGGATCCATTTTCTTCTTCGCCATTGGACCGCTTGCACTCATGTCGCAATAATTTCTGCCCGTTCTGAATTCGTTGGCGAGCTTTTTCTTCCGCCTCGCGCCCGGGCGCGGAGGGTCATTTTTCCTTGAGCAACGCATTCAAGTCCAGCGCGCGTGTGAACATCGCCAGGCCGCCGTCGGGCGTGCGCGGCCATTGCTCCTGCGGACGATCCCAATAAAGCTCCACGCCGTTGCCATCCGGGTCGCGCAGATAAAGCGCTTCGCTCACGCCGTGATTGTCTCAGCGGTCCGTCCCTGCCAATCCAACTTCACTTGCCGCGCAAAAATGATATATTGCAGCCACTGATATGAAAACCATCACTCCAGCTGAACTCCAAAAACTTCTGGCCGCCCAACCCGGCCTGCCATTGCTGGATGTCCGCACGCCCGTGGAATACGCGGAGGTGCATGTCCCGCAGGCGCGCAATGTGCCGCTCGATAAACTTTCGCCGAAGGCGCTGTTCGACGCGGGCCAACTGCCCAAAGGCCAGCCGGTTTATCTCCTTTGCCGTTCGGGCGGACGCGCCACCAAGGCGGCGGAACAGTTCACCCGGGAAGGATTCGATCAAGGCATCATCGTCGAAGGCGGCACGCAGGCGTGGATTGAGGCCGGACTGCCGGTGACCCGCGGCGCCGCCAGGGTCATCAGCCTCGAACGCCAGGTGCGCATTGCCGCCGGCTCGCTGGTGCTGATCGGGGTATTGCTCGGCTGGTTGGTGCACGGCGGATTTTTCGGACTTTCGGCGTTTGTGGGCGCGGGACTCGTTTTTGCCGGCGTCACCGACTGGTGCGGCATGGGCCTGCTGCTGGCGAAGCTGCCGTGGAACCAAAAGTCAGGCTGTGCCTCCGGTTCTTGTTGTGAAGTGAAGCATTGAAGTCTTCTCCTTGTCATGGTCACGCCAACGGCGGGTGAACCAAAAGGGTGTTTTGGCATTATGTAAATTGTTGCTGACAATGTCCGGGCTGGTGCTACAACTTTTGCGGGTTTCGCATGCGGGTGATTCAAGCCGTTCGCAACCAAACAAACGTGAACCAATAACATTCATTCTTACGAAGGAGATGCTCGATTCGGCGTGGAAATTCAAAAAGAGTTGAAGCGGTGCCGGCTTGGTTGAAACCAGCACCGGTTTCGGGAAAGGCGCCATGACAAGGAAAAAAGACACGAGCGCGAAACCGTCAGGCGATGCCGGGGCCGGCCGGCCGGCCACCGCGCCCGGTGAAAAACCGCACAAAATCAAAAACAAGCTCTACCGGAAGGAATTGAAGCGGCTGCAAATCGAACTGGTCAAGCTGCAGGAATGGATCAAGCACAAGAACCTTAAAGTCGTGGTTATTTTCGAGGGGCGCGACGCCGCCGGCAAAGGTGGCACCATCAAACGGATCAGCCAGCGGATGAACCCGCGCATCTGCCGCGTCGTCGCTTTGGGGACCCCCACCGAAAAGGAGAAAACGCAATGGTACTTCCAACGCTATGCTCCCCACCTTCCCGCGGCGGGGGAGATGGTGTTGTTTGACCGCAGTTGGTACAACCGGGCCGGGGTGGAGCGGGTGATGGGCTTTTGCACCGGGGCCGAATATCAGGAGTTTCTCCACTCCTGTCCGGAGTTCGAATGCATGCTGATCCGGTCGGGGATCATCCTGATCAAATACTGGTTCTCCGTGAGCAACGAAGAACAGGAACGGCGGTTCCAGTCCCGCATTCACGATCCCACCAAACATTGGAAGCTCAGTCCGATGGACCTCGAGTCGCGCCGGCGCTGGCAGGATTATTCACGGGCCAAAGATGAAATGATGGCCCATACCGACATCAAGCAATCTCCCTGGTACGTGGTCAATGCGGACAACAAGAAACGCGCCCGGCTCAATTGCATTCGACACCTGCTCGAACAGATACCCTACAAGGACCTGACTCCGAAACCGATCCAATTGCCCCAACGCCCGACTGACAAAGGATATGTTCGTCCCCCGATCACCAAACAAACCTTCGTGCTGGATTACTACGGTTGAGAACCGGCCGGAGACGGGACGCGAATTTCACGAATGGGCACGAATCTGCTCCGCTAACATATCGGGCCACAGGCTCGACGCTGCATTCAGTCCTAGTCATCCGATATCGGATTAAGCACCTTCCAGCCGTCCTTGGTTTTTGCCACGAGCAGTTTGAGCTGGTTGAACGTGCCGTCCCGTAACCGGTGAAGCTCCGTCACCATCACGATGCCGTCGGTGTAAAGCTGACGGTCAATGAAAAAACTTTCCACGCCCTTGAGGTCAGGCCAGGACTCCGTGGTTGCCTTCCGGTAAGTCCGCTCCAAAAGCAGGGCGTTCTTCTTCCGGAACTCCGGGTCGCGCGCCAGGTTTGGGTCGAGGTCCAGCAGCTTCAGCGTTCCCTCGATCATGAAATTCTTGCAGACGCAGGCGGATTCGATGTTCTGCCGGCGGTAGGCGTCCTCCAAACAGAGAATGGCTCCTTCCGGCGTGTCGAAATCCATTTCGACGGGGGGAAGCAGCGTGCGCAACTGCTCCAAGGTCAGTTCTGGCTCTATGTTCTCTGGCATGGTGCTGTCATTGCCGGGCATGGGCTCCGGCCCAAACTATTATTTGGCCGCCGTTCTGGCAATCTGTTCCGCAAGCGTTCATGGAGTCCGGGCGCATCCGGGCACTGTTCCTCCGACCAGGACTCGGTCTGATGCGGAGCGCGGTTTGTCCCAAACCGCAGCACTCCCGAAAGCGCCTTGGGTGTTTGATCTTTTCCATCAGCCGGTTCCCCCCGAGGCGACTGCTGCGAGTTGAGACAACTCGCGCTCCGGGGGCAGTGTCAAGCTGCGTTCACGGAGCCCGCGCCGGCACGCGCGATCATTTTGAAGACGAAGTTTTGGCTGCGGGAGAGTTGGTATCCGGCTTGGGCAGGATGTCCGGGGCTTTCACGTGCAGGATTTGTTTGTCGCGCGTTATGATCGTTCTCTCTTCGCCAATCGCCACCGCCACCCGGCCCAGAAGCACCCGTCCGTCCTTGAGCCGTATCAGATCGGGCTGACTGTTGAACCACGGATTATTCGTGGGCGTCCAGGCGAGCGGAACAAATTTTGTTCCGTTGCAAACCGGACAGGTTTGCCTTCCCGTTCCCTTGCAAACATTGCACGTCACCTTGCCGGTGCCACCGCAGACCTTGCACTTGCCGATATTCACCGCCACGCCATTTTTGTACACGATGACCTCGCCGACATGATCCTGGTTCCAGGCTTGATATCCCCCCTGGCCATTCTTATTCGGAAATTTCTGCCACAATTCCTTTGGATCATGTCCGGCCACGGTCATGTGTATCCACGCACCCTTTGACAGTTTGAGACAAGGTCCCGGACAATCCACCTCGCCATTGGTGCACCCGGGCATGAGACAAGCCACCGTGCCTTTCCCTCTGCACTCGAAGCAGACCTTCTCATTAGGGCCTGGGCCGGCCATCTTCGGCGGCGGCGGCGCGGCATTGGTGGCCGCGGTGGGCTGACTTTCGGGCGCGGAGGATTGCTTCCCGCAACTGACGAACAGCAGCGCGCCAAGAAAACAGGCGAGCACCGGGCAAAATGCGAAACGCCTCAAAAGTTGAGCCGCGTTGGCCATGCGCTGAGATTATGGCCGCAATGCTGGCATGTAAAGTTGAACGTGGCCGGTGAATGAGCGCCGGGTGCAACTGACACAACCACCAACGATGGTAGGGCAAACCTGCCGGTTTGCCCCAATCTCACCGCCAGCCAGCAGCCATGCTGGCGGAACCATGGGGCTACGCACTACGCACGCGAGAACATTGCTCCGCTCGTTCTGGTGGAAGTTTGGGCGGCGCGGCAGGGCATGGTCTCAGGGGATTGGTATAAAATCCACGTCCGGAAAATTCGAGAACGAGCCGTCTTCGTTACACTTCGCCGCGCCAAGGGACGGGCAAAAACGCGCCGCCGTCGGTTTATCCCTGCCACGTGGCGCAGAGCTTTACGTGGCCTCCAGCACGAACCGCCATTGGCAGAAGGCTTCTTTGGGGTGCGGGTCCGGCGGGGCGAAGACACAGGACACGCGAATCCGGTCGTCAATGGCCCGGGCAAAACTTTCGAATTCCGCGCGGTGCATTTCCTTGCACGCATATTCCCCCAATCCGCGCTTCAACCGCGCTTCCTGGCTGGGACAGGATGGGACCGTAAGCACCACTTCGTGCTCCGATTCCTGGATTTGGTATCCGATCAAAATCGTCCAGGGATACAACTTGAGCGCGCGCACGAATCCCTTCAGGCCTTTCTCCTGAATCTGGAATCGCGCCACCAATTCTTTGGCCGCCATGCCGCCCACGCGACCCCAGACCTGCTCATTCAATTGCTCGGCGACGCCCTGGCCGAAGCGTTCGGTGGCGTAGATGAACCAAAAGGCGTCCGCCACTTTGTAATGCCACAGCAGGAACTCCAGATAGCGCCGGAGTTCGCCGGCTTCCATGGTCTCGAACGTGTTTTGAAAACTGGTGTTCATGATCAAAGATTTCGTTGGTGGTGACATGGGCTGTTCCCGGCTCATGTTTTCGGATAAACCTCTGCACCTTTTCACGCAACCGCGCGAGCTTTTTTCCGGTCATCCCGACCGGGCAAGGGCGTCGTGCAGGCCAAGACCCGCGATCTGTCCATCGACCTGTCCATCGTAGCCTTGGCGAAGGCGGAAGCCGAACTGTCCAAGTTGAATTAATTGCAGCGTCGCGTATCTCACGCGATGGTGCGCCGCGGATCCACGCAGCAACACGGCTGATGCCATCTGGCGCTACGGGTCGGGCGGCCATTGGCCGGTCTGGTGGGAATTCCGGTCTTTTCAGCCAGGGCAGCTTTGATTCGCTGCCAACTGTTGAAACCACGGATGGACACGGATAAAAAGGCGATGTTTCAACGAGAAAAGCAACTCACAAAAAATCAAATTTTGAAAACCGTGTGGAATATTCTTTTCCCCAGCCCAATCCGTGTGAATCCGTCCCGCTCTGCGGGATCCGTGGTTAAAATGTTTGCGTCGGAGCGGCCACGTCTGGTTTCCGACACTGGACAAAGCCCCAGCCGCAGGTCAACATTTTTCGCGGCTGTTCAGCCGCGTGACGAATGCCGTCTGGTCTGGTCAAATATTCTCGAAATGAAGCAAAACGAAGCGAGGTCATCCACCCTCCGCAGTGCTGCTGCCGACGACGCATCCACCCTTCCCAGTGACGCCCTTGAAGCGTCGGCCCGCCCTTACCGCCACGGCTACGGAGGATGGGAGCTGAGAAGACTCCCGCTAGTCCTGTTGAGCCTTTCCCTTCTGGCCTGCTCATCGGCTCAGGCTAAACCGAAGTTCAACGCCAGTGAAATCGCCGGCCCATGCCAGCAGTTGATGATCTGCGATCTGGACGGTGACGGTCTCAAGGATCTGGTTCTGATGGACGATACCAATCTATCCATCTTCTACCAGGATCCCAAACGCGGCTTCACTCGCGAACCGCAACAAACCTATCGTCTCGAGCCCCGGCCGTGTCTGGTCTGGGCGGCCAAACTGGGCAAGCCGGCCGAGAGTTTGCTCGTCATGACCAGCGACGGAGTGACTGAGCTTTGTTTTACCAATCGAACCGGTCCTCCCGCCATCCGGCAAATCATCAGGCAAGCCACGATTGTTCCGGAGGCGATGGATGCGGCGGAAGGCACGAACGCGATGTACCTTCCGTTGTCGGTCGAAACCGGCCGCGACTGGCCGCTGCTGCTGGTGCCGGCGGTGGACGGACTTCAGGTCTGGTCCATCCTCCGTCCCAATTTCATCGGGACTACGGAGGACGGGCAACATCGCGACGAGTGGCGTCAGGCACAAGTCATCGG
>Ga0208038_1000877_pt1 | contig 19175 bp, 24 predicted proteins | sample June2015DPH_16_1_FD_184714 | JGI IMG/M metagenome (GOLD analysis project Ga0208038, IMG submission 184714) | Peatland microbial communities from SPRUCE experiment site at the Marcell Experimental Forest, Minnesota, USA - June2015DPH_16_100... | ecosystem: Environmental > Terrestrial > Soil >...
ACGGCACATGAACAAGAAGCAGACGCAGTGGCTTGAGCAACAACTGCTGGTGTACACGTACCTTGGGTACGCAGTGGTTGAGGAAGAACGGCATTGTTTTCACATATTCGTTTCAACGGAGGCAGCACTATTATGAGCAAAGTAGAGAACGCGCTAATCATGGACAACAGCGACCTTGAAATCAAGATGTGGGTACAAATTATAGCACTTTGGAGGGACAGAGCCATGGCGGAAATGCACATTGGTCAAGGAGTACAGTGGCGTGGAAGAACTGGGACGGTAGTAGAACTGTATGACGGAAAAGCTAAGATCAGGTTCGATGATAACCTTGAGACGAGCAACCCTATACTGGTGGAGTTTGTACAGCCGTCTACGCACGTAGCTCTGCCTGTTAAAGTTACCAAGGCGTCACAGGACACTAAACAGTTCTTGTTGATGAGCAAAGAACAGCCTGCACTGCTAGAGGAACTTCGTCGTGCATCTGACGTTGTTGTGCGCTGGTCTTGTGGAACCACACACGACGCTCATCTTAAAAGTGCAGACAACCTCGCAAGGATGGCAGCGATATCCAGAGAACAGGCATTAAGCTGCATAAACTTCGAAGACTGCGGGGCAGCGCACGACTTGAAAGCATATGCGTTGTTCTCAAAGAAGGATGTTGATTCAGATAGCCTTGCCAAACTAGGTTCATACTTCAAAGTAAAGCCGTATGGTGCCAGCACATGGCAAGTGAACTCGTTGGCAGTGACCAAATGGCTTATAGAAAAGTGTGGGTTGTTGCCCACTAAGAAAGGGTAATCAGTGAAGAAAATAGAGTATGAGATAAAAGATTGGAAGAAGCTGTGCCTTCCTAAAAATTGGCACCCTGCTGCTAGTATGTTTCCTTTGATGTCAAAATCGGAGGCAAAAGAGTTTGAAGGTTTAGTTTCCAACCTTCATATCGCGGGTCTGCTGAATCCAGTTACACTCTTTGAAGGGAAGGTACTCGACGGGCGCAATCGACTGCTCGCATGTGTAGAGGCAAAAATTACACCCCGGTTCGTAGATTGGGACGGGACAGGAGGCTCCCCAGCAGAGTGGGTAGTTGCACAGAACAACAGCCGTAGAAACCTTACACTTAGTCAGAAGGCAGTTGCCTCTCTGTACATTATCGAGAACTTCCAACCCACCCCAGAACAAAAGGCTAAGTTCATGGAGGGCGGCACAAAGTGGGACAAGCGTCTGTTCATCTGCAACATGTTTGGCATTGACCGCCATGCTTGTAGCGACATCAAAGCCATCAGTGACTGGACCCAGATGAAGAGTGATCGTGACGGCTGGGTTAACCCTTCTCGCCCACGACCGGACATGTTAGAGGCTATCAAGAATGGAGATTCTATCGCGTCCACGTTGCGTCGAATCGAATTTTTATCTGCACAGGCTAAAGGCTCTACTGCAACGGAACAGGAAATGAAAGAATGCCCAACCGGGCAGTTGGCGAGCGAGTTTGTGAAACTATTCCCCAAGCACATTATGGTCAAAGCGTATGAGGAGGCACTGACATGGCTAGAGGGCGAAAAGCGAGTTCGACTAAAGCGATACTGGGAACGGATGGAAAAGGAATACACGTGGAACCCGGACAAGTCGTAACCTGTAAGGTTTCTCAAGATGCATTCACGGATCAAGTCACAAAGTGGTTCGATCTGACGTTCGACGGTACGTCTGCTTTCACTGGACACAAAAAACCAGAAGTGTCTGACTTCTCTATCGGACTGATTATTGGACCCAGCGGCAGTGGAAAGTCCCTCCTCCTGACAGAGTTTGGGCAGGAAGAAGACCTTCAATGGGACACGACCAAAGCTGTTGTGTCGCACTTTGCTGACCCTATCGCAGCTACTGAGAAACTGATGGCAGTAGGTTTCAATGATGTTCGCGCCTTCGTTCGCCCGTATCATGTACTATCAACGGGAGAGAAGTTTCGTGCGGACCTTGCCCGTCGCATTAAAAACGATGCAGTTATAGATGAGTTCACGTCTGTAGTAGACAGGAACGTAGCCAAAGCCGCATCTGTTGCACTCAAGCGGTATGTCACGAAGAACGGGTTGAAGAACATTGTGCTGGCGACCTGTCATCGTGACGTGCTAAAATGGTTGTCCCCGGACTGGTACTTTGATACCACGGACGGAACTTTGCACGACGGGAGGTTACTTCGGCGTCCACCAATCACCGTACGAATCTATCCTTGTAGCCGCAACATCTGGGGAATGTTTGCCCCCCATCACTATCTAAGCCACGTCCTAGCCTCCTCTGCGAAGTGCTACCTTGTGATGGCAGACTTCGAAGGGACGAGCAATGTCGTGGGTTTCGTGTCTTGCCGTCCATACCCTACGGGTTCTATTCGTAGGGCGTGGTTGGAGCATAGGACAGTTATACTCCCTGACTTCCAAGGACTGGGAATCGGACCACGGGCATCAGATGCAGTTGCAGAACTCTTCCTGAGTGAAGGTAAGCACTACTTCTCTCGCACAGCACATCCACGTTTTGGGGCATATAGAAATAAACCCAACTCTGGGTGGATGCCCACAACGCAGTACAAGGGAGAAAGCAAGTACGCACGAGATCAAGCCAGTGATGCGGGTACACACACTGGTGCGGAAAGAATCAATACGTTTGGTGGGGATAGTCGCTTAGCGTTCAGTCACGAGTACATCGGAAAATTATAAATCAAAGGAGAATAACAATGTTCAAAATCCGCAAAGAAGTAGTAAAGATCGGAAAGATCACAGACAGTGTAAAGGTACGGTCTGGTGGCTTGGTACCAGAACGTTTAGCTTTTCTTCAGGGCGTGCACGATAATGGAGGTGACTTCGGTCCTCTTCGCTTAGTTCGATTGCCAAATGGAAACTACAAGCTGGTGGGTGGAAACCATCGCTTACAGGTACTAAAGAACAACGGCGCTACGGAGACAGAAGCAGAGGTCATTGTAGATACTTTGTCTGACCTCGAACAGTACCGTGCCGCTGTTGAGGACAACTCAGGAGGTTCCCAGCCCTTTACGCGTGAAGACCTTGCTTACCAGATCAGGCAACTGTTGAAACTAAAGGCAGACACTAAGCAGATTGTTCTGTCCTTCCCTTCTATCCCGTCCGAGTACGTAATGGATGCACTGGATAACGTACGTTCAGCAGCTAAGAAAGCCGCTGCAATACGTGCTGCAGATCGTGTCCGTGCTGGTGAAATGACAGTAAAACAAGCAGCCGTTGCGGAGGGTGCGGAGGAAAAGTCCGTACGCACGCAGTTGGTCCCAATTAAGGAGCGACCGACAAGCTCTCCTCTGGATGTCAAGAACGTCAATGCCGCTCAGGGCATCAGTTTCAGGGCAATATCCAAAACATTCTCTGACTGGTACAAAGACGCGGAGAAGGAGTATTACGTAGCTGGTAAGGGAAAGACAGAGATGATAGACGTACTGAAGCATCAAAAGGCGCTACTGCGTCACGCTCTAAATGTTATCAAAGACAAGGAAGAACGTGTGGCAAAACTGTAGGGACATGTACAGCATTCGCGCAGGCGAGTGCTGTACGGGTAAACTACGTCTTAAAAGGAGATTCCAATGAATGAACTAAAAGAAGGAGAAACCAGAGAAGAGCGACATTGTTTTCACATATTCGTTTCAACGGAGGCAGCATGTCTGATGAACTAGCAGTTAGGAAACACGGCATGAAGTCAAAGAGCATCAAGAGCATAATTCGACGCAAGATTGATAGCTGGTTAGAAACTATAGAAGACAAAAAGTTGCGCGATAAAGTCTCTAAAGGTGTAATCATCACAGGTGGGTCTATTGCTTCTATGCTTTTGGGTGAAGAAGTAAACGATTTTGATATCTACTTTAGAAACCATGACACCACTCTTGCCGTAGCACACTACTATCTTGGCAAGTTCGTATCGCGTAAGAGTAATGGCATAAAAGCGCCGCTTAAAGTACGCGATGAAGATGGCAGAGTAAAGATCGTTGTGCAATCCGCTGGAGTAGTCAGCGAAGAAGGCACAGACAAGCCCTACCAATACTTCGAAGGGCAACCGGACGAAAGTGCCGCAGCCTACGTTGGGGATGTGCTGAGTGATCCTGCACAAATAGAAGACACATACCAAGAGATTACCGAACTGTCTGAAGGCACTGTGGACACAAATATATATATATATATATATAAATATATATATATATATATATATAAATATATATATATATATAAATATATATATAAATATATATATAAATATATATATATATATATATATAAATATATATATATATATAAATATATATATAAATATATATATAAGAAAGGCAAAGAAACGTATCGCCCAGTGTTCATGACGACCAACGCAATCACTTTGAGTGGAAAGATTCAATTGATTCTGCGTTTCTATGGGGAACCAGATGAAATCCATGAAAACTACGACTTTTCACATTGTACAAACTACTGGAAGAGTTGGGACAGTGAACTAGTTCTACGCCCTGCAGCGTTGGAGGCGTTGTTATCCAAGGAGCTACGTTACATCGGCAGCAAATATCCAGTGTGCTCCTTAGTGCGCTTGAGGAAGTTTATCGAGCGCGGATGGCGTGTGAATGCCGGACAGATTGTAAAGATGGCAATGCAAGTCAGCCAGCTTGACTTGACAAACTTCAAGGTACTAGAAGATCAATTGACAGGTGTTGACACAGCCTACTTCGTGCAGCTGATAGAGCGCATGAAAGAAAAAGACCCAGAGAAAGTTGATGCCGCATACCTCATTGAAGTTATAGATAGGATATTCTAAAAGGAGATGGCGATGCTAGTCTATGATCACACGCTAAACATGAAGGCATATGACTAAGGCACAGACGCAGTGGCTTGAGCAACAACTGCTGGTGTACACGTACCTTGGGTACGCAGTGGTTGAGGAAGAACGGCATTGTTTTCACATATTCGTTTCAACGGAGGCAGCACTATTATGAGCAAAGTAGAGAACGCGCTAATCATGGACAACAGCGACCTTGAAATCAAGACGATTGTCTATGATCCAAAGGGAAACCCAAACAGCCAGAACGCATTGAACTTGGCAAAGCTGCAGGGCTTGGAAGTAAAGTTCCCTGCTAACAATGAGTTGTTTATTGACATCGACAATGAGCACAGCTTTCAGCTCTTTCAAAAGCAACTTGATATAATACGGAAATACATTGGCGTTGTGGATGACCAGAGTACCATATCGCGCCATGGACTCCCAGGCCGACACATTACGCTTACTCTGGACCGCACGGTGACAGAGCTGGAGCGCATCGCATTGCAGGCGTGCTTAGGCTCGGATCGTGTACGTGAGTTGTTAGGCTTTATCCAGAACGACATCGAAGACCCGCATCCAACTCTGTTCCTTGAGAAGAAGCCGCTACTACTGGCCGTACCCAGGGACGAGGAGATTCCCTACTAATGTACGGACTACCTAACGAGGCGTTCCTGCTAAACATGAACGGTGGGTGCGTCACCCCTGCAGCACTGCTACGTATGTTCCGTGCATCTGAGCTGCGATGGCACATGCACCCCGCGCAACTATTCAGCCTTGAGATTTTGAAAAGAGAAGGAAACACTGGGTAGCATACATCAACCCAAACTATACCCATAAGTACCTTGGTTCCTTCTCAACCAAACGAGAAGCACTTGCAGCACGAAGAGCAGCGGTTAAAGCACTACCAGAGGTTTTATAAAAGGAGGACGCCATGCAATTGCGTCAATATCAGAACGACTGTTTAGACGCTATCGTAGAAAACTACCATGCAGGCGTCCGCCATCAACTCTGTGTCCTAGCTACAGGCCTGGGGAAGACGGTGATATTCAGCAACCTCCCTTCCCGTCTGAACAACGGCAAGCTGCTGGTGATAGCGCACAGAGATGAACTTCTTTCACAGGCAATAGACAAAATTCAACACTGGAACCCCACGCTTAGGGTGGGCTTAGAAAAAGCAGAGCACCATGCCGACGTAAATTCAGACGTGATCGTTGCATGCTCTGCTTCGGTGGGCAGAGCAGGCTCTAAGCGTCTAGAACATTTTTGGGATGACGTAGGCACTATAGTAGTTGATGAGTGTCAACACATTTTAGGCGGCAGTTATCTCAACATACTTGAGGACTCAGGCGTGCTTCTGCCCGACAGCAAGAAATTGCTTATCGGGTTCACGGCTACGCCGCGTAGGCACAATAAGAAGCGCACCGGGCAACCGGGACTGTTGGACGACGAAGACCTTGTATCTCTCAAGAGTGTATTCAGCAAGATCACATACAGCTTCCCTATCAGGAAAGGCATCAAAGAAGGGTTTCTAAGCCCTTTGCACGGTATGCGTGTAAGCACGCAGACTAACCTAGACAATGTTAAGGTGGTTGCTGGAGACTTCGCGGTCGATCAACTGTCCACCGCTGTCAACAGCCCTGAACGCAATGCGTTGGTGGTGAAGACGTGGAAGGAGAATGCACAGGGCAGACCTACGTTATGTTTTACTGTAGACATTGCTCACGCCAAGGACTTAGCAGAGACTTTCATGCATAACGGAGTCCTAGCACAACCCATTTATGGGGATGATCCACAGCGTGCTGAGAAGTTGAAGTGGTTTGAAGAAGGCAAGGTTCAGGTGCTCTGCAACTGCGCTCTGCTTGTTGAAGGCTTCGACGCGCCTAGTGTATCTTGTGTCACACTTGCTAGGCCCACGCGAAGCGGCTCACTGTATACACAAATGATAGGCCGAGGCACACGTTTACATCCCGGCAAAGAGAACTGCCTTGTGGTAGATGTATGCGACAATTCAAAAAGGTGCAGCTTAGTAACGCTGCCTTCCTTGCTAGGGCTTAGTCCAACACTTGATTTACATGGAGGCTCCGTTACAGAGGCAGCAGAAGCACTAGAAGCAGCACAGGACAAATACCCTAGTGTTGACTTTACAAAACTCACGGATATCAGCAAGATCAAGTCATTCATAGAATCAATTGACTTGTTCGCGGCTCCATACTCTCCCGAAGTGACCGAGTTCAGCAAGCTGTCTTGGGTAGCGTGCGCGGATAGCTCTTATATTTTGACGATTCCTGAAAAGGAAGAGCTAAGCAAATCCAAAGCGTTCTATCAATTCAAACACGAGAAACTGCACATTACCCCCAATGAACTAGAAGAGTACGTTCTTTCTATAACCTCAGTGGGCGTAGACAAACAACTAGGTGTTTACAACACTCTCAAAGAAGCCTTGGAGAGTGCAGACGAAGTAGTTTCTCGCTGCAGGCCGGATCGGATGAAGCTTGTACGTCGCGAGGCAGAATGGCACACGTACCCTGCTTCTGAGCCAGCAAAACGCCTATTAAGGTCATTCAGTAAACACAGACCTATACTTAAATGCTTGTGCCCAGGACAACAACCTGCTAAGATGTGCCCTACATGCCGCTTGGAGACGGGCATAACTGCAGGCCAAGTATCCACAGCAATTAACCTACTGCAAACCAAGGAGAGAAAATGAAACCATTTAGCAAGATGGCAGCAATCGGAGAAGGCAAACCAGTTGTATCACGCAGCGGCAAGAAGCTACTGCAAATCCATGAGTTCTCGCTCGACATCAAGTATCCTATCGCAGGCGTGCTTGAAGGTTCGAATGAAACCGACACATGGACTTCCGATGGAAGGTACAGTGACTTGGGCGGCGTACAACACCCCAAAGACCTGTTCATGGCAGCTACTCCGAAGGAGGGCTGGGTGGCGTTCGGTATGTACAAAAAGTATGGTGACGGTCTTGAAGGGTATCCTAATGGGTTTGCCACACACGTATGGCCCACGGAAGAAAAAGCCAAGGCAGACTTCAAATCGGCAAACAACGGAACAGAAGCCGCAGGCACTGTGCGTGTAGAGTGGGAGTCATAATGACTACTCCTGAGGTTAACGCATCACAGATGAAGGCGTTGGAAGACTTGTCCCATCAGGGAGGAGACGACGCCTTCTTCTTTATCGTCCCAGAAGAACTGAAGGATGGCACAGCGTTGTACCTAGCAAAGATGGATGAGCTGTGTGACATCAATCAACTGGTCATCTTGGGCCTGCTTGAAGACATTAGCGAGCAGTGCACCCAGAAGGTAGCGGAATTCTTTGTCAAGACCGGACGCGCAATGCGCTTCTACCAGATCACAGCGATGGGCAAAGCGATGTTCAGCGACCACGGCAAACGAAGGGTTCAATAAGAGGGTATAGGGTACAGGAGATTAGCAAAGATGTTCAATGTGCATCGCAGTACTATTTGCCACTTAGTAACTGAAAGGAATTGGAAATGACACAGGCGCTTCCGTTGGGTTACAACAAGAGTCCAGCTATGCGGCTGGTGATATCGCAAGGCTGGAATTTCAACCCTCCCAGTGGAGGTCAGATTGCTGTGGAACGTTGCCCGTTTTGCTCTAAATTAGACTTCAAGTTCTACATTGCGGTGTCTACGGATGAGGAGCTGGAGGCAGGCAACACTCGGGATTCCCTTTATTTTTGCCACAAATGTCAGGCCACAGGAAACCTTCGTTCTCTGCAAGAGAAATTAGGTCTTCGCATCGCGGGCGTGGACAGTCGATCTGAGTGGGCTGGGAAGAAAGAAAAGCAAGATGAATTGCCAGATGTGGAGCTGTGCCACTCATCCCTTCTATCCAGTGCGGAGACGATGGACTACCTTATCAACGTGCGTGGCTTCACACGCGAAGTTATAGAACGGCAGAAACTTGGACTGAAAGAGAAGGTGTACTTTCACAAAGCAGGGGAAACTAAAGCATTAGTTCTACCTTATCTTTCGGTAGAGGGAAACGTAACATTCACCAAGTACAGAACGATTCCGCCTGCAGAGAAGGACTTCACATGTCCGCACGGCTACGAAGCAGGGCTATACAACTCGCCTGCACTGCATGAAGAATGCAAAGAAATCATCTTTGTAGAAGGCGAAGCAGATTGCTTAGCATTACTCTCGCATAATGTAGAGAATGTGGTTGGTGTACCAGGGGCTGGTGTAAAGAAGCACGCCTGGATTGAGGCGGTGGATCGTATCAGTCCCAAGATATACATCCTGTTCGATAGTGACCAAGCAGGCACTAAGGGTGCCCAGGAATTAGCTAGTCGCATTGGCATAGAGAAGTGCTTGAAGATCGTCCTGCCAAAGGGCACAAAAGACATCAATGAGTACTTCCAAAAAGGGGGCACAACAGAGGGCTTTGAAGACTTAAAGAGAAAAGCCGTTCTGTTTGATGTAACGGGCGTCACGTCTACAAAAGATGCTCTGCAGCAATTAGAAGATGAACTTAGCGGCAAAACCGATCTGGCGTCCAAATATGTGACGCCCTGGCCCGAGTTGAACCGTCTTATAGGGCTTGAGGACGGGGACGTGCTAGACATTGTTGCACCGGAGAAAGTCGGCAAGACGACCTTTGGTTTAAACTTAATAGATCACGCGGTGTCTACGTACGGAGAAGACGGCTTGGTAGTATGCCTGGAAATGACAGCTGCCAGACTCGCACGAAAGTGGGTTTCGCTAGTCACTAACTTTGAGGACAAAATAACTGAGCCGGGGACTGACGAAGCAAAAGCTAAGCTGGTAGAATTGAAAACGGCGGTTGTTAAAGCAAGGGAAATTCAGCAGTCACGAAGTGCTGACCTGTACTTTGCCTACCCACAGTTGGTGAAAGAGCCTGAAGACGTGTTTAAGCTGATTCGGGACTGCATCCGTAGGTACGATGTAAAATGGGTACTTTTTGACAATGTACAGCGGCTATGCGACGACACCTTGAAAAACCAAGGACATCGTACAGTTCACCTTTCACAGATCAGTAAACAGTTTGCCAAATTGGCAAAAGATTACCGCATTAAGCTGATCCGTATTCTACAGCCTAAGCGCATCGAAAAGGGGCAAATCATCACTACCAATGATGTGGACGGCTCTTCGCAAGTTGCGAAGGACTGCGATGCGATGTTAACTCTATGGCGTAGCGTTGTGGGGGAGATGAAGAAAAGTGAATACGACGAGCAATCCGCAGGCTTCACTGAGACTAACCAGTCTTTTGATCCTAAAATGAAAGTAACAGTAGGGTTGTCTCGGTACTCAAGCGGTGGCTCTTGTTACCTCTATTATGACGGCGCTAGGTCGCAACTACGCTCGTACACAGAGGAGATGAAAGGTCGCGCTCCACAACAGAACTTCAACTCAATCATCACCTACGAAGACGGTAGCACAAAAGCTGTACCAGTCCCCACGGAGAACATTCAAATATGAAGAAAGTATTAGAGCAGTATGCTAAGCATATCATCCGCATCAACCACAAAGCGCATGCCATGAAGTCTCACTTAACGCATGGGGAACGCCGAGCAATTGCCTACTACACTGCCGCCGCGCAGAGTGTGCAAGCACTGATCGACGCTCCCACACCATCGTGGGTGGCCTTGCAATTCATAGCGCCACGCAGGGCATAACACATAGGGACGGTGTAACAGCCGTCCCACTATTCTTATTTATGGAGTAAGTATGGATATGACGCAGCAAAACAGTGTGTTCATAGACCCAGAAGACTGTAGTTCAAGCGTAGGCTACTTTGTAACGACGCGTGAGCACCACAACACAAAGACAGACAAAACAACGCACCGCACATCCGCCACGGTAGTGCTCACGGATTGCAGCCATAAGCTTGATTGGTACTTCAACGGAGAAAACAAAGCCTCTATCGACAAAATAGACGCAGCCATTAAAATACTGCGGGAATTCCGCACCATATACGTAGCGGAATGCAAAAGGATCGCTAGGGTTAACGGGTAGGAGCGGGAAATACCAGAGTTCTACTCTGGGATGAGAGCGACTCTAGAGAGGAGGACAAATGCTAAAAGCGTATAGATACAAACTCGAACCTAACAAACAACAGCGTTATGCACTTGCCCGAACTCTAGATGTCTGTCGAGACTTGTACAACGATTGTCTTACGCAGAGAAAGATGCACAAGGTCAGCAGGTTCTATCAGCAAGCAGAACTTCCCGCACTCAAGGCTGCGTTCCCTGTCTACAAGAATGTGTACGCTCAGGTTTTGCAATCGGTGGTGGATAGGCTCAACAAATCGTTCAACAACTTCTTTCGTTCGGGATTCGGGTTTCCGAGATACAAGGGCCAGAACAGATACGACTCATTTTGCTACCCACAAACGGGTTTTTCTCTAAATGGTAAGCAATTATCCTTGGCGAAGATTGGGAATGTCAAAGTTCGTCTCAGCCGAGAACTGCCGAAAGATGCAGTCATCAAAACCTGCACGGTCAAACGCTCAGTGTCGGGATGGTTTGCAACTCTTATTGTTGAGACTACATCACAACCTCTGCCAGTGAGTGAGTTGGAAGTTGGGATAGATGTAGGTATAAGCCACTTCGCTGCGCTGTCTGATGGAACTTTTGTCCCCAATCCAAGGTTCTACGAGAATGGACAAGCAGAACTTCGCAGAGCACAACGCAAAGTTTCTCGTAGACACAAAAGTAGCAATAGGAGAAGAAAAGCCGTTATCCTGCTTCGGAAAGTACACGAGCGGATAGCGAACAAGAGACTTGATTTCCTACACAAACACTCGACTACAATAGTTCAGAAGTTCGGACTCATAGCAATCGAAGACCTCAATGTTGCGGGGATGTCGAAAGGCAATCTAGCAAAACAGATTTTAGATGCGAGTTGGTCAACATGGAGACGGTTGTTGTTCTACAAGGCAGAATGGGCTGGTAGAACGAAAGTAGCCGTACCTCCACAATACACAAGTCAAGAATGCGACGAATGCGAGTTCATCCACAAGGACAATAGAAAGAGCCAAGCCGAGTTCGAATGCATAGCGTGTGGGCACAGGGACAACGCCGATACAAATGCTTCCAAGCGCACTCTAGCAAGAGCACGAAAACAGTTGGGCAGGATATGCCCATCGAACGTCAACATCGGTGCAGTAGTGCTGGTGTAGTTCGAGAATCCCAGACTTCTAGTCTGGGAGCATCAAGAGACACCATGTGTCAAAGGAGAACAACAATGCCTGAATTTTGCTGTCATATTTGTGGAGGTCCGCATTCGAGTCTAATCCACCAAGGGGGTAAACCCGAACTGGCGACCCTGCTAGAAGACGTATCCCAAGAGGTAGAGAAGTGGGAACCGTCAGCGAGAGTTCCGCGAGACAAAGGGGAAGAAGAAATGAAAATTTATCTGAGTGTAGACATCGAAACGGACGGCTTGGTCGCTGGGCGAAACAACATGATTAGCCTGGGCTGCGCTGCCATCGACATGGACAACGGCAAGATCGTTGGGAAGTTCAAAGCGAACCTCTCGCTAGTGCCTGATCTTGTTCCAGACTTCGACACTATGGAATGGTGGAAGGGCTTCCCCGAGGCGTACGAGAGTGCGCGAGTGAACGCTGTATCTCCTAGCTTCGCCATAGGCAAGTTCGTAGAGTGGGTTGAACGGGTGAAGACAAAGGATTCCCTTATCTTTGCATGGAAACCTTCGTTTGACTGTGCGTTCCTACGCTACTACATTCACAGGTTCCACCCTAAAGGCACAGAGTTGATTACCAGTGAGCCTTATGGGCGTCACGGCTTCGGACTGGACCAAAGGACAGTCGCAGCGATTGCGCTGAAGCAGGCGTACCGCGATACGAAGCTGAGTGCACTGCCTGACTCATTACGATTGGATGAGAAGAGCAATGTCATTGCACAGCATAGCCATGACGCTTTGGAAGATGCCGTGGAGCAGGCTGCGATATTCTATAACTGCGTGCGCAGGCTGGGAGTAGAACTCTGATGCAAGGACAACGGCCACATTACTACACACCCGTGAGCGATTAGGGGGTGCATTAGCCTATCCTCTTAGGGATGGTATCCTGTAAGTAGGAAGAAATATATGAAAAAGAAGAAGTGCATCAAGTGCTTAAAAAGAAAGGTCACTAAGGCATTTTCCAGCGATGCTTCTAGGGAAGATGGATTGTACGTATACTGCCGTGAATGTGTCAGCGGTTTGACTGCAGAACGCTTTGCAGACCCAGAGTACAGGAAAAAACATAATGCTGATAACAAGAGGCGTTACGACGACAGTGTAGACTGGGTGAAGAAACTTAAAGATAAACCGTGCATGGATTGCGGCAGGAAATTCCCAGCATGTGCTATGGACTTCGACCATGTGCGAGGGACGAAGAGGTTCAACGTAACCACATCACTTCGCAAGCGAAGCAGCATTTTAAGAGAAGCAAAGAAGTGTGACTTGGTATGCGCTAACTGTCACCGCATAAGGACCAACAACCGGAGGAAGAAATGAATAGCACCCACCGTGTAAACGTAGTTAAAGTCAAAGAACTACGTAAACACCCCAACGCCGATAGTCTGAGTCTTGTAGACATAGATGGATATCAGGTCGTAGTACGAACAGAGGAATTTGACACCAGCAAACTGTATGCTTATATCCAACCTGACTCAGTAGTCCCTGCCAGAGAACCTTACAAGTTCCTTTGGAATGACCGAGAATTTACAGGTGAAGTGCCTGAACGTTACAGGCGCATAACTGTACGTAGGTTTAGAAAGGAATACTCGGAGGGGTTGCTGCTGCCTCTGATTGAGATTCTGGAAGACGCTAACGCTATGTACAACGCAAAAGAAGGCGATGATATTGCTAACCTTGTCGGCATAACCCACTATGAAGAAATGGACCCAACATATGTACTGGGAACACAAGGTAGAAAGCTGACCCTATGGCAACGCATCTTGAAGCTCTTTGGCCATGCACCTAAACCCTTCGGTCCCAAGGACGGACCCGGCGTCTATGATGTCGAGAGCATAAAGAACTATCCTCGTGTACTGGTAGAGGGAGAGGCAGTCTTAGCCACTGAAAAGATTCATGGTTCGAATGCGCGTTACTACTTCGATGGCAAGCAGTTCTGGGTAGGCTCGCACAAGAAGTGGTGGAAGGACAAAACGAACATATGGTGGCGCGTGGCAGAGAAGAACCCATGGATCGAAGAGTTCTGCCGTGCAAACCCCAAGCATACGCTACGCGGAGAAGTGACGCCAACACAGCCGGGGTACCAGTATGGCAACACTCCTGAGGAGCAATTCTTTGCGTTCGACGTGCAACTTCCAGACGGTTCATACGTGGACAAGGTTGCCATGTATCGTGACCCTGTGTATATCAGCAACGGTGCTGCGGTATTCAAAACGGTTCCTGTGGTATACGCAGGACCGTATAACGCGGCGAAACTCAAGGCACGGGCCGAGGGCAAGAGCCTAGTTCAGGATGCCAATCACATCCGTGAAGGCATTGTGATCAGCTCCGCAACTGAGCGCACTGTGCGCGGCGTAGGCCGAGCGCAGCTGAAACTGAAGAGCATGAAATTTCTTGAGAAGGAGAACGCTTGAAGCATGCAGGACTAGTAAACCCACGTAAAATTCCTAGTTTAACTGGGCAAGTGTTCGGCAGCTGGACCGTGGGGGAAGAGCAACCAAGAGTAGCACAGAGGCACATTTACTACTCCTGCACCTGCACATGTGGGGCGATTTCCGTTGTGGATCATTACCACTTAAAGAACGGTTACACCACAGGCTGCAGGTCTTGCACAAAACGGAGAGTGTGTAAAAAAGGTCACGACACACTCTTCTGCGGAAGGGCAGAGGATTACAAGTGCAAGCTGTGCACAGTTGAAGGCCACATACGGAGAACCTACGGCTTGTCCCTGCAGGAGTATCGAGAGCTGTATAACTTCCAGAGTGGTAAGTGCGCCATATGCCATAGGTCTTTGCTTCTTAACCCAGCATTTGGCGTAGTCATAGAAGATGAAGATGCAACACGCGCAGAAGTAGACCACAAGCACGTTCCCAAAAAGATTAAACCACAGCCGCCAAAAAGGGACTTAGTACGAGGTTTGCTTTGCGGAGGACGCTATGCAGGGTGCAATGCAAAACTAGGCCATGTAGACAATATAGAATGGCTGAAATCAGCAGTGGCATACCTAAGTGACCCACCAGCACAAAAAATAAGAAAGTGAGAAATGATAACGTTCAGTGAGAAGCAGAAGCAGGTTGCACTCGAAGAGTACAACACTGTTGTAGCACTGTATCAAGTGTTCGTGGAAAATCGTGAAACACTCAGGACCAAACAAGCAGAGTATCGTTGCGATGAAGTGCAAGCTCTCCCGATAGATTTCATGATCGATGTAGAGCTGAAAGCCCGTCATGTCCTGCCCCTGCCCTTGTACACTATGTTCTTGAGGCACCCAGAGCTGCTGCCCGAAACGGCGCGGGTACTGCTAGGTCAAACATGGCAAGAGTATGGCTTAGGTGTAGAAGGGGCTTACCGCACTCTGTACTTCAAAGCAAAAAACGCGCAAGTCAGAAGCTTCTTGGAGGAATCATACAATGGAATGTTCGGAGCAAACGACACCGATATCACCAGAACCGCAACCGGAGCTAGCACCGACGACACCACCGGAGAAGATGACGCGTAAACAGTGGGGACAACTTAGACGACAATACGTGACCATAACCCATGGCCGCGTCCGTGAATGCGGACACAAGGCGAAGTTTTCTGCCACACAACAACCAAAGAATAATTGTGTAGATTGTTGGGAAGCCTTTCTGATGACTTCGGTTGACCTAGATTTCATTCATGCTGTGCTAACCAAAAAAGGAGCTAAGGAATTGGTGCGGCTAAGGGGCACCAAATTTACTCGTATGTTTCACGGGTGGCTTGCCGCCAAACTGCTTCCGGCGCTAAACGCGGAAGCCAACGCAGTCACGGCAGAGATCACGGAACCAGTAAAGATCGAAGGAGGGGCGTTTGGCGACAGCACAGCAGGAAGTAAAGTTCAAGCAACTATCGGTGTTGAGTAAAGCACTAGATAAGGCACATACGGATGAGAAGAATGGCCGCATCGTGACCAATTCTCTCGTCCGTTTAGGGGATCGTAAAGTTCTGCGTGTCCCATGCATTAGCACAGGATTACCAACGGTCGATTACGACGTGCTGCAGTACGGTGGCATTCCGCGAGGCCGGATCGTAGAGATATTTGGTCCTGAATCCTCTGGTAAGACCACCACAGCATTGCACATCATTGCGTGTGAGCAAGCGAACGGTGGCATCTGCCATTTCGAAGATGCTGAGCATAAACTGGAGCCCACCTATGCTGAGCATCTAGGGGTCAACCTAGATGATTTGCTTTTCAACCAACCGAATAGCGGGGAAGAGGCCCTGGACAGCGTAGACAAACTAGTGGAATCGCAATGCGTAACTCTCATTGTAGTTGACTCTGCCGCTGCCCTCGTACCTGAGGCCGAACTTTCCGGTGAGATTGGAGACGCGCACGTTGGCCTTCAGGCACGTATGATGTCGCAAGCCATGCGTATCTTGACTGGTAAGTGTGCACACAATGGTGTTACAATTATCTTTATCAATCAAATACGGGAAAAGATCGGCGTTATGTACGGCAACCCCGAGACAACGCCTTGCGGACGCGCATTGAAGTTCTTTAGCAGTGTGCGGTTGAACATCACACGTCCTATGGGGGATGCAATTTGGGAAGGGACCAAGGACAACATCATTGGTCACTCCATTGATCTACGCTGCGTTAAGAACGGTGGTGGCATTCCATTCCGGCGCACACAAGTCAACCTGATGTATCCTGGCAATGGGCGGCAGGCAGGGTATGATCGCGTGAACGACATGGTTGAGTACGCCAACAACCACAACCTGTTCGAGAAGTCTGGGACGCACTTCGTTCTGGACGGCGAGAAAGTAGCCAATGGCATTGAGAACATGAAGAGGTATCTCGCATCTGAGCCCGAGGCCATGAAACTGATGAAGAAGAAAGTTGAAGAGTACATCAAGAAAGAGCAGGAAACAACTAATGTCTGACCCGTAGTGTACTTAATAGGCTCACTGCGTAACCCAGAAGTCAACCGCATAGCGGCTGCTATTCGAGAACTTGGCTATGAAGTGTTTGATGACTGGACCGCAGCTGGGCCTACTGCAGATGATAGTTGGAGAGATTACGAAAAGCAGAGAGGCCACACGTATCCGCAGGCGTTACAGGGCTTCGCTGCTAAGCACGTCTTCGCATTTGACAAGTTTCACCTTGATCGTGCAAACATCGCTGTACTGCTGATGCCAGCAGGAAAGTCTGGGCACCTTGAGCTAGGCTATTTCCTAGGCACAGGTAAGCCTGGGTACGTGCTGTTCGATCAGGAGCCAGAACGCTTCGATGTCATGTACCAGTTCGCTACAGGCGTGTTCCTTGAGGAGCAAGGCTTGCTAGATGCGCTGGCAAATCTACGACGAACCATACTTTAGCCTAAAGGAGACTAATAATGTGCGCAGCCAACTCACAGCAGCATCCCTCATACAATACGCCGAGGAAGTTTACGGTCCCTACATCTGGCTCGCCAACGGCCGTGCCCCAGAGTCATACTACTGCCAAGATGAAACCGTCATCACATTCAACAGGGAACAAAAAGCCCTATACAAAATCTACATCGGGCAACGGCGCACAGAAACCAAACGGATCATCACGAAACGAAAAGCGAGCACGGTGGGCAAAAAGAAGTAAGCCTATCGCTAAACCCGCTGCCCCGCGCCGTGAAAATGTATACGAATATATCTCCGCGTGCTGCTCATTGCCTGCTCGTAAGCCCCGGGCTGGCATGAAGGAGTCAGTAAAAAATGCCGAGACAGGCAAGTTCAAGGACGAACCAAAGGGTTTAGGAAAATGGCGTTGTACAGGCTGCGGTAAGGCAGCAAGGGTAACGCCGAGGAAACCTGCTCCGAAAGAAACGCCGAGGGTGGAGGTACCAAATGTTGTCGCGTAGAATGACTGTAGCATATGGCTGGGTCATACTTGCCATTGTCAATCTAGGTGTATATGAGTACACTCAATTCTGGCCGTCAGCATTGCTGGCGGCTATCATGGCAGGTATAGCAGGGGCTATGTTCGTGGGAATACTCAGGGAGATTTTATGAACGGTAGTTGAGCGACGCAATCCCGCCGCTCTGCGGTGGGTTAGGAGCGGCTTTGATTTTAGAAAGGAGGACACAATGATTCAATACCAACTCAAGTTACGGATGTGCAAATCGCAAGAACAACAGTGCGAACAGTTTCTCTATCACCTGTCCTCCGTCTGGAATTGGGCGGTGAGGAAGATAGAACTAAACGCCAAAGACCACATCTATTTTTCTAAGATGGAGTTCCAAAACTTTCTCGCTAACCATAGTGAGAAGATGGGTATCCCCTCTCACACACTTCAGGGAGTTATCTGCACAGCCCATGATGCGTGGAAGCGTTGCTTTAAGAAGATTGGTGGTAAACCAAGACTCAAGGGAATGCGGAACAGGATGACCAGCATTCCGTTTCCTGACCCCATCAAAGCACCAAAGGGAAATCGTATCACCCTGCCTGCTCTTGGCTCTATCCGATTTCACAGGATGGAACTGCCAGAGGGGAAGATAAAGTGTGGGCGAGTTGTCAAACGTGCATCGGGTTGGTATCTCTGCTTGTTCATCGACACGGAGCCGAAGGCAATCGAACGTTTGGCGTTCGGTGAGATTGGCATTGATCCGGGGTTCTCCAACCTGCTAACGACTTCAGACGGGGAGATCATAGACCATCCACGGGAATTGGAAGCGGCAGCAGAACGTCTCGCTCAAGCGCAGCGCGGTCACGACAAAGTCTTGGCGGCTCGGATTCAAGAGCGTATCGCCAATCGCAAGAAAGACAGGAACCACAAGATTACGAGAAAGCTAGTAGCGGAGAACGTGCTTATCGTATGGAGCAAGGACAAAATCAAAGGAATCGCAAAACGGTTCGGGAAGAGCGTGAGCAGTAGTGCCCACGCACAGATTCGAGGAATGCTGTCGTACAAGTCGCCCATAAGCGGTACGCAGTTCGTCGAAGTTGCTTCCAAGTATTCCACCAAGACTTGCAGCGAGTGCGGGAGCCCATCAGGTCCCACAGGGTTTGCAGGATTGTCGGTAAGACAATGGCGATGTTCTGCCTGTGGATCAGAGCACGACCGCGATGTCAACGCGGCTCGTAACACGCTATTCGTCGGGGCAGGATGTGCCCCCGAGGTTGCCTATGTCTAACATCGGCAAGTCAGGAATCCCAGCGTTCCACGCTGGGAGCATCAAA
>Ga0208038_1000882_pt1 | contig 19072 bp, 17 predicted proteins | sample June2015DPH_16_1_FD_184714 | JGI IMG/M metagenome (GOLD analysis project Ga0208038, IMG submission 184714) | Peatland microbial communities from SPRUCE experiment site at the Marcell Experimental Forest, Minnesota, USA - June2015DPH_16_100... | ecosystem: Environmental > Terrestrial > Soil >...
ATCCGATAAGAGCAGGGATCTCTGAGCAGACGCGTCCCGACGCGGCCAAAGAGCTGGGCTGCCTTCAAATCATTGACAATCGACCGTTCACCTCAGCTTCTCGAGGCCGGATGAATTTTCGAGGCTAGTCGACCACGCCGTGGTTGCAACCGGGTGGGTCCAGGCGGCACCCTGTCGGCATGCATCCTCGTCCGCCATCGGCGCTACGGAGCCCGTAGCACCTCGGAAGCTGAGGATCGGTCTTTCGGAGCATCGCCGCAGCGTGCTGCCGGTGCGGGCTCTGCATTGTCGATCACCTGGTGGTGGTCACCACGGGCGAGTGCGCCTCGGCCCTCCGCAGAGGGCCGTGACCTGGTTGTTCGACGGATCTGACCTGCTCGAACCCCTCAGGAAACCATCCGTGTCGTACCATCAGCTCATGTCTTGCGGGAACCTTGGCAGTCACCGCGGTGATGCCGGGGTGCGCCAACGTCGCTGGCCTGGCAGACGGCCATGACGGTCAGGGTTCCAGTCAGCGGCACCCTTCTGAGCTGGGCACGAGAGCGTTCCCGCCTGGCCCCTGGCGAGCTGGAGTCCCGGTTCCCGGCACTGGTTGAGTGGGAAGAAGGAACGAAGCTCCCGACGCTCAAACAACTGGAGCGATTCGCCCAGGCGACACACACGCCCATCGGCTACCTCTTCCTGCCGGAACCGCCCGAAGAGTCTCTGCCGGTCCCCGACTTTCGGACCATCGGCAACATCGAGGTCGGTCAGGCGAGTCCCGATCTGCTCGACACGGTGTATCAGTGTCAGCAGCGCCAGGACTGGTACCGGGACTATGCGAGAGTCCATCAAGAATCGCCCGTCCCGTTCGTTGGCACCTTCACCCTAGGGACGGACGTTGCTGATACTGCAGCCCAGATGAGCGCGGTCCTGTCGTTTGCACCAGAGGAACGAGGGACGACCTGGAGCGAGGCGTTCAGGCGTCTGATCGAAGAAGCTGATGATCACGGCGTGCTGGTGATGGTCAGCGGCATCGTCGGAAGTAACACCCATCGCAAGCTCGACCCGGAAGAGTTCCGAGGCTTTGCTCTTGCTGACGACTTAGCCCCGGTGATCTTCATCAACGGGTCGGACACCAAGGCTGCCCAGATTTTCACGCTTGCTCACGAGCTGGTCCATATCTGGCTTGGTGAGTCCGCTGTAGACGATCCCGAGATGAGTGCTTCTTCGAGTAACTCGATCGAGCAGTGGTGCAATGAGGTTGCTGCAGAGTTTCTGCTTCCTGCTGCTGCACTCCGAGGAGTCTTCGTAGACAGGGATGATCTAACCGAGGAGCTTGATCGACTTGCTCGCCAGTTCAAGGTGAGCACTCTGGTTGTTCTCCGCCGGCTGTTCGACACTGGTTATTTCACCCTGCCTCAGTATCGAGCTGCGTATGCCGATGAGCGCGAACGGATTCTCGCCTTCATGGAAGAGCCTTCGAGCGGTGGCGGCGGAGGGAACTTCTACAACACGCAACCAGTGCGGGTGAGTAAACGATTTGCCAGGGCTCTGATCGAGAGCACGCTCGAAGGACAGACGCTGCATCGTGATGCGTTCCGAATGCTCGGCTTCAAGAAGGTCTCGACGTTCAATGAGCTTGCAGTGCGGCTCGGAGTCGGATGATGCCATACCTCCTTGACGCAAACATCTTCATCCAAGCCAAGAATCTGCATTACGGCTTCGACTTCTGTCCTGCCTTCTGGGAGTGGCTGCATGCTGGGAACCAGCAGGGGAAGGTTTTCAGCATCGAAAAGGTCCGTGACGAGCTCATCGGTGGCGACGATGAACTCGCCGAATGGGCGAAAGCACGGGGTCCCGACTTCTTCCTCCCGCCAGACACTGAAATCGTCCCAAGTCTCGCCGCTGTTAGCAGCTGGGCCGGGAGTGGCGGCTATGAACCTGGAGCTGTCAGTCAATTCCTTCAGGTAGCTGACTACTACCTCGTCGCCCACGCCCTCGCTCACGGATTCGACGTGGTCACCCACGAGGTCGCAGCGAACTCCGTCAAGAAGATCAAGATTCCGAACGCCTGTATCGCTCTCCGTGTGAAGTCCATGTCTCCGTACGAGATGCTGCGGACCGAGAAAGCCCGCTTCGTCCTGGGCTCATGAGGGACAGGGGAGGAGGTTCCCAGGGGTAGCCCGGCGCCTGACTGGAATCTCCTGCCCGATCTTCGGGATCAGCTGCGACCCGGTGCGTGGCAATGGTTGCTTCCGCTCGACGGGTCCTCACCCACCTGGAGGATCGGCGAGTGTTCTACACACCATGGGACGTTGAAGTTCCATGGATTCAGGGCTATTTGGCGAAGGCAGTATTGGGTGCAATTGGGCCTCGTCGAGAGGTCCGGCCTGTACCGTGGGCTCGACCATGGCCAGTGTGTGATGTGACGCGATCTTCATGCATAAAGCCGAACTTAGGTACTCGTGTGACGGCCAGGCACGCGGTCGGCGCGCCAAAGGAGCCTTTCTTCAGCACTTTCTCAGGGACCTTCAGCACTTTCTCAGGATTGGTCTGAGTCCTTCCTGCTCATGTCTTGCTCAACCCAACGATGTGGGTGGAGCTGGTGGGCGGGGGCAGTTGGAGTCCGCCCCGGTTCCGTGTGAGAGGGAGAGAGACAAGGAAGCAGAAAGGACACCAGGGCTGGGAACGCGGCCCGAGGGCCGGGCGGGCACGAGGGGGACTAGGCCCGGGACGAGAAGTTCGGCGTCGTGCTTGCGTATAGGCGGTAAGTACTCTGAATGTTCATGCCCACCCAAAGCGTTCCGATCAAGACTCGCCACCACCTCGCTCATGTGATCAGCCTCAGAGGACTGCCGGGTGAGGTCAAGGCGGTCAAGGGTTTCAATGCCAAGCTGGCCGTCATTCTCACCCGCGGCGTCGGCTCGATGGCATGCGCCTATCTGTTCTGCCTCGTTGCCCTGCTCAGTCTGCCGGCCATCCTGATCCAGGCTGGCGCTCTGAGCCGAACGGCGGTGCCGAACTTTCTCACGAAGCCGGGCCTCATCCTGATCGTCGCCTGGATCGCTCAGACGTTCCTACAGCTCGTGCTCCTTAGCGTCATCATGGTCGGCCAGTCGGTGCAGAGCGCTGCCTCCGATGCTCGGGCCGAAAAGGAGTTCTCCGATACCGAGTTCATCATGGACCAGGTCAATGAGCACACCGACGGAGGTCTGAAGCTCCTCCTCGACCGGCTCACCGCTATCGAGTCCAGACTCCCGCCAGCGACTCCTTGACACAGCATGAAGCCCCGACCGTTGGCCCCCACCATCTACGGGCCCGTGTTCGACTCGGGAATTCCGTCCCGGACGGTCGTGGCAGCTGCGCTTGCCGAAGGACGATGCCGAGCGCCCTCCAGGAACGAAATCAGAGCAAGAAGTGTTGTCGGGAGCCACTTCGTTCCGCTTCAGCGCGAACCATTGGCCCCGTTGGCGACGCTGGTCCATTCGGACGCCAACGTCAAGGCGGTCGCGAGAAGTATCACGCGACAGCTGCACAACGCATCCCGTATGATTCGGATACCAACGGCGAGCCGGTTTCGTTGGCTCCAGATACGGTCCTCCGCAGATCATGACTCTCTAGTGAGCGCGCCGCCGATGGCCACCCGGACCGAGGGTACTCCGCTTCGCCGGGGCGAGATGCACGAGGGCGTTGTAGGTCGCGACGCCGATCGCCACGTGCATGATCATCAGCACGAGGACGGCCTTGGCAGGCTGGCCCTTGGCCAGAATGTATACGTCCGGTAGCCACAGGACCGCGGTCACGAGGATGGCCATGCGCAAGAACACCCAACGTGGGGCCGACGAGATCCGAGTCACGACTGGCCAGGCCACACAGGCGATAATCACGCCAATGGTTGTCAATTTTGCGTAGTCGGCGAACCGGAAGTGCACGTAACCGTGGGTTGAGGGAAAGATCCAGGTACCGATTGCGACGAGGATCGCGTCTGCCGCCAAGGACCCAAGTATGGACACGACCATTGCGAGCAGGATGCGGACAGCACTGGGCTGCTGGTGCTTTGGGGCGAAGTCGAGCCTGACGGCCGCCATCGCACTGCTTAGGATCGAGTCTTGGCGTGGCTGCGACGGATTGGTGAGCACTGGCATTCCGCAATCCTAAGCGTCCTTGGTTTCGGCGACGACGGGAATTCCCAGTTGTCGGGCCGCCTTTGTCGAGTCTTTACCGATTGTTGGAGGCGAGTTGGACAAGCGCGGCCGTAGGGTCGAGTCACAATCAGTTGTGAGGAGAGCTGTGACAACTCGCCGGAACTGCTGGGTAGCAGCACAGGTCCTGTGCCTTGCAACCGTGGGCAACAGCCGGGGACGCTCATGAGCTCCCTGCTGCACGGAGTTCTCTCTCTTCATGGGTTTCCGGCCTATCTGATCGTTGGCGCCCTCTGCTTCGGGGAGGCCAGCATCTTCGTCGGATTCGTGCTGCCGGGCGAGACGGCCGTCGTGCTCGGAGGTGTATTGGCCTCGCTTCACCACGTCAGCCTTGCCAGGATGTTGGCGCTCGTGGTTATCTGTGCCGTCTTGGGCGACTCGGTCGGCTACGAGGTCGGGCGCCGCTTCGGCCCCCTGCTCCTGCGCCACGTTCCCAAGCGGACCCGCCGCGCGACAGAAGAAGGTCGCAGGTTCCTCGAGCGGCGTGGCGGTCCAGCTGTCTTCCTGGGACGTTTCACAGCGCTATTCAGGGCTGTCATTCCCGGTGCTGCCGGGCTGTCCTCGATGCGATACAGGACCTTCTTGTTCTGGAACGCGCTGGGAGGTTTGTGTTGGGGCACCGCCTTCACGCTCGCCGGGTACCTCGCCAGCAAGTCGTACGAACGGGTGATCTCGGCTGCGGGCACAGCCTCGCTGTCGATCATCGTGCTCGTGGCCTCGGCGATAGTGGGGTTCGTCATCTGGCGGAAAGTGCGCGAGAACGGTGCGAGGCGGGCACTTCGCGGGACCGTTGGCGAGGTCGGCTTCGCGTCGGTCGAATGTCCAGGAAGGGAGCAGACGGGTGTCGGCGCCGCTGATGGCCGCGACGCGATGGTGCCCCCTGGTGAGCGCAGCTTGTGAATGGTCGCAGAAGCGGGACAAGTGCCGCGTTCGAAGCGATCCCGGTGTCGTGTTGCCGGGAGCAGTGTTGGCGTCCATTCGCGGAGCCGTCGCCTCTGTGGCTGTTCGCTCGCCCTTGCCTAACGGCGCAGGTGAAGCGCAGCCTGATAGGCGGCATCCGACTGTGCGGCGGTGAGGATGTGATTGGCAACCAACTGGTCGAGGACCTGGCGCTGGCGTTGTTTGGCAAGCGCGAGGTGCAGGACCGGATCGTAGGCGGAGGGTGCCTGCGGAAGTCCGGCAAGCATGGCTGCTTGCGACCAGGTGAGCTCGCTTGGACTGAGCCCGAAGTACCCGTGGGCGGCAGTCACATAGCCCCAGTAGCCATTCCCGTAGTAGATGGCGTTGAGGTACATCTCGAGGATCTGCGGTTTTGAATAGCTCAGCGACAGCTTGAGTCCGAGTCCCACTTGCTCCAAGGTGCCGTCGAGGCCGCTCCCGGCGGGGTACAGCTGCTTTGCCAGCTGCTGGGCGATCGTGCTCCCGCCTGGGTCGCCGCTTGTGTGCAGCGCCGCCAAACCGGCACGAGCCGCACCGTCGAAGACATCCACGAGGGCGTTCGAGTAGAAATGCTCATCCTCGACGGCGACAACTGCCTCGGCCAACTTGACCGGCAGGGGCAGCTTGCCGACCTCACCCTCGTGCGTGCGCACGATCACCGCGACGCGCGCGGGAGCGTCAGCAACACTCGGGAGGCTGAGCTCGTATCCCAGTCCGGCAAGGAGAACAGCCGCCAGCAAACCGAGCACGAAGAGGACGGTCCTGACGAGCCTCGACCTCCAGCCGCGGCGCCGCCTTCTCGGGGCTGGGTCCTCAGCTGCCATAGGCCTCAAGCCGTACGACTGCGTCTATCCCGCCGGTCGGGGACGCGTCGAGCCAAGTGGTCCCACCCGACATCCTGGCGAGCTGGGCAACGATGGCGAGGCCGAGGCCGGAGCCGCCGTGCGGCGCTCCTTCCTGCCTCCAGAACCGGTCGAAGGCCCTAGTCCTGTCTGCGGGGCTCATACCGGGCCCGTCATCGATCACATGAATTTCGATGGCGTCTCCTGTAGGAACAGCGCGGAGAACGACGTTTCCGGCCGTGGGCGTCGCTTCGAGGGCGTTTGCCAGGAAGTTGTCGAGAATCTGCTCGAGATGTCCCGAACAGCCAAGGGCCATGAGGGTTGGTCCGGCCTGGTCGAGGACGACCGGCAGTTCGCACGTGAGAGCCACCTGGCGTTCCTCGGCCAGGGCGCTCCACGCATCGGCACGGTCGCGCAACACGTCCTTGACGTCGACAGGCTCTCTCGCCGGGCGGACGCCCCCCTCGGTACGCGCCAGAGTGAGCAGTCCGTCGACGATCCTGGAGAGCCGGTCGGCTTCGGCGAGGGCAGCGGTGAGATCGGCCTGTTGCTCATCCTCGAGGGTGTCCTCGAGGTTCTCGAGACGGAGATGCAGTGCCGTGAGCGGCGTACGGAGTTGGTGGGAGGCGTCGGCAAGGAACGCCCGCTGGGTGTGGACGAGTTCCTCCAGGCGTTCCGCCATCTCGTTGAAGGTTTCGCCGAGCGCGTCGAGCTCGGCCGGACCGCGCCCGACCGGGGCCCGCTCGGACAGACGGCCGGCACCGACGGCGGCGACGGCCGCCTCGATGCCTTCGAGCGGCCGCGTGAGCGATCGCGCGAGCACCGTCCCGAGAGCAGTGGCCAGGGCGACCATGCCTATCCCGAAGAGGGCCAGTGTGACCCAGTGACTCCTGATACGCGCGTGAAGGGGCGCCGCCGACTCTGCGACGAGAAGGACCACGTCCGGGCCGTGTGTCGTGGACGACAAGCCGCCGGCGCCGAGCGCGCCGACAGCGACCGGCAGCGCCACGTACAAGAAGTCGTCGTCAGGATCGTCCGACCCCTCCTCGCCGGAGGTGCGGCCGGAAGCAGCCACCTTGATGACGGCCTCGGTGCGGGCGTCGCGCAGCTCCTCCAGCGCGCCACGTCCAGCCGCGGCCAGGGCGTGCCCGTTCGAGACGACGGCGACGATGGCGGCGTCAGAGCGCGCGAACTGGTTGACGACGGGTTGGAGTCCGTGACCGCCTCCACGGTTCAGACCCGTAGATACGAGCACGGCGAGCGACGAGGCGTCGCTCTGCAGCTCCGACATCGACGTGGTGCGGTCGTTGCGAGCCAAGCTCAGCCCGAGCGGGACTTCGAGAGCGACGACGAGAACGAGCGCAAAGAGGAAGAGGCCCGCGAGGAGCCGCCGCCTCATTTCGGAACGGCGAGCCGGAATCCGACGCCCCTGCTCGTCTCGATCCACTTCGGGTTGCCGAGCTTCTTGCGCAGAGAGGCGATATGGACGTCGACCGTCTTGGAAGTGCCGTACCAATGGGGATCCCAGACCTCGGCAAGGATCTCGCGTCGAGTGACCATCGCCCCCGGGTCGACAGCCAAGAGAGCAAGCAAATCGAACTCTTTCGGAGTGAGTGGCAGTTCCTCGCCTCCCAGCAGGACACGGTGTGAACGGCGGTCGATCTCGAGATCGCCGATCACCTGGGGGCCGAGCATGCGCGGAGGCGTTGTGCTTCGACGGCTGACCGCACGTATCCGGGCTACAAGCTCGCGGAAGCCGAACGGTTTGACGACGTAGTCGTCGGCTCCGAGCTCGAGACCCACCACCCTGTCCGTCTCGTCGTCGCGGGCGGTGACGATGATGATCGGGACCGCGGAACGGGCGCGTAGCTGTCGGCAAACCTCGAAACCGTGGGCGTCGGGCAGCCCCAGGTCCAACAGCACGAGATCTGCCGGCGGGGCCGACAAGGCGGCCGCGGCCGTCTGCACGAGGGTCACATCGAAGCCCTCACGGCGGAGCTTGGTGGCCAATGGCTCGCCGATGGCATTGTCATCTTCGACCACGAGAACTTGCACTGCTCGGGTAGCTTTCCACAGGCGGTCGGGATCGTGTAGGCGGGTCCTGACAGCAGCCTCGCCACGAGGAGCCCCGGCTTACAGCGGTCATCCGTGGAGCCGGTCCTCCTTGTCAAATCTTTACCTGTTGCTGGGTCCATCTTGGCGGCCGATTTCGTAGGGTCACAGTGACATGTCCTCGCTCACCTTTGACCCGACCTACGCCCCGCACAGTGGCAGACATCGCCGGCCGTCGGTCATCTCCCGGCCGGGACCTGCTCCGCGGCCCGTTGTCGCCGAGGTCGCAACGGTCCTCGCAGGCCTTGGCTTCGGGGCCTGCGTCGCCCTCGCCGTCACCGCGGAGAGCTGGAAACAGCTCTCGGCACCGGGCGGCGTTGCCATGTTCCTCGGCAATTTGACGGGCTTGGCAGGCACCTACCTGGCGCTCGTGATGGTGCTCCTCGTCAGCCGGATCCCGGTCGTCGAACGGGTGCTCGGTCAGGACAAACTGCTCGCCTCGCACCGACGCCTCGCCCCGTGGCCCATTTCACTCATCTTCGCCCACGCGGTGTTGCTCACCTTCGCTTATGCCGAGGCCGCCCGGTCCGGTTTCTTCGGCCAGATCGGCGCTTTCATCAGGTCTTATCCCGACATGTTGACGGCGACGATTGCACTGGTGGTGATGGTCGCGGTCGCGATTACTTCGGTGTACTCGATCCGCCGCCGGCTCCGCAGGGAGATGTGGTGGGCCGTTCACCTCTTCATGTACCTCGCGCTCGCTCTCGCGTTCGCGCACGAGATCGCGCTCGGGCCGTCTTTCGTGGGGCACCCTCTCACGAGGTTCGTCTGGTCCCTGCTCTGGGCTTCGAGCGCGGGCCTCGTGCTCGTCTACCGATTCGGGCTCCCACTGTTGCGGACTTTCCGGCACCGTCTCGAGGTCGTGGAGGTCCACCCGGAAGGGCCGGGCACGGTCTCGGTCATCTGCCGTGGCAGGAACCTCGACCGCCTGGCGGTGGCGGGTGGTCAGTTCTTCGAATGGCGCTTCCTCGCCAGGGGGATGTGGTGGCAGGCCCACCCGTTCTCGCTCTCGGCGCGACCCCGGCCGCCTTTCCTCCGCATCACGGTGAAGGGCATCGGTGACTACTCGTCGGCCGTTGCCCGGCTGCGGCCGGGCACCCGTGTCGCCATCGAGGGACCTTACGGAACCTTCACGACACATGCCCGCCGTCGTGCGAAGGTTGCGCTCATCGCCGGAGGCATAGGTGTCACGGCCATCCGTTCCTTGCTCGAGGACCTGCCACGAGACTGCGACCCGGTCGTGATCCTGCGCGCTTCCTGCACCGAGGAGCTTGCCCTGGCATCGGAAGTGGCCGAGCTGGTCCGGCACCGCAAGGGTCGGGTTCACGAGCTTGTCGGCCCTCGCTCGGAGGTGCGGATCGACCGCGTTTGCGAGCTCGTGCCGGACCTGGCGAACCGGGACGTCTATGTGTCGGGACCCGAGGAATTCGTTGATCAGGTGGTCTCAACCGCGTTGCGGCTCGGGGTCCCCAAGGACTCGCTCCACTTCGAGGTCTACTCACTGTGAACGCACATAACCGACGCTCACCAAGCCGCGCGACCACGACCAAGGAGCTGCGCAAGATGCGGCGCGCCCCGGCCGTCGTCATCGCCAGCGCAGCTGGGTTCGCCGGGATCGTCGCGATGCACGGCGCCGGCTCGCCTTCGCTGCTGAGTGGAGGCGGTCCTTCGGCTCCGGTCAGTTCCCCTCCGACCACGGCAAGCCCTTCGACAACCCCGACTGTTGTACCGACGGGCACGTCCAGGACTGCCGTCGGAACCAGCGAGAACTACGGCTACGGGGTGCTTGCCGCGAAGGTCACCGTCCGGGGGAACCGGATCACCGACGTTTCGGTGGCGACGATCCAGACCGCCGAGCAGTACTCGCAGCAACTCGCCCAACAGGTAATTCCGCTGCTGCGCAACGAGGTCCTTTCTGCCCAGAGCGCGCGCATCAACGGGATATCCGGCGCGACCTACACGAGCGAGGCTTACGCCTACTCCGTCCAGGCGGCGCTCGACACCCTTGGCGTGAAGTGAGTGTCACCGGTGTGATCTCCCATGCCGAGGAGGTGATGGGGACGGTGGTGTCGTTCCATGTCGAGTTGGGTGAATGCCCTGTCGGAGAAGCCCATGCAGCCATCGCCGCGGCCTGTGCGAGGCTGCATCAGCTGGATGACATCTTCAGCACCTGGAAGCCGGCCAGCCCGATGAGCCTTTTCCGGGCCGGGAGCGTCCTCCTCGAGGACGCTCCACCCGAGATGGCTCTCGTCCTGCAACTGTGCGAGGAGGCGAAGGCGCTCTCGCAGGGTTGGTTCGATCCTTGGGCGATGCCCGGCAGTTTCGATCCGACGGGTTTGGTCAAGGGCTGGGCGACCGAGCAGGCCCTCGCCCGCTTGCGCCTTGCAGGTGTCAAGGCCGCGATCGTCAACGGCGGAGGAGACATCGCCGTTTGCGGGTTACCAGAAGACGCTCACGGTTGGCGGATAGGGATTCGTCACCCGTGGAGGCCGGATGCGCTCGCATGCGTGCTCGAGACCGACCGCGCCGTTGCCACGTCTGGCTGTTACGAGCGAGGCCCTCACCTCATCAACCCCAGGAACGGGAGGATGCTCTTCCGCACCGCCTCGGCAACCGTTGTGGGTTCGAGTCTGCCATTGTGCGACGCGTTGGCCACCGCTCTTGTGGTCGCCGATGACGACGGGCCCGATCTCGCTCGTTCGCTGGAGGGTTACGAGTCCTACATCATCAGGGCCGACGGCGCTGAGAGCGCCACGGAGGGCATCGTGTTCGCAACCGAAGTTGTGTCGTGAGATCGCTTCTGCTGTCCGCGGTGGATTGCCCGTCCCGGTCCCCGATTCCGGCTCGCGGCGAAGTGCGCGCCTGCGTCAGCCGAGACGAACTCTTGGTCGCCTATGACGAATCTCTACCGACTCTTGTCAGAGGTCTGCTCCTGCAGATCCCTACGGTCGGCCCGGCGTGGACATGCCAAGGAGAGCGGTGGAGGCCAACCCAGTGATGTTCTGTCGCGAACACCCGGGGATCTTGGACGACGCGACAGCAGCCGGCTCAGGTTTGCGGTCGCAGGCCGGGTGGCAGCAATGACCGGGACTCAGGTCCAACCGCCTGCGTCGTGGCTCTTCGAGGACGACGCAGCGCCACCAGCGTGCTCGCCCGGGACCGGGCGGAGCCGGATCGTGTCGTTGCTGCGTGCGACCCGGCCCCGCCAGTGGACGAAGAACCTCCTCGTCTTCTCAGCTCCGGCGGCCGCAGGCTCGATAATCCACCCCGGTATCGTCGCTCGTAGCGTCGTGGCGTTCCTCGTCTTCGTGGCTGCTTCGGCCTCGACCTACCTTGTGAACGACATCGTCGACCGAGCCAATGACCGGCTCCATCCCGTCAAGCAGAGAAGGCCCATTGCGTCGGGGCAGCTCTCGGTAGACCTGGCGTTGGCGACCGCGGGCGGCCTCGCGACAGTTGCGCTTGTGACAGCTGCCTTCGTGTTCGGAGCCGCCTTTGTCTGGATCATCGCGGCGTATCTGGCGGTAAGTGTCAGTTACTCGCTCGTGCTGAAGCGGGTGCCCTTGGTCGAACTGGCCTGCGTGGCAGCTGGGTTCGCCCTCCGAGCGGTCGCGGGAGGCGCGGTCGCCCACGTCGCGATCTCACCGTGGTTCCTCATGGTGGCTTCGTTCGGCTCTCTGCTCATTGTCGCCGGGAAGCGAAGCGTCGAACTTTCCGTGATGAGGGAAAAGGGGGAACAGCACCGATCAACACTCGCCGCTTACCCAGCGGCGTTCCTGAGAAGTGTCCGCATGCTCGCCATGTCGGTGACCGTGACCACGTACTGCCTTTGGGCTTTCGAGCGAGCCGGGCGTCTCGGGCCGGTGGAGCGCGCCGAGGACATCGTGTGGTTCGAGCTCTCGATCATCCCGTTCGTGCTCGCCGTCCTCGTCGTCGAGCTTGCGATCGAACAGGGCCGCGGAGGTGAGCCCGAAGAGCTCGCGCTCAGCGATCGTGGGCTCCAGGTGCTGGGACTTGCCTGGCTCGCCTTGTTGATGTGCGGGATCTACGCATGAATGCTGCTCCCCGGCGCGAGCTCCTTTGCGGTTGGGGCAGGTCGGCGGCATCTGCAGCCACGCTGGTGCGACCGGGTTCGGTGTCGGAGCTGCAAGATCTCGTGGCTCAAGAACGCGTCAGCCTTCCGATGGTCGCTCGAGGTCTCGGGCGCTCCTATGGTGACGCGGCGCAATGCGGCGGCGGCCTCGTCCTTGACTGCACCGGACTCAACCGTGTGCTCGATCTCGACATCGGGGGGGCAAAAGTACGCGCTGAGGCCGGCGTGTCGATCGACGAGCTCCTAAGGCTGCTCGTCCCGAGAGGACTGTTCCCTCCCGTCACGCCAGGGACGCGCTTTGTCACACTTGGCGGTGCCATCGCGAGTGACATCCACGGGAAGAACCACCACGTCGACGGCACCGTCAGCCGGCATCTCGACTGCCTCCGAATCGCCACTCCGAGCGGGCCCGTCGAGTGCAGCCCCGAGAAGCGAGATGACGTGTTCTGGGCCACCTGCGGCGGCATGGGGCTCACAGGCGTGGTCCTCGAGGCGGTCCTCCGGCTGTCGCCGATAGAGACGTCGACCATGCTCGTCGACACCGAGCGGGCAGATGACCTAGACGCGTGCATGACTCGTCTGTCGGAGGACCAGAACGCCTACCGGTACTCGGTGGCCTGGGTGGACGGCCTGGCGGCAGGACGCCACTTGGGTCGTTCCGTGTTGACTCGGGCGAACCATGCCGCCCTGTCAGATCTTCCCGCCAAGGATCGGCACGACCCGCTGCGCCTCGACCTCGCGAGTCCCTTACGGGTCCCTGTGGCACCGCCGATCTCGTTCCTGACGCCGCGGACCGTCTCGGCGTTCAACGAGATGTGGTACCGGCATTCACCTCGAAGCCGGGCTGGGGAGCTGGTCCCACTCGCGTCGTTCTTCTACCCGCTCGACGGCCTTGCAGGATGGAACCTCCTCTATGGACCGCGCGGCTTTACCCAGTACCAGTTCGTTGTGCCCCTCGGGGCCGAAGGGACCGTGCGCGCGGTTCTTGAGCGTCTCAGCAGGGCTCGGGCTGCGTCGTTCCTCGCGGTCCTCAAACGCTTCGGCGCAGAAGGGCGGGGGCACCTCTCGTTCCCGAAGGAGGGCTGGACGCTCGCGCTGGACCTGCCCTTGGGGCCACCCGGGCTCGGGGTCCTGCTTGACGGTCTCGACGAGCTGGTCACGTCGGCTGGAGGACGCGTCTACCTGGCCAAGGACGGACGCTTGCGCCCCGAGATGTTGGCGTCGATGTACCCGCGACTCGCAAGCTGGCTGGAGATCAGGGAGACCCTCGATCCCGAAGGGGTGTTCAGCTCGGACCTTGCGCGCCGCGTCGGGCTCGGCAGCGTACGACGCCCGTCGACGCACAAGGTGGGAGTGTGATCGACGCGACAGGCATGCCGCAGACCGCCGTCGTCATCGGAGGCACCTCGCAGATCGCCCGCGACACCCTGCTTCTGCTTGCCGACAGGCGCCTTTCAGCCGTCCTGCTCGCTGGCAGGGACGAGGCCGGTCTCGATGCGACCGCCACCGAGCTGAGAGCTCGGGGCGTCGAGCGCGTGCTGACGCGGGTCCTCGACGTAACCGAGATAGACCGTCTCGACGCCTTCGCCGAGAGCGCTGCGGCGGAGCTGGGCTCGGTGGATCTGCTGTTCATGGCCGTCGGCGACCTCGGCACCTCCGACTTGGACACGCTCGACGCGAAGAGTGTCTGTCGCACAGTCGTCACGAACTTCGCCGGGCCGGCGGCCGCGCTCGGGGCCTTCGTCGCCACCTTGCGCGCCCAGGGGACCGGACGGGTCGTGGTCCTCTCCTCCGTCGCGGGCGTGCGTGTCAGAAAGGCCAACTTCGTCTACGGCGCCGCCAAGGCCGGGATCGACGGCTTCGCCCTCGGACTCGGCGACGCGCTCGAGGGCACAGGAGTCGCAGTGACCGTCGTGCGACCGGGGTTCGTCCGGACCAAGATGACCTCGGGCCTTAAGGCCGCCCCCTTCGCTGTCGAGAGCCCGGTTGTGGCCGAGGCGATCGTCAGGGGTCTCGAGACCGGAGCCGGAGTGGTTTGGGTCCCGCCGATGCTCCGGCCCGTCCTCGCCCTGATGCGCCTTCTGCCCCGTGCTCTCTGGCGGAGGATCCCCGGCTGAGGCGTCGGCACCGACGAGCCGATCTCCGCTGTGCCGAGGCGCAGCTCTTCGGTCACTCACGGATCACCGTGAGGTGTCGGACCCGACTGATTGTTCAGGGCTGGCGTGCGGACATCGTGATGAAGTCGCGTGCCCACCACGTGTCGAAGTACCGGGTCGGTGGCCCAGCCATGTCCGCGAGCGGCAGCAGGTCGGTACCGTTCGTCGGCGACGCGAGGCCGGTCGGAGTCGGTGGGGCAAACGTGGCGTAGTTCACCCAGTCGGTGTTGATGTCCAGCTCCATGGCTCGCACCGCCCCGGCTCGTACGAGGAGGTTGGCCAGGTCGGTGATGTTGAGGCTCGGTCCCCCCACGTAGACGAGGGCCCCGTCACTGGTTATCCCGATTCCGGAGCGCGACACGTAGACCCGGTTGCCGAGAGTGTTCCCCCACGTGGTCGTGTCGTTGGCATTGAGGCCGGAGACCGGCCTCCCGTCCTCGACGAGGAGGCTGAGGTTCTGCCTCACCGCGACCACGTCCGAGCTCATCTTGACGTCTGTTCCCCAGGCGCCGACGATGGCGCGCCCGTTCCGGTAGATGACGAAAGACGCCGCCCCGGCGCGAAGCGGGATGATCGTCTGCCCCTGGGTGTAGTAGCCGCCGTTGGCATCCTGCATCCGGAACCCGGCGTTGAACGCGGCCACGAGCGAGGCCGCAGCGCTCGGCTGGACCGGGGCGGTGTACGTGTAGGGGCCCCCGCCGGGTATGTAGCTGCCGGAGTACAAGGTCGCCGACAACAGCTTCGTGTCCATCCAGGCGATCCCGTCCACGACGCTCGTGTGGATCGAATCCGGTCGGAGAAACGTCTCGTAAACGGCCGGGACGCCACGCACGAGGCGGCCGACGGGCCTCCAGCTGCCTTCTCCCGGCAAGGCGGGACTGGCGAAGGGCGTGAGCGGCGCCGGTACGGGGAGGTGAACAGGAGAATCGTGTCTCACGCCAGTCGCGAGAACGCGGGTGTGTTGCGGTGAGGGCAGAGCCTCTGCCGAGGGCCGCCCACCGACCGCAGGCTGGTGGTGGGAGTACCACCAGTTCTCGGCAGTGTTCACGAGCGAGCCACCGCCGTTGTCACGCAACCACTCTGCAAAGCGCGCCGGAACCGAAAGCCCGAGCGCCGGGTTCGTGAGCGCACTGCCGAGAGAGACCCACAGCGGCGTCAAGAGGACCAGGGCTGCCAGTGTCCCGGTGGCCGCGGGATGTCGACCGGCCCAGGTGCGCCGGGAGCGCCGCACGAGCCTGCGACGCTCCTTCCGGTCGCGCGCGTAAGCGCGGTGGCTCTTCCACGACGGCCAATGGAGAGTCGCCTTGCGCGCCTTGGCGGGGCGTCTCGGACCTCGCGGACGAACCGGGCGAGATCCGGGGCCACGTGTTGTCGTCGTCGTGCCGCCAGCTGTGCGCCTTCGGGGTTCTGCGAGCTGACGATGTGGGTTGGCAGTCGCCGCCTCGGCCGTCATCTCATCGAGCATGCCTGACGGTGCATACCGTCGCGGGCAACTGTGGCCCTTCTTTCCTGGTTCTTTGCCAAATCTTTCCGATAGTCGGCCCTTGACCAACAGAGCAATGAGGGGGAAACGCACCGCGACGTGCGCTGCGACTCTTGCAGGAAACACGTAGGCAACTGACAGACAACTCTCGGTGTCCTCGAAGCCTCCAGGCGCAGGCTGTTCGGCAGTGAGCCTGAAGAGCGGCTCTCGGACAAAGGAGGAGACATGGACAACGGGGACACTGGTCGCCACGCACCTGCCGTGTCGGGGCAAACGGGGATTCCAAGAACGCGACCTGCGTTCACCCACGCCGCGCCTGCCCTACGAGATTCCGGCTACGAACTGAGCCGTGCGCCCGCGGCTCACCGTAACGTGGCTCGTGCGCATCAAGCGGGATCCGCGTCGGCGACAGTTCTGCCGGACAAGTTCAGCCGAGGTCGACAAGGGTGGCGTGTACGGTCGCCCCCGACAAACCGAGCGCGGCAGGGCGCAAGGCTCAAAGAACCTCAGGCTCACGTTCTGTCCAAACACCGAGGGACCCCAACACACGTTGTGGACCCGAGGAGCTGATACCCGACTGCAATCAACCTCTAAGGCTCATCACACGCGAGCATTCAAGACGGCGTCCTCGACGAAAAGAGCGAACAGTTCTTGTTTGTGAACTCCCGTCCCCGTGTCCCCGCTATGTGGCTACATTTTGCCCTTATTCCCACCGGACCGGGGCATTAGCCACCCCCATGAACCGCTGTGACCTGGACATTCTCGGTCGGTGGAGGCGAAGGGACCCGAACCCTCGAACCTCCTGACTGCCAGTCTGTAAATGTACCGTCCGGCTAGTAGGGCCCAGTATCTCTAAGTCCAGGTCAAACGGCAATTCCGCTGAAGTCAAATGATGCCCAGTTATGTCCAGTCCGGCTAGATGTAGCCAGTATGGCTATCAACTTGGCTACATTTTCTGACATTACCTCTGACATAACAATTGCCTCCTGCGAAGCAGAGGGCATGTGCTGCGAGGGCGTTCTTGCTGGGCTAGCGCCCTGCATCACCGGAAGCTTCATCAGGATCGGCCACAGCTTGTACCAGACACCGGAGGTGTAGGAACTCTTCGGTAGTCCTTCATCGCAGAGCATTGGACATGGCGTCCGCAGCCTGCCTGTTGGTCTCCGGCGACACATGGCCGTAGATGTTGCCGCTTTGTAGAAGACGACGTCCCAAGGCATCAGGACACCTATTTGCACGAGGCGACCACTCACGCAGCGGAGTGTGCCTGAGCCTTCCGTGGCTTCGTGCGCTGAGGCTTCTCCGTGGTCACTTCGAGCCGTGCTCCGAGGGCACTCGCGATGGCAGCGATGGTCTTCAACTCCGGGTTCACTTCGGCCGTGAACAGTCTGCGAACGGTGGACGGATTCCGACCGATGAGCCGAGCCAGTTCGGCCTTAGACACTCCGGACGACTCACGCAGCGAGTCGAGTTGGCGCATCACCTCATCCACCTGAGCGACCTCGGCTCGCGCCCGCAGGTACTCTGCCTTGAAGGCTGGGTTCTGCATCTCCCGGGCACGACGGTGCTGGTAGTGGCCGGTGTCGAGCATCTCGGCTACCTCGCGAGGAGTCTCAGTTGCAGGCATTGACAGTCCTTGTCTCGTCTGTGAGACACCGTGTGGTGTATCTCCTGTGGTACGTAGGGAGTGTACCACCTGGGATACGCCCTGTGATCACCCGGACAGGTGAGCCTGCCTGTGTCTAGCGGCCTTTGCCCTTCCGATCTGGACCAACACGCCACTGGCGTTGAGCAGGAACCGGGCCAGCTGTTCGCTTGTCTCGTGTTCTTTCGCGATACTTTCCGCGGTCTTCCCCTGCTTCGCGGCCTGGAGCAGCACCGTCCGGGAACCAACAGGTAGCCCCCGAGCCAGTCTGCCTCCTCCTCCTGTTCGACATCGCACGTCATGAAGGACAGCTCACCCACCTTCTCGATTGTTCGGAGAGTGTGCTGCAGGACGATGTGCACGGCGAGTGGTCGGCTCCGGGGACAGCACCGATCAGTTGCTCTAATGACTCCCGGTCGCTACACTGATGACCAGTGGTCACTAGTGTCAAGCCTCCACAAGTGAGCTGCGGACCGACTGCGCGGCGCCGACTGTCTCCGGACGCCCGTCGGCGCGAGTTGCTGGAAGCAGCCGTGCGAGTTCTTCGAGCTCGTGGTCCCGCCAACTGTCGCGTGGAGGACATCACGACAGAGGCCGGCACCGCGAAGGGGAACTTCTATCGCTACTTCCCGACCTGGGACGACCTCTTGTCGGAGGTGCGCGCCCACCTCCTTCAAAGCTATGCGGAGCAGTTCCTTCGTCGCTACGAGGACCGCGCTTCGGTCGATTGGTGGGCCGCACTCGACGAGGAGGTCGACCGCTTTGTCGAGTTCCGGCTCGAGCTGGGCAGTCTTCATGACGTCGCCTTCCACGACTCGAGCGAGGTGCCTCAAGCGTCCAAGCATCGCTCGGCCAGCTCCATGGTCGCCTGGTTCCTGTCGGCGGGGATTGCTGCCGGCAGTTTTGCCGAGGTCGACGTCGAGAGCACTGCTTCGCTCGTCTTCCACCTATTGCACGCTGCAGCAGACGAGATCGCCCTTGGAAGCGACCAGGAAAAGATGCGTCAGGCCGTCCTCACCTTGCTCCATGGCGCTCTCCAACAAAGGAGTGACTCCAAGCTGCCCAAGAGCGACCGTCACAAGAAGGTCCGGCAGTAGCAGTGACGGACAAGCGACTTTACGAGTCCTCGGAGTGCCGCGACAGTCGCTCTCCGAACGGCCGAAACGCAGATGACCCCGACGTAGCTGATTGACACACACGAGGAGAGGCAAACACGATGGACACGCGCAAGGGCACCTTGTCGAGGGCGATACTGCTAACGGGGACTGCCGTGTCGCCGTGGGCAACACTTGCAGTGCTCTGCTCTTCTCTCCTGATCATCAACCTAGACACCACCGTCCTCAATGTCGTCCTGCCCACGCTGGTGAGGGATCTGGGTGCGACCTCGAGCGCGCTTCAGTGGATCGTCGATGCCTACGCCCTCGTCTTTGGCGGCTTGGTACTTGTCGCCGGGAGTCTCGCGGACAGGTTCGGGCGCAAGTGGACCTTCTTGATCGGCGTGCTTGCCTTTGCCGGTGGATCAGCTTGGGCGGCGTTCTCCGGGTCGGTAGGGATGCTGATTGCGGCTCGCGCCGCCATGGGCATTGGGGCCGCGCTCATGATGCCGTCGACACTCTCG
>Ga0208038_1000890_pt1 | contig 18928 bp, 15 predicted proteins | sample June2015DPH_16_1_FD_184714 | JGI IMG/M metagenome (GOLD analysis project Ga0208038, IMG submission 184714) | Peatland microbial communities from SPRUCE experiment site at the Marcell Experimental Forest, Minnesota, USA - June2015DPH_16_100... | ecosystem: Environmental > Terrestrial > Soil >...
ACGAGCGACAACACCAACACTTTTGGCAATAACCCCATCTACCTGTTCTCGCGTGGCGGCAGTCAATTCTTCAGCGCCGGAGAGATGGATGACCTGCGACTTTACAACCGTGCCCTCTCGGCCAGCGAGATCCAACAGGTCTATCAAGTGGGGAGCGCTTCGTTGGTATCGATTGCGGTGACCCCGGCCACCGCTTCAATTGCGAAGGGTACCACGCAGCAGTTCACCGCCACGGGAACCTATAGCGATACCAGCACCCAGAACCTGACCAGCTCGGTAACCTGGAGTTCGACCAGCACGTCGGTGGCGACGATCACGACCGGTGGCTTGGCGACGGGCGTGGCCACGGGCAGCACGACGATCCAGGCGGCTTCAGGCTCGATCAACGGCTCGACGGGTCTGACCGTGACGGCGCCGGTTTTGGTGTCGATCGCGGTGACCCCGGCCAATCCTTCGATTGCAAGCGGCGCAAAACAGCAGTTCGCGGCCACGGGAACCTACAGCGACAGCAGCACTCAGACCCTGACCAGTTCGGTGACCTGGAGTTCGACCAGTACGTCGGTGGCGACGATCGCGAGCGGGGGTCTGGCGACGGGCGCGGCCACGGGCAGCACGACGATTCAGGCGACCTCGGGGTCGATCAGTGGCACCACGGGCCTGACCGTGACGGCGCCGGTTTTGGTGTCGATCGCGGTGACCCCGGTCGATTCCTCGATTACCGCCGGCGCGACGTCACAGTTTACTGCCATGGGAATCTTCAGCGATGGCAGCAGCCAGAATCTAACCAGCGTCGTGACGTGGAGCTCAACTAACACTGCGGCTGCGACAATCAACAGCGTGGGACTGGCGAAGGGCGTGGCCACGGGCAGCACGGCGATTCTGGCGACTACGGGCCCAATCAACGGCTCCACCGGGCTGACGGTTGGTTCCCCATTCCCTGGGATTACTTATGACATGTGGGTCGGTTTTGAGCAATGCACTTCCGGGTCAGCGCCGACTACGACTTGCCTCGCAAATTCAACGCACGGAACGGCAGGCACGTGGGACGTCAGCAGCATGGCCAGCCTGATTACGATTCAGACGGCAGCTCAGGCTCCGAACCCGGACGGTGACACGGGAACGCTGGGAATGGCCTACAATCTCGCCAACGGGGGGGATGGGTATATCACATGGACTCCGCCTAGTGCCCTGACTTCTTTCTCTTTTGGGTTATGGTACAAAACCGGACAACCAGGCGCGTATACGGAAGGGCCACATTTCATAACATTGTTCAACGCAACCTATGGGGACATGGAGCGCCTGTCCGATGAGCGGTCCTCTTCGGACAATAGCCGCCAAATTCGTGTGAGCCCTCTTGATGTTGCGGTAACAGGAGTGGCTGACAATACCTGGTACTGGTGCACCGTGAAATGGGTCGAAGGTGGCGCGGGTTCATTCAGTGTGTACGATGCGTCCCTAAATCTCGTGGGGACTGTGACCTTCACTGATAGTATCAACTTCGCCGCCCAGCAGATTCAGCTCGGAAATACCTCCGCGACAACGGCTGAGGCTGGTGAGACGACTTACTTTGATGATCTCATTGTGGATTACACCCATGCGAATTTTCCACTGATCCCAACAAAAGCGCCCCCCGCCACGCTAGCGTCGATTGCGGTGACGCCGGCCAACCCTTTAATTGCGAAGGGTACCACGCAGCAGTTCACAGCCACGGGAACCTATAGCGATAACAGTACGCAGAATCTGACCAGCTCGGTGACCTGGAGTTCGTCGAGCACCACGGTGGCGACGATCACGACCGGGGGCTTGGCGACGGGCGTAGCCACGGGCAGCACGACGATTAAGGCGACCTCGGGGTCAATCAGTGGCACCACGGGTGTGACGGTGACGGCGCCGGCTTTGGTGTCGATCGCAGTGACCCCGGCAAATCCTTCGATTACGATCGGCGCAACACAGCAATTCACGGCCACGGGAACCTATAGCGACAGCAGCACTCAGCCCCTGACCAGTTCGGTGACCTGGAGTTCTACCAGTACGTCGGTTGCGACGATCACGAGCGGGGGCTTGGCGACGGGGTTGGCCACGGGCAGCACGACGATTCAGGCGACTTTGGGCTCCATCAGCGGCTCCACCGGCCTGACGGTCACCGCGTCACTGGTGTCGATCAAGGTGACGCCGGCCAACCCTTCAATTGCCAAGGGCACCACGCAGCAGTTCACGGCCACGGGAACTTACAGCGACAACGGCACCCTGAATCTGACCAATTCAGTGACGTGGGGTTCGTCGAGCACGGCCGTCGCGACGATCACGAGCGGGGGCTTGGCGACGGGGTTGGCCACGGGCAGCACGACGATTCAGGCGACTTTGGGCTCCATCAGCGGCTCCACGGGGCTGACAGTCACGGCGCCGGTCTTGGTGTCGATTGTGGTGACGCCGGCCAATTCCTCGATTACCACCGGCGCGACGCCACAGTTTACTGCGATGGGAATCTACAGCGATGGCAGCAGCCTGAATCTTACCAGCCTCGTGACGTGGACCTCGACTAACTCTGCGGTGGCGACGATCAACGGCACGGGACTGGTGACGGGCGTGACTCCGGGCAGCACGACGATTCAGGCGACTTCGGGCTCAATCAGCGGCTCCACCGGCTTGACGGTCACTCCCATATTCCCTGGGATTACTTATGACATGTGGGTCGATTTTGAGCAATGCACTTCGGGGTCAGCGCCGACTACGACTTGCCTGGCAAATTCAACGCACGGAACGGCAGGCGCGTGGGACGTCAGCAGCATGGCCGGCCTGATTACGATTCAGACGGCAGGTCAGGCTCCGAAGCCGACCGGTGACACTGGAACGCTGGGAATGGCCTACAATGTCGCCAACGGGGGGGTGGGGTACATCCAATGGACTCCGCCTAGTCCCCTGACTTCTTTCTCTTTTGGGTTATGGTACAAAACCGGACAACCAGGTCCATATATCGAAGGGCCACATTTCATAACATTAAACAACGTAGCCTATGGGAACATGGAGCGCCTGTCCGATGAGCGGTCCTCTGGGGACAGTACCCGCCAGATTCGTGTGAGCCCTGTTGATGTTGCGGTAACAGGATTGGCTGACAATACCTGGTACTGGTGCACCGTGAAATGGGTCGAAGGTGGCGCGGGTTCATTCAGCGTGTACGATGCGTCCTTGAATTTCGTGGGGACTGTGGACTTCACTGATAACACGAACGTCCCCGCCCAGCAAATACTCCTCGGAAATACCTCCGCGACGACGGCTGAGACTGGTGAGACGACTTACTTTGATGATCTCATTGTGGATTACACCAATGCGAATTTTCCGCTGGTGCCCCGACCGCCGGTAAGTGTGAGCCTGAACCCGACCTCGGTGACAAATGGGAGTCCCTCGACCGGAACAGTGACTCTAAATGCGCCAGCGCCGACCGGTGGGGCGACGGTAACATTGACCAGCAGCAACACGGCGGTCGCGACAGTGCCGGCGAATGTAACGGTGGCGGCAGGAGCAACCACTGCTACCTTCACCGTGAACACCAGCACGGTGACTTTCACTGCCACAGTCTCTATTTCTGCGACCTACAACAACCAGATACAGAGCGCCAATCTGACGGTGGTGCCTTCTGTGATGTCGCAAGTGGCAAGCGATAACTTCAATCGGACTAACGCCACTACTCTCGGGCCAAATTGGACACCTCTGGTCGGAAGCACTAACGTAACTCTGCAGATTGTCAGCAATCAGATAGAGTCGACGGCGACCAGTCCTAGCATCGCGAAAGAAATGTACTATGGTGGCCTGAATTGGACGCCCGATCAGTACAGTGAAGTGCAAATCGTGGCAGCGACCGGCACCGGCAGCGGCTACGAAGGGCCTGCCGTCCGAATGACTTCGAACGACACTTATTACGCTTGTGTCGTGTACCGCGTCGGCGCGGGCAATGCCTCGGTGGGGATAATGCTTGATAACGCTGGAACTTACACAGTGCTCGCGAGTTCAACGACTGCTACCATTGCCGCGGGCGACACGGTCCGCTGCACTGTCCAAGGGACGACTCTGACGATGACAGATCGGACTACGTCGACGACTCTGCTCACAGCAAGCAATAGCACAATCCCGAGCGGGTATCCGGGAGTTGTCGATTCTGCTGGCACTATCGCCATCACAAACTACGTCATGGCGAACTGGGCTTCGGGGGTGAACGCGGCGTCTGAGGCACTGCAACAACTAGCCAGTGATAATTTCGACAGGGGAAACGCATTGAATCTCGGGCCTAACTGGCACGTCGGTTATAACCACGGCCCAATCCAAATAGTGAACCAGCAGGTGCAGCCATACCCTGCGGGCGGCCCCCAGCCTTCCAAGGAGCACTACTTTGCCTACGGGCCTTTCCCGAACGACCAGTGGTCTCAGATGCAGGTGGTCGTCGAGGACACACTTGGAGATAACGCCGTCGAGCTTCGTGCCTCGGATGCGGCCGACACCCTGTATGTGTGTGATGTCAATCTTACCGGTGTGCCTGGGGTTGCTGAAGCCAGGATCGACTGGGTACTGAACGGCACTATTACGTTCCTGGTGGTCGACCAGCAATGGACAGCAGTCTCACCAGGCGATTACATCCGCGGGCAAGTTCAAGGGAACTTGATCAGCCTGATCGACGTAACAACAGGAACTCTACTGCTGACTGCATTTGACACGAATATCACTTCCGGCTATCCGGGCATCTCGCTGCAAGCGAACACGGGAACTCCATCCGATCACATTGCGGCAAACTGGTCGGGCGGTACATTTCACTAAGACGGCAGCAAGTCAACTGGACGGGACTGCTTGCATAGGTCGCGTGCCGTTGCCTGGGGTGCAAAGGCTTTAATCAAGCCCAGAAACGTCCGCGGGTACGGGGCATCGTCCGCTGGAAGGCCAAAATGGGAATTCCAGGTAAGAGGTCAACGCCGCTTGGCACAAAAGGACAATTCATTTCGGTAGCCACGTACCGTGTCCCAGAAGGGCTCGCAAGGCGTGCGAATGATCCGTACCCTGCTTGTTCTTGAGGGTTGCGGGAACCCGTGAGCAGGTGAGAGGTCAATCCATGGGTAGGGTAACTAGCAATGGTATCCCGGTCGGTATCTTCGCCATTGAATTTTACCTGCCAGAAAAGGTCCTGACAAGCGACGATATTGCCTCGGTGTCGGGGCTGGATCGGGGTACCATGGAGACCAAGCTTGGAATTAAGTCCCTTCACGTCTGCACGGAGGCAGAATGTGCGTCAGATTTGGCCGTTGCAGCATCTGAAAGGCTCTTTGCCTCCACCGGATTCCCTCGCGAGAAGGTCGATGGCGTAGTTCTCTGTACGCAGAATCCAGATTACAAATTACCTGCCACCGCCTGTTTGGTTCAGGACCGCTTGCGCCTTTCGAAGGGCTGCATGGCATTGGACATCAACCAGGGCTGCTCGGGCTATCCCTACGGCCTGGCGATCGGCTCGAGTTTGGTCAACAGTGGGATTTGTCAAAATGTTCTCCTGATCATGTCGGAAACATATTCGAAGGTGGTATCCTACCAAGATAAGACGGTGTGTGGCCTCTTTGGGGATGGAGCAGCCTCCACCCTTCTCCGCCCAGCCTCGAAGGCCGGGTTAATCAGCTTCCACTTTGGAACAGATGGCTCGGGCTTCGACCGTCTGATTGTGCCCGCCGGTGGTTCGCGTATCCCCAGCAATCAAGAAACGCAGGTGCTGACAGAGGATTGCAATGGCGACTACCGTTCACTTAACCATATCCGGATGCACGGCCGAGACATCTTCGAGTTCATGGACCGGGTGGTGCCAGCATCCGTGGCGTCTGCGCTGGAAACTGGCGGCCTGAGAATGAACGACGTCAAGCTGTTCGTATTTCATCAAGCCAACAAGTACATGCTGGAATTCCTTTTCCGGAAAATGAAGATCCCTTCCGATAGAACCATTGTGGATATGGAGGATATAGGTAACACTGTTTCCGCGTCTATTCCCATTGCCCTCAAACGTGCCCTGTTGCAAAGGAGGGTTCAACCCGGCGACGTGGTGGTTCTCTGTGGATTTGGAGTGGGCCTTTCCTGGGCGACTGCAGTCTTGAGATGGAACGACGAGGATGGTTGGGCGGTTCATTGACACAGGAGGCGGATCACTTGATGGACTCGGAAATCGTTGTTTTCAAGAGACTACAAGCCATCGCAAAGGACATTGAGTTGACCTACAAGATCGAGGACGAGGATCTCGGTTCCCACGGGCCTATGAACATCGACTCGCTTGAGTTTATGTCTTTTCTCATCGAGGTCCAGTCACGGTTTGGGGTGAAGATCTCGGATGAGGAGGTTCAGCAGAAGAGATTGATGGTCATCAGGAACCTTGTTGCTTATCTTTTCGAGTCCCAGGCCACGACTGGGCACCCACAGCAAACATAGGAGCGCACATGTCAAGGGAAACTCACACCTTTTGCCATATTGATCCGTCGGCGCGGATTGCCGAGTCGGTGAAGATGGGGTTTCACGCCGTGATTATGGCCGACGTTTTCATCGGCGAGGACAGCACGATTGGTAACAACGTCGTGGTTTACCCTGGGACCGAGATCGGTCGGAACGTTACAGTCTATGACAACGCCGTACTGGGCCGGAGACCGCAATCCGCTGGCAACGTCACCAGGAACCTCAAGACGAACTTGGGCCCGCTAACCATCGGGGACGGTTCCGTCATTGGCGCTTGTGCTGTTCTATACGCTGGAACGCGTATCGGACGCCATGTCCTGGTTTGCGATCTGGCCTCCATCCGAGAGGAATGCGTCATAGGGGATCTATGCGTTCTTGGTCGGGCGGTCACCCTGAATTACAACGCCCGTATCGGAAAGCGCACGAAGATAATTGACCTGTGCCATATCACGGGAAACTGCGTCATCGGCGACGACTGCTTTATCTCTACGCTCGTTGGAATGACTAATGAAAACAGCATGGGTTTTGATGAGAAGCTGGAAATCATTGGCCCCCTTATCGGCGATCGTGTGCGAATTGGTGCTGGCGCTATCATTCTACCGGGGAAGAAGATAGGGAGTGATTCGACGATTTCTGCCGGCTCGGTGGTATCTATCAACATCCCCGCAGGCGTGCTGGCGGGTGGGTACCCCGCAAGAGTCATTCGCGATAACCCGTTCCTCAAGAGGCGACCCTGAGGTATCTATTGTCTCCTCGCACGCAGTAAGAATGGATGTTGCCGGGCTACAGGTTTAGGCGATCGTGAAGCAGGCCAGCTCGTGGCTGAAACCGGAAGGCAGGATGTTGGCTGCCGGCCCAACTGCCGTTCCATCCACCGCCAGGCAGCCGTCATCACGGGATTACTGAAGAGTGAGGACGAGCTCAATGATTTGGATCGGCACCGCGGACATCCTCGGGTCTTCAACCCCGAATCCTTTGGTGGTTAGGCTGACCTTTGGCCATTCCGACGCGTAGGCTTCCGGTCGCGGGCCCCCAGGTGTTGTGATGGGGATTAAACAATGCCGCATCATTCAGTTACCTAAGATCGCGGACCACAGGGGTAATCTGACCTTCATCGAAGGAAACCGCCACATACCCTTTCCGCTCAAACGAACATACTACCTGTACGATGTCCCAGCCGGGGCCACACGGGGCGGGCATGCCCACAAGGTAACTGAGGAATTCATCATCGCAGCATCTGGCAGTTTCACTGTCGTCATCGACGACGGACGAAGGCGAAAGAAGTTTTATCTGAATCGGCCACACTATGGACTGTACGTCCCTCGAATGATCTGGCGCGAATTGGAAAACTTCTCGTCAGGCTCCATCTGTTTGGTCGTCTCTTCGGAGGAATATGACGAATCCGATTATTACAGAGACTACAAAAAATTCAGAGCAGCTCTCAAAAAGGAGCAGTCAAGTTCCCTTTCTGGATCTGCGCGCAGCGTACGAGGAGCTCAAAGCAGAAGTCGACGACGCGGTATCTCGCGTTCTCGGTAGCGGCTATTACCTATTGGGCAAGGAACTCGAAGCTTTCGAGAAGGAGTTTGCCGAGTACCTTGACGTCAGGCACTGCGTCGCCGTCGGTAGCGGACTCGACGCACTCCACTTGGCCTTGCGAGCACTTGAGGTCGGACAAGGTGAGGAGGTCCTGGTCCCCAGCAATACCTATATCGCCACGTGGCTCGCAGTCAGTTACGCCGGTGCCGTGCCGGTGCCTGTCGAGCCAGACGAGAGGACTTACAATATAGACCCTGGAAAGCTCGAAGCCGCCATAACCGACCGTACCAGAGGCATCATCCCGGTTCACCTTTACGGCCAGCCGGCGGACATGGACCCGATTCTTGAAGTAGCACGGAAGCATAATCTGTGGGTTTTGGAGGATGCGGCGCAAGCCCACGGCGCCTCCTACAAAGGAAAGCGCGTGGGCGGCCTGGGCGACATCGCCGGCTGGAGCTTTTATCCCGGAAAGAACCTGGGAGCATTCGGTGATGGGGGCGCTGTGACCACCAACAACGGCGAATTTGCTGACCGCGTGCGCGTCCTGAGAAACTATGGGTCCCGAACCAAGTACTTTAACGAAGTGCGGGGATTCAACAGCAGGCTTGACGAAATTCAGGCGGCCGTACTGCGCGTCAAGCTTAAGCACCTGGACGGATGGAACAGAAGGCGACTCCAGATTGCGGAATTGTATCGACGGGAGTTGGAGGGGTGCGACCTGATTCTGCCCTATGTTCCCGAGTGGGCCGAGCCTGCCTATCACCTTTTCGTTGTCCGGAGTGGGCAGCGAGACGCGTTGCACCAATACCTCGAAACGCAGGGTATAGGCACGTTGATCCATTACCCAGTTCCCCCGCACTTACAGCAGGCATATTGCGAAATTGGCCTTGCTGCTGGTACCCTGCCCATTTCCGAAAGAATTCACCAGGAGGTTCTCAGTCTGCCGATCGGCCCGCATGTCACCGAAGCGCAAGTGGAAACCGTAACTCGGGCCGTATGTGAATTCTGCCAGGGAAGTCTATCTTCAAAGCCGCCGCGATTTTGAGCGGCAGTGCGGTCGTTAGTATCCTTCGCGACGTTAGCGACCATGCGCATAACAATCACAAACCAGGCGCGCCGCCGAAGGGGCGAGGTCTGGCGGGCGGCGCTCTAATATGAGGAGCTATTGCACTCGGAATCATACATCTGGCGTCCCTTAGCCAGGGCGACCGCGGGCTTTGTTTTGTGCCTGTGAGGCAAGCAAGGCCTGCGCGAGCGAACACAACACAAGCGAGAGGTACATGTCTCCCACGTATTATATTCATCCGCTTGCCGACTGCCAGACGAAAAACATCGGCACGAATACTAAGATTTGGCAATTTACCATTGTTTTGCCAGAAGCCTCAATCGGCGACAATTGCAACATAAACAGCCATTGCTTCATCGAGAATGATGTAACCATTGGCAATAATGTCACGGTCAAGTGCGGCGTCTACATCTGGGACGGGCTACGCATTGAGGATAATGTATTCGTCGGACCAAACGTAACATTCACGAACGATAAACTTCCCCAATCCAAAGTTCGTCCCGAGCGGCCTCTCAGCACCGTGCTGCGTCGCGGTGCCTCCATTGGGGCTGGTGCCATTTTATTGCCCGGAATCGAAATCGGCGAGAATGCGATGATAGGTGCGGGAGCAGTAGTCACAAAGGATGTCCCGCCAAACTCGGTCGTTGTTGGCTCGCCTGCGCGGGTGGTCAGGTCAATCTGATGATCGGCCCGCCGTAGCCGATCCTAGACTCGCAAGAGGATAAAGAAATTTTCGAGCGCATAAGGGGGGGCATTTTCACGCGGCCAACTCCGGCGCTCAGTTACTTGGTTATCGGATTGAGTCGCAAGCGCCAGGTGCGACGAAATAGCTTCCGAAGTACGTATGAAATCTATCTTCCGAGCCACCGCCATATTGAGCGGCAGTTCCATCGTCAGTATTCTCGTGGGCCTCGTGTCCGCCAAGGTGATGGCATTGGTTCTGCAACCGGCCGGTTATGGCCATTTCGGCCTGCTGCAGAACTTTGTCGGGCTGACAACCCTTATGGTCGGCATGGGAATGGCGACCGGGCTGGTTCGAACGGGAGCCGCCGCGGTCACGCGCGGTGACCACGCGACCATCGCAAGTTTGCGCAAGGCTGCTTGGCTGCTGTTTGGCGGGCTAGGTGGCCTGGCGTTCTTGCTTGTGGCTGCATTCCGGGCAACCATCAGCCAATGGGTACTGGGTACGCCGGACCAAGGTGCAAGTATCCTACTAATGGGGATAGCGGTGCTCTTTACGGTAGCCGGCAACATCCAAATGGGTACCCTGAATGCTCACCATTGCGTAAAAGCGTTGGCGAAGTTGGGGATTGCAAACGCTCTATTGGGCGCCGTGGTCAGCATTCCCGCAATCCTAATCTGGCACCGGAAGGGTATTGTTCCTGCGATTATCGGCGGAGCTCTGGTTAGCTGGGCGGTCTCCACTTACCTCATAAGCCGGGAGGTAGGGCCGGTGCGAGTGCAGTCCACTCGACGGGATACTCTCAAGGCGGCTTGGTCGCTCTTACGGTTTGGGGGGCCCTTCACCGCCAGTACGCTGATGGGCGCTGGCGTGCAACTCTCCCTGCCGATGGTGGTGTTGCACCTGCTGAGCGCCGAGAGCGTTGGTTTTTACCGCGCCGCAACAGCCATTTCCGTCAACTACCTTGGGTTTCTGGTAACCGCCATGGGCCTGGACTACTATCCCCGTGTCTCAGCGGTGAAGGACCAGCCCCGCGAACTCGTCAAGCTTATCAACCAACAGCATAGGCTCGTCATGCTTCTGGCCGTTCCCATGATCCTGGGCACAATCGCACTCGTGCCTTACCTTGTACCGATCGTTTATTCGCACAAGTTCACTCCCACGGTGGACATTCTGGAGTGGCAGCTCATCGGCGACCTGTTAAAGTTTTCGAGTTGGACAATGGCCTACGCCCTCTTGGCTCGCTGTGGAAGCTCAGTCTATTTTCTCGCTGAATCCGTTGGCGGCGTGGCCATTCTCGTGACTACTTGGCTGGGCGTGCGCTGGTTCGGGTTGTCCGGCCTTGGGATCAGCTTTGTTGCAACTTACATAATCTACTACTCTGTAGTCTGGGTTATCATTCGCCGCCACATCCCCATAACCTTTACGGCGTGGAACAAAAGGATGATGTTGGCAGGCGTGGCGGCAGCTCTGGTTGTGAGGATTCTCCCCTCCACGAGATTTGCGAGTTTCAGAACCCCTGTCGGGTTGGCACTTGCCATGGCTTTCGGGATACCCAGCCTTATCACAATCTGGCGGGAATTTAGGCGACCAGATGAAACGACGCCCGGTGCTGCGTTGAGCCGGGAAAGTGAGCAAACAGCCGTAATAGGCTAGACTTCTAAGCCATGTTAGAATAGGTATTCGACGGGGTATTCCACTCGAAAATCACCCCAGGGCCGGGCTTCCCGACCAAAGGCATCGGGACAGGTCGACCCCGCATGTGCAGTCTTTCGCCGGGTTGGGAGCGGCGGTCCGAATTCTTTTTGAGTGGGTGTCTGATTGACTGCTTGTCTCAGAGAAGCGTGGACGGAAAAAATCGCAGTAACTTTATTCTTAGGAATGAAGTCTGAATCTCCTTAATATGAGATTCTGGGGGATATGATGATCGCAAGTTCGATGTGGGGACAACCAGAGTCATTTGTCTCCAATCGCAAATCCAAGATCACGACGCTCAGTGATTGGTCCCTGGTTGTCGCTGTCAATGATGAAAGTCTCCTGCAGCATACCCTTATGGCTTCACCAGCGATCAATGCAAGATGCCAGGTCATCACGAAACGCGGCTTCGCATCCGCAGGGAAGGCTTACAACGCTGGCATTGAGGAAGCCCGGCACGACATAGTCGTTTTTGCTCACCAGGATGTATATCTTCCAGAAGACTGGACACGCAGCGTTGAGTGTGCCCTGGCGCAGTTGGCAGTGGATGATCCCAACTGGGGAGTGCTTGGTTCATTCGGTGTTGTCAAAGGTGACCCCGAAGAGAAAAGGGGGTATTGCTACTCCACTGGGCTCAAGGGAATCTTAGGTGAGCCTTTCTCAAACCCCATCCAAACCCTGTCGTTAGACGAACTTCTTTTGGTTGTTCGGCGTTCGTCGGGTCTTCGCTTTGATGAAAACATGCCTGGGTTCCATTTGTACGGGACAGACATTTGTCGTCAGGCTGATTCGCGCAACATGAACAGCTACATCATCCCGGCCTTTTGCGTTCACAACAGCAATGGTATCAGGCGCTTGCCTCTTGATTTCTGGAGATCTTACTTTTATATAAGGAAAAAGTGGTGGCGCGACCTTCCGATTACGACTTGCTGTACGAAAATCACGAAGTTGTGTCTACCCGTTGGCGTGCGCATCGCGAGAGAACTCAAAGGGGGATTCTTCCCTTCCCGAGCGGGGTCCCGCTGTCATGACGTCGAGGGTCTCTATCGTCGGTTGGTGCAAAGTGAAGTGGTGGCATCGCCTATGCCTCAGGACTAAGGGCAGCGAACCGCTTCGATCAAAAGAAAAGAACCGCATTGGTTGGTCTGCCAACCAATCCCTATTGTACGACTTGGGTGTCCTGCTATGGTAGGGACAGCCTCGGCACGTGAGGCGATAGGATAAGAGGTACACGAAGAATCACTATGCCATGCGAAGGCCAGATGCGGATCGCTGTCCTGGGCGCAACCTTTGAGACCGAGAACATGGGTGTGAGCGCGCTGACGGCGGGCACGATCAAATGCATCCTGAGCCAGCACCCCTCCGCTGTGATTTCTCTCCTGGACTATGCGAAAAAGCCTTTGGTGTATACGCTAAGACTTGATGGCAGGGACGTCTCAGTTCCCCTTGTCAACATGAGGTTTTCGAAGAGGTTTTTCCAGCCAAACAATATTGCGTTGCTTTTGCTCCTGGCGGTTCTGCTGAAGCTGATGCCGATCCGGAAGGTGCGGGGATGGGTACTTGCGAGAAACGAATGCCTGCGCCATATCACGGAAGCGACTTTGATCGCATCAATAGCCGGCGGCGACAGCTTCAGCGATATCTATGGGATAGCGCGTTTGCTTTATGTCGGGCTGCCTCAGCTACTGGTCCTCTTTCTGGGGAAGCCGCTCCTGCTGTTGCCGCAGACCGTAGGGCCCTTTAGGGGCCATTTTTCCCGAATGATTGCCCGGTACATTTTGCGGCGCGCTCTTCGAGTGTACACGAGAGACTATCGAAGCCTCAAAGATGTGGAAGCATTGCTCGGATCCAGCCTTGATCAGGATAGATACAAATTCTGTTATGACGTGGGGTTTGTCCTGGATTCGATCGGGCCCTCTCACCAGGAAGTAGTCGGCCTGGCTGTTGACAAGCAACGCCGATCGCCCCTGGTGGGACTAAATATCAGCGGGTTGCTTTTCATGGGAGGCTACACACGCAATAACGCCTTCGGACTTCGCGACGACTATAGGGTATTAGTTACAAGCCTCATCGACCGTTTGATTTCCAAGAAAGGCGCCAATGTCCTAATTGTTCCACACGTCTTCGGAATGCAGCCGGACTCCGAGAGCGACTCTGTGGTTTGTGAGCAACTGTTCGCGACCCTCGAGAAAAAATACGAAGGCCGCTTAGGCTTGGTGCGTGGGACCTATAATCAAAGCGAGATTAAGTACTGGATTGGCCAGTGCGACTTTTTTGTAGGCTCTCGGATGCACGCCTGTATCGCCGCAATCTCTCAACTCGTTCCCGCCGTTTGCATCGCCTACAGCGACAAGTTCTCCGGTGTTATGGAGACCATCGGAATTGAATCCATGGTAGCTGACGCGCGCAGGCTAAGTGCAAGTGAGATCCTTCAAATGGTTGAAGAGTCATTTGAGCATCGAGCCATCACTCGGCAAATTCTCGAGCGAAAAATTCCGCAGGTCAAGACTGCGGTGCTGAACTTGTTTAGCGACGTGCTAGGCGAAACGGAAAGGTCCGTCTGCGGTGAAAATCCGGGCGCTTCCTCCTCAATTGCTCTGCGCAATTAGCAAAATCTTGCGTGGCGGGGCGTCCTCGTTCACTCTCTTCGATTGACTAGCAAAGGATTGAGCATCCAAAATGTGTGGACCGCGCTTCCCGGCCAAGTGAATCGCTGGTGGCGGGAGCGAAGCCAAATGAAACTTGTGCAGTACGGCGGCGAGTGGCGCATCGAGGGACCCGGGAGCGAGCGGGCGCGCATCGCCTACGCTGTTTCGGACGGGCAAGAGCTCGTTTACTCTCTAAACTGAGCACAAACAGAGTCCAGCCTTTGTACCACCGGAGACGCCGCTTCCATTCAAGGCGGTAGTAGGAAGCAAGTGGCTATGAATCAGGGCAGCAGCAACGTGCGAGATTTTTTGCTGGATGGGAAGGAGCCGGCGCGCGTGGCGCTTCGGCTGCTTCACAAGGATTACAGTTATGGTGATTTGCAGGCGGCCTCCGACGATGTTGCGAAATACATTGTGCAAGCGGGCGGGCAAGAAGGGGACCGCGTAATCCTGGTGAGCGAGAACACATTTTTCTGGGTCGCGACCTATTTGGGGGTGTTGAAGGCAGGCCGGGTGTGCGTACCTCTGCCATCCGCCCTTTCACCAGGTGATCTTGATTACATTCTGGAGATCACAGAGGCGCGGTTTGCGTTCCTGCAGCGGGGCTTTGCAGTAAGGAACGGCTCGCGTTTCCGCCAGACCATTTTGGTGACCGATTCCGAGGCCGACCCGGCCGGTGGCCAGCATGCCTTGAGTTTTGCAGAGCTTCGATCTCGAGATGCCCTCCCAGATTCTGTATTGCCGCTCGTGAATCCGGATGATCTGGCCGCACTGATGTTCACCTCCGGGTCCACGGGAAGACCACGCGGCGTGATGGTGTCACACGCCAACATTATGGCGAATACAGAATCCATAGTTCAGTATCTGGGCCTGACCGAAAATGACAGGATTATGACCGTGCTGCCGTTCCATTATTGTTTCGGGACATCCCTTCTCCACACTCATTTACGCGTGGGCGGCAGCCTCGTGGTCGATCCGCGTTTCAGGTATCCGGAAACGGTGCTGCAGCGAATGCAAGCTACTGAGTGCACGGGGTTCGCCGGTGTGCCGAGCCATTTTCAAATCCTGCTGCGCAAATCCGGCTTAAGGAAAAAACGTTTCCCTCACTTACGCTATGTTCAGCAGGCGGGCGGACACCTGGCACCTTTTTTCATACGTGAACTTCGTGAGGCGCTGCCCAACACGCAAGTTTTTGTGATGTATGGGCAGACGGAAGCCACCGCGAGGCTTTCGTACCTCGCGCCGGAAATACTCGAAAAGAAGTTGAGCTCTATTGGTAAAGGGATCCCGGGAGTAAAGCTCTGCGTACAGAATGAGTCAGGTGGGGAAGTGAGCATAGGTGAGGTCGGGGAGATTGTAGCCGAAGGCGAAAACGTCGCGCGGGGCTATTGGCGCGCCCCGGAGGAGTCCGCAACCTCCTTTCGCAATGGTAAGCTCTACACAGGAGACCTTGCCACGGTTGATCAAGATGGTTTCATCTACCTGGTTGACCGGGCGAAGGACTTCCTCAAATGCGGCGGAAAGCGTGTCAGTTGCCGGCAGTTGGAGGACCAATTGCTGGAATTCGATGCCTTGCTCGAAGCGGCGGTGATTGGAGTGCCTGACGATGTGCTCGGAGAGGCGGTAAAGGCCTTTGTGGTCCCACAACAGGCCGATTCAAAGGGGCTGGCAGGGCGCTTACACCTTTTCTGCAAGGAGCGAATGCCGCTTGAGCTCATCCCGAGGGAAATTGTTGTGCTTGACGCTCTACCGAAGAACAGCTCCGGCAAGGTACTTAAGCAGAATCTGAGGACGCTTTAATCGGGGACGACCTCTTGCGGAGCGTTGCCCGCGCAAGCCTTGAGGCCATTCGCGGGTCTGACACATCGGCGCGGACCGGGGGGGACGTTTCAGTTCCGGTTCGCGGCGACTGGAGGGAAGGAGCTGGCAGCCTGGGAACTGGCGGTGCTGCTGGGGGCAATCGATTTGAGCAAGGGGAAGAGACGAAAGCGCTCCACCCTGCCGGAGACCGCAAGTTGAGGAAGGCGAGGTAAAAGAGCCGTGACGAGCTATTTTTTTTGTTGCCCTTAACCGATAGCTTTGTTAGGCTATCGGCATGAACCTTTCCGCCCTCGAACAGCGGATCGAGCAGATCAAGGGCCAGTTGGTCGAGCTGGGGCCGATGCATCCCGGCAGCTTGAATGAGCAATACAACGTGTGTGGCACGCCAGGCTGTCACTGCAAAGACCCCCAGCATCCGCGCAAGCACGGGCCCTACTACCAGCTCAGCTATACCTGGCGGGGCAAAAGCAGCAGCCGGTTTGTGCGGCCCCAGCGGCTCGCCGAGATGCGGCGCAAGGTGGCCAACTACAAACGCTTCCGCGAACTGGTGAACCAGTGGGTGGACATGGCCGTAGAACAGGAACGGGCCGAGCGGGTGCAGGAGAAATACCGCGATGGAGATTAATCGCAACCACCTGCCGGAAGACCCGGCCGTCTTGCGGAAGATGGTGGTGGGTCTGCTGGAGGATCTGGACCTATGTGGGCGATGCCAAGCATCCCTACATCGTTTACGATTACACGCCCAATCGCAGTCGGGACGGGCCGGGAAGATTAACAAGGGCACTCAATAAGATCAATGATTTCAATTTGAACGAGATTATTGGTAGGGACAGACAGGCCGTCCCTCCGTGTCGCTGCTCCCTACGGGGTCGAGGCTAATCAGGACAATTACCTCACAATGTAGCATTAGGGTGATGGCACGGTCGCTGGAGCTTGAACCGAGTCCGCACTCTGGGTGACATCATTCGACGCCACGGCTGTAACCACATAGTAGTACGTCTGCCCTGCCTGCACAGTCTCGTCGCAATACGTGGTTCCGTTAATAGGCGTGGAATTCAGTTGCGTCGGGTACGGCCCACCCGAGGTAGTGCCACGGTAAACATTGTACCCAACTACGGCGGGAGGAGTCGCGCTCGCGGTCCAGGATAGAATCACGTCGTGCGTTCCCGCGCCAGACAGGGGTACCGTCTGCGGGCTGCTGCTGGAATTGTCCGCGATGCTTAGCGAGGCCGCTTCGGTCCCGGCGACGGAAGGCGTGAACATCACGACAATCGTGCATTTGGCGCCTGCGGCCAGCGAACTGCCGCACGTGTTGGACTGATCAAAGTCGCTGGCATTGGTACCCGTCACCGCAAGGCTGCTAATGCTCAAGCTGGCGTTGCCCGTGTTGCTCAGGGTGACGGTCTGCGTCGCACTGGTCATATCGACAGCTTGGTTGCCGAAGGCAAGGCTGGTGGGTGATAGACTGACGATGGGGCTCGCAACTGTGAAGTTCAGCGGGCTCGAGGCTCCCCCGCCCGGCGCAGGATTCGTCACCACCACCGCGTAACTCCCCGCCGTCGCCTGGTCCGTCGCGCTCAGAGAAATCGTCAACACCGTCGAGCTCACCAACGTCGCCGCATGCCCCACTCCGTTGTAAGTCACCGTCGAGCTGGCGAGGAAGTTCGTCCCTGTCAGGGTCAAGGTCTGCGACGCCGCTCCCACTACCGCCGAGGCCGGCGACAGGCTGGTCAGACTCGGCTGCGGGTTACCCACGGCAAAGTTTAGCGGGCTCGAAGCTCCCCCGCCCGGCGCAGGATTCGTCACCACCACCGCGTAACTCCCCGCCGTCGCCTGGTCCGTCGCGCTTAGAGAAATCGTCAACACCGTCGAGCTCACCAACGTCGCCGCATGCCCCACTCCGTTGTAAGTCACCGTCGACGTGGACAGGAAATTCGTCCCATTCAGGGTCAAGGTTTGCGCCGTTGCCCCCGCTACCGCCGAGGCCGGCGACAGGCTGCTGAGCGTCGGCGCCGGATTATTGAGCGCAAAGTTCAGCGGGCTCGAGACTCCCCCGCCCGGCCCTGGGTTCGTCACCACCACCGCGTAACTCCCCGCCGTCGCCTGGTCCGTCGCGCTCAGCGAAATCGTCAACACCGTCGAGTTCACCAACGTCGCCGCATGCCCCACTCCGTTGTAAGTCACCGTCGAGGTCGCGAGGAAGTTGGTCCCATTCAGGGTCAAGGTCTGCGCTGCCGCCCCTACTGCCGCCGAGGCCGGCGACAGGCTGGTCAGACTCGGCTGCGGGTTACCCACCGCAAAGTTTAGGGGGCTCGAAGCTCCCCCGCCTGGGGCAGGGTTCGTCACCACCACCGCGTAACTCCCCGCCGTCGCCTGGTCCGTCGCGCTCAGAGAAATCGTCAACACCGTCGAGCTCACCAACGTCGCCGCATGCCCTACTCCGTTGTAAGTCACCGTCGACGTGGACAGGAAATTCATCCCATTCAGGGTCAAGGTTTGCGCCCCTGCCCCCACTACCGCCGAGGCCGGCGACAGGCTGGTCAGACTCGGCTGCGGGTTACCCACCGCAAAGTTCAGCGGGCTCGAAGCTCCCCCGCCCGGCGCAGGATTCGTCACCACCACCGCGTAACTCCCCGCCATCGCCTGGTCCGTCGCGCTCAGAGAAATCGTCAACACCGTCGGGCTCACCAACGTCGCCGCATGCCCCACTCCGTTGTAAGTCACCGTCGAGCTGGCGAGGAAGTTGGTCCCATTCAGGGTCAAGGTCTGCGACGTCGCCCCCACTACCGCCGAGGCCGGCGACAGGCTGGTGACCGTCGGCACCGGATTATTGACCGCAAAGTTCAGCGGGCTCGAGGCTCCCCCGCCCGGCGCAGGGTTCGTCACCACCACCGCGTAACTCCCCGCCGTCGCCTGGTCCGTCGCGCTCAGAGAAATCGTCAACACCGTCGGGCTCACCAACGTCGCCGCATGCCCCACTCCGTTGTAAGTCACCGTCGACGTCGACAGGAA
>Ga0208038_1000895_pt1 | contig 18877 bp, 13 predicted proteins | sample June2015DPH_16_1_FD_184714 | JGI IMG/M metagenome (GOLD analysis project Ga0208038, IMG submission 184714) | Peatland microbial communities from SPRUCE experiment site at the Marcell Experimental Forest, Minnesota, USA - June2015DPH_16_100... | ecosystem: Environmental > Terrestrial > Soil >...
TGGGACTACTTGACCCTAGCTACAGTTTGAGTTTAACACTATCAAACACGACCGACCATAAACACGTACATGCGAAAGCGCCAGGAAACCCAAAAAAAGGAGCTTGACACGCTTCGAATGAGGGATTGCGATTTGTTCGGATTTGAACATAGGGGCCCCATCGACAGACAGTGCTTCCGGGGACGCTATAAGGTCGTGTCTTGTGGCACAGACGGATGGTCGACCGCCGGTGGGCCCCGCATCGCTCGGAACGATGGAGGACATCTATGCTCAGATTGCCGCCACGGCGCCACTCGGCCGGCTCTGCACGCCGGAAGATGTAGCGGCCGCCGTGGCCTTCTTTGTTTCCTCCGACGGGGGCTACGTAACGGGCAAGATCACCCAAGCTACGGGCGGGACTTTTCATCAAAACCTCGGTCGGAAATAGCGTCCGCTAGTTCGTGTGGGCCTCGCGGCTTCACGTGGCCCCCGCTCCAGCGAACCCGAGCAGGGCGACCGAGAGAATCAGCACAGCCACACCTAGCCATAGGACGTACACGGCACGGCGACCGGCGTGCTTCCATTCCCCAACCAGGAATCCGCAACCCATGGCAACGACGATCATCACTGCGTTCCACGCGGCCCAGCCGAGCGACGGGCCGAGTTCGCCTAGCCGATCGCCTGCCACACCGTAGATCAGCGTTCCGCCCAGCCACATCACTGCCATCATCAAAGCCAGCACCCAGTGCCCGACTGCGCCCCGCACCCGGTAAAGCCGCCAGCTCTCATTGCGTTGAAGCAGGAAGACGCAGTAACCCGCGTTGGGAATCAAGCCGCAGCCAAGCAACACCACCCATACGACATTGAGAGCTGCGTCCTGAGTCGCTCCGGCTTGGCGCGCGGCCTGGGTGATTGGACCGCTAAAGGCGTATCCGAAATTGAACATTGGAGACAGGATTCCGGCCAGCACACAGATTGCGAGCGCCTTCGCCAGCGGTTTCTTTGGCCGAGTCGTAACGCCCGGGTCCGAAACTGCCCGGTCCCGTAGGTGGCCGGCGTAACCGCAGACGGCAACTCCCGCGATCGTAACCCCCGTGGCGAGTACGATCAGTTTGCCGCGGGGTTCCCCGAGCAATCGAGGCGAGAGGATTGCCATGGGGATGAGTGCTCCCAAGGCATCGAGTAGCCCGGTCATGATGCTCATGCCCAACGCCATGCCGGCATGCTCAATGCCGAGGCCGAAAAACACTGAGCCCATGCCCCATCCGAAGCCAAAAAGGCCGACGCGGAGCGTTGCGGCCGGCGGCGCAGAACGCAGCGCATCAAGCAAGTGCGCAGGAGTGGCCAGGGTCATCGTCAGGGGAAGGACCAGGAAAGCAAGTACGGAGTAGCCGAGCCAAGTATTCTCCCACTTCCATTGCCGAGCGTAGCTCATGGGGAGTGCAAATGCTCCCTGCAGGATCCCCGCGATTAGGATCCAGACGATCGCCACAACGGCGGTGGATGCAGCGCTCATGGGCGGTTTGCTGGGGCGCTTGCCGACAGTGAGGAAATCAAGTGCTCAGCAGGATTCGGCGGCCTCCTGTTGCTCGCGTGTCTTAGCCTTCTGGAACTGCTCGTAGGCGCTATGGGATTTGTCCTCGAGGGATAAATGATGATAGACGCTACCGAGATTGTAATGGGCGGCCGAGAGGTTCGGATTCAGTTGAACGGCTGTTTCCAGTTGCTTCCGGGCATCGAACTTCTTGGCCTCGACGTTCCGCGTTTCCTTTATCCTGAATGCGAACTCGTATGCCAGCCGCCCGCTCGCTATCGCTCCGCCGTGGACCCTTAAGATCCTCCCCTGCTGCTCCAGCGCAGCTAAATCGCAGCGGATGGTCATTTCGGAGACAGCGAATTCGCGGACCAGTTCGGATACCGATACACTGCCGTGGTTGACGTGCTCCATGATGCGCCGCCAACGTTCCACGTTGGAGAGTTTCGATTCCATCGCAAACAACCGTAAACAAGCTTCGTGTCAATGTCAAGAGGAAAGCGCGAATAGTCGGGCCGACCCGAAGCTGTGGTTCCGGCTGATGATTGACGCGAACGTGAATGAACCGTGGTGGCTCCTTCAATTGTCGGCAGACGACACGCGCTGCTGCGTCCAGCTTGACATCCAATGGGGGAAGCTGACCTGTGCGCACTGAATCCGAGAAAGGCCAACCCCTTATTTTGGCTGGCGAGTGTGGGCACTGGCAGAGTGAGGGACCACTAGGAACGGACCTCCTGCAATCCGGTTCGGGCCTGCTCGTTTTGGGACTACTTGACCCTAGCTACAGTTTGAGTTTAACACTATCAAACACGACCGACCATAAACACGTACATGCGAAAGCGCCAGGAAACCCAAAAAAAGAGCTTGACACGCTTCGGATAAGGGTGTAGCGTTCCTTTCGATTCAAACATAAGGACCCCGTCGACAAACGGTGTTTCCGGGGACGCTACGATGGTTCGAGAGTTCTCCAATGACAGTTGAAGTTCGCGGGGCCGGCTGGACGCTGACCGCGGGACCAAAAGGCCAAACAATCTCTAGGACTTGGTCTGCCGTAGGAGGGGTCGGCAAGGCGGGTGGTGGGGTCGGAGCGGTTCCTTATCGCCTGCGGCCAGGTTGGCGGCTCCGGCATTCGGTCTCAATACTCCAATTGCGAGGCGGAAAATGCTAAGCGGATTTCTTCTGAGAATTCTGCGGATTTGCTCGGTTGTTCTTTTGGTTGGCCTTCTCACAGCTTCCATTTCCCTCGGTCAACTTTCGACCTCGGGAACAATAACGGGAAAGGTCACTGACAAAACTGGGGGTGTGGTGCCCCAAGCTCGCGTGACGGTCACCGATCAAGCCACTCGTGCGATTAGAACGACGTCCTCAAACGCCGACGGCACTTTCGCGATGCCAAGCCTCCCGGTGGGCAGCTACACGGTCGCGGCAATCGAGAAGAGTTTTGCCGACCCGCCAAAGGAAGCGCGCCCTTGGGCGTTCTGGGAATGGATCGATGGCAACGTGTCAGCGAAGGGGATCACGCTGGACTTGGAGAACCTTCAGCGCCAAGGAATGCGAGGCATACTCTGGGCGAATTTCTCGACTGACTATCCTGACGGTCCGGCTCGGTGTTTCGGCGACGAATGGTGGCGGCTGCTTCGGCACGCAACGGCGGAGACGAAGCGTCTGGGGCTGGAGTTCAGCCTCTACAATGCCCCGGGCTGGAGCGGGAGCGGTGGCCCCCGGGTTCCTCCTGAAAACGGCATGCAGATGCTGGTGTGGAAAGAAGTGCGGGTTTCCGGCCCTTCCCACTACGACGCCATTCTGCCTCAACCCGACGGGACCGCCTATCGCGAGGCAGCTGTCCTGGCCGTTCCAATAGCGGACGATGTGGCGAAGGCGTCGATCCAAGAGCTAGGCAGGAAGGCGTTCGACGAGAGGCTCTTTACGAGCGAAAGGAAGAAGGAGCCACCGCCAATGCCCATCACGCGGCGGGCTGGCATTGTTGATCTATCTGCGTTGCGCAGTGCGGAAGGCCGGTTGGTCTGGGATGTGCCTGCCGGGAAGTGGCGGGTCATCCGTTTTGGGTATGCCTCGAACGGGCGCCGGTTCAAGCCGGCGCCGCAAGGAGGCCAAGGGTTGGTGGTCAACGTGTTGTCCCCGGAAGGTTTCGACGACTTCTGGCGCACCGACGTGACGCCGATGCTGGAGGAAATCGGCAACGCCTATGCGCTCTTCCAGGACAGTTGGGAGGTCGGGTTTCAGAACTGGACAGCACGTATGTTGGAGGAGTTTCGCGCTCGTCGAGGATACGACCCGCTGCGCTGGCTGCCGGTCCTGACGGGGCAAGTGGTAGAAGACGTCGAACCCTCAGAGCGGTTTCTGTGGGATTGGCGGAGGACACTAGGCGAACTGGTGGCCGAGAAATACTTCGGTCATTTCCGTTCCCGGGCCAATGAGCAGGGTGTTCGGGCGCTGTTCGAAGCGTACTGCTGCACCGCCTCCATGTTCGACCACATCACTAGTAGCGCCCAGGCTGATATACCCATGGCTGAGTTCTGGACTACGAGCGACGAATGCGAGAAGGAGATGTACCAAGTCGCATCCGCAGCGCATCTCTGGAACAAACGCGTGATCGCGGCGGAAGCCTTCACCGCCGGCGCCAGTGATCGCTGGCTTATGCACCCTGGGACCCTCAAGAGGTTCGGCGATGCCGCTTTCTGCCGGGGTGTGAACGACTATTTCCTCTGTGAGGGCGTGCACCAGCCCTGGGAAGCAAAGCCGGGTTTGTCGTGTGACGCTTGGGGCTCGCACTTCAATCGCGGAAATACCTGGTTTGATCGCTGCAAGGATTTCGTTGCATATTTGGCGCGCTGCCAAATGCTTCTGCAATCAGGCAAGCCGGTGGTGGATGTCCTCATCTTCACGGGGGAGGATACGCCTTTGCCGCTCCCAAAGTTCGAATGTCCGGCAGGATACAAGTGGGATTACGCGAACGCGGAAGCCCTCTTGAGGCGCTTACGGCCGCAGGCGGGCGGGCTGGTCACCGAAGATGGACTGAAATACCGGTTGCTGGTCGTGCCCGATCTCGGCCGGGCGACACCCGAGACGCTGGCCCAGTTGCGCGATCTGGTCAAGCAAGGCGCCGCGGTGCTGCTGGGCAAGAGGCCCGAGAGATCTCCCAGCCTGGCTGGATATCCGAACTGCGATCAGCAGGTGGAGGCTGTTTCTAAAGAGCTCTGGGGGGAAGCAAGCACTCCGGCAAGAGGGCGGCAGCTTGGCGATGGCCGCGTGTTTAGGGGCGTTTCGATCGGGGAAGCTCTGTCGGCGCTCGGCACGGCGCCGGATGTGAAGTTCCGCGGCCCAGCGGCCTCACAGATTTCGTGGGTTCACCGGAGTCTGGATGACGGTGAAGCGTACTTCGTTGCAAATGGTTCGGATGAGACGATTAAAGTGGACGCGGTCTTTCGGGTGAAGGACTTGGAGCCGGAGTTGGCGGACCCAGTGCAGAACCGCCTGGTGCGCACTGGAATCTGGCGGCGGGAGGGAAATCGCACCCTGGTCCCGTTGACCCTCGGCCCGTCCGGTTCTGTGTTTGTGATCTTCCGCCGCGCGCAGAAGCCGGTGGACCCAGTGGTGGAGGTCAAGTGTGGCGGACAGCCGGTGGCGGGCATCGAGGTTACGGTTGCGAAAGGTGAACGCTTCGCGTTGGCCACACCCCAGCCCTGTGACTACGAGTTGAAGACCGCAGCAGGCCGGATGATCAAGGTAAGCGTGGACAAGGCGCCGAAGCCGATCGTAATTGAAGGCGCCTGGGACGTCCGTTTCCCGCCGGAATGGGGTGCGCCGGAACGGGTGACGTTTAACAAGCTGAGCTCCTGGACCGAGCGGCCGGAGGAGGGCATCAAGCACTTCTCTGGGACGGCGGAATATCGGCGCCATATCACAGTGCCGGCAGAGATGATTGGGCCGGATAAGGCGGTGTGGCTCGATCTGGGCGACGTGCAAATAATGGCGGAGGTGTTTGTAAACGGGAAGCCGGCGGGTACGTTGTGGTGCAAGCCCTTCCGGACGGACGTAACGAAGCTGCTTGTGGCGGTGGACAATGAGCTGGTGATACGAGTTACCAACCTGTGGGCGAACCGCTTGATCGGAGACGAGCAGTTGCCGGGCGACGTTCCGCGCGCGGCGCCGACAAGCGGGCCCTATGATAAAGGGACGGCCGGCGCCTTGCAATGGCCGCCGTGGGTGCTGGAAGGCAAGCGGCACTCGCCGTCCGGACGGTACACCTTTTCTGCGACCCGGTTTTTCACGAAAGACTCCGCGCTGTTGCCCTCGGGTCTGCTCGGCCCGGTGCGCCTCAAGGCGGAGAGGATTGTCCTGTTTTCATTGGTAGACTAGCTTGTATTTCAAGGACTTACAGTTGCAATAAATTTGGAAACTAAATTGTCGCGAGTTGCAAACCCCGGAGCTCTGCAAAGCGGGTGGCGGGGACGGAGCGGTTCCTTATCGCCTGCGGACAGGTTGACTCCGGCATTCGGTCTCAATAATCCAATTGCGAGGTGAAACATGCTAGACGGATCTATTCTGAGAATTCTGCGGATTTGCGCCGTTGTTCTTTTGGTTGGCCTTCTCACAAGTTCCATTTCCCTCGGTCAAATTTCGACGACGGGACTAATAACGGGGAAGGTTAGTGACAAGAGTGGGGGTATGGTGCCCCAAGCTCGCGTGACGACCACCGATCAAGCCACTGGTGCGATTAGAACGACGTCCTCAAACGCCGACGGCACTTTCGCGATGCCAGGCCTCCCGGTGGGCAGCTACACGGTCGTGATCGCTAAGGAGGGCTTCCAGACGTACGTCGAGAAGGATGTCGCAATTCACCCCACTGAGGTTGTAGTTATGAATCCGGTTCTGACGGTCGGCGAAGTCACGACCAGGGTTGAAGTTTCCGCCAGTGCGGCACACGTGGAGGCCGACACGCCTGAAGTCTCCAGCGAGATTTCCGGCTACCAAGCGTCCATCCTGCCGCTTAACGGTCGGAACTTCGAATCGCTTGGTTCCTTGATGCCAGGGGTCGTGAATCTCGCCGCCGGAACAGCCTTGGGTGGAGGAGGTGATCAGGTAACTAACCCGATCGTAATTAACGGTATGAGTACAACCGGCACCTTGTTCACCGTCGATGGCATCTGGAACACTGACGGGGGGTGCATGTGCTTGCTTTCGACCACCCCTCCCCCAGACGCGATTGATGAAGTGCGCGTGTTGCAGAACAATTTCAGTGTGCAATATAACCTGTTTGGCGCAAACGTCGTGGTGGTGCAGACGAAGGGCGGGACCAATACCTTTCATGGACACGCCTACGAGTATTTGCGCAACGACGCGCTCGACACCCGCAACTTCTTCTCGCCCTCAGTGGCTCCCCTCAAACAAAACATCTTTGGATATACATTGGGAGGACCTGTTTATATCCCTGGCCATTACAACACCAATAGAGACAAAACCTTTTTCTTTTGGAGCCAGGCATGGCGTTACCAGAATATTGCCTCAACAGTGCTAGGAGCAACACCGACGACTGCTATGCGTGGCGGCGATTTTTCGTCTCTGTGCACCTCCGGATTCTCCTCAGGCATCTGCAATACCTCGCGCCAGCAACTCACCGACCCGTCCACCGGTCAGCCCTTCGCCAACAATCTCATTCCTCAGGGCACGCTTAACCAGAACGCCCTAACTCTCATGAATGCCCTTATGGAACTCCCCAACAATCCTGCCGGCGGGTTTCTGAATTACATCAACTTGCACCCCCAGATTAACCGTCAAAGGGACGACCAGATCAAGATTGAGCATAACTTCGGCTCCAGGCTACGACTCATGGGAGAGTTTTTCGATGAGCACCAGAGATTGAATTACCCATACCAGTCCTGGATAGCGTCACCATTCAGCACCAACTCGTTCATAGACGATACCGATAACTACGTCGCTCAGATTCAACTCACGGCCATGCTCACGCCAGCCATGGTGAACACAGTGAGCGTGGCGACAAGCCAATATGTGGACTCCTTCCTCATGAGTGGGTTGTGGCAGCGATCACAACTCCCGAACTTTCAAGAGACCCTTCCGTACAGCGGCTTTTTGTCGGACCGGCTGCCGGAGATTGACTTTACGCGTGGCTGGGGATCGATTGGCGTTTACCAGGGTTTCCCCCTCCTCCACGCCAGCGATTTGGAGGACAGTCTGGCGGATGATTGGAGTTGGTTGCGCGGGAATCATTACATCCAAGCTGGCATGACGATCTTGTTTGGAACAAAGAGGCAACCGGATTACGCGCAGAGTAATGGCGACTGGGGTTTTACAGGGCAATTCTCCGGAAATCCCATTGCCGACTTCTTGCTTGGCGATGCCGCATCGCTCAGTCAGGCTAGTGGTGAGTCGCGACCGTATACCCAATACCCCCTTGCCTCGCCATACATTCAGGACCGATGGAAGGCAACGCGGCGGTTGACTCTCAGCGCGGGGCTGCGGTTTTTGTTCGAACCAGAAGAGCATGCGCAGCGGGGCTACGTAACCATCTTTGAGCCCTCAAGCTACAATCCGGCGCACGCTCCCATCGTGAATGCAAACGGCACGATTACTCCCACGGCGAACTATGATCCACTCAATGGACTGGTCTTTAACGGGGTTAATGGCATTCCGCTAAACTGGACAACACAGCATGAATACTATTGGGCTCCGAGCGTGGGATTTGCCTGGGACCCCTTCGGAGACGGGAAGACTTCGCTCCGCGGTGGGTATGGGATCACCTATACGCGAGTTCCTAACGCCGGTGACGCAGCCTACTATGCAGGCAACAATCCGCCGCGCATTGAGACGCTCACGCTGATCACTCCGCAATTCCCAAACGCGGTTGGGACTGGTGGGGTTGCACCCCGGGGCGCCCCAAGTCTGATAAGCGAGGACCTCGACATACAGTCGGGGCAGATTCAAACTTACAGCCTAACCTTGGAACACCAATTCGGGGCGAATTGGTTTACTTCCATAGCGGGGGCGGGAAACATTGGCCGCCATGTCGGGGAGTATTGGAACAGAAATCAGCCCCTCCCTGATCCCCCGTATGATTACAACCCCATCATAAACACTGGGAAAGTATATCGCTACGTCTACGCTCCGTATTTGGGATACGGCTCTATCAATACTAGTACCAATAACATGAATATTTATTGGAACGCGCTTGAAATCAACGTGCGCCACCCCGTGGGTCACAACCTGTTCTTGTCTGCCGCCTACACTTGGTCGCACGCTTTATCGGACGTGAGAGGAACAGCGGCGTTCTCAAACGGCGCTGGTCCGCAGGACGTTTACCACCCCGGGAACGATTACGGTAGCACGAACTACAACACCCCTAACACCCTGGCTGTGAGTGCGGTCTGGGCTCTTCCGTGGATGCAGGGCGCGAAGGGGTTGAAAGGGCTGGCTCTGGGTGGGTGGAAATATTCCGATATCACTATCCTGTATTCAGGATTTTCTCTCGACCCTGGCCTGAGTCTTCCTTACCCGACTTTGGCGAACCGTCCCGACCGAGTTACCGGTCAGAGTATCCAAGGGCCCAAAACGGTCGACCAGTGGTTTAACACGGACGCTTTCGCCGCGCCTCAAGACGGTTACTTTGGCAATGCCGGCCCAGGGACTATCAGAGGGCCGGGTCTTGTGAACTTCGATATGGCATTCTACAAGGATTTCGCTATTACGGAACGTCACAAGATTGAGTTCCGGGCCGAGTTGTTCAACATTTTCAATCACACGAACTTCAACGCGGTAAACACTACTTATGGAAGCGGCGTGTACGGGCAGTTAGTGGGCGCGGCCGACCCGAGAATAGCGGAGTTCGCATTGCGTTATGAGTTCTGAGTTGCTACCCTGACGAGGAGAGTCATTCTTCCGGGAGGCCCCATTGACGGGGCCTACCCGGAGGGAGAGCCGGCTCGTCTCGTGGCTGTCAGTGCTTCGAAATGCCTCGTACGGCTGACGCGAGGACGGAGACCGGTTGGCGTGTTCCCTTAGGGGAGTCGAAGGGGGAGTTGTACCCCGCGAGTTGCGATCAGTGCCACGGATTACCCTGTCACAACGTTTGCCAGACGGCTTGCTTGGGTTGTTGTTTGCGAGCTATTTGCTCTTAGTGCTTACATCAGTTTACGCTGCTCCACAAGCGGCCTGTCATGGGCAGTCTGCGGTGAAGGGGTGGGTCCAGCAGGGGAATGACCCGAAGAATCCATTTGAAAAGCGCCGCGCTGCTTTCGAGCAGGCCTTGGCTGCCTGCCCTTCCGACGCCGATCTCTATGACGGTTTTTCGGCATTCCTGCTGAAACACCGCGATTTCGGTTTGGCCTTGCGCTGGATTAGGCGCGGCTTGCAGGTTGCCCCCTCAAGTCCTGACCTCAAACTCAGTCTCAGTGTTGCGCTGCTGTCAACCGGCCAGACAAGTGAGGCTTTGAGCGTTCTGAAGCAATTGCCCTCAGGGCCGAGGAATGAGTTCTACCTCGGTATGGCCTACAGGAATCTGGGGGATCATCAGGCCGCCAGGGAGGCTCTTGCCAAATCATTCGCCCAGGGCTACGAGGACCCGTACGTTCTCTATGTGCTTATCGAACAGGAGCGCATTCTTGGCGACAAAGGAGCGGGATTGGGGCATTTCCGGATTTTTTGCGAGCGGTTTCCCAATTCCCCCTTTCTACACTTACTCTTGGGGGACGCTTACCTTTTCAAGGATAAGAACGGGGACGCTGCGAACGAGTATCACCAGGCGCTTAAGATGGATCCAAGCCTGCCCGCAGTGAACTTCAGGCTAGGCTACCTGGATTTCAAGAGAGCGCGATACAGCGAGGCGGCGGATCTCTTCCGTAAGGAAATCGAACTGAGTCCGGCTTTCGCTGAGTCCTATCTCTACGTGGGGGCATGCCTCCACAGGCTCGGACAACACGACGCAGCTACGACTTTCCTGCAACAGGCGATAACACGCAACCCTCATTCTCGTTTGGCCTACCGAGAACTCGCCGTGGTTCAACTCGAGGCGAATCACCCCGACACCGCTCTGCAATTATTGAAAACGGCGGTCAAACGCTTTCCAGACGATCAGGCCCTGCATGCTCAGCTTGCCCAATTGCTTACCAAACTGGGACACTTTGAGGAGGCAAAACAGGAAGCTCAGTTTGCGCAGAGGGTGAGCGCACGGGGCGTTCGTCAAGAACAGACAACCCTGGAATCATTGGAATCCGCGAGCGCGCAAGCGGCGGCGGGCGGGGGCGCCACCGAGGAGGAGTCGAGGTCACCCTCCAGCTCAACTCCTAGCGAAGGGAGCTCCAAACCGGGAGCCCAGGGCGTGGCTAGTGCGGCAGAAACCGCAGCCTTTGACCTCCCCCGCTCGGGTCCTGTCAGTCCGGCGCTCGATCGCGCCCGAGGGTGCCTGGCACGAGCTGATCTCCAGTGTGCAGTCGCAGCGCTGAGTGAAGTCCGCGACCAGGAACTCAGGCGGACTCCCGATTTTTTGGAGTTACAGGCTCGGACGCTAACTCTGCAGCATAAGTACCACGACGCTCTCGAGGCCATCAAACTCGCCATTCAAAAAGATCCTCATCAGGTTCGGTACCTTTTAGTAGAAGGCGGGCTTTATCAGAGGATCGGCGACCAGGATTCGGCAGTTCGGGCGTTTCTCAAGGCTCAGGAGCTTGATCCTCGCTCCCCAGTTCCAGTCTACTCCATCGGGATGAGCTTTTTCGCGCTCGGATACTACTTCAATGACCCCAAATACTACGATCGCGCGTCACGTCACTTCAGGTTAGCACTCGAATTGGATCCCCGGTTCAGTAAAGCGGAGTTCATGCTGGGTGTCATCGACGTAGTGAGATTTGCCCTGAACGATGCGAAGCCCCACTACGAGCGAGCCATCCAACTTGACCCTGAGAATGCCTACTACCACTTGCACTACGGTGTGTTGTTGAGCAGACTGGGAGATGATTCTGGGGCCCTCCACGAAGTAAGCCTTGCCGCGCAGTTGGATCCTAAGTACGCCCTGACGCATTTTAGCCTGGGAAACCTCCATTCGCGCCTCGGCCGCTACGAGGAAGGCAGAGCCGAATTGGAGACCGCCGTGAAGCTGAATCCACATCTGGCCAATGCCTTTTACAGTCTCGGCACTGTTTATCGTCATCTCGGATTAAAGGAAATGTCGCGAAAGGCATACGAGAACTTTCAAACGATAAAGCAGCAAGAGAACGTGCAAGATCCCGTTGAGGCTACGATTTCTTCAACAGACTTGTCTACGGTGATGGGGCATCCGTGAGCCAAGCCCCGGGGGTAAATCGCAGAGAGTGCGAAGCGCCGCCCTGTCCTAGCTCCTTTCCGGTGCAAAAATGACGCGTCCCGACCAGTATTTTCGCGGGGAGTGTAGCGCAAATTGTGGCAGAACGTTTCATTTTCTTGTTGACACGAACCAAGAAGAGATGATAGATTCGTAATCGATTATGTCGATTAGGAGGGCGAGACCTCGAGAAGCCTTGCTGCGCTGCCTCACCCGGCTGGCCCGCCGCGCCCTGTTTGGCACCCTCTCGGAGACCTACCGCACCTGTGGGCGGGAGGGCTGTCACTGCCATCAGGGGCAGAAGCATGGACCGCATCTGTACATGAGTTTTCGCGGCCCGGCGGGCAAGACCACCGGCTACTACGTGCCGGAGGCGCTGCGGACGGCGACGCGGCAGGGAGTGGCAGCCTGGCAGGAGCTGCAGGAAGTTCTGCGGCAGTTGGCGGAACTGAACCGGCAGCGGCTGTGGGCACGGAGAAGGGCTTCCCGGGGTGGGAGGAGCAAGCATGGTTCGTCGTCAACACGCGCAGCGCAGCATCTTCGAAATGATCCTGCCCGACGGGGAGAAGCTTTGGGATCCTGAGCTGCGGCGGATCGACGAGGTGCTGGAAGAGGAGGCCTTGATTGAGCCGGTGGAGGAGGCTTTGAGTCGACGCTGGCCGAAGAGTGGGGTGCGGGGTCGGCCGGGGACGCCGGCGGTTCGGCAAGGACCCCGACGACCCGAGACGGTTCGCGCAAGCTGCCTATTACAACACCACGGGCGTGCCAGTAGACGGGACGATCCGTACACGTTCGAAGGTCGCCGGCCACGCGCGCTTCAACTCGACCGGCGGCTTCAACCCGAATTACCCCCAGCGGATGATCAACCGCGTGTTCGAGTGCGGCGAGCCGTGTGTTTGGCAAGGGCAGAACAAGGTCATGTTCAAGTACATGCTGACAGCGCGGCGAGAACCCGACCTCTTCTTGGTTGTTGCGAGACAAAGCGAGATTGGTCGTCTCCACATTGGACACAGCGGATGGAAGTCTGGCGACGGGCTACTCATTTCATTTAGCGAATGCGGTGACGAGCAGGAATGCATGTTGCTCCTGCCCGCCTACGATTGGATACGGAGCGACGTCGGGACTTTCGTTCTTCAGCCAGTGACCGGTCGTCCCTGGATTGCACGCTTGCAATTAGTCGCATGACTTGTGCGGCGCCCCTTACGTTCGCTGTCATTCTGAGCAAAGCGAAGAATCTGGATCTGAAACTGGGAGATTAACAACGCGTTACATCAAAGACTGTATCAGCTTGAACTCCGAGCACGACTACCCGCTGCTTCGTCAGGTCTTGCGATCCGGCTTCGTCACACATGACCAATTGTTTGAGTTCATGCAGCTTGGCCAACACGAGTCGAATCGTTCAACTTTCAACTGGAGAGTCCGGCGGCTCACCATGCATGGCCTGATCGCGCGGCACACGGTTCCGTCCGTAAGCAAAGCCTTCGTGTATTCCATCACATCCGCTGGGGAGTTCGCGCTCGCGAGTACCGGTGAACAATTCCTCATCACACCCGCCAAGCCGGGCCGGAACGAGAAAGAACTTCAGGTTGCCCACTCGCTCGAACTCAGTAACATCCACCTCAGCCTGTTGCGCGCTGGCTTGCTCGTGCAGTGGGTGCCGGAACCCCAAGTGCGATCAAGGAATGCGACGATGGGTGTCGTCAATGGAAAGGTCTACGACGCAATTGTGACGGTTCGACTCAACGACTGTGACGCAACGTTCGCGCTCGAGTATGAAAGGACGGCCAAGAGCGAGGAACAGTATGCCGACGTTCTCAATAAGTTCGATTCGGAGAAGAACCTCGATCGCTTCTTATACCTTGCGTCCACCGAGGACGTGCTGAGGCTTGTGCCGTGGCAGTTCAGGAACAGCAAGCGTTACGTCTGCTTCGGGCTGCTGTCGGACTGGTATCGCCACTTGCTTGACACGGATGTATTCGACTGGACAGGCCATCAATACCGCCCGTTCCGCACCGCCATAATTGACAGCACCCATCCCGCCCAGGTTTCCGCAGCCGTGCTCTCCTGAACCGTTTGCCCAGCCTTTGACTATTTGTTGCCACTCTTTGACTATTCCGGAGGCCTCCGAAGCGACTGAGCAGCAAGGGGTTGGTTTCTGACTATATAGTGAAATCAGCCGTTTTCGTGCCGCAGACGACAGGTCCGGAGATGACGTGTGGCGACAGGTTGAGACGCGCCCGGAGACGCTGTCGGTGTGGTGTGCTGTTGCGTTTGTTACGTGCATGCTGATAGTGCGCATTGGGTCGTTACGTGTGCCGCGTGGTGCAGATTCTAGGCTGCGGCCAATTCCGGTCGGCATTTGGTGAGGAGTTAGTTGCGCTGGTTGTTTGTAAGGTTCAGGTGTTGAACGTCGAGCTATCGGTTGTCTTTTACAAGCGTATGATAACGTGCTTTATCATGCGCTAGGGCAGAAGCACAGCGGAATCATTCTTACTGCTCGCGAGGAGAGTACGAGGCGTGAAATTCGGCCGCAAACCGGGCTATCACGGCGCAGCAGATCCGCCGCGCCCGGAAGGTTGTCGGACGGAGCGACGCCGGTGGCTACCGCCTCCCGTCTTTTCTTCAGGACGCACTGTTTACAGAACTGTGCCGGAATCACCGTAGTCATCGGCCACAAATCTACTAGACCCCATGACGCCAAACACCTTTTCTAGATAGGGGGCGTCACTTTCATCGCGCACGAGTATCGTCGCGTCATCATCCCAGTCGGCCAACACTGCAAAGTGGAGTCTGGAGGCATCAAGCCCACGGAAGTAGGCAGTCAAGCGATTCCTGTCCTGCTTGATTTCGGTGTGAATCCAAACACCCTGTAGCTGCGCAAGCCTACTTTCTGGTCTAAACTTCTCGACGGTGTTCCGAAACAGCGCGGATGGATCTGGTGCGTTGGGCTTTCCAGGGTTCCGTCCAGCTTGCATTGCGGGCATCACTTGCCTGAGGTGATCGAGCGGATCCGTGATTCTGTTTTTCACGTCTAACAGGAGGGGGCGCCCCGCCTTCGGCTCTACTAGCCAGTCGATCGTCTTATTCCCCTCGCCGTGCCCTGTTACCTCAAAGTGCGCATTTGCGGATGCAGCCAGGCCGACGACCGGCCGCATCTCCACGACGACATCGACGTGCTTGGCCGGATCGGGAAGGCGTGCTAACCACTTCAACAGCTCCTCGGACCCGAGGCGAGACTCTGCCGCGTGCACGCTCCGGTAAAGACTCCGCACCTCTGGCGACTGCGTCGTGCCGAGCACAAGCTGACCGCCCGGCAAAGCATCATACGGCGGGCCATAGTCATATCGCCAAAGGTTCGTTAGTCTATCCCGCCAGACTGGCGCTGTCCGCAATGACTCTGGAAGAATCCTCGTAAGCCGCTCTGCTCTCTGGTCGGTATGGCCGAGTTTCGCTGCGATCTCACGAAAGACCCCGCCGATGTGGCTACGTTCAAGTATGAATTCAAGTGGAACGTTTGGCTCCGCCATCAGCACTCACTTCACCCACTTTCCTCGGCAATCAGCGTTGGAAGTGTCTCTCTTGGACCGGGTACAACAGCCGTGCCCATGCTAGTCCTCGTCCGTATCCCTGAAAGTTCTCTCTGAAAGCGGCCAGGCACTGCCAACACAGACGACCTTCATGCCCACCCGCCGGTACTTACCGCGCGAAGATTTGCACTGAACATTGCACGGGGGCTGTAGCCGGAAGATCAACAGACACTCGATGTCGTCCACGAGTGTCTTGCTGAGATTCATTCCTTCGGGCAGTTCGAACTCTGCGACTATCGGGCAATGGTTCTGCGTGTGCTCATTGACGCAATCCCAAACGGCACTCTTGGCGTCATATCTCCACCGCGCCCGGACGGTGGTCCCGTAGCATTTGCCAATGTAGTAGATCACTTGCCTTCTAGGAGCGAGATAGGCGTACAACGCCCGCTTATATCTCCACCGTACATCATCGTCATCCCCGATGTGGTGCCAGTGCAGCTTAAGAGTGAAATCTCGGGCCATAGATATGGAGCGTAGCAAATTTTCTCAGTTATTCAAACATATCGTCGTTTATGTTGGCTATCCCCCCATCCTAACGGTTCATTCGGCGCATCGACTCGGCCAGCCGGGTCAATGCAATTTGAAAAGGAGGAATTCACAAGATCATTGGTGTTACGCACGAGCAAGACGGCCGTGTAATTCAGCGGCTGTCCGTATCCACCAAGGTCTCCATCGGGCTACCACCCAATGGAGATCGCAACCATCCCACCAAGCTCGACCACTTCGTCTTCCTGCGCAAGAAGAAAACAGCCAACAGGGTCGAGTGGGAGATTGACCCGGAACTGACCAAGCACTATGGAGAGCAGTGCCGGGATCTTCACATTATGCTGATTGACGACGACATCGAAAACGTTTTCCCCAGCTCCTATGCTTGGTGGACGGCCACCGAGCGGAAGTGCTGGGGTGACGGTGTCACTGCTACCCGGCGCACGGCTGAGAAGCCTGCTGGCCAGCCTTGGACCACGTGCGGTAGCGGATGCCAGGAGCTTGCCAGCGGGCAGTGCAAACCGAGTGGAGATCTACGCTTCGTGTTGGCGGACTTCCCGCGGCTGGGGAGTGTCTGCCGCATCCACACGTGCTCTTACCGCTCCATTCGCCAGATCCACTCCGCCTTGCAGGAGATCCAAACCTTCACGGGTGGCCGCTTGGCCGGTATCACCGCTAAGCTGACGGTTCGCCCGGAGGAGGCCACGTACTTCGACCGCAAGGAGAAGAGGAAGAAGACTTCATCCATCTGGGCCCTGAGTCTTGAAGTTGAAGGCGACGACATGCGGAAACTCATCGCCAACCTGACTGAGAACGCGCGGCTCTTTGCGGAAACACGAAGGCTGCTCGGCTCGGGTGGCAAGATCTTGGAGGTGGTGGAGGACGAGCAAGAGCAGGCGCCAGAGGTCGCGGCTGAGTTCTATCCGGCCTCGGTGAATGGCTCTTCTGCGACCGAACCTACAGAAGCTGCTTCTCCTACGGAGACAAATGCTGGTTGTGCTCCGTCGAACTCGCCAGGTGAGACTCCGCCCCCTGGGAACGGTACCAAGGTTTCTGGCGGGAACGCGGTTGCCAAACCAAGCGCCTGTGGGACCCCCTCATCGCCGGCGCCCAACAATGGCAACGGTTCGGCTGCGAGTTCGGGATTCAACCAGCTTCGCAATGAGTTCCTGACAGCGGCACGCCGTGTTGCCACGACCAAGAAGCAGGCTATCGGTGAAGTAGTCGAGTGGGCCAGTGGAGGCACCTTCAAGTATGGTGATGTCGGCCGCATGACGGAGGCCGATACTCCGAAGCTGCGAGCGGCCACTGAACTCATGGCGTCGACCCTCGGTGGCGCAACGCACTGACCATGAGTGCTTTTCTTCCCTCCGTTGACCTGCTTTTGACCCCCCCCCCGCGTCAACGCTCTTGCCTAAATGAGCGGACGGAACTTCTCGGCCTGCATGAGGATGAGGATGGCCGGCAGTACCACTACCCCCGTGCTATTGCCAATCTTGCAACTCCCCTTTAAGCTGGAGAAGATGCTGAAGGGTGGAACGGCATCGGCCCGACCCGAAATGGCTCCGGGCGCGACCGTGGTTCCGGCAGAAGTAGAAACTTGAGTGAGGTGAACGATGGTCCTTGCCGCCCTAATCCTGATCCTCTCTACGGCGTTCTTCTTTTTCTATCTCCAGATCACTTGCCGACGCATCCTGCGCCGGCAATTCGAGCGAGAGTACTTCCTGGCCATTGTCAATGCCAGCCGCCTGGAGTTCCCTGCGGTGCGCCGGACATTGGAAGAATTCAACGCGCCCGTCGACTACCCCCGGGTGCGGATGATGCTCAAGTGCGATTTCCTGGCTCTTACTTACCTGCTCAAGAATGCCGCCAACGTGAACCAGCGCTATTCGCGTGAAGAGCGGTTGTTGATATTCTACTTCCGCCTGGTTCTCATTTCCCTGATCGCCCGGCATTGGCTGCGACTACGCGAAAAACCCGCTGTCCTGGACCTAGCGGTGATTCTCCAATACTTCGCCAACATCCTGGGCGAGCGTATGAATTCCGTCCGCTTCGGCAACCTGTCCGCCTTCGATTACCTACTGAGTTTCTAGCCGATCTATTCGGCAGAGAATTCCTCTCGTTTTACCACCCACATTATGGAGATATGTCGTCCACCTGACTTCAGGGAGGAGAAGATGCAGCGGCTTCGTCTAAATGCGCCCGTCAGCGTAGTGGCGCATTACTTCCACTTCTTCGTCAACCGCCGGGCCTACACCCTCCAGTCCAACCGGCCCCACCCGGAAAGCGCCCGGCATTACTACTACCGTCCCAAGGACAAGAAAACTGGCCAAGGCCTCAGCCTGACGCTGGACACAGTCTGTCGCCACCTCGAAGGCGAAATCACCATCGGCCTCTACTCGATCAACCCCGCCACCCAGTGCTCGAAGTGGGTGGCCATCGACGCGGACTATGAGGATGCGCTCGCTGATCTCCGCAAGCTCAGCTTCTACCTCAGGCAGGATGGGGTGGAGTCGGCTCTTGAGAAAAGCCATCGGGGAGGACATCTCTGGATATTCATGGCGGAGCCGCTCCCAGCGCGGGATTGCCGGATCTACGTTTGCGGCCTTGCCCTGCGGCTGGGTATCCCGGTCAAGGGTGGCAGGCAGCGAGAGGGGATTGAGATTTTCCCCAAGCACGATGCCTTGAAGCCCGGCAGGTACGGCAATGCCATCCGTGGACCGTTGGGCATTCACCGGGGCGCAGCTCAGCGCTTCTGGTTTGACGGTGCCGATGAAGATCTTGAGAAGCAGATGTGCTACCTGAATTCGCTTCCCAAGATGACCAGCGACCACCTTGCCCGATTGATTGCGGGGAGGGCCATCCCACCTCAGCTCCTTCTACCAGAGCCGAAGGCTGAACCGAAAATGAGGAGATACGCCGTTGGGCCAGAATTCCGGATCCTCGATCACATCAACACCA